>JAESFX010000103.1_pt1 | contig 115928 bp, 91 predicted proteins | sample 9269501 | NCBI WGS metagenome assembly JAESFX01 (sample SAMN14515570, study PRJNA621655) | algae metagenome | isolation source: Desmonostoc geniculatum HA4340-LM1 and co-occurring heterotrophs from cave... | place: USA: Maniniholo cave, Kauai, Hawaii | collected 2009-07-28
GCTTCCCAAGCTGTAATCACGCGACGACGCAAATCCTCTGAGTAAGATACTGGCATCTAATAAAACAATCACTCTAGCTCGATATTACCGTAACTTGTGGTTCAATTACCTGAAAATTGCTGTAATTACGAATTACGAATTATTTAGTGGATCTGACCGGAATTGAACCGATACCTTCCCTGTGAGAGTTGCACTCACACCTCGTGCAAGTTGAAAAAGCTGTGGTAACACCGCAGGAATTGAACCTGCACTTATCGTTTTAGAGACGATCGCTCTACCTTTGAGCAAGTATGTAAGCTTTTTCTGTCAGGGCACAAGTGAATCCGGGCGCTCTACCATTAGAGTTACAGACCCAAGTTTGCAAAAATTAATAGTAATTATTCTTTTGTTTCTTTTGCCTTTTAACATTTGTACAGATGCGATTAATCGCGTCTCTACTTTTGCTTTTTTGGCAGTGGAGTCGTCGGGAATTGTAGGCTTTGCCTTCCCGAAAGATACCCGAATCCTGCAACCGTCCGTTTGTTGGTTTCAGAGCAGGCGAACGCCAATCGCGACCCCCAAAAAGTTCTAACTAGCTATTCAGTTTTCTTGGTTCTGAGATGTTTTAGTTTGGCCTGTTGGGAAGGCTTTTTTACTCATATTACATTTGTAATACAAAAAATACATGATGTCAAGGGGATACTACAAATTTTTTGGGAAAATGAGAAAGTCAGGGAAATGAATTCATAGAAAGTTGCTAATGTTAGGGCTGCTAGTCGGGGGAATTGTGTAGTTTATGCGCGATAACTAGCAGCGCGTATAGTGTTTCACTGATGGCGCGATCGCTTGATATCTTGGATTTAACAAATGAGTTAGGCGCGATCGCTACTCAAGGATCGATCTAAATGTAGGGTTAGAAATATATACGGAAGATTAAAAAAGTAACCTTAAAGACATAAAAGGCGATACTTCTGGGGAAAGACGTAATCACATCGCTAGCTTCTTAAGATGATTAGGGTTGAAGTCAAAAGTCCACGTAATCTGTTTGGTAGCTACATGTAAGCTACAACGAGCGGGGTGGAGCAATTACACAGGAGTTTACACGGATATGAACAGTTCATTTACCCGCCCTCTGGCTGTGGTAACGGGTGCTTCCAGTGGCATAGGTTACGAACTTGCCAAACAATTTGCTCAAAACAGTTTTGATCTGCTAGTTACGTCTACTGGTCCCTTGCTCAATGAGGCGGCTGTTGCCTTCAAGGAATTGGGTGGTAAAGTCGAGACGGTGCAAGCCGATCTTGCCACCTATGACGGAGTTGAGAAGCTTTACGACAAGATTAAGGCCATTGGGCAACCCGTAGATGCGATCGCCATCAATGCAGGTGTTGGTGTTGGCGGCGAGTTTACCAAGACCGATTTGCAGGAAGAACTCAATTTGATTGAGCTAAACGTCGCCTCAACAGTTCATCTTGCAAAACGATTTATTTATGGGGTTGGTAAATTTTGACTTTTGACTTCCCCGAACGCGAGTGCGTCTCGCTCCAGAAAGGGCTGACCTCACTATCAACGAGAGAAGCCAGCAAAACAAGATCTTAATCTGACAATTGTTATGAATCAACGCATTAAGGTTGAAAAAACTGTAACCATCAACAAGCCAGCAGAGAAACTCTACCGCTTCTGGCATAACTTTCAGAACTTGCCCCGTTTTACAAAGCATCTCAAAGACGTGAAGGTATATAACGACCAGCGATCTCACTGGATAACTAGCGGACCATTGGGCACAACCGTTGAATGGGATGCAGACATTATTGAAGATCGCCCAAACGAATTGATTAGTTGGACTTCAATTGAAGGCGCAGATATTGCCAACTCTGGTTCTATCCGCTTCAAGCCAACACTCAACGATCGCGGCACTGAGGTCAAAGTTGTCACGGAATACAATCCACCGGGTGGAGCAATTGGAGATGCAATTGCCAAACTTTTTGGCGAAGCACCCGAACAGCAGTTAGGAGACGATCTGCGCCGCTTTAAAATGCTGATGGAAACGGGCGAGATTGCGACAACTGAAGGTCAACCGAAAGGACACGACTAACCTTAATAACAATACAGAAGAAAAGCAATGAAAGCAGTTTGCTGGCAAGGAACCAACAAGGTAGAAGTTGAAACCGTACCCGATCCCAAAATCATTAATCCCCGTGATGCGATCGTGAAAATTACATCAACAGCGATCTGTGGCTCTGATTTACATCTGTATAACGGCTACAACCCCACAATGAAAGCGGGTGACATTTTGGGGCATGAATTCATGGGAGAGATCGTTGAACTAGGTAAGGGCGTTAAGAATAAAAAAGTTGGAGATCGCGTTGTTGTCCCATTTACGATTTCCTGCGGATCGTGTTTTTTCTGCAATCGGGATTTATGGTCGCTGTGCGATAACTCCAACCCCAATGCTTGGATGGCAGAAAAAGCTATGGGTCATTCGCCATCGGGCCTCTTCGGCTACTCCGCTTTGACGGGGGGCTACGCAGGAGGTCAAGCGGAATATGCGCGTGTTCCCTTTGCCGATGTCGGGTTATTCAAGATTCCCGACGGATTGGCAGATGAACAAGTCCTATTTTTCACTGATATTTTCCCTACTGGTTATATGGCAGCAGAAAATTGTGACATCCAACCAGGAGATACGGTTGCGATTTGGGGTTGCGGGCCAGTTGGGCAGTTTGCCATCAGAAGTGCCTTCATGCTGGGTGCTGGGCGCGTCATTGCGATTGATCGCGTTCCCGAACGGCTCCAGATGGCAAAAGACGGTGGAGCGGAAGTTTTGAACTATGAAGAAATCGAGGTGGGTGAAGCTCTTAAAGAAATGACTGGGGGTCTGGGTCCCGATTCAGTCATGGATGCCGTGGGAATGGAAGCTCATGGTATGGGCTTGGAAGGCTTTTATGACAAGGCGATGCAAGCGGTGCGAATGGAAACCGATCGCCCCAATGTATTGCGTCAAGCGATCGTTGCCTGTCGTAAAGGTGGTACGGTATCGGTTCCTGGTGTTTACACTGGCTTTGTAGACAAAATACCGATGGGTGCTTTCATGAACAAAGGCTTAACCATGAAAACAGGACAAACACACGTGCATCGATATTTGCAGACATTACTTGATCGCGTTCAAAACGGCGATATTGACCCATCGTTCGTAATCACCCACCGTCTGCCGCTAGAGCAAGCCCCGCACGCCTACGAAATCTTCAAGCATAAGAAAGACAACTGCATCAAGGTCGTGCTTAAGCCAGGTCAGGCTGCTTGAAACCTACGCTCTACAAATACTGCGGGCAAGTGTACTTAAGTAGATGAACAAAAATATTTACAGTCATTGCGAGCGTACTCCTTCGGAGTACGCTGCATTAGTTTGGGACTTTGTGTACTTAGAAAAGACTATTCAGGGGGAACGGGCAACAGGCAACAGAGAAACCCACGCTTAAAAACATGGGATTGGAACAGGCTTTAAGGATGACTACGACAGAACGAAAATCTAAAGTCAACTATAGTTAAAAAACTATTATTTTTTCGAGGAGAAAAATAGAAGAGTATAGGACTTACTCTCGGTTGGTTTAATCAATTTTGAGGACAAACAAGTTAATGTTGAAAATTTGTGTGACTTTTTTGTGTGCCATCTTCCTGAGCTTTAATTTAGCGATCGCCAACGCTTGGGCAACTGGTGAATTTTCTCGGACTTGTCAGAGCATTAGTGTTGAGGGTTCAACTCTCACGGCTAGTTGCGAAAAAGCCGACGGATATACTCTCTCTACAACTTCTATCGACTTAAATCCATATATCGCCAATCTGAATGGAACCTTGAGTTGGGATGGAGATAAATTTGCTCTCACCTGCGGCAATATTGGTTTAGCTGGTACTAACAGACTCCGCGCTGAGTGCGAAAGAGCAGACAGAGAGACATACCTCGGAACATACATCAATCTAGATGAGCATATTGCCAATATTGACGGTAAGCTCAAGTTTGAATAACCTAGAACAGTCACTCTTGTAATCCCTGAAAAAGGAAGTATTAGGAACTTCCAACAAATAAATTATCCAATCTTGTGGGGTAGGTATCTTACCTGTATTTTGTTTTAGGCAGCCAAGGTGTCCACTCCACAATTAGTAATTGGATAATCTCAGGGTGCAATCTACTTAAAAAAAGGCAGAACATATATGTCAGACCAATTTACGTTTACCGTCACTAATAATACCGATCAAGCAATTACAGAGTTGTGGGTATCTCTTGATGAGGATGAATGGTCTCAATTTACCCTTTCTGAAGAAGGGATTCCCACAGGTGAAGCAGTAACGATTGCTTGGGCTGAATATACGAATGATTCGCCCTGTGAATGGTACATCTCTGCTGTATTTGAAGATGAATCAGAAAGTGACTCAGCCTTATTTAACTTCTGTGAAGAACCAGATCTAGTATTCGGATAAATTTTTCTAACCCAACCTATTAACTTCTGAATTCTGAATTCTGAGTTCTGAATTCTGACAAAAAAATTTTAGGGGTGGTTGTGTAACCACCCCTTTATTCCCCTCATATTAGAATTTAATTGCAGCACCCTTTGTAGGATGTATATTAGACATCTTGCTAAAGTCCTTTTTTTCGCCTTCTTCTTTGCGCGGCAGTCGCTCATGGGGGAAACCCCCAAGACCGCGCTGCCTTGCCTTTGCGCCTTTGCGTGAGACAAAAAATTATTTATGCAAGAGGTCTATTTTACTTTGAAATATTAACTAAACTATCAACTTGAGAACTAGCCAAGGTTGGTGCTGTAAAGATACGCGAGTAGAGACTTGATGGTTGCTGGTGAGCAACGACTGGTAGAACTTGGCGAGCATGAGCGGCTAATTCTACTGCTTTGACATCATAAGCCTGTGTTGCCAACTTGGGATAGAACCCGATACCGATGATTGGTAAGAGTAGACAAGCGGTAATAAACAATTCGCGGGGTTTGACATCAGATATTACAGCATCCAAGTGCAACTCTTGATTTTGGTTACCGTAGAACACTTGACGCAGCATCGATAGTAAGTAAATCGGTGTCAAAATCACGCCAACTGCTGACAGCAGCACCACTACAACTTTGAAGCTAGAACTGTAAACATCACTGCTGGCGATACCTAGGAATACCATCAACTCACCCACAAAGCCACTCATCCCTGGTAAGGCAAGAGAAGCCATTGAACCAACGGTAAACAGAGCAAAAGTCTTGGGCATTACCTTCGCCATTCCACCCATTTTATCCATCATCAGGGTGTGGGTGCGATCGTAAGTGACACCAGATAAGAAGAACAAGCTAGCGGCAATCAAACCGTGGGAAACCATTTGGAGTACAGCACCGCTGATGCCGAGTTCCGTGTAGGAGGCAATTCCAATCAGCACAAACCCCATGTGGGCAATTGAAGAGTAAGCCAAGCGACGCTTGAGGTTGGTTTGGGCAAAGGCACAGCAAGCACCATAGACAATGTTCACTACACCCAAAATCGCCAGTACTGGAGCAAAGTAAACATGAGCATCAGGCAGCATCTCAACGTTGATGCGGATGAGAGCGTAACCACCCATTTTCAACAACACACCAGCTAAAATCATCGAACCGGGCGCTGATGCTTCACCGTGAGCATCAGGTAGCCAAGTGTGCAAAGGGAAAATCGGCAGCTTTACACCGAAGGCAATCAAGAAACCTGCGTAAACTAATAGTTCAAAAGCTTTGGGATATTCTTTCATTCCCAGAGTCGCCATATCGAAGGTGACGGTATCTCCTGAGAAGGCCATTGCAAAACCCGCTACCAAAATGAATATTGAAGCAGCAGCGGTGTAAAGTATGAATTTGGTGGCTGCATAGCGGCGGTTTTGTCCTCCCCAAATCGAAATCAGCAGGTAAACCGGCACTAACTCGATTTCCCACATTAAGAAGAACAACAGCAAATCCTGAGCAACAAATACGCCTAGCTGGGCGCTGTACATCGCTAGCATCAAACCATAAAACAATCGCGGCTTGTTGGTAACTTTCCAAGCCGCGAATATTACGAGGGTATTGATTAAGCCTGTCAGAAGTACCAAGGGCATCGATAAACCATCAACCCCCACAGCCCAATGTAAACCCAACTGCGGTACCCAAGGATAGTTTTCTACCAATTGCAGTGTTGAGGTTTGGAAGTCATATTTATACCAAAAGGTATAAATCATCAATGCGAAATCTGCGAAAGCAACTCCTAAACCGTACCAACGGACGGTTTTACCTTCTTTATCTGGGATTAACGGGATGGCTAAGGCAGCCACCAGGGGCAAGGCAATTATGGCTGTTAACCAAGGAAATTCCATAGCATTCATCACTTCTGACAATCAATTTCACTTTTCGCTTTTGATTACATTATATTAAGCAGTTTGTACTTTTGTAAACGCGATCGCTCCTGAAAAGATTAAATTTTAGATTTAGATAGTAATAAATACTTATTTACAACTGCTGTAGCCCATTGTAAATGTAAAGTTTTACAACGTCAACAAAAAACGGCGACTAATGCCACCGTCTTAATTTATGGTTTCGTCTGATTTTGGCTTGATGAGTGTTTGCTCAGTTTCAAACAATCCGGTTAACAATTGTCCAGACTTCACCATCTGAGCGGACGTGGGGAACAGAGATTGTCTTGAATCCAGTAATAAAGGGTTTGTAATAAACTTGCCAATATATAGGACTCAGTTCATCAGCGCAACGTTTGAGTAGCCGGATTTCTGTAGCTAGTTCTGCTGCGAGTTGATTAACTCGTTGAGCATGAACCTGAGCTAGTTTTTTTGCTTCTTCTAGCTGCTGCTGTTGGGTAAGTTGTTTTGATTCAATTTGCCAACGGGCTAATTGGGCTTGTTTTTGCTGTACTTGCAATTCCAGGGCTGCAACTGCATCATCTATGCCCTTGAGTTCAGCAGATAATTGGGGATTTTCTCTGGCCTGGCGACGGTAAGCCTCAACCATTGCCAAGGCTGAATCATTTTCGCCAGATATTACATTATTAATAGTGAGTGCAGCGCGTTCTTGCTGGAGAGCTTGAATTTGAGATTTAAGCGCCGTTATTTCAGTTTGAATTTGATCCATAAGTGTAGGGAGTGGGGACTGGGGATTGGGAATTGGGAATTGGGGATTGGGACTAGGGAGGTGGGCAGATGGGGAGAATAACTCTAAACTCCTAACTCCTAACTCCTAACTTTTAACTCAACACTCCCAATGCCCAATGCCCATATCTTCTAACTTTTTGCGCCTTGGATATCCAGAGAAAGCGATCGCACATTGGCTATAATTCCTTCTTGTTCCCAAGCACTGGACATTGCGGCTTCCACAGCCTTTGAGTGTAACTCATCTGTCAAAGCTAACAGTGTCGGTCCTGCACCACTAATCACCATGCCATAAGCACCAGCCGTAACAGCTGCTAAATTAACAGAATCGTAACTAGGAATTAAAGCTTTGCGATAGGGCTGATGCAATTTATCTTGCAAAGCTGCCTTTAACCATTCTGCTTTACCAGTTTCCAAGCCACGCAACAATAAACCCAAATGTGCGGTATTGAAAATTGCATCTGCACGACTGACTTCGGTTGGCAGAACCTGCCGCGCTTCTGAAGTGGAAAGTTCAAAATCAGGAATAGCTAAGACTGGTATGATATCTTGATGCCAGGGAACATCACAAATTTCCCAACCTGCACCACTGGTGGCAGCTAGCCGACATCCCCCCAACAAAGCTGGAACTACATTATCAGGATGTCCTTCCATTGCGATCGCTAACTCCATCACCTGGGACTGACTCATCGGCGTACCCTCAAGTTGATTCGCCGCAACCAACCCACCAACAATTGCGGTGGCGGAACTACCCAAACCCCTCGCCAAGGGGACACCCAGTTGAATTTCTATTTTTACCGATGGCGGTGTTTGCTCTATATGTTGATAGAATCTGATAAACGCTTGGTACAGGAGATTGCTTTCATCAGTTTGTACTCGTTGGGCTTCTTCACCTGTAACGGCAATGGTTAACCCACCCTCTTCCACACGAGTGAACTTGAACTGGTTGTACAGCTTTAAAGCTGCACCGATGCAATCAAAACCAGGCCCCAAATTAGCAGTCGTGGCGGGAACGGTAACAGTGACACCAGAAACAACAGACATCTGCAAAAACTCCCTAATCAATCAACCAGCATCCCACGTAAAGGGTTAATTTGCTCATCTGGTTTTTAATTAAGCAGGGTAGCAGAGCTAGCTGTGCTACACCATCATGCATTGGATTTAAATGAAAATCGCTATTATTTTTTCCCTATATAGCAATACTTTGTGCGATTTTGGAAGGTAAAAGATGAGTGTAAAGTTGTGAAAATGACCAAGCGCCGTTGGGGCGGGAGTAGGGAGTAGGGAGTGGGGAGTAGGGAAAAAATAGCGACCCCAACCACCGCTCTACAAGCCCCGTCTTTTAAGACGATTGCAAAGGCCCAAGGTCTCAGAGCTATGTTCAATGCTGTCTTCCCCACTCCCTTCTTGTTGACAATTATTAACCAAAAATGGGTTTCAGTATGTAGGGGGTACAAGTAAGCTATCGCACAATTGAAACACCAAAAAAAACTTAGTAAAGCACATCGTAAATATAATTAATTTCTAAGTTTATCTAATTAATATAAAATCCAAATCATTACTTAGTAATCCAGAATAAAGTCAGAATCGTTGTAGTGCATCTGATTCTCATGCCAAAACGGATTGCTTAGGCCTAGCCCGTGGTAGATATCGCCAGCCACTTCAGTACAGAATTCACTATTCGTAATAATGCTGAAATTTTGCGGAAATAGTAAATATTAAATTCATCTTTGTGCTGAATTGTGATGCAAGAATCAATCTAATGTGCTTTTAAATATGAAGCTTAGATGTAGCTAGCCGTAGGGATAGTTAACCCAAAAATTATATTCAATAGCCTAATTCTTAGTATAATTTTCAGTACTATTACTGATTAATAAAAATTTTCTAGCCTTAATCTATCACTGATGCCATAGCCGAAAAAGAACAACCCATCGCCACCGCAGAACAAAAGTATAAATTGCGCCTCAAATCTCAAATTGAAGGAAATATTCATGGCAAATTCAGTTTTCAACTTATCTAACCTCAACGGCTCTAACGGCTTTAAAATCAATGGCATTCTCGCAGGTGATAACTCAGGCATCTCTGTCAGCAGTGCGGGGGATATCAACGGCGACGGCTTCGACGACTTGCTTATCGGGGCAAAGCGTGCCGACCCCAACGGCTCTGACTCAGGGCAGAGCTACGTGGTGTTTGGCAAAAGCACAGGCTTTAGCACAGCCCTCAACCTCTCCACCCTCAACGGCTCCAACGGTTTTAAAATCAACGGCATTGCGGCAGGTGACCAATTAGGCGTCTCTGTCAGCAGTGCGGGGGATGTCAACGGCGACGGCTTCGACGACCTGATTATCGGGGCTTCATTTGCCGACCCCAACGGCTTGAGTTCAGGGCAAAGCTACGTGGTATTTGGCAAAAGCACAGGCTTTAGCTCAACTCTTGACCTCTCCACCCTCAACGGCTCTAACGGCTTTAAAATCAACGGTATTGCAGTAGGTGACCTCTCAGGTACCTTTGTCAGTAGTGCGGGGGATGTCAACGGGGATGGATTCGACGATGTGATTATCGGAGCAATATTTGCCGACCCCAACGGCACCAATTCAGGGCAGAGCTATGTGGTGTTTGGCAAAAGCACAGGTTTTAGCACCAACCTCGACCTCTCAACCCTCAATGGCTCTAACGGCTTTAAAATCAACGGCATTCTCGCAGGTGACAACTTAGGCAACTCTGTCAGAAGTGCGGGGGATATCAATAATGACGGCTTTGATGACTTGCTTATCGGGGCAAGGCGTGCTGACCCCAACGGTTCCGACTCGGGGCAGAGTTATGTGGTGTTTGGTAGTAGCGGTGGCTTTAGCGCGACCCTCAATCTCTCCACCCTCAACGGCTCTAACGGCTTCGCTATTAATGGCATCGCTCTGGGTGATTACTCAGGCAACTCTGTCAGTAGTGCGGGAGATATCAATGGCGACGGCTTTGATGACCTGATTATCGGAGCATCAAGCGCTGACCCGAACGGCTTCCAATCAGGGCAAAGCTACGTGGTGTTTGGTAAAAACACAGGTTTTAGCGCGACCCTCAATCTCTCCACCCTCAATGGTTCTAACGGCTTCGCTATCAACGGCATCGCTGCGTATGACTCCTCAGGTATCTCTGTCAGCAGTGCTGGGGATGTTAATGGCGATGGCTTCGACGACCTGATTATTGGGGCAACATTTGCCGATGCCAACGGGTCGAGTTCTGGGCAGAGCTACGTGGTGTTTGGCAAAAGCACAGGCTTTAGCGCGACCTTCAACCTCTCTACCCTCAACGGCTCTAACGGCTTTGCTATCAACGGTATTGCAGTGGAAGACTTCTCTGGCAACTCTGTTAGCAGTGCCGGGGATGTCAACAATGATGGCTTCGATGACCTGATTATCGGGGCATTTGGGGCTGACCCCAATGGCTCTTCTTCAGGGCAGAGTTACGTGGTGTTTGGCAACGGCGCTCCTGTCCTTGACCTCAATGGCTTGGGCAGTAACTCTGTGGGGATTAATTTTAGCGCCACCTTTACTGATACTCCCGTCTCCATTGTCGATAACGACTTCATTCTGACGGACAACAACGCTACCCTAGCTGGTGCTACCATCACCATTACTAATCTCTTAAATGGTACAGCTGAAAGTCTGAGCGCTACTGCGATCGCCAACATTACCGCTACTTACAATCCCACCACAGGCATTCTTACTCTCAGTGGTACGGATACAATTGCCAATTACCGACAAGTCTTTGCCAGCCTTACTTATAACAATACAGCTGGTTCTCCTAACACCACTAACCGGATAATTGAGTTTGTCGTCAATGACGGGCAAGCTTTCAGTAACACGAGTGCAGTGGCGACTACTACCTTAGCTTTTAACGCCAATGGCAACCAAGCGCCAACTGCCATCAATGATGTCTTCAGCACTAGTGAAGATACAGTTGTCAATGGTAATGTACTAGTTGCCAATCCCACTACCCCCGACAGTGACCCGAACAACGACACTTTAACCGTGACACAGGTTAATGGCAATGGTGCGGGTGTAGGCAACCAGATTACTTTAACTTCTGGCGCTTTGCTAACTCTTAACAGCAATGGCAGTTTTGTCTACAACCCTAACGGTCAATTTGAATCTTTGGGTGTGGCAGCCACTGCCAGCGACAGTTTTACTTATACTATCAGTGATGGTAATGGCGGCACCAGCACAGCAACAGTCAATCTAACCATCAACGGTGTCAACGATGAAGCGACTATCACTGGCACAAGCACCGCAGTCGTTACAGAAGATGCAACTACCCCAAATCTGACAGCTACCGATTCCCTTACCGTTAGTGATGTTGATGCAGGCCAAAGCTTATTCAACACCACAGTCACTTCCGCCACAGGAAATCTCGGTAGCCTCAGCATTACCAGTGCGGGAGCTTACACTTATAGCGTTGCTAACAGTGCAGTACAGTCTCTTGGTGCTGGTCAAACTCAGACTGAAACCTTTACTGTTACCTCTATTGACGGTACAGCTAGCCGAAACATCATTGTCACCATCAACGGTGTTAATGATGTTGCGACTATTACTGGCACAGCCACCGCATCTGTGACAGAAGATGCAACTACCCCAAATCTGACAGCTACCGATTCCCTTACCGTTAGTGATGTTGATGCAGGCCAAAGCTTATTCAACACCACAGTCACTTCCGCCACAGGAAATCTCGGTAGCCTCAGCATTACCAGTGCGGGAGCTTACACTTATAGCGTTGCTAACAGTGCAGTACAGTCTCTTGGTGCTGGTCAAACTCAGACTGAAACCTTTACTGTTACCTCTATTGACGGTACAGCTAGCCGAAACATCATTGTCACCATCAACGGTGTTAATGATGCTGCGAGTATCACGGGCACAGCCACCGCAGTCATTACAGAAGATGCAACTACCCCAAATCTGACAGCCACAGGTTCCCTTACCGTTAGTGATGTCGATGCAGGTCAAAGCTTATTCAACACTACCGTCACTTCAGCTACAGGGAATCTCGGTAGCCTCAGCATTACCGCTGCTGGAGCTTACACTTATAGCGTTGCTAACAGTGCAGTACAGTCTCTCGGTGCTGGTCAAACTAAGACTGAAACCTTTACTGTTGACTCTGTTGACGGCACGGTGACTCAAGATATTGTCATCACCATCAACGGTGTTAACGATGGAGCGACTATTACTGGCACAGCTACCGCAGTCGTTACAGAAGATGCAACTACCCCAAATCTGACAGCCACAGGTTCCCTTACCGTTAGTGATGTTGATGCAGGTCAAAACATCTTCAACACCACAGTCACTTCCGCTACAGGAAATCTCGGTAGTCTCAGCATTACCAGTGCGGGAGCTTACACTTATAGCGTTGCTAACAGTGCAGTACAGTCTCTCGGTGCCGGTCAAACTAAGACTGAAACCTTTACTGTTACCTCTGTTGACGGCACAGCTAGCCGAAACATCATTGTCACCATCAATGGTGTCAACGATGTTGCGACTATTACTGGCACAGCTACCGCAGTCGTTACAGAAGATGCAACTACCCCAAATCTGACAGCTACTGGTTCCCTTACCGTTAGTGATGTTGATGCAGGTCAAAGCTTATTCAACACTACGGTCACTTCCGCTACAGGAAATCTCGGTAGTCTCAGCATTACCAGTGCGGGAGCTTACACTTACAGCGTTGCTAACAGTGCCGTGCAGTTCTTAGGTGCTGGTCAAACTAAGACTGAAACCTTTACTGTTACCTCTGTTGACGGCACAGCTAGCCGAAACATTATTGTCACTATTAACGGTGTTAATGATGCACCAACAGTGAATAGTGCGATCGCAGATCGAACTACTGTTGAAAATAGTGTCTTCAACTTCACCGTTCCCGCTAACACCTTTGCTGATGTCGATACAAGCAACACCTTAACTTATACCGCCACCTTAGATAACGGTAACGCCTTACCTAGCTGGTTAACCTTCAATTCCAGTACTCGCATTTTTAGTGGCACACCTGCGGCTGCTAATGTGGGAACCATCAGCGTCAGACTTACAGCCAGAGACACGAGTAACGCAACTGTCAGTGATATTTTTAACCTGACAGTTACTCCCCTCAACTTGACGGGAACCGCGAACGCCAATAGCCTCACAGGCACAGCTAGCAACAACATCATTGATGGATTAGCTGGTAACGATACCCTCAATGGTGGTGCAGGCAATGATACCCTTATTGGCGGTGCGGGTAATGATATCCTCACAGGTGGAACTGGTGCCGATCAGTTCCTTTACAACACTTCTGCTGCCTTTACAACTTCTGCTGTGGGTGTAGATACAATTACTGATTTCAATCGTTCCCAAGGCGACAAAATTGTACTGGATAAAACCACTTTCAATGCAATTACTTCTAATGCAGGAACGGGTTTTAGTAATGCCAGTGAGTTTGCTGTGATTAATTCAGACACGACAATTTTACTGGGCATCACCACTGCGGAAATTATCTACAACTCTTCCAATGGAAAGTTGTTCTACAACCAAAATGGCATCTTGGTTGGTTTGGGGAGTGGGGGTCAATTTGCGACTTTGACTGGTGCGCCGAGTTTAATAGCTACTGACTTCATCATTCAAGCGTAGCAAGAGGTTTAGTGTATGGGCTGGGTAAATATTTTACCCAGTCTACTTTTCATTGAAAAGTTCTCGAAGTTGTCTCACCACTATTGAACACATCCAACTCGCACCGCTGTAATTGCAGCCTCAGTGCGGTTCGTGACTCCTAACTTATTTAGTACTTGGCTGACATGATGTCTAATGGTAGAAGGACTCAATTTCATCCGTTGAGCGATCGCTTCATTACTCAATCCTAAAGCCAAAAGTGTTAACACCTCTGCCTGTCGCTTGCTCAGTTCATATACAGGAGGGGATGATGGTTGAATCGGTTGCAGCAACGCCTGAATCACCTCTGCTGCCAAAATAGATCTACCAATGGCAGCGCAACGTATAGCATCCGCTAACTCATCAATCGAGACACCCTTGAGCAAGTAGCCAATGGCTCCCGCTTGCATTGCTTTCTTTACCAAGCCCTTGTCTAGAAAACTGGTCAAAATTAAAACCTGAATTTGTGAGTATTTTTTGCGGATAACTCTTGTGACTTCCGCCCCATTCATCCCCATCATCATCAAATCCATCAGCACTACATCTGGTTGCAAGTTTTCGCAAAGACGTACTGCTTCATCTCCATTACCCGCTTCCCCCACTAATTCAATGTCATCAAACGCCAGCAAGAGAAATTTAATACCTCCCCGCAAGATTTGATGATCGTCAACAGTTATGACCCGAATTGGTTTGACCAATTTATTTGTTTCCATATTTAAATCCGGGCTTTTAATAGCATTTTTTTAATACATGGATATTATTTTCTATTATTCCATCGTTAATTTTTTAGACAAAATTCTTAATCTTTAATTTTTATTTGTTACTAACGAATAATATAAAAATTCACAATCATCAATTATAATGTGTCTTTTCTAAATTAAGTCAAGTTAAATAAATATAACTATATAGGACTTACGCATTGACATAAAAGCAAAAATGGCAGATAGAGTTTTCAAAGCTTTTATCTAGGTTTTTCAATCATATTTTGGCGATCGCCAGCAATCAAAAGCAACCTCCAAAAGCCTGGAACAACGTATTTACGTTGATACACAAAATAGTTCTTTTGTACAGTGCGTAAGTCCTAATTACTTATTCTCTTAAAGATTTATATCTGGCGACAAATTAAGTGATATCACTTCAATAGTCTAGTAGAGTGGGTTACTGCTGAGGGTACGGCACCACATGAAGGTTTTGGTGCGTTAGGCTACGCCATAACACACCCTACTAGCGTCCTAACCGCAAAAAGTCAGTTACATCATGAGCTAAGGGACTTCCAGTTTAAAAAACATCCCATTGTAGGGGCGCACAGCTGTGCGCCCCTACAAACGTACAAATAATTTGGGACAATTTATTTTTTGGAAGTCTCTAAGTAAAATTAACGCATTTTAAGTGAGCGATCGCAATAGCGTTTGAACGCACCCCAACTAATTGCAAGCAATATAACGTGAGTTCGATGGGTTGAAAAAGGCAAAAAGCTTGCTATGTATTGAAATCTCCTTATTCTCTCTGCGCCTCTCTTGCCTCGTGCGTGAAATAAATCATCCCGCAATTATGCAACGCCAAATGAGCTTACCCTTTCCCTTAGTTTGAAAGTTGCAATGGACACATTAAATATGTACCTCATAACAGTATGTAGGATGAGCATTGCCCACCCTACTTTTTACTAGAAGTTCTCGAAGTTAGCGATCGCCACTTTCATCTTATCCACCACCTCATCCACAGATATAGTTCCCAATTCCCCAGAGGCACGAGTCCGGATACTCAAGGTATTACTTTCCACTTCCTTAGCTCCCACGACTGCCATCACAGGTATTTTATCTTTCTCTGCGTTGCGAATGAGTTTACCCAAGCGATCGCCACTAGTATCCACCTCTGCACGGATACCCAATGCTTGCATCTTCGCTACCACATCTTTAGTAAAATCTAACTGTGCTTCACCCACGGGTAGTAATCTAGCTTGCACTGGCGCCAACCACAAGGGAAAATCCCCCGCATACTCTTCAATCAAAATCCCAATCAACCTTTCCAGCGAACCAAAAGGCGCACGGTGAATCATCACCGGACGTTTGCGAGAACCATCTTCAGCAACGTACTCTAACTCAAAACGTTCTGGCAAGTTGTAATCTACCTGCACAGTTCCCAATTGCCATTCCCGTTCTAGGGCATCACTGAAGATAAAATCGAGTTTCGGCCCATAAAAAGCCGCTTCTCCAATTCCCTCAAAGTGTTCCATCCCCAAGGTTTCAACTGCACGGCGAATCGCACCTTCAGCTTTATCCCAAACTTCATCGCTACCAATATACTTATCACTAGCTGGATCGCGGAAACTCAGTCTAGCTTTAAAGTTCTTCAGTTGCAGTTTATTAAACACCGATAAAATCAAATCCACCACGCTGAGGAATTCGCTATCGAGTTGTTCTGGGGTGACGAACAAGTGAGAATCATCCACAGTAAAACCGCGCACCCGCGTTAAACCGCCTAATTCCCCCGATTGTTCGTAGCGATAAACAGTACCGAATTCTGCCAAGCGCATCGGTAGTTCTCGATAGGAACGCAACTCACTCTTATATATTTGGATGTGGAAAGGGCAATTCATTGGCTTCATAACGAAGCCTTGTTCCTGCGCGGTTGCTTCTTCATCCTCCGCCATTAACGGGAACATATCTTCTTTATATTTTTGCCAATGTCCAGAGGTTTTAAATAAATCGACTTTGGCAATGTGGGGCGTTACCACAGGTAAATAACCGCGTTTTAGTTGTTCCTGTTTGAGGAAGTCTTCTAAAAGACTCCGCAACAAAGTACCTTTGGGCGTCCACAAAGGTAAACCCGGTCCCACCAAGTCAGAAAATATAAATAATCCCAGTTCTTTACCGAGTTTCTTATGATCTCGCCGCAACGCTTCTTCTTTGCGTCGCTTATACTCAGCAAGTTGTTCTGGACTTTCCCAAGCGGTAGCGTAGATGCGTTGTAGTTGGGCTTTGGTTTCATCGCCACGCCAATAAGCGCCAGCAACACTTTCTAATTCAATGGCTTTGGGGTTTAATTCACTAGTGTTTTCCACATGAGGCCCCGCACACAAATCCCACCATTCATTTCCCAGATGGTAAATCGTGATTGGTTCCTGTTTAATATCTGCGAGGATTTCTAACTTATAAGGTTCCTTAATTTCCTGAATCCGGCGTTCGGCTTCTTCGCGGCTGACTTCTTCCCGAATAACTGGTAACTTGCGATTGATAATCTTCACCATCTCTTTTTTGATGGCTTTGAGATCGTTTTCGCTAAATGGTTCTGGGTTGTCAAAGTCATAATAAAATCCGTTTTCAATCCAAGGACCAATTGTAACTTGCGCCTTGGGAAACAGCTTTTGTACTGCCATTGCCATTACATGGGAAGCAGTGTGGCGAATCTTTTTTAACTTCTCGGATTCGCTGGTACGCGGTAAATAAATTTTTTCAGGTTGTCCTGACTCTTCTGAAGGATTTGATGATAATTTTAGCGACATTGGCTGCTGAACCATTGGCGAAGTTATTACAAAAAGCGATCGATCTGAATCTGTAGGCTTATTCAACTATAACGGCATTGGGCATGGGGCATTGGAAGGGGCAGAGGGGCAGAGGGGCAGAGGGGATTGAACTTGGCACATTGAACTCTCCTCTGCTCCCCTGCTCCCCTGCTCCCATACCCAATCCCCTATCTATACCTATAGACACCTTTCCAAAGGAACTGTACAAACCACATAGCAAAACCATATAATAAAAAGTGTAATTTTTGTTACAAAATATCAGATTTTCTCAATTTATTGCATGTCAGAGAAATAAGATAATTGTTAAGAATCGTGAATAACGTTAATATTAGCTAAGAAAGTTGAAAATATCCTTCTGATTTATGCGAGACTCAAACTTACCAGGGACTCAGTTGCTGAAAGAGGTTTTAGAACCCCTGCTCGATGATTTTCAGTATTGGTTTACGCGATCGCGGGACTTACTCGAAAGCGAGCAACTCTCATTTATGAGCAACCAAGAGCAATCAGACTTGCTCTTGCGTGTCAAGCAAGCCCAAGAAGAACTAAACACCGCAAAAATGCTGTTTGCTGCTACTGACGGACAAGTAGGAATTGATATGGCAACTTTAATGCCTTGGCATCAATTAGTAACGGAATGTTGGAATGTAGCAATGCGCTTTCGTCAAGCGCCTGAAGTCTAAGCAGCATCCGCTAAACTTCTATGACTGCTTACCGATGTTGTCCATGCAAGACGGCATATTCAGCAGTTAAACAAATACTACAAAATTCTTAACATTTTCTTAAGTTTGTTTAGATTAACAAAAGAATGTATCCTATGTTACCGTAAGTGAAATAACGGTTGACAGATCGCCCCATATCAATGCAAGCGCACGAACAGTGCGTTAAATATTTGTCCTAATTGTGAGCTTAAATGTGAGCCACAGTGTAGGTCAACCAAAACGTTACAAAATAAACTTTTAAAAATTGCTGCCCTGGAGGAAAATCCAATGTTACACCTGCTTTACATCTTTGCTTTTACAATCCTTGCATTTATAGCTGTAGGCAACTTAATTCGTAACCTGATTATGTTCAGTTTCGATCGGGAGCGAACTTACCCAACAAATTCCTCGCCAATGGGTAATCAAGGCAGTTTTGGTTATTACGCATCAAGAAAACAGTTGGTAGCACATCCAGAGTTATTAGATAGCGCGGGCAATTTAATCAAAGAACCATTATTGGTGATGCGTTCAATTAACGTTGAAGATGCTCGTCAACATTTGGATGCACTTTATGAAGCATCTCCAGGGCACAAAAGTGAAAATTCAGAGGAAGCATAGCATAAAAGTTGAAAGTTACGAGTTAAAGATTAAGACAGACCTTGGTGGGCTGCGATTGTGTAAAGTACTCACCTTGGTTTTTTTATTGGCGATCGCTTCCCCATACTTCTGATACCCTAACCTTAGGCAACTACAACAGTTTGTAACAGCAGTAAGAGAAAAGCTAAATCCATCTGAGTAGCGGAAATTATCTGGTTGTGTTTGAGGTTAGTAGCATACAGCAGAATTCACAATTCAGGAGTCAGAATGGGCTACGCCCCGCTGGGCTAACAGAATTAGAATAGGCTCTATGGCTCATTTTGAGACCTAAATGCTGTACTTCATTAACTTGAAATCTGCTGTAAAATAACCTGCGATCTATTATTTAGAAGTGCATTGACCAGATTTGAGTTTATAGTAGATAGGCCACCAGTATCACAACAGTCTCGTAGGCGTGGTAAGGGCAAAGGGCTTGAAAATTGGAAAAAGACAGTGCGACAAGAGGCTGAAAAATACTGGTCTTCGGAACAAAAAAAAGCTTCTGGGTGGGTTATGCTCCAGATAACCTATTTCTATGATTCTGTTGAAATGGATGTAGATAATATACCGAAGCCTATTCAAGATGCAATTAATGGACTAGCCTACGACGACGATTCTCAAGTAAGCGATCTTCTGGTTAGAAAGAGAAATTTGTCAGGTAACTTTAGAATAGAAAACATGACCCCAACATTGGCGGAAGGCTTTGGCCGTGGCAATGAATTCTTACATATTGTCATAATTGATGCTCCTAACCAAGAGGTAGTTACTTGATGACAACTTCAACTGCAAATTTAGAAAGAGAGCGATTGCTGAAACTAGCAGAGGAGTATCGCCAGAAGGGTTACGAAGTTTTTTTTCATCCAAATCCACAAGACTTGCCTGACTTCCTGAAGAACTATCGCCCCGACATGATAGTACGTCGTGGAGAAGAAAATGTAGTTATTGAAGTCAAGTCACGCTCCTCACTTAATTCTTATAATCAAGACTTACGTAATTTAGCTCAAGCGGTAGAAAAACATCCTGGTTGGAGATTTGAATTCGTAATGACTAACCCGGAGGATATAATGTATTCTCTGAAAGCTGAGGGTTCTCTTCAAGAACATGAAATAAAATCACAGTTGCAAGTCGTAAGGCAACTTACAACTCAACATCCAGAATCAGCTATCTTATATTCTTGGTCTTTGGTAGAAGCAACTTTGAGACTTATTGCCCAAAAGGAAGAGCTAAGTTTAGAAAGATTTGATCCACTCTACTTAGTGAAGCAACTAGCAATTGAAGGTGTAATTTCAAAATCTGAGTATGAGTTACTAATGAATGCACTCTTATTACGTAATTCTATTGCTCATGGCTTCAAAACTACAGAACTTACGCAAAATACTGTATGTGAATTGCTCGAGCTTACAGAGCAGTTATTGAGAACTCTACACACTGATGAGGAAGTAGGCTAACACTGCATTGGTTGGAGCAAATGGTAGAACAGCCCTGGTGCTGAATTTCAGGTCATGCTGGCGACTAATCGCACTCAGCATAAAATAGGGAGTGGTAAATTCCCTACTCCCTACTGCCTTGTTATGCTTCAATAACCACCCGTAAATTACCGCGTTTTTTGGCAACGCGACAAGCAGTCGTACTACCAGAACGCTCGAATTCTAAATCGAGGACTGTAGTACCAACTTGCAAATTATGCAAGGACAGGCGATTAATCGATTCTGGCAAAGCGGGGTCGATTATTCGCAAGCAGTTATTCTGAGCATCAGGTACCAAGTTGACTATCATTTGCAGTAATTGGAAGACACTTCCAGTAGCCCAAGCTTGGGGTGTGCAGGCAACTGGATACTGCACGGGGGCATTATCTCCGTTACGCTCGTAGCCACAGAAAAGTTCTGGAGGACGTTGGTAGGATTGCTGACTAGTCATGTCAAATAAACCTTGGAAAATTTCCAAAGCTTGATCGATGAGACCGAGCGATCGCAATCCCATTGCAATCAAAGCGTTATCATGAGGCCAAACTGAGCCTATGTGATAGCCCATTGGATTATAAGCGGGTGACAAGCTACTCAGGGTACGAATACCCCAACCGTTAAACATATCTCGTGCCCGCAAGCGTTCTGCCACACTGTAGGCTTTTTCGTGTGTAAAGATGCCTAAATGTAGACAATGACCTGGATTTGAGGTAATACTATCTACGCGCTTACCATCTCCATCCAAAGCCAAAGCGCAGAAATCCTGGTCTTCCATCCAAAAATCTCGATTAAAACGCACCTTGAGATTTCTGGCTTCTTCTTGCCAACGGTCTGCCAAATCAAGCCGCTTCTTCATCCTAGCTATTTCTGCTAGACGCATTTTTGCAGCGTAGACGTAAGCTTGGACTTCACATAGAGCGATGGGGCCGTTAGCTAGTTCTCCCTTATGGTCAACAATACAATCACCAGAATCTTTCCAACCTTGGTTAGCAAGACCCCGTTTAGATTTACGGTAGTAAGTGAGGTAGCTAGTTTCTTGAGTATTGCGATCGATCCACTCCATTGCTGCTAGAGCATTCGGCCAAAGTTGCTCTAGGAGTTCTTGGTCGTTAGTCCAAGCATAATGTTCGGCATACAGCATCAGCCATAGGGGAGTGGCATCAACAGTACCGTAGTAAGGTGTATGGGGAATTTCTTGACACCGAGCCATTTCCCCCAAACGTAACTCGTGCAAAATTTTACCTGGTTCTTCTTCCCGCCATTCATCATCGGTTTTACCTTGATATGTCGCAAGTAGTATCAGGGTTTCTTTGGCGATTTGCGAGTTTAACATTAGGGTTTGGGAAGCTGTAATCAGGGAATCCCGGCCAAACAATGTAGAAAACCACGGCACTCCAGCGGAAACAGTTTTATGCTTACCAAAAGACTGGCGCAACAAATACATATCTTGCTCAGCCCGTTCAATGACTCGATTGAAGATGCTTTTGTCTGAGCTAATGCGTGTAATTTGTTGTACCCAATGTTGTTCTTCCATCAACTCAGCGGCTTTCGCCTGTCCTAAGGTAACGGCGGCGCTGACAGTTGAACTAGACTGGTTGTTTTTCAACATGCTCACCCGGTAGCCGAGTTTTTGGGTTTCGTGAGAAGCCAACTCTAGTTGCCAAACCGCAGTATAACCCTTGAAATAGTCTGGTTGCCGATGCTGGAATAGAAGACGGGATTCCATCACCGAGCCATCCAAACCTTGATAGGCGAGTGTTAAAGATTCTTCCCTAGAGGCGTGGCGCTCTTTGGCTATAGGCGAAACGCCATCGACGAGAGAAAACATTCCTTCCTCAGCCGTCGGTTCCACTAAACGTAAAAGCCTACCTCGTTTCTCCCTGTCATAACCCCGGACTTCAAATAAATCAACAAAATCGGCATCGAAGCTGATGCTGAGTTCAAAGCTGACGGTGGTGGTGCTGTAGTTAGAAACTTCTATTTCTTCAAATAGTGCGCCATTAAGCACCATTTCCCGGCTAATTCCTATAGTCTCGGCTCTCAAGCGTTCGTCGATTCTAGGGTTGGTACACAAAACTGACAGTGAAAACCCTTTTTCGGCACTACTACTTAAGAGTACAGGCGATCGCCCTTCAATTTGCAACTCCAAGCGATTCAGAAATCGCGTATCACAGCAAAACAGTCCCATGCTGGGGTTCCCATCATTGAGGGAACAGCCTGAAATGTTCCCTATGGTATCTGTGACGAAAAATAAATCATCATCTTTAACCGTCAGTGTTGGCTGTGGTCTTTCACTGACAACACAAGGCCACTCTGGGATAGGTAATTCGTCAGCAGCAATAAAAGTTTTTCCATCCACTAAAATTTTTTCTGGAGTCATGAGTGCATCTGATGTCATTAGCCAAAGTTCCGCGTACAGGTCTATATTTTTGGTATCGTATTATTTATAGCCGTTCTCGATTGCGTGGAATACATCCTCAAAGAAGAGAGAGTAGGTAAGAGATTAATAGCCCTTTCACATGAAGTATGCCAAAAGGAACCCTGTGGTCAAAGCTGCCCAGACCACCTTCAGACCAAGACAATTGTTCTCGTGCAGCAGCCAATAATTTTCCGGGATCGATCTTTTGAAAATTTCGAGAGGCGATCGCCGCTTTAGGGTGGTAGTTTAGCACAGTTACTAACCTTTTAACTTTTTACTTTTGTCTTGTTTGGTGATGATAAAGGCGATCGAGAATGTATATTGAGCTTAGTGGTCTATCATTTAAAACATCACAATGTCAGCCAATGGATGAAAAGACTTGAGTTAAGAACAAAGCGATCGCGGTCAATGACTACGCCACACTAAGGTGCAAAAGACGAATACATTGCCGCTGTTGCTTTATTTCCGACTCAAAGCTTTTAAATTTTGTAAATGAAGCTAGCTGCACGCACTCCTGCTAATTAGTAACAAAGTGTTGCGTTTACCTGAGCCAAAAGTGCTTATTAGCGTTGTTTACATATTGAAACTGTTTATTTAACTTGAGAGTCCTTTGGAATTTGTACAATGCAGCTGTGACGTGGATCTTGTTGAGATTGGGCGTTTAACGATAATTCATGAGCATTTCGACTTCTGTGCTGAGTGATCTGCTAAAGTCCCTACCCTACTTGCGGCCCCAGCTATATTTTAAGGCTTCACTAACGGCGCTCTCCCACGCGATGGAAGATCAAGTTTTGGCTGCGACTTTAGCCCAACCCCTTGTAATTGCTAGTTTTCAGAGAGAGCGATTCTACCGCCAAGAAGCTCATCGCTACCAGCGACTTGCCTTGCGAAGCAATCAAATATACGTATTGTCGGCTCCGGAAACTGATTTTGCTAACAGTTCGGAACACTACGAAAAAGTAGCTTTTGAGCCAGAGGATGGCTTAAGTCACGAGTGGCATTTGGTTGTGATTGCTGACAGCTACGCGACTTGTTTGGTTTGCCGGGAAAACCTTGGTTCTATTGCCAAAAACAAGGAACTACCAGAGCAAAGCCCCAGCCTGGATATGGACACAGCGCGAAGATTTGAGGGAATTTGGACATCAGAAAGGGGAGTTAGCCTCAAAGCCGCCGAATTGCTGTTAGAGAGGATCTTGGTCTACAGACCAGAACTGGCAAGCAAAATTGAGCAGGCACGTCAGAGGTTTGGCATTGGGCAGACGAGAAGCTACTTTGGAGCACAACAGATCAACGAATATGCTTGTGATATTGACACAGATCCCTTTGTGCAACGCTTAGTGACTTATTTGCAAGCTAGTCAGTACAAATTGCACAAAGCCTACCGTTCGATTACTGCCCAAGCACGCAAAGAACGATTAGTCAATACCATTAGTACTGCCATTCGGCGATCGCTCGATCCCCACGAAGTTCTCCAGGTAGCGGCACAAGAATTAGGACAACACTTAAATGCTTGTCGCTGTCTAATTTACCGCGCCCAAGCCACAGATAGCCAAGCGATCATTGAACATGAATTTTTGACTGCTGGTATTTTATCTATTCGGGGACAAACCTGGGAGTTAGAAAAAAATTCCCTATTTCGGGACATCATCCAACAAGGCGAAGGTGTTTGTATCACCGATACACTGGATGACCCTCGTGTGACGAATTCAGCGGGACTTTCCTTAATCGCCACAAAATTTGCCATTCGTTCTTGGCTGATGGAACCAGTGTTTTATCAAGGACGATTATTGGGCATCGTCGAGTTACACTACTGCCGAATGCCGCCCCACGAATGCCAACCAGGGGAATTGGATTTGGTAAAAGCGATCGCCACCCAAGTGGGAGCAGCTCTCATCCAAGCCGAAGCTTACGCCAACCTCGAAGAACTCAATCAGCAGTTAGAAGCCCTAGACCGAACCCGCAGCAACCTCATAGCCATTACCGGACACGAACTCCGTACCCCCCTCTCCACAATTCAAGTGTGCCTGGAAAGTCTCGCTAGCGAGCCAGATATGCCCTTGGAATTGCAACAGGTGATGCTCAACACTGCTCTTACGGACTCAGAACGGATGCGGAAACTCGTGCAAGATTTCCTCACACTTTCAAACTTGGAAAGCGGTCGCGTGGAATGGCATCCAGAATCCCTGACTTTACAAGAATGTGTAGATTTAGCACTCAGCCGCCTTCGCACCCGCTCCTCAACGGAAAAGCCCCCCCAAATCCAGACTCAAATTCCCCAAAACCTACCTTTGGTGAGAGCTGATGGTGATTGGCTGGTAGAAGTACTAGCAAAACTCATAGACAACGCTTGTAAATTTACGCCATCCCAAGGACAAATCACCATTGAAGCGATTACCAACAGCCATCAAATGGTCGAAGTCACCGTGGCTGACACAGGACGTGGCATTGAACCGAATCGTTTAGAAGTAGTTTTTGACCGTTTCTATCAAGAAGAAGGAGCGCTCCGACGCACCACTGGCGGTACTGGACTGGGACTAGCAATTTGTCGTCAAATTGTCAATGGCTGGGGTGGAGAAATTTGGGCTAAATCAGGCGGCAAAGACCAGGGTAGTCAGTTTCACTTCACCATCCCAATTATTCAGAGTGCCCAAGAGGAAAAGCGGACGAAAGTCAAGAGTAAATAGGTATTGGGCATGGGGCATCGTTTTTTAACAAATGACAAAGGACTAATGACTAAAAACTGTTACAGTCTATAACGCGATCGCAATATGATCCTGGTTACGATGTTAGTATGCCCTAAAAACGTTGAGAGAACACTTTATGGCTGAAACACTCTCTGGACAAACGCCACGATTTGCTGGCAACACTGGTGGCTTACTTTCTAAAGCAGAAGTGGAAGAAAAGTACGCTATCACCTGGACTAGCCCGAAAGACCAAGTATTTGAATTGCCTACAGGTGGTGCTGCCACTATGGTCAAAGGCGAAAACCTGCTGTACTTGGCCCGTAAAGAACAAGGCATCGCTTTAGGTGGTCAACTCCGGAAATTCAAGATTACAGACTACAAAATCTACCGGATTTTACCCAACGGAGAAACCACTGCAATTCACCCAGCCGATGGCGTCTTCCCCGAAAAAGTGAATGAAGGCCGTGAAAAAGTTCGTTTCGTCGCACGCAGCATTGGGCAAAACCCCAATCCCGCACAACTCAAGTTCAGCGGTAAAGCTACCTACGATGCATAGGGACTAGAGACTAGAGACTGGGGACTAGGGAATAGGGAGATGAGGGAAATGAGGGAGATAGGAAACAACCAATGTCCCATACCCCATGCCTCATGACCCCACTTGCTTCTCCTGTGGTCGCTGCTGCGCGAACAAGTCGGGCTTTGCCGCCCAACGCAGTGGCTCCCCCATGCCCAATCCCCAGTCCCCAATCCCCAATCCCACAGCTATTTATGGTATTCCCCGATTTCTCCGAATTTTCTCAGCTAGCTACACAAGGCAACTTCGTTCCGGTATATCAGGAATGGGTAGCAGACTTAGATACGCCAGTATCTGCTTGGTATAAAGTCTGTGCAGGTCAGCCCTATAGCTTTTTGTTGGAATCCATAGAAGGTGGAGAAAAACTTGGGCGCTATAGTTTGGTGGGTTGCGATCCGCTGTGGGTTTTGGAAGCAAGGGGCGATCGCACGACTCAAATCAACCGCAATGGTTCGCAGGTGGTTTTTGCAGGCGATCCTTTTACAGCTTTAGCCGAATGTTTAGCACCTTATCACCCAGTAAAATTACCACAGCTACCTCCAGGAATTGGCGGTTTATTCGGGTTTTGGGGCTATGAATTGATTCGCTGGATTGAGCCGCGTGTACCAATTCATCCACCAGATGAGCGAAATATCCCCGATGGATTGTGGATGCAGGTAGACCACCTGTTGATTTTTGACCAGGTGAAGCGGAAAATTTGGGCGGTAGCCTATGCTGATTTACGTCATGTAGAGACGTTAGATGTAACGTCTTTACACGCAGCATATCAACAAGCGGGCGATCGCGTTACCCAAATGCTCGAAAAGCTATCTCTCCCCCTATCACCGCAAAAAACTAGATTGGAATGGAAGCCGCCAGGGAGCAGAGGAGCAGAGGAGCAGAGGAGCAGAGGGGCAGAAGAATATAACAGTAACTTTACCCGCCCGGATTTTTGTGCAAGCGTCCAAAAAGCAAAAGACTATATTAAAGCTGGTGACATTTTCCAAGTTGTTATTTCGCAGCGATTATCAACAACATACACAGGCGATCCCTTTGCTCTTTACCGTTCTCTACGTCAGATAAATCCTTCGCCTTACATGGCTTATTTTCACTTCCAAGATTGGCAAATCATCGGTTCCAGTCCCGAAGTGATGGTAAAAGCCGAAACCGATCCGAATGGTGGAGCGATCGCAACTCTACGTCCAATTGCAGGGACGCGTCCACGCGGGAAAACCACCCAAGAAGATACAGCTTTTGCTCAGGATTTACTCCAAGATCCCAAGGAAATTGCCGAACATGTGATGCTTGTTGATTTGGGACGAAACGATTTAGGGCGTGTTTGCCAAAGTGGTAGCGTCAAAGTTGATGAATTAATGGTAGTTGAACGCTACTCCCACGTAATGCACATTGTCAGCAATGTTGTGGGTAAATTAGCACTTGATAAAACAGCATGGGACTTACTCAAAGCCTGTTTCCCAGCAGGTACAGTCAGCGGCGCACCCAAGATTAGGGCAATGGAAATTATCCACGAATTAGAGCCTAGTCGCCGGGGTGTTTATTCTGGTGTTTATGGATATTATGATTTTGAAGGACAATTAAATAGTGCTATAGCAATTCGTACAATGGTAGTGCGTAATAACACTGTGATTGTGCAAGCTGGTGCAGGTTTAGTGGCTGATTCTGAACCTGAGAAAGAATACGAAGAAACACTCAATAAAGCTAGAGGTTTATTAGAGGCGATTCGCTGTTTACGTTAAAAGTCATTAGTCATTAGTCATTAGTCATTGGGAGTGCGGAGTTAGGAGTTAAGAACTATTCTCCAAGTCTCCCAAACTCCCCAGCTCCCCATCTCCCCAGATCAGCATTCATGAATCGCACATTGATTTTTGTTCGTTGATTGCAAAATCGGACTCGATATCAATACAGTAATTATTCTATTGGCTGTATGAGAATCCAAACCAGATTTTAAAAGCTGATATACTAATATTCTTCTATTTTGAATTACATAAGTTTTGCTTTGAACAGCAAGGTGTTTGACAACAATTTCTGCTACTTCTAGACCTACATATCCACAATAGCGGGATAAATTGGGAAGATTTGTAAATCCAATTAACATCAACTTTTTTCCCAAGCTAATATTTTTTTACATCAATTAACAACTTCAACTGAAGTCTTGGGTTTTGATACCAAGACTTCAGTTGAAGTTACTACAGACAATAAGCCAACAAATTTGTTCATGCTAAGTGGCTGAAGTAAATTGCCCAAATAATTCCAGTTACTCCAACGGCGATTAAGAGGTTAGTAAAAAACCTACCTAATTCAATTTGTTGTCCCAGGCGATTATCGTCTTGACCAGCAGAGAAAAACAATGACCAGGCTTGATTCACATTGATGGTTTCAAAATTGTTGAAAGTAGGTCTAAAAACAACTGGTCCAATTAAATCTTTTCTGGAGTAATCAAAATCAGTTTTCATAGTTATGCCTCTAAGTTGTTGTATTCGTCAATTGAGGAAAATTCGGAAATTTAAAATGTCTTGTTTAAAGGCTTGTTAGCCATCCAATTAAACCATGTCCGGTCAGAACTTCCAAGGCTATGAGTGAGACAAAACCGATCGTTGCCAAACGCCCGTTGAGTTTTTCAGCATATTCTGTAAGCCCAGCCCGTGGAGTTTCATCTACATAAACTTTGGGTTCAATAGCAAATCTGTTGAGTTGACCTCGTTCGTTAATGGTGAAGCCTCTACTTGTCATTTGTTACTCCTTGCTTTGTGAACCTGCGAATAAATATAAATTAATGTAAATATTTTTTGCAATAGCTTGACACGCCAATGAAAGTAGTAAAAACCGTACCAAGCACGTAGGTAATTTCGGATTCAATACGGTTTGGTTAAGATTTTTTGATTAAAATTCTAAATTCCAAAGACGCGATAAATCGCCGTCAAGACAATAATCATTCCTTTGTCTTGACGGCGATTTACCCTTGTCTCTTGCCTTAACCGAACAGTATTGATTTCGGATTGGTCAAAAAGCATTCTTGGTAGAAGATGGATTGCGATTTCAGACATTGCACTTAAATTATGTCTGATTTGCTTAAGTAAAACTTATAAAAGCTATAAATTAAAACTATCAGTATCTAGCTGAGAAAGGTATTGCTTATTTGTAACGAAGTTGTTATATTTCTTTATATAAAGACACAAAAGAAAGTCAAAAAACGTGTAAAACGCGAGCAATACTTCCGAAGTATCTGTTTGCATCTAAGTATCTAAAACAACAGAAGTAATTGCTGTGCCTTTGGTGCAGCGATCGCAACTGTAACTGTCTTGTCGTTAGTGTTGAGTACCTTTGCGAACAGCAAAAGGTATCTCCTTTGTCTGCACATTTGATAGAACTGTAATTTTCTTTTTGGAATTTCTGCTATGTCATTTACCCTCCAGTCGGCTCAAAGTATCTTTCCCGGCACCTTAATTGCTGACATTGTTCCGTCTGTCGTTGAATCTTTTAGTCAGCTTAACGCTGAAGATCAACTAGCATTACTTTGGTTTGCCTACACCGAAATGGGTAAATCGATTACCGTTGCGGCTCCGGGGGCTGCGAACATGATCCTCGCCCAAGGGCTTTTAGAACAAATTAAGCAGATGCCTTTTGATGCTCAGACACAAGTGATGTATGATTTGGCCAATCGTGCTGATACTCCCATCTGCCGTTCCTATGCATCCTTCACCGTAAACATCAAATTGGGCTTCTGGTATCAATTAGGAGAATGGATGGCTCAGGGAATTGTCGCTCCCATACCACCGGGTTACAAGCTTTCTTCTAAAGCTGCTCAAGTGCTGCAAGCAATCCGAGGTGCCGATCCAGGTCAACAAATTACCATCCTACGGAATACCGTAGTCAGTATGGGATTTGACCCCAACGCTCCTGGTAGTTACAAAAAAGTCTCAGAGCCTGTGGCTCCTCCCATTGCACAAGCATTTCGGACTAAGGTCACCATTGAGGGCACCGACAATCCTACTGTGTTGGGCTACATCAACAACATGAACGCCAATGACTTTGACAGTGCAGTTGCTCTGTTTAGCTCCGAAGGCGCCCTGCAACCTCCCTTTGAAAGACCAATTGTTGGTCAGGAGGCAATCCGCGCTTATATGCGTGAAGAATGCCAGGGATTGAAGATGATGCCAGAGCGCGGTGTATCTGAGCCAGTGGAAGATGGCTATACTCAAGTTAAAGTCACCGGTAAAGTCCAAAGCCCCTGGTTCGGTGCGAGTGTAGGGATGAACATTGCATGGCGGTTTTTGATAGATCCCCAAGGCAAAATCTTCTTCGTAGCGATTGACTTGCTGGCTTCTCCTAAAGAACTCTTGAACTTAGTACGTAAATAGAGTACTAGCTTAGTCGCTGGTGTGTAGGGTGGGCACTGCCTACAACGTAAAAGTATAAACAGTGCCCACCTTAACAAGATTGCTGCGATCGCTTTTGAAAATAACTAATCTGTTGACCAAGATTGTAAAAGATTGTTAACTACTTTTAATGTTGTGGAATGTTAAGCGATCGCGGACTCGGCACAGCTGCGCTGTTGCTGGAAGCAGGCGCTAGTTACTTTCCCCAAAATCAAAAATTTCTATGAGACATATTTCCAGCAGCGATCGATTGGATATTCTGATTTTCAGGTGAGAAATGGAGACTTGGAAGGCGGGCTGTATGGATGCCGATCAAATACTCAAGCGCTATTGTGCAGGAGAGAGAAATTTTACTCAGGTAAGCTTGCATTTGGCTAACCTCAGCGAGGTGTGCCTAGCTGGAATCAATCTGGATAGAGCTAATTTGGCTAATGCCACTCTGTCTCATGCTAACCTGCGTGGAGCAAATTTGATTGAAGCAAATTTGACTGCTGCGGCTCTCTGGAGAACTGACTTGAGTGGAGCGAACCTCATCTGGGCAAACCTCAAGGCTGCTAATTTGATCCGAGCAACTCTCAGCAAAGCAGACTTGCACAAGGGGAACCTTGTGAAAGCAGACTTACGTTTAGCAGATTTGCGTGATGCAGACCTTAGTGGTGCAAACTTAGCTGGAGCAGACTTGCGCTATGCCAACTTAAGTGGCGCTTTTTTGGCTAAGGCAAATCTCAGTGGTGCAGACCTGACTGGGGTAAACTTAAGCAATACAGATTTGAGTTATGCCAATCTAGCCAAAGCTATTTTATTTAAAACCGATCTGAGTTGCGTTGATTTCACCGAAGTAAACCTGACTCAGGTAGATCTGCATCACTGCGTCCTGAACGGAGTCATTTTGCCGGAATCAAGTTTGATGAAAACGGGTTGAAGTGCCAACTTTAGATTAAAAATTACTTCGGTAATCCTACAAAGAAGCCATACCCGACCGAAATTAGTAATCATTTATTCTCACCGATTTAGTTACCAATGACTGTCTCGAATTCCTTGTTGGAAGATTTGTGCCAAGTTCTACCAGATTTGCAACCTCAAATCTATTTCAAGTCTTCGTTGACGGCTGTTTCTCACGCAATAGAAGACTTGGTACTGGCAGCGACAGATCAACCCCTAGTGATTGCGAATTTTCAGCAGGAGCGTTTTTATCGCCAGGAGATTCCTCGCTATGAAAAAATTGCTCAGCATACAGACCAGGTTTATGTATTAGCTGCACCAGAAAGTGACTTTGGTATTGCTTCAGCTCCTTATGCAACCATTCCTTTTGCCCCTAATGACGAATTAGCTCAGGAATGGCATTTGATTGCGATCGGTCAGCTATATTCAGCGTGCCTGATTTGTCGAGAACACGCTTCACCGATAGATTCAGCATCCCTAGACCAAGCAAGGGAATTTCAGGGAATTTGGACATTTGACCCCGAAGTTTGTATTCAGGCTGCCCGCCTATTGTTGGAGCGAATTCTGACTTACCGACCAGAACTAGCACCTAAAATCCGGCAAGCGCACAGACGTTATCGACTGTTGCGGGAATCGCAAGTGCAGACATCAAAAAATAATACATTAGGAATTGACTTCAGGCTATTTACCAACCGCTTAGTCACATATCTACAAGCTAGTCAATACAGGCTACTGAAAGCTTATCGTACCATAGCTAGTAAAGAGCGCAAAGAGCGTTTGATTAATGCGATCACTACTACTATTCGCCGCTCTTTTAATCCAGAAGAGATCTTAACTGTTACTGTTAGAGAATTAGGTCAAGTTTTTAGTGATTGTCGGTGTCTAGTTTATCTTTATCAACCAGGTAGTCAAAACCAGCCAATTGCTTACGAATCAACACCTGTGGGATTGGCATCTTTGCAGGGGGAAGCTTGGACATTGACAAGTCACCCGCTGTTTCAAACTGCTTTAGTGCCAAGTCAAACTCAGAGCGAAAATCAATCACAAACTATAGTTATTGCTGATATCAACCAGGACTTTGGCTTACAGTCCCATCCAAAATTAAAAGCGCAATTGGTGCGCTGGCAAATTCGTGCTTGTTTGTTGGTACCGATTTGCTATCAAGGGACTTGGTTGGGAATGCTAGAACTGCACCAGCCAGAAGCTCATTTGTGGACAGAAGATGATATAGCTTTAGTAGAGGCGATCGCCACACAAGTTGGAGTGGCTTTGATGCAAGCACAAGCTTATCGCAACTTAGAAACTTTGAATCGTCAGCTGGTAGACTTGGAGCGGACTCAAAGTAACTTAATTGCGATCGTTGGCCATGAACTGCGTACTCCTTTATCTACCATCCGCGTTTGCTTAGAGAGTTTAATTACAGAACCACAAATGCCGCTTAACTTGCAGCAGACGATGTTGCAAGCTGCTTTGGACGATGCAGATCGTTTACGTAAACTAATCCAAGATTTTATTACCTTATCTCGCTTAGAAGGCGGGTTGGTGCGCTGGCAACTAGAGCCAATATCCCTGCAAGAATACCTAGATTTAGCCCTCAGCGGACTCGAATACCGTCAGAAATTGCCTAGAATTGTCGTAGAATTACCCCATCACTTACCACCAATCCAGGTAGATGGCGAAGGACTGATTGAAGTTTTAACAAAGTTACTCGATAATGCCTGTAAATTTACTGATAAGAGCGGACAAGTCACTATTCGTGCAGACCTCTTGAATCGAGAAGAAGTTGAGCCAGCCTTAGGAAAACCCCAGAAAAGATCTGTGTTAAAAGTTACTATTGCAGATACAGGTCGAGGGATTGAACCGAGCCGACTAGAAACTATATTTGAGCGTTTTTATCAAGAAGAAGGATTTTTGCAACGCACTGTAGGTGGTGCGGGACTTGGTTTGGCGATTTGTCGTCGGATTATTGATAATTTGGGAGGTAAAATTTGGGCTGAGTCTTTGGGGAAAAACCAGGGTAGCGAGTTTCATTTTACGGTTCCGGTTGCGATGCCTATTTCTTAATGCGATGTTTGGATTTTGAGATTTGGTGATAAAGGGCGATCGCAATACCCTAACCTTCTTGAGAAAGAATTAAATTCAGTACATTTAATTCGTGAGAAATTAAAATGTATTTGTCTGTAAAAATCTTTTTCCTAATCTCATTTAGACTATAACTTCTAAAAATAACAAATGGAAAATCTCTGTATTTGTGACCAATTGGCATAATGTTGCCAACTGGATACATAGACTGTATGTAAGTAGCCAGAATATCCCGAAACCTTTGGTCTTCAGGTTCTTCACAATTGTTGGAAAAATATTCGGCGATCGCCTCACCACTAATAAAGGTAAATAAGGGCAATGCATAATATTGGTCAAAGTGGTGGCTATGCTGCTCAAACCTTTGTGTTTTATGAGGTTTTTCCTGCAACATATTTACTAAATCTATTGCCTCATTGATAGTAGAACGGAGACTCTCTGGAGATTTAGGGTTGCGACTAATTTCATACATTTTATCCAAAAAACCATCGTTATTATTGATAATTTTCTGTTCCAGCCGAAGTTTGTATTTTTCCTCTATCGTTTTACCTACAATAGGAACAACTAACAAACTACCACTAATATAACCAGTTTCAATAGGAGTAAAATCTAGTAAACCATCAAAACCATTATTGACCAATTTCAAAAATTTAGAAGTTAATGATTCTCGTAGGGAAAGATATGAAATCTCCTGCAAATTATCAGAGGACGTTTCATCTCTCAAAACTATTTCTGCTTGACTTAGCAGCTGCTTTAAACTCAAGTAAACTTCCTGTAACTGCTGATCGTTATGCCGCCTGTCGTATTCTTTCTTTAACTGTTTAATTAATGTATCCATCTTACTACTGAAAGTCTGACCAGCAGCGAAAACAGATTTTCCTCCTATAGGAATCATGATGAATTTCTCCCGACCTATCTGCCAAGATCCAGAAATTCTGGTCATGATAGATGTCTTTAAAATCAGTAAAATATTTAAAAGACTTAGCTTGCTTTCTTGTAAAGAATGCTCCTGATCATTGGTGTAATACACAGCTTGCTCAGACAAGTAAAAAATTAACTCTTTGTCCTCACCGTCTATTGTCTTATCTCCACGACCTCTATAAATAACTTGAATAATTTCCATCAAGTTTTTTTCAATCTCAAATCGAGGGATATCAACTAAGATATGCTTTGTTTTGGGAAATGATAGCCCTCTACTAGCCGAGGCGGTCATAAAGACAACCTTCACGTTATTTTTGTACTGATTTATTTCTTTTTTTTCTTGTTCTGAAAGATTTGCGTGAATCTCCAAGTAATCATGATGATACTGGAATTCTCTGCGACGCTCCTTAATTTTATTAATTAAGTCAGCTAATCTAGGTTTGTCTTGAATGTATACAATAACTTGCCCAGCGGATGGGTTTTCTAAAAATAAATTTATATCCTCTAAAATCTGATTTTGAACACGCGACTCTAAATTTTTATGGCGAATTTTAAAATATTCTTGACTAAATTTAATAGACTCTATAAATACTTTATATGTTATGTTTAAGCTTTTCGCAGGGTAAGAGTTGGCATTGATGACAGTTGCATTTAGACTATTAAATGTGAATTGTTCCATTGATAGTGGTGAACAATCCCCTACTGCCTTTCTAAAAAAAATTTTGTTGGGTTCAGCAGATGTTTCTGATAGATGCTGTTTTATAATATTTGAATCCACAATCGAAGCGTCTGCTACGATAACCTTAGTATTAAATCCATGTTTGTCATCAGTTAAACCGTAAGTTCGCAAAATTCTAGTAATTCCATTTAAAAATTCAACACCACTATCATCTCCTGTGATTTCATCGATCATAATAACTAAATTTTTTATCCTACTAGATATAAGTTTTATCTTAGAAGGAATTACTAAACCCTCACTTTCGTTATAGCTATCTTTGAAGATTTTCTCAAAATGATGTAATGTGTCTTTTCCACTTTGTGTTTTCTTCAATGACTGGATAGAAACTGTTGCTACAATATTATTAGATATTTTTCTGTTAATAATCGTGTAAATCGCTTCACAAATGCTATCTAAAACACCCCGATTATTTAAACCTACCTCTTGAATCAAATCTTCCGTAATTTGCTTGAGGTTGCTTCTCAAGAATTTATCTTGGTCTACTTCTACTCGTTGATTGATAAAATTGACTGTCTGTTCTGTAAAATTGTCTGTTCGCAAATTAGAGAGAAAATGCACACTATATTTGCCAGCATTATTTTTTATAATTTCGGTATTTGTGTTGATAGTAAATATTTTATCACTAGACAGTAACTTAGTATCTTCGTTTGTGAACTTATCAATAATGTCTAAGTTTACTTGTTTTCTAGGACTAACATAGAAGAACAAAAAACCTTCATCAAGACAATTCTGGCTTTGAAGAAATTCTGCGATCGCTGTAGTTTTGCCAATACCAGGATTACCTGTTAAAAATATATAAGTTACATTAGAATTTAGTGCTTTTTGAATTAGCTCTGCATGAGCATCTCTTAAAGTAGACTGTGGCTTAACTTGCAACTGTGTCGCTAAATTTGGTGGGATAATATCTATAGAGTTAAAAAATCCCTCCACGCGTTCGTGATGATGTACAAGGTTTATACCATCTCCTGAAAGTTCTAGAAGTCGATTGATAAACTCTCTTCCTTTTTCAAAACTTATAGCTGCATTTTGTTTAATTAAATTTAAAACTTTCTTGCGAGCTTCTTTGATATCTTGATTGCTAGAATTTTGCTTGTATATCTGGGAACAGGTTGCTAAAAAATCTAAATTGTCCTTATTCACAGACACAGCACTAATAGAGCGATCGCTATAACCGACTACATTAAATATAATTGAAATCTCATCTGTTAGTAAAGCTTGGGAATGTAAAAATTCATAGAAGCTATGAGCATAACTAGCAGCTTGAATCAACTTTATGCTCTCTTTGTCCTCTCGCTTAAATGCTGTAAAGTAATGTGCCAAATCTGAGGAAAAATTAATTCCTGAACTTTTTGTATCTAAACCTAAGTTAGAGAAAATGCTTTTCGACTTTAAATAACTAATTTCGCTTAACAATAAATTACGTAGCACTTCAATATTGTTTACATCTACCAAATCTCTAATTGATTTGATATAAAATACAGAAAGATCGACACATATAACTCTTAATTGTTGAGAATAGCGGAATAAAATTAAGGTGTCTGCATTTAAAAACTCTCCCTTTCCTGAATATTTGCCAATATCAAATTCTGAGTTGCCAAACTGTGATAGTACATCTTTAAAAGCCTGCTCTTTGCCTTTTGTATGAGTTCCTATACTATTTTCATCAGAAAAACAACATTGATAGTAAACAATTTCTAAACGCTTTAGCTGACTTTTGTTCCAACCTGTTGATTGAATATACTCATTTAAGAAGTTTAACCCCGCCAAAAATCCTTTTTGCAAGAAAAAGGTACTCCATTTAGCAACAATTTCTCTATGTTGTTCGCTAATAACTCTTTCTTGATCGGCAAGTCGCCTAAGCATTTTGGGAAAACTCAGCTTTTGTAAATCATGAGTGTATAAATCTCCAAAGTGGTGAGTTAGCTGATTTTGCTTAATATATGCAAGTATCCCGACATTAAAACCTACTTCAAACACTCGCCCTAAATCCTGACCTAAATTATCTTGTGCCATGTTTATTTGTTCTCTAACTTCACGTTTAAAGCTTTTCTAACTTCTGTCAAAAATGCCAAAAGATTAAAGTTAACTTTGCCTGTCATGTGATTAAAGATAGACAAAGCCCCCACAGAATAATTTCCTATGATGTTCTGATATGGATCGAGCTTTAAGCTGATATTTCTGTCTTTCCTGGGAGCAGCTTCATACTGCGAAAAGTGGAAAAGTGTCAAATATTGTAAAAGATCATTTTTCAAGGTACTATTATCAATTAACCCAGTGTATATATCTGTGTCATCTAAAATATCTTTATAAATGTTTAGTAAAGTAGCATAGGAAATAACGCCATTATAATAGCGGTCATCACCAGGTACAGTAATTCCATTAAATAAGTTAAAAAACACGACTGCTTTTTTGCTAGGATCTTCTACTAAGCTCGTCAATTCTGATGTATCTTGAATATACAAAGAGCTTGCATTTAGAGTTCTCAGCTTGACAACATAATATTGATCAAAAAATACTGGGTATATTTTAATATCATCTCGATTTCCTTTCAAAGAACTAATCAGAGGCTTGGACATGAAAAATAATTTTTCATCATCGTCACTCCTAGTCATATTTAAAGTATTGGAATAGGGAGACTTAGCAATATATAAAAAGTGTCTGTATCCTTTTTGATAAAGATTATCTACCTCGTCTATTAGTACTAGAGGCTCAGTATACATATTCTGGCTGGTGTAATTATCAGAAAAAGTTTTAAATTTATATAGACGAATACTACCGTCTGGTTGGCGATCTACTCCAAAGACTTCACCCAATAAATTGGATATTTTATAATCGTCACCCTTGGCGCGATCGCTTTCCCGACTGGAAACCACAATAATTGCTAGCTTCTCCAATTGGGGAGAGTGAGAATTATCATTAAACTTAAATTTTTTGGGAAGTACAGAATACAGGGAACTTAAACCATTGCGAATTTTAAATTTATTGATATTCTTAATACAGAATCCTTGAGAATTAGAACGATGCTCATCATTAAGAAGATGAGACAAACCTGCAAACAGCGATAGCATGAATTCTTCTTCCGGTGAAGAGTCTTGCTTGTCAGTCAAATGTAGTCGCAAGATCGGGATAAATAACTTGCGTTTGGAAGAGTCAAGTAAAATTTTTAGACACGTATAAGCAAGCAATGAGAAAGTAAATCTATAAATAAAAGCCTGTGGAGAGTCTACATTGTTAAAAATCTGCTCTCTTAGACGTTGATAATTATAAGTAAATTCTAAGAGCTTTTGCTCTTTAAAGTTGTTTTCAGAAATTCTTTGACAATTTTGTTCTTGAGGTCTGAGAAGCACGGGAATAACCTGGATCTTTCTGATGTCATACTCCATACTGAAAGTTTGACTATCTTCGGTAGAGAAATATTCAATGTCGCTGATATTAATGCTTGCTGATAGATTACACAAAGAACTAGTATCAACGCTTGAACTTCCAACAGATATATACTTTAATGCTTGTTTGAGACTAGGCTGTAAGACTGGTTTGAATAAAGTCTGGTGATTACGAATAGTGTTGATATCCCGCTGTAAAATGCCTTGTTTTACACTAATATGAATAGGATATGTTCTTGGCTGAAAAGAATCCTTTTTCAATAGTTTTTGCAGCAAATCCTTGAGTTTGTCTATTTTATCGTTGACTTTATATTGCTCTAAACCATTTTTGATACTCCGAAAACGCCTTTGTTTGTCTGTATCACTAGAACCTTTAAAAAAAGGAAGTACATTTTTGTCAAATACACTGATGGGGTCATATCCTAAATCTGAATTAGGAGTATAACTATCTAATGTTGGATCGTTGCTAGCAAATACAAAAAAATATAAAAATGCTATCTTAAAAACTTTTTCTATAAAAAATTGGCTTCTAAAAGTATCATCAATTCCTTTTTTATGTTCTGGATTATTTGAATCTAGTAAATTCAGATAATATTCAAAAACAGAAATACCTCCTTGGGACTGGACTTTGCCATCAAACTTAAGTTTGAGTCCAAATATAAACTGCTGCTTTCCCTGTTTTTCATCTGTTGTTTCTCCTAAGTAACCTACTATTAAAGGAATAATAGGTAGCATATCAAAGGCATCAGCACGAGAAAAAAGCTCTCGATAGTTAACTGACCTTCCTGCATAATTCACCTCATAATGTCCATCTTCTTTTTCAGGATCGCTGATATAATCCTCTATTAATCTTAAACGACGGATCAGGTCTTCTAAATAAATAACATCCTTATTTGTGTCAGCATTTTCTTTGAGAAAGTCCAAATACTGAATTTTTGCTTCTCTCTGGAGTTTTCCAATAGCTTCTGTATCCATCAAACGCTTGACATGGTAATAATCAGACTTAGGGTTTGCTGCTAAATCATCTAGAATATCATTGAGTTCTTGACGATCGCTTTCAGCCTCAGAACTAAACTCAATATTAATAAAGTTTTGTAAACTTGCTTTTAACTGGGAGTCAAAAACGCGGGTATTCTCCACTGTGATTGTTAGCTTGTGAAACTTCAATAATGGATTACTAGTAGATTTAGCTTTTTCTAGGCTCAATCTTTGCTTTTGTAAACCTGGATATTGTTCTGTAAATGGATAAGTAAAACTTAAAGAAGTTTTGGTTTCACCTGCAAAACTAGTTAAATCTGTGGCTAAATCTGCAACATATTGCTCTATATTTATTCCTGGTATTACCTGAGAAAGGACAAATTCTAGATGCTTGCTCAAAGTATCTCGGATTTCCTTAACTAGATTGATGAAAGAGTTTTTTGAAGCCTTACTAAAATTAATACTTGCTGACTTAGCAATACTCGCAGAACTTCCTAAGGGATTCTCAACTTGCAACGACGAAGCTACCTGAAAAGCTATTTCGTCAATATTAATGAGCAATCGATTGATATCTGTTGAAATACTAAACGGGTTTTGAGATTGGTGATTTTGCAGGACTGTTAAAATCTTAGTCAGCAAATCACTGTAATCTAAGGAGACTAGTCCGTTACTACCCTCTTCTAAAGTATTCATTCTATTTACTCCTAGTCGTCTTTAATAGTACTAATGGAATTACTTAGTATAACCTTTCAGTTCTACTGATGACTATCAGTCAGTAGAACTTATTTTCAAGTAATCGCACTTCATTTTTTGATGTAAATACTGTAAGGTGCGATCGCTCTCCATCATCTCCAAAACGCGATCGCACCCCACACACCACTAAACTAGAAAGTAAGATGTCGGGATAAGTCTATGAACGCTACTACAATCGCCTTACCTTCTATCCTCAAACTAAAAATTGATTTGAGCGATGAACAATTTTTCCAAATGTGTCAGAAAAACCGCGATTATCGATTTGAACGTACAGCATCAGGAGAAATATTAATTATGCCACCTACGGGTAGTGATACTGGCAGACGTAATGTTAAAATTACCACTCAATTGGATATTTGGAATTCTGAGAGTAATTTAGGCGAAGTTTTTGACTCTTCAACAGGTTTCACCCTACCCAATGGTGCAGAACGTTCTCCCGATGCTTCCTGGGTGAAAATTGAGCGATGGAATGCTTTAACCCCAGAACAACAAGAAAAATTTGCCCCGATTTGTCCTGATTTTGTAGTTGAGTTACGTTCTCCCAGTGATTCTCTAAAAGATTTGCAGGAGAAAATGCAAGAATATATCGAAAATGGCGCTCAATTAGGTTGGTTAATCGACCGAAAAAACAAGCGAGTAGAAATCTATCGTCCAGGCAAAGATGTAGAAATATTAAACAATCCTACTAGTTTATCAGGGGAAAATGTTTTACCTGGATTTGTGTTGAATTTACAAGATATTATGTAGCTTTATTGATTAAGATATACATGGCGCATTTCAAAGCGACTCTGTTTCCAAAGTGGTTGCAAAGCTTGTTGAGCAGCATTTAACTGAGCTTGAGAGAAACTAATTTTTCCATTTTCTATTATCCAAATAAAAGTCCGAGTTATCAAATCTGCATTGAAACTATTTTCATATTTACTATGATTTATTCTTGCTACTTGTTCATCTAAGCAATTCATCGCATATTTAAAATTCCAGTGTATAGAATTACTAGGGATTTCTTCTTGTGCATTTTTCCATTTAATCCTCAGCAAATTTCTCATAATATAGTCTATGCCTGTTATGGCAGAATCAGTATTCCGGATCAAATCTGTAAATGCTTGATAATAAAATTGCAAGAGTGAAGCAGCAATATTTTCCCTATATATATGTAACCAGGACTGGATATCACGAAGATAAGGTAATAAATCTCTAATATGATTTATTTCTTTTATTTGCACGCGTAGCTTGCCGCCGTAGGCATCGCCTTTATAATTTATGATTTCAGCTAGTAATTCAGCTTCAGATAATTGAAACTTGTCTAAATAATAACTAATAACTTTAGGAATATATTTATCCAATAACCACTGCTTAGTATATCTAGCTGTCCAGGTTCCCCGTAGACCGATGTCTTGCTGCCAAGAAGTGACTTTGCCTCTTTCAAGAGATTGCAAATAAACATCATTTATTTTATATATGATATTAATTTTATAATTAGGTAATAATGAAAAATCACTATCAACTCTGGGCAAGATAAATGCATGATCGCGAATTCCTCGACTCACTCGAATTGAGATATCTTCATTATGAAATAAATGCCATTCTGACTTGCCTTTACTATAATCAAATTCATCAGCGAACTGCTGCATTAATTTCCATAGTTTTTGTCCTACAGAAAACAATATAAAACCTCGAACATTTGCAACATCTATAAATTCAAAATCCCAGGTTTCTAGAGAATTTTCAAATTCAATTATTGATTTCCTGTATTCTTGACAAACTGCATCAACACACAAACACAAATCTAATGTTTCTAATTCCGATAAAATAAATGTTGTTTTGCCTAAATTTACTTCAAAAGTATTTTGATTTAGCTGTTTCAAAAACCGACGGCAACCCCAATCTGCTTGGGTGTTTATTCCAGTCATTAATTGACCCAAAATATCTTGATGGTTTAAGCTTATTTTCAGACCTCTTAGAATGATGTTGCTGAAGTCTATTTCACAATTACCTTCTGCAAAAGCTTGGGGTAAATTACAGGCGATCGCTACTTTTGGTTGCACAACAACCAAGCGGTTACCTTCTCGCTTAGTTAAAGGCTCAAAATTACATGTTTCTAAAATATCCTGTAAATCTGGGTGGCGTCTTATAATTTTTTCTATTAAATTATATTTAGTATTTATCGAAATATTACTCATTTTATAAATAGTCTAATTTACTCTGGAGTGGACATGAAATAATCTACTTGCATCTACAAATTTGTTACACCTGATTTTATTCGTATAATTAGCAATTTATCAAGCAATTTTAGATTAGATAGTGATTCTGAATACTTTACTAACAATTATCGATTTAATCTTTATTAGGTTGCGTGTGCAAATCTGATTCATTATATCTGTAAGTTTTCTGGAGAAGTTACCGAAGATAAATAGGGTAGCACAGATAACTATGCTACCTACAGTAGTTTATTCTACAAATTGCTATGGTGTACTACATTTATTCCAACAAAAAACCCTACTGTTAATTAACAGTAGGGCAAGTTAGTTAATTGTGTCGTTTTCTCAAGCTTGTTAATTTAGGTAGAGGTTTTAATTTTAAAAATTGCTAGATTTGATAGACAATATAATTTATCCCTTACATTTTCAAGTGACTAGCTTCTGTTTGGTTTTTTGGCTATATAGAGAGCTACACAATTAAAATGCAGGATTCCGGATTATGGCAGGAATATATTAAAAGTACCTTTTTATCAGACATTGCGTTGCTACCGTTCTGAATGTGGAAATAGCTAGATGTGTATTTCACCAAGGACTTTTGGCGCATGAACTTGCAAATTCATCTGCTCATGACGCACAGTTAACCAAGGCTTACCTAAACCTATTCCAGAAAAAGGACTTTCGGTAGGGATTTTTAACTGAGAACCAATCAAACTCAACAGAGACTCAAATTCAGCAGAGAATATCAGCAAATCATTACCCTTGGCGCTGAAAGTAGACGCGCCTAATTGTATAGGCCATGCCCAGTTTTGTCGATTATAGTTAATACTACACAGCTTCTGGTTTCCCTGATGCACAGTGGCACGTTCTCCTTGGAGAGTAAACTCAGCTAGTTCCTTCGGTAGTCCCCAAATTTCTCGACCACCAGCAACAGAATCAGCATTATCTACATAAATGTGCGAAATCCAACCGCCGATTTTCTTTTGGTAATGAACCAAAGCCGGGGCAATAATTAACTCATTGTACTCCAATACCGAGCCTGACCCGTAATTAGATAAATACACACTACCAAGGGTTTTACCAGGCCATACAGAAATAATTCCTAAGTCTGAGGGAATTAAAGGGCGCACTCGGTCAATACTCACCAAATGCAGAGTTTGAATAGCGTAGCCTTGAAGTGTCCAAGGTGCTTGAGGATAAGGCATAAGAAAGTTAGGAGTTGAGAGTTAAAAGTGAGGAGTTAAAAATAAAGTTTAAAGTTTCCAGTTAATAATTAGTAATATAGGAATCCGATTTGATTTCTGAAAAAATCTAAGTATGTGTAGGGTATGTTATCGCAGAAAGTACGACACCGACGCCTTCGGATGGTGCGTTAACCAAAGGCATAACGCTACGTATATTTCAAAAATTAAATATGAGTCCTATATTATTTCTAACTTCTAACTCTTAACTCCTAACTTTTAACTTCTAACTTCTAAAAAAATCCCACCCAAGGAAAAGCTTGGATGGGCAATCTGAGGTGGAACAAAATAATCTTCCCGAAATTAATAGGAGAATTATTTGCTTTCTGTAAAATCAGCGTCAATTACATCATCACCACTACCAGCGGAGGAGGAACTGCCATCTTGAGGTTCAGCGCCAGGTGCAGCACCGCCACCAGCTTGTTGATAGATGTTGCTACCAACGGCGAATAGCGCTTGTTGCAATTCTGGGGTCAGCTTCTTGATTTGCTCATCGTCATCTTTAGCGATCGCTTCCCGCAGTTCTTTCACCAAACCTTCGACTTTGGTTTTGTCAGCAGCGGGAACTTTATCGCCCAATTCTTGTAGCTGCTTCTCGGCTTGGTATGCCAAAGAGTCGGCTTGGTTCTTGCGTTCAATTTTCTCACGCCGTTCTTTGTCACTTGAGGCGTTTTGTTCAGCTTCTCTGACCATCCGATCAACGTCATTTTTATCCAGTGTGGAAGCACCGGTGATGCTGATGGACTGTTCTTTACCAGTGCCTTTGTCCTTGGCGGTGACGTTGAGTATACCGTTAGCGTCAATGTCGAACACGACTTCAATTTGGGGGACGCCGCGTGGTGCAGGAGGAATTCCATCGAGGCGGAAGGTTCCCAAACTCTTGTTATCGTTAGAAAATTCGCGTTCGCCTTGGAGGACGTGAATTTCTACGTTGGTTTGACCATCCACAGCGGTGGAGAATACTTCAGATTTCTTGGTGGGAATTGTGGTGTTGCGGGGGATAATTTTGGTCATCACGCCGCCCAATGTTTCAACACCCAAAGATAGCGGTGTCACATCTAACAATAAGATGCCAGTAACATCACCAGCTAATACTCCGGCTTGAATGGCTGCGCCAACTGCCACAACTTCATCGGGGTTAACGCTTTGGTTGGGGTCTCTACCCAATACCTGCTTGACAATCTGTTGCACTGCGGGAATCCGGGTGGAACCACCAACCAAGACCACTTCATCGATATCGCTTTTGCTTAACTTGGCATCCCGGAGAGCGTTTTCCACAGGGATACGGCAGCGATCGATTAAGTCAGAACAAAGTTCTTCAAATTTAGCGCGAGTCAGGGTTGTATCTAGGTGCTTAGGCCCGTCCTGAGTAGCGGTGATAAATGGCAGGTTGATTTCTGCTTGGGTGACGCTAGAAAGTTCAATTTTCGCTTTTTCTGCGGCTTCAGTCAAACGTTGTAAAGCTTGCTTATCTTTGCGCAGATCGATGCCTTCGTCTTTCTTGAACTTTTCAGCTAAGAAGTCAACTATTTTTTTATCAAAGTCGTCACCGCCCAAGTGGGTATCACCAGATGTGGCTAATACTTCAAAAACTCCATCGCCTACTTCCAGCACGGATACGTCGAAGGTACCACCACCAAGGTCAAATACCAGAATTGTTTCGTTGCTCTTTTTATCAAACCCGTATGCTAGAGAAGCGGCTGTGGGTTCGTTGATAATCCGCAGAACTTCGATACCTGCAATCTTACCAGCGTCTTTTGTCGCTTGCCGTTGGGAGTCATTGAAGTATGCCGGAACTGTAATTACCGCTTGGGTTACAGTTTCACCGAGGTATTTGCTAGCGTCTTCAACCAGCTTGCGGAGAACTTGTGCAGAAATTTCTTCAGGAGCAAATTGCTTACCAGCGCCTGGAGAGTCTAGCTTGACATTGCCGCCGCTACCGAGGACTTTGTAAGAAACTTCAGTGGTTTCCTTGGTAACTTCATCAAAGCGGCGTCCAATAAAGCGCTTGACAGAGTAAAACGTATTTTCGGGGTTCATCACCGCTTGGCGCTTAGCGATTTGACCGACCAAGCGATCGCCATTTTTGGCAAATGCAACTACTGATGGTGTTGTCCGAAAACCTTCTGCATTAGCAATAACTGTGGGTTTACCACCTTCCATCACTGCCACGCAGGAGTTCGTTGTACCTAAGTCAATTCCAACTACTTTTGCCATTTTAGGTGCTGGCTCCGTATAACTACAAATGAATGAATGAGAATATAAAGGACTAAATTTTGAACCACAGGGTCAATAAATCAGCCAGTTCAGCATTTATACCTTAGTTTGGCTTTCTCTGGGGTTAAAACTCCAGACTATGCTGATATATATATTGAGAGCTACAGTGGTAGCCAGTCCATGAAGGGTGGTTTCCCGAACCTTGCTTGGGACGGTTAAACTAACTCAATAGTTTTTCTAAGTTGATTCATGGATTGATTTGCTTTCACTTTGTCTAATGTATGAGAATTAATACTTTCAGTAATTAGGGTGAACCGTAACGTCTGAGTGGTGTTTGCCGTCTTTAGAGGTAACAAATTATGGATGTCGTTGGGTATTGGGCATGGGGCATTGGGCAAGCAGGAAGTGTGGGAGGTGTGGGAGGTGTGCGAGGATGGGGAAGAAATCTTTCCCCCCACACTCCCCACACTCCCCACACTCCCTCATCCCCCTCATCTCCCTCATTTCCCCATCCCCACTCACCCAAGCCCAGAAAAAAGACTTTCCCAGTCAATCACAGGGGGTCTTTGTCCCTTATTGACTATTTCAAAAATTTTCCTGGAACTACTTGGATGAAAAAGACATTCTACACAAGCGTTGGCTACGTCAATCCGGCTAGCATCACCTACAAGCGTGTCTCCTGTGCCAATTACCACGCCGTATTTACCTCCTGTTTTTGCCTTCAGGAGGGTGTTGAGGTCGTATGAAGTGTAAGGCCCGTCAATGAGGCGTCCTGGGCGGATAATAGTGTAGGGTAATCCTGAATTGGCGATCGCCTCCTCGCCCTTCTGTTTGGCATCCAAGACGCCGAATGCATTGAGAACGCTAAAAAGAAACCGATCTTTACGCCCAATTCCGCAGGAGGAGACGAAAACGAATCGCTGCAAATTTTGAGGTGCTGCTGCTACAAGGTTAGTGACTCCTTGGGCATCGATTTTTGCTGGACTATTCTTTGCTTTTGCTTGACTAGATTCGGGGTTGAGAAAAGTTAAACCCCATTCAATCAAGTTCGGGGATTGGTCAAATTCCCATCTGTCAGAGGGAAAGGCAGTGGTTCCGGTGCAACATATAATGTGGCTGACATTTGATGTTGCGGCTCTTAGTGTAGCTGGCTGGCGGGTATCACCAACGACAATTTCCACTTGCTGATTAAACATTTGTTGAGCTTTGGCGGCATTGCGTGTCAGGACACGAACCCTAAAGCCCTTTTCCAGCAGCTTGCCTACCACTAGTTGCCCTACTCCGCCAGTAGCACCAGCAACTAGCACCAAATCCTCAACTGAGGCTTCCAAAGAAGTCATAAAGTTTTCTTGAGATAGTTTATTGCTAATCTAACGTCAGTTCGATGGGTCATATCAAGTAAGCCTAATTAGTCGAATCAAAATCTCGCTGGTTTGACACAGCAACGATAGAAGCGGAGGTAGACCTTCCGAACGTTACAAACACGTAGAACAGCTAGTAGCAGACATAAAACAGTGTCTTAGTCACTTACCTGATAGCTTTATTGAGAGTGGGGTTTAGATGGAACCAACAACAGAACAGTTGAGAGCGTTTTACAGTAGATGTGTGAGAGCAAGTAATATGTTTCAGCCTATTAACGTGGTGCGACTGGACGAAAGAACAAAGCGCATATACGTTTTAATTGGGGACACAATACAAATAGAGATATATCCTAATGGTGAGGTGACATTTCCATGACTAACCCTAATTATCAAGCCATGTCAGATGATGAATTAAGAGATTGGGTCAGATATCACCCACAGGACACCGAGGCATTTCATATTTTAATGGACAGGTTAGACCAGCGACCAAAAGTAATCACTCGCACCGATGAGGAATTTGAAACCGAGTTACAACGGCGTATTAGCCAAGCTAGTTGAAGTGAATTAAAATGAGCGAAAAACCACCAACTTTTACACTGGTGGTTCTTTGTTTCAAACTGTTTTTTTAAAAATATCCCCGTAGCGGAAATTCCACCCAAATTGTTCGGTTCTACCACTGTCACCTGTACACAAATGGCTATAACCTCTTAGGTAGTAGTGAGGTGTCTACCCTAGACGCTGTTAGTCGCTCTTGAATTAAGGGGTGAAAAGTTGTGTACCAATGGATATTGCCAAGTCTATGCGAAATCTTGGCACAAAATCAATCAAGTGTAGCTGAATCTTCACCAGCTAAAGCAGAGCGGCAGTGGCGTGTCAGCCTTGCAGCAACAGAACACTTACTATTAAATACTTTAGCAACTGTTTCAGGTGACACAACCCAAGGATTAGTTTTAGCTGCACCAGCACCTTTATTTAGTCACCCAAAACTGACTCAAAGCTTACAGACAGTAACTTTTACAGGAAAACCATTTAATCCCTTGGCGTTGATGCCATTTCAGATGCCAGATGCCATCGCACCTGAAAATTATGAAGTCGCTCCTCATGAATCGGTACTTCCTTTACTACCCGCCGATCCGCTGGGCGCAGAACAGTTTTGTTTAGTTTTTACAGATAAATTTACATTAGTACTAGTTTTAGCTACACACAATAACGGCAAAAAAACCTTTTCATTTTCTTTTGAACCAGAAGTAGTGCAGCAAGCTTGGCGATCGCTAGGAGCGCGGGTAATGCTGACTAATTCAGAATTTTTCACCCAACTGGATGAATTAGTACAACAGTATTCTCCAGTAGAACCAGATTACCGCATGGTGGTTCAGTTTAGCCAGCTGTTACTTCAGGAATTAACACAAACAGAAGAAACTAGGGACTGTTTACTAGGGACTGGGAGCAAGGAGGAAAAAGAAAATAACCCATACCCAATCCCCACTACCCAATCCCCACTACCCAATCCCCAGTACCCAATCCCCAGTACCCAATCCCCAAATCCGGATGTCGAATTGCTCCAGGCTTTTGCCCACGAAGTTCGTACACCCTTGACAACTATTCGCACCATGACGCGCCTATTGTTGAAGCGGCGGGACTTAGCCCCTAGCGTGATCAATCGCTTAGAAATTATCGATCGCGAGTGTAGTGAGCAAATTGACCGCATGGAGTTACTGTTTAAAGCAGCAGAACTGGAAACTTCTGCCTCAGTAAAACCCTCAAAAACTCAACTCACGCCGATGTCTTTAGATCAAGTGTTGCAACAAAGTATTCCCCGTTGGGAACAAGCAGCACAACGGCGGAACTTAACTTTAAATGTTGTTTTACCCCAACAACTGCCAACTGTGGTCAGTAATCCCAGTATGCTGGATCGGGTACTCACGGGTTTGATCGAGAATTTTACTCGCAGTTTACCCCCTGGTAGTCACATTCAAGTACAAGTTATTCCCGCTGGAGATCAATTGAAGTTACAATTATCGCCACAATTTTTGTGCAAAGATACAAATAAATTTGCTACACCAGCAACGCCGCCAATTCGCAAAGCCCTTGGTCAACTGCTGATGTTCCAACCGGAAACAGGTACTATTAGTTTGAATATGGCTGCAACCAAGCATTTGTTTCAGGCGATCGGTGGCAAGCTCATTGTTCGTCAGCGTCCACACTATGGGGAAGTATTGACGATTTTCCTCCCCTTGGAAGTTAGCAGCAATCAGCAAAAATTAGGCATTAAAAGTTAGGAGCAAAGGCACAGAGAATCTCCCTTTGGTGAAATAATTTTGGATTTTAGATTTTAGATTTTAGATTGACAAAAGACGTTCATATTACAAGTTGCTATCTTTAGATATGAGGTTGCCCAGTTGTTCTCTTCACTAACTTGCCATTTGTAAAAATCGATGCCAAAAATGTATATAAATTCTGCTTCAGAGTCAACTATACATTTTTGCGAAAATCAAAACGAAAATTATGGCAATTTTTGAAGTTATTGAACGAGAAAGTTTACGTTTAGTCAAGGTAACTTTGCAAAACGAAACAGTACGGACTGAATCTGGTGCTATGTACTATATACGTGGCAACATTCAAATGGAATCTAAAGCACCTTCAGCAGGTGGGTTTTTAAAATCGTTAGCCACGGGAGAAAACATTTTCCGTCCTACATATACAGGCACTGGTGAATTATATTTAGAGCCTTCTTTATCGGGCTATCACACCTTAGAATTAGACGGTAGTGAATGGATTTTAGATAGTGGCGCTTATTGGGCTAGTGATGGCAACGTAGAAGTAGGAGTTGAACGAAACAAATTAGCGTCAGGCTTACTTGGTGGCGAGGGCTTGTTTCAAACAAAAGTCAAAGGTAGGGGTACAGTGGTGATGGTAGCACAAGGCCCTGTAGAAGTAATTAATTTACGAAATGACCGATTAGTTGTTGATGGAAATTTTGCGATCGCTCGCACAAGCAGTTTAAATTATCGCGTTGAAAAAGCTACCAAATCTCTTTTCGGTTCGATGACTTCTGGTGAGTTTCTTGTGAATACTTTTGAAGGAACTGGTACTGTATTACTGGCTGCTGTACCTTATTGGCAAGTCATGATGCTCCGCAAAATTATCGCTGCGTTTCCAACAACTTCTAGCAAATAAATAGGAGTCAGGAGTCAGAATTCAGAATTCAAAATTCAGAATTCAAAATTCAGAATAATTGTCTGCCCAATTTACTGGCTCAAAAAACCTCTCCCTGGTTTTACTACGCAAAACCTTCCCTCTCCGACTCGGAGAGGGACAGACTTGAACTTTGTTCAAGGCAGGGAGAGGTTCGTCGAACTCACGTTAATTCTGACTCCTGAATTCTCTTCAATCACTCATTTTCCGTAGCCGTGCCTGGACTATCACCAACACTGGCTAATTGCACTGTAAATGTGGAACCCTCATTTAATTTACTTTTCACAGAAATAGAACCACCACAGCGTAGTAGCAATTGCTGTACAATTGTTAATCCCAATCCAGCACCGCCATGATCTTCAGCTGCTGTTGTTCGCACACGATAAAAGCGGTCAAATATTTTGGGAATTTCACTTTCAGCAATACCGATACCTGTGTCCCGGAATTCTAATTGCACACGATCGCCTTGAACACGGGCACGCACCCATACTTGACCACCATTGGGGGTAAACTTAATACTATTGTGCAGCAGATTAATTACAATTTGCCTCAGCCCACCACTAACGCACCAAACAGATGGAAGTTCGGTAGGTACGGTGTAAGCTAGCATAATTCCTTTTTCTTGGGCTACAGGTTGGTAGGTACTAACAACTCCAGGGACAATCTCTGAGAGACGCACTGATTCTAAATTTGTCCCCTCTAAATCACGTTCGAGTTGCACCAGATCTAACAAACCAGTAATTAAAGAATTTTGCTGATCGCACTGGGTATTTAACATCTGTAAATAACGTTGTCGTTGCAGTGGTTTGAGATTAGGAGAATTCAATAAAGAAAGTGCTGTCTTCATATGTGTCAAGGGTATACGTAGTTCCTGACAAACATTTTTCAAGTATTCATCTTTTAGTTGTTCTTTGTTGTGCAATTCTTGATTTTGTCGCTGCAATTTGGTAGTGCGTACTGTAACTATTTGACGATTAATTTCATCTTGGCGCAAGAGTTGTTTTGCCAACAATTGATTCATCAATGCAGGTTCAGGCACAGTTGGACAAATAAAATCAGCAGGTATGATTGGAGATGATTCTGGCGTAACTGTTTGTTGAATACCATTTAATACTTGCTGAATGATTCTCCCCTCAACGGTGGTGATAATCAACAACGGCTGATTTTTATTAGTACTTGCTTTCCCAGATGTTTGATTTTTGCGTTTTTTCAGTGGTCGATGAGCCAAAATTAAACTACAAAACTGGGGAGACAATACCATCAGAAAGTTTTCCCGTCGCAATTGGCTATGGGGTGGTAGGTAAACGGGGATGTGATGGGGGGATGAGGAGGATGAGGGAGATGAGGGAGATGAGGGGGTATTTTGTTCCCCTACTCCCCCTGCTCCCTCATCCCCCCCTGCTCCCTCACTCTCAGTCTCCTGGATTTGGCAAGTATAGATGATACTAGACGCACCCACCGAGGATTGATAACGGGCTAGTTCTAATTGCCAAATTTTTTCTGGTGGTAGCTTCACCCATAAAGTAGCTGCAATTTGTTGCTCAATGAGTAAGTCAATTTGCGCTCTCACCAGTGATAACAGAGTAGCAGGACTGAGGGACAATGGTTTAGGAGGCGCTTGCACTCCCATGACCAGTTGATAAACAGACAGATCCTTAGCCAAAGAAACATTCATGAGTCAAGCACAATAAGGATGAAGCAAAGAAATAATTCTGTCTTCGATTTTCACCTTTAAGTGTGCATTTTTTACAAAATCCCCACGGAAAGAAATATGAACAATGAAAAATGAGGGGAGTGGGGAGATGAGGGAGATGAGGGAGATGAGGGAGATGAGGGAGTGTGGGGAGTGTGGGGAGTGTGGGGAGTGTGGGGGGAAAGATTTCTTCCCCATCCTCGCACACCTCCCACACCTCCCACACTTCCTGCTTGCCCAATGCCCCATGCCCCATGCCCCATGCCCAAATTAGCTTAGTCTTGCCTGTAAAGCGTCCCGCGCGTGTTCTCGGTCATCAAAATGGATTTTTTCGGTACCGAGAATTTGGTAGTCTTCATGACCTTTACCGGCCAGTAATACGCCATCACCGGGTTGTGCTTGTAAAATAGCGGTACGAATTGCGATCGCTCGATCGCAAATTACTGTAGGCTGTAGGGTTTCGGGAATTCCCGCCAAAATGTCCTCTAAAATCCGTTCTGGGTTTTCGGTACGCGGATTATCCGATGTCACCACCGCCCAATCAGCTAATTCAGCCGCTATTTTACCCATTTTTGGGCGTTTGGTGCGATCGCGATCGCCACCACAACCAAACACACAAATCATCTTCCCACGTATAAACGGACGTGCCGCTTTGAGCAAATTCTCTAAGCTATCTGGGGTATGAGCATAATCTACAATCACGCTAATATCTTGCTCAGAGGCAATTTGCACCCGTTCCATCCGTCCGGGAACTCCTGGGAAATCAGGTATTACAGATGCCACTAATTGCAAATCTAAACCTAAGTGTAAAACTGCTCCTACCGCTGCCAAAAGATTTTCTAAATTATATTGACCGACTAAAGGCGATCGAAAAGCCACATCACCCTTTGGTGTATGCAAAGTCCCACTGACACCATTCGGCTGGTAACTTAAGTCACTCATCCATAAATCAGCGCTGTTATCGTTGACACTATAACTCCAAACTTGTTCGGGGTTTAAGGAAGCAATTAACCGCTGGCCGTAAGAATCATCAGCGTTAATTATCGCCCGTCCCTTGAGATATTCAGGGCTAAACAACAACGCTTTGGCGGCAAAATAATCTTCCATGTCGGTGTGGTAATCGAGATGGTCTTGAGTAAGATTACTGAATACCCCTACCTCAAATTTACAACCCAACACTCGACCTTGTGCCAAAGCGTGGGAACTGACTTCCATCACCCCAAACTCATTACCAGCATCCACAGCCTCAGCTAACTGCTGTTGCAGTTCCACCGCAAACGGCGTCGTGTGGACAGCAGTTTGTTCAAAACCAGGCCAACGAGTGTAGAGAGTCCCCATCAAAGCCGTAGCTAGATTAGCTTTGGCGAGGAGAAATTCAATTAAGTGGGTGGTTGTAGTTTTGCCATTCGTCCCAGTTACACCCACTAGCTTGAGTTTTTGCCCTGGATAACCGTAAAAAGCACTAGCTATCTGGGCACAAGCTTGAGTGATGTTACTGGCGCTAATCACCACAGCCTCATCTGTGGGAGGATGTTTTTGTGCAGCTTGGGGAGAGATAATTGCTGCCACAGCACCAGATGCGATCGCACTAGGCCAAAATTCCCCACCATCAACCCGCGTTCCTGGCATTCCAATAAACAAATCTCCCACACCGCAAGCATGGGAATTCGTCTTCAAACCGCTAACTTCCGCATCCTCCAAAGCCAGATGCTTAGGTAATTGCTCAACACTATCTACCGCCGTCAGTAATTCCCGCAATTTCATCTTCTGCACCTCATCACATACTTTTCTTGCGCTTATTCTGCATTATTTTTTTCTAATTGGCGAAATACTTACGCAACATTTGCTCCAACTGCTGCACACTAGCACGAGGAGAAGGACGCGGCAAAAGTTCCTCCGCGCCCTCTGCGCCTCTGCGGTTCGCTAAAAAAAGTACAGGCACCTCATACTGATACGCACCGAACCAATCTTCACGAGTCGTAATATCCCGAATTTCCAACTCAAAACTGAGATTTTGGATTTGTTCGAGCTTTTCCTGCAAACCCTCACATAAATGACATCCAGGTTTACTGTATAAAATCAATCGCATTTGCTTCTACTAAATTTCCTCATGTCAAAATAGACGCGATATATCTCGTCTTTAGAAGTCATAATATGCATATTAGTTATAAAATTGCTAATTTTAAATTTGAGAGAAGTCAAAAGCTTCTAGTTTACTGATACTCAGAACAAGGCGTGATTTTGCACAAGGAGATAACGACCATGACTCAAGTCAAATCTCAAATCACACTAAAAGAATTCCTTGCACTTTCTGAAGGGGAAGGGGATATCACCTACGAATTAGTTGATGGAGAACTCAAACCCAAAATGGCACCAAAAAGATTCCATTCACGATTGACCCTTGCCCTGAGTATACTTCTAACTCAATGGGCGCAAAATCGCGGTGAGGTTGGTATTGAGTGGGCAATTACCTTAAAACGTCAAGGTCGAGACTGGGTGCCAATACCAGACTTACTTTATGTCTCCTATTCTCGACTTAACAGTGACTTAATTGAGGATGAAGCCTGTCCCATACCTCCAGATTTAGCTATTGAAATTATCTCTCCCGACCAAACTTTTGGAGAAATGAGTGCAAAAGCCACAGATTATCTCGATGCAGGTGTGATGAGAGTTTGGGTTGTGGACGCAAAAGCGAAAACCGTCACTATTTTTTATCCTGATGCCCGACCTCAAACAAAAAGTGGTGCCGATATTTTAGAAGATTCTGTGCTTGAAGGACTGCAAATTACAGCCGAACAAATTTTTCAACAAGCGGGAATTTCGTAAAGACAGAATTCAGAATTCAGAATTCAGAATTCTGAATCAATTAGTGTTAGTTAGGGAATGAAACCCATATATTTATTTGCAATTATAGCGTTTCTCGGTCTAATGAAGTACATCCGTAGGGGCGAACGTCCATTCGCCCCTACAACGTGCGATATAATCTTGTACCTCACTTGAATGGGAATCGCTATAGTACAGAATTCATACTGAATTCTGAATTCTGACTCCTGAATTCTTCTTCATAATTTATTTAACACATAACATCCTATGGTTACACTTCAACTTAAACAAATTCAAGTTCCTCCAGGGGAAAGAATAATCCTAGAAGATGTAAGTTGGCAACTATTTGAAGCAATTGTTGATGAGTTAGGAGAACATCGTGGAAGTCGAGTCGCATACAGCCAAGGAACTTTAGAAATTATGGCTCCATTACCAGAACATGAGCGAGCTAAAGTCATCATCGGAGATTTAGTAAAAGTCTTACTGGATGAACTCGATCGCAATTGGGAATGTCTAGGTTCGACTACCTTTAAGCGAAAAGATATCAGTGCAGGTCTTGAACCTGATGATAGTTTTTATATTCAAAACTATCAGCTAATGATTGGCAAAGACCGAATTGACCTAACTATTGATCCTCCTCCTGATTTGGCAATTGAAATTGATGTCACTTCTAGAACCAAAATTAGTGCATATCAGGCGTTGAGAGTACCTGAAATATGGCGATATGAAAACAGAAACCTAGAAATTAACTTGTTGCAAGGTGAACAATATGTGAAGTCCCAAACAAGCCCTACATTTCCTGATTTTCCTATTACTGAACTTATTCCCACATTTGTGGAAATGGCACGAACTACAGGAACAAGTTCAGCAATCAGAAACTTTCGACAATGGGTAAGAGAACAGATGCAAGATAGAGAAACTTAAAAAGTCAACATATTTTGGATTTTAAATTTTGGATTTTAGATTGAATCCATCGATAAACGGATGAAACTCGAAGATTGGGGATTTGAATCGAAAAGCGAAAATTGACACAGTTAAAAGTTAAAATTAAAAAGATTATGGAATTCAATATTTATTTTGCCTTAATCCGCACTTTAGTTAAAAAAATAGGAATTAATTTAAAGCAATTGTGACCGAATTTAATTTACAAATCCAAGAAAATAGTGATGGTTTGGGCGATCGCCTTGACCGCTACCTTTCCCAAGAATTACCAGATTTGTCTCGTTCCCGCATCCAACAGTTAATCGAAGAAGGTAATGTCCAACTTAACGGCAAAGTTTGCACATCTAAAAAGATTAATGTCAAGGTGGGCGATCGCATTACTCTAGAAATCCCACAAGCCCAACCTCTAGAACTCCAAGCCGAAAACATTCCCCTCGATATCCTCTACGAAGATGACCAATTACTCATTCTCAACAAACCCGCCGGCTTAGTTGTTCATCCCGCACCCGGTCACCCAGATGGCACCTTGGTAAATGCCTTGTTGGCACACTGTCCCAATTTACCAGGAATTGGGGGAGTCCAGCGTCCAGGAATTGTGCATCGCTTGGATAAGGATACAACGGGGGCGATCGCCATCGCTAAAACTGAAATTGCCCATCATCACCTCCAAGCACAACTCAAAGCCAAAACCGCACGGCGAGAATACTTAGGCGTGGTTTACGGTGCGCCGAAAACGGAATCTGGCACAATTGATATGCCTATTGGTCGCCACCCCCAAGACCGCAAAAAAATGGCTATTATGCCTGTTGAACAAGGCGGACGAGTCGCCGTCACTCATTGGCAAATACTAGAACGCCTCGGTAATTACACATTAATTCACTTCCAACTAGAAACCGGACGTACCCATCAAATTCGCGTCCACAGCGCCAAAATCGGTCATCCTATTGTCGGCGATCCTGTTTATGGTTCTGGTCGTTCATTGGGAGTAAATTTGCCTGGTCAAGCACTGCACGCTTGGCGACTAAAATTACAGCATCCTGTATCTGGAGAGATGATTGAGGTGACAGCAAGTCCTCCTAGCCACTTTACAAAACTTTTGGAGATGCTAAAAAGACGAGTTGCGTCTTAACCTTTTTTTGGTTAAAGGCGATCGCACTTTTGTCGGGATTTTCAACAAATAAATTATCCCAAATTATTTGTACATTTGTAGGGGCGCACAGCTGTGCGCCCCTACAATGGGATGTTTTTTTCATTGGAAATCTCTTAGGAGACTTGGGGAGCGATCGCCCCTAGTTTCCATTAATTCCGATTTAACCCAATCGGTAGGGGCTTTGGTGGATCAAACGGACGATCGAGACTTCCGGGTTTCCATTAATTCCGATTTAACCCAATCGGTAGGGAGTTCGTCTAAGAGGCTTTGCCCTGTAAGGTTTTCAGCCACCAAATCGACACCACTCTTAAAAGCATTGTACACGAAAAACAAAATCCCAGAAAATACATACCTCAAACCCTTACCCTGTAAGCAATCGACACCACTTAACGAAATAATAGGCATTTGGGCGATTCTCTGAGTGGTGTCGATGACCATGTTACAAAATCTTCTTAATTATCCTAAAACCTAGTTAAACTAACTAAAAATCAGGGTTTCGGCTATTGTTTGCGTAAGTCCCGATCTAAACAAACGACTAGCGTGCATCAGACATGGGATCGAGTCTGCTTCACTAGTCAAACCTAAATGAAACTCCTACGTAACCCAAGACCGATGCACGCTATGAAATAATCAAACAGATGTACTAGCTAACCGCTGACCAAAAATCCTTACCTGATTCCTGCTATTTGGCGATAAGGTACAGACTTTTCGATATCAATGTTGAATGACGAAACTCTTTGTGGAGCATTGCCAGTTGCATTGACACTCTGCGCCATAGACAAGAAGTTAGCTGGATCGCCAGCTTTGGGCTTCTGTTCTTGGGGGATGAACCGACGTACTTCTACCTGCCAAATAATTTGGGGGAAGCCCAGTTTGGCACGGTGGTAATCCTCGTATCGCGGAGATTTGATGTTGAAAGGCAACTCACCTTCAGCGCGAGATGGCAGAATTCGACGGCGTTGATAAGGCACTGTAGAGTATCCAAAATTGCTCAGGTACTCTTCAGAGTCGAGTATTTGATCGATAAAGCCTTTAATACCCTTGGTAGCAACAACAATTGACCAAGCGATTTTTTCCCGCTCGCTGTATACGTCGCGTCCTAGAACTCGCTGTACTACTTGCTCAACAAAGCGGTAGTTGTTGTTGAGTTCGTAAAAGCTTTTCTTAAAGGTATTAGAAAGCACCAACCCACGAACAAAGTCGCGCACTGTAATCTGTCCATTACGGAGTTGCGACTCTAAGTATGTTTCGCGATCGGCAGCAAACGCATAGAAGAAAAGTTGACGATATGCTGCTTCGATCAGATCGCCAAAATCTGACGGAGAAAGCAGATTGTCTGTAGAAAAAATTCTGGGCTGTTCATCACCCGGCACTTCATATGCAGCTACACGCTGATTTTGACTTGAAGGTGCATATGTTAACAGAGGAATTGCCACTCTAAAGCCTCCATGTTCTTAATTAAAGTTAACAACTTTTAAATCACATATTAAGGGACGTAGTTGGATCAGAACCTCAGATTCTGATAAAGTTTCACGAAACTTAACCAAAAGTGGTTAAGTATTCGTAAGAAACAGCGCTGAGCCTGCTGGACTTAACCCACTGTCAGATTGAGCAAGGCACTGCGGCTTCCCAGTCAATGACTAGTAATATTTCTTACAGTGTTTGCTAGGAATACGGTGTAAGGTTCTCAGCTAATCCAGCTATTGCTTAGGAGGTGCTGAAGCTCACTTTCAAGTCCAGGAAATGCGCTACCGCAAATTATGAATTTTCTTGCTTTATCGGGGTTTTTTGGGATTTAGCTAAATAAGTAAAAGCTTTGTTCACATAATTCAGATTAGGAGATTGAGTTTCACTTTTTTGAACTCCGGCAATAATTTTTAACATTTAGCAAAATAAATTAAAGAATAATGGGGAGTGGGGAATGGGGAGTAGGGCATTGGGCATTGGGCATTGGGCATGGGGCATTGGGCATTGGTTATTCTTTCTCCCCCTGCTCCCCCTGCTCCCCCTGCTCCCCCTGCTCTCTATCTCCCCACTCCCCACTCCCTACTCCCCCTTACCTATCCAAAATTCCAGGGGATCTATGGTTGACTGACAGTAAGGCCAGCTACGCAAAGTTGCTTCCATTCCTGCTTCCCAGTAAGGTGGTTCTAGTCCCAGTCCTAAACACAGATGAGACAGAATATTAGCAAAATGCTGATTGTGACCAAAGTCTCCTAGATGGGCATGAGCGTATTCATGGACGACGATACCGAACCAGTCTTTGGGTGCAACTCGACCGACATCTACCAGAATGGTGATTGGGTTTGTGAGAATGTTGCACAGACCGTCAATACCGAAAGATTGAGCGATGGGTACTGCAAAAATTTGGATGTGGCGGCGCTCTTGGGGATGAAAGCACTGATGACAGGCTTCCAGATAGGTGTTGATCCGAGCGTTAACGGTGTTAATGTTTTTGCCGATCCAAGTGCAAATCGCAATGCGATCGCGCTCTTTATCGAATACATCCACCATACCCGGTTCTAGGGCAAATCCCTGTACCAGATGTAGATAATCTCGCCCACGAGTAAAAGCATCGGTCTGCTTGAGAATCATTCACCAGCCTAAAACGGAATAAAACTGTTGTTTAGAAGTTACCTCTTCTTTGCTGGAAGCTTCTGAAGATGTCTCAATGCGGCTTTCGGTGCAAAACGATGCAGTGCTGAAGCCGCCAAACCGTTTTACTGTACTGCTTCGCAATCTAATATTTGGGCTGGCGAACCAAAATCGCTCAATGGAACTCATTGTTTCGTATTCGGTTGTCAACACTAGTCCATCTTCATCATCCATGTGAAAAAGACCGACCACGGGCACAATTTCCGCGTAGCCTCTTTCGCGGAGTAATTTGCCTTGCCTTGGGTTGTCAGCATCAGGCACGATCGCAAATATCGTTTTACCTTGATGATTTTCCTCGTCCTCTCTATCCCAAGCCATTGTCCCTAACCAGCGCACCCGTGACCCCCCTACTGCAAGGCTTGGGTCAATCTGATGATACTGGCACAGTTCAATGATTTCTGGATGATCGGCAGCCAGAGTTTCCACCTGTATGTCAGATTCTCCCGTCTCTGAGCGCTTGAACGCTAGATGATGGGTTGCACGTTGCGATCGCCACTTACCAGCACTTAGCTGAAAAAATTCCATTACGTCTATCAATCTTCTGACTCCTACCTTTGACTCCTGCGGATGATGTTTATCTTGTTTTTTCTTTTTAAACTTGTTGGTATATAAACATTCTAAACATTACAGCCATCAGCGCTTAGCTTCAACAAACTCCTCACAAAGGAAGAAACGAACATGTTTTTTAGTAATTGTAAACTTTTATAATGTTAACTTCTCATCACTTGACAATATGGACATTTTAATATCTCAGTGCTAGACTAATAGAAAGTGATGCCCACGCCTACGCCTTCACAATACCAGTAACAACAAACACCTTCGATTCAGTCAACAAGAGGAGTGAATCTTATGGACTTCCCCATAGAACTAACCTTAGAGCAACAGTTTCGCTTAAAAAATTTGAAAGACCAGGTAAAGAATTTGAGTCAAGAAGAGGCTCAGGAATTCTTGCTAGAAGTTTTACGGCAGATGATGGTGAAAGATAATTTGGTCAAACATCTGCTCAAACAAGCCTGAGCCACTAAAAAAAGAATATTTTTCCCTAAGACTTAGGCTGTGGCTGCATAAGTCTTAATTTTTTTGGGGATTGGGGAGTGGGGAGTGGGGAGTGGGGAGTGTGGGGGGATGGGGAAGTGTGGGGAGATTAGAAAAAAGCTTCCTAACCTCCCACACCTCCCACACCTCCCACACTCCCCCCACTCCCCAAAAAATATTACAGATTATTACTTTCTCTCTCATAGTAAAGACTAGGGTACTATCGATCCCCTATGTTTTACTTTGGCTACTCGCAGTTCATCTGACGAAACTAAGCCGAAAATAATATCCGCCATTTGTGAATATTAAGGAGAACTCATGGTTCTTGATGCTTTTTCCAGAGCTGTAATTACAGCAGATGCTAAAGGTGCTGCTATTGGTGGTGCTGACTTAGATGCCCTCAAGGGATTCATTGCTGCGGGCAACAAGCGCCTTGATGCTGTGAATGCGATCGCCAGCAACGCTAGCTGTGCTGTTTCTGATGCCATTGCTGGAATCGCTTGCGAAAACACTGGTTTGCTTCAACCCGGTGGTAACTTGTACCCCACTCGTCGCCACGCTGCTTGTCTGCGTGATACCGAAATCATCCTGCGCTACGTAACCTATGCGTTGTTGTCTGGTGATTCTTCCGTATTAGACGATCGCGCTATCAACGGTCTAAAAGAAACCTACTCAGCTCTTGGAGTTCCCATTAGCTCCACTGTACGTGCTGTTCAAATCCTGAAAGCAATCGCTGTTGCTCACATCACCAACACCAACACCGAAGCTAACGCTGGTAACAAGTTCCGCAAGCTGGAAGTTATCCAAGGCGACTGCTCTGCTCTAGCTGCTGAAGCTGCTAGCTACTTCGATCGCGTTATTTCTGCTCTGAGCTAATAGCTCATAGTTAACGGCTATCTAGCCAAACGAAGTGAAATCAAAACCCGATCAAATCCCATCTGGAGTATAAAAAGCAATGAAATCAGTTATCACCACAGTTGTTTCTGCTGCTGATGCCGCAGGTCGTTTTCCTAGCACCTCTGACTTAGAATCCGTTCAAGGTAGCATTCAACGCGCTACTGCACGTCTAGAAGCTGCTGAAAAGCTAGCTTCTGGTATCGATAATGTAGCTAAAGAAGGTTACGATGCAGCTTTCAAGAAATATCCTTACTTAACCCAAACAGGTGAAGCTGGCGACACCCAAGTTAAGAAAGACAAGTGTCTCCGCGACATCAAGCACTACCTACGCTTGATCAACTACAGCTTAGTTGTTGGTGGTACCGGCCCATTGGATGAGTGGGGTATTGCAGGCGCTCGTGAAACATATCGCTCTTTGGGTCTGCCTACCGCTCCTTACGTTACCGCATTGACCTACACTCGCGATCGCGCTTGCTCTCCTCGTGACTTGTCTCCTCAAGCGTTGACTGAGTTCCGCGCTCTCCTCGACTACGTAATCAACTCCCTGTCATAGTACACGGATTGAGTAGCCGACGATCTATCGTTGCACTCTAAAACTAGGGACTCTCGGTCTATTGCTTTGCCTAGATGAGGTTGAGCGATGGACTTAGAGTCCCTCAGTTGTAAATAAAAGAATTCAGAATTCAGAATTCAGAATTCAGGATTCAAAACGAAATTTTTTCTTATGACGACAGATTCTCTATTTGAACAGTTAAAACACCCTAACCCGAATCTGCGGGAACGGGCTATGTGGCAGCTCGCAGAAGTCCGCGATGAAAATACGATTCCTCGACTGATGAGTATTTTGGATGATGAAGATGTCACCTATCGTCGAGCTGCGGTAAAGGCATTGGGTGCCATTGGTGTAGATGCTATACCAGCAGTGGTAGAGTCATTGGTCAATAGTGATAACCCCACCATTCGGGGCAGTTGTGCTAAAGCCTTGGCACAAATCGCCGCCAACCATCCAGACGTACCCTTCCCAGAAGAGGGCTTACAGGGATTAAAAACAGCACTCAATGACGAAAATGGTGTTGTATATATTGCATCTGTAATGGCTCTGGGTGAGATTGGTTCCCCTGCCTTTGAAATTTTAACTGAAGCTTTGAAAACCACAGATAATCTTGCGGTAGCTGTGGCGATTGTCAATGCACTCGGTTCAATGGGTGATGTCCGAGGGGTGGAAGTGCTGACAGCATTGACTAACGATGAAACTGTCGATACTTATGTTCGGGAGTCAGCGGTGAGCGCCTTACCTCGATTAGAGCAGGTGATTAAATATAGCAGAAATTGACACTTCTGGGCGTCATGCTGAGGATTCTTGCTTCGCGGGGATTCCAATGAATTTACCCTCAGCAAGCATCTTGACCGTATGCCCTACGGCTGCAAGTCTCCTCTGGAGAACTACTTGAGCGGCCGCCACATCTCTATCAGTGGTATAGCCACAATTTGAGCAAACATGAGTACAAGGTAGAACATACTTTTTGGTACTTGTTCAATTCTGCAAAGGGGCATCTCGTGGAATTAAAATAAAGCGAGAGTTTTTGTCCGACGGGATACCGGGAGTCGCTGAGAAGCCTAGACTGTACTGTACTCAGTCAGTGTAGGAGTATGTCACATAAACAGGCTAGGTGTGACCTTAAAGTAATCTCCAAGTGCCTTAGCTTGTGCCTTACTAATTGAGCGTTTGCCGTTCACAACCTCAGACACCACGCCACTCGACCCGATGATGCCCACTAAGTCAGCTTGAAGGGTATCACTTGCTTGCATTATGTGTTGGAGAATTTCATGGGGTGCAGATTCATCCATTGGATAGTTCTGGGCTTCATAAGCTTCAATCAGAGTTACTATCAGTTTATGCAAGGCTTGCTCTTCTGGAGTGCGGTTCTTGGCAAACGTTAGGCGCTCTGCAATTGCTAGGGCGCGATCGTACTCTTCTTCCGTTTCAATCGCCTTGGGAGCAACTTCAGCTAGTAGCTGGCTATAAGCAGCTTGGTCAAAAGTAAGGGTCATTTTTCCAGTTGCCTTTGTCGTATTCGGTATGGGTCAGAAAATATTTGTAGTAAACTGTTTGGTCTTCGTAATCTATACCGACAATCAGGCGATAGTCATTACCTTTGATGTTAAAGACAATAAAATTTCCAACCGCTTCAACATCCCGATAAATCTGACGAACGTCCTCCAAGTTCTGCCATTCTGCTTTTTTGAGGGTTGCGTACCAATTGTCGATTTGCTTTTTGACATCGGGGTACTGGGAAGCATCAGTGCGGAGGTTACGAATCGCAATCAGATGCATTCGTCTCTATATTCTCTTGGATATACATCAATCAACGAAAATTAATTGCTATTTCAACACTTTCAAAATGAGAGCAAAATGTCAAGGTGTAAATTTCTGTCGCCTTATTCCCAAGCATTCTCCTCTAACTGTCTTTCAATTTGAGAAATCGCTAATTTAATCACCGCCTGAACTCCTGCTTCCTGTTCTTGGATCAATGCGGTTTGTAGAGGCTGTAGGGCGACGCCATCGCCAATTTTCATCAATGCCAAAGCGGCTGCTTTTCGAGTTTCCCAATCGGGATGATGCAATAACTCAACGAGGTTGGGAATCGCTGCTTGATGAGCTAAACTGCCCAAAGCTACCGCCGCTTCGCACCGTACCATTGGGGATGGATCACTCAGGGCGTTAATCAAGATTTGAAATGCTTCAGCTTCAGTGCGTTCTTCAGCGATTTTAGCGATCGCTCCTACCACCCCCGCCCGAACTTCTGGGGAGTCAGAGTTAATTTCCCGATACAAGTGTTCCTTGGCTTCTGCTCCAATAAATGCCAATGCCCATACTGCATATCCTTTGGCACTTTCTGGATATTCGGATGAAGCTAAGATTTTCAACAATGCTGGGACAGCAGCCTCACCAATTTTCGCCATCGCTCCCACTGACGAGGCTTTGACTACCGTATCCTCATCATTTAAGAGGGCGTTCACCAAAGTGGGAACTGCGATCGGATCGGCAATCAGTGTCAAAGTTTTAGTACTAGCTCGCCGCACAACTGGGTTTGGGTGATTTGCCACGGCTGCCATCAACAAAGGAGTTACAGGCTTACCAACTTTACCCAATGCCTCTGCAAAACTCAAACGTACCATCCCCCGTGAATCCCCCATACTCTCAATCATCTGCTTGAGGATTTTTTGGTCATCAGGGTTGAAGGTATTTAGATTTAATTGCTCACTCACCGCTGCAAGTAAAGCATCAGTTTCGGCGTGGGATAGCTGAATTGAATTTTCCCCGGACTGAGTTTCAAAGTTGACCATGTGAATTAGGGAATGGGGGGTGGGGAGTGGGGATTGGGGAGTGGGGAGTGGGGAGATGATATGGAGTGTGGGGAGTGTGGGGAGAGAGGGGAGAGAGGGGGGAAAGATTTCTTCCCCATCCTCCCACACCTCCCACACTTCCAATGCCCAATGCCCAATGCCCTATGCCCCATGCCTAATCCAAAATCCAAAATCTAAAATCCAAAATATTAGTTACTTCCAGTTAGAGCAGCGTGCTGATTACGCAGTTCTTGGAGCGCGGCATCAATTTTGACAAGCTCAGGCTCCAATTTTGCCATGACGCTTACCCTCATCAATTTGGCGCGTTTTGCCGTTTCTGTAGTTTCTTGAACTAGACGTTCCCGATATTGCTCAAGTTCTGTAATGGCCTCTGCTAGATCTTGAGCGGTTACATCATTTGTTGTCAGTTCTGAGGTTTCATCCATATCTTTTGTTTACTTTATTTGCATTTATGATGATTTTTTGCCAGTGTTTCGTTACTTTTTCGAGGCTGGTAGTTGTCTCATTCATACAAATGATTAATTGTCAAGAAAAAACTAACTAATAGCTGACAAAAGATACATTCCGATCTTCTCAGATTGTGTTACCACTGGTAAAGCTTTTTGAGGGAAATCCTCAAAACAGTAAGCTAAGTGCAGCCATCAATCAAAGTGCTGTTGAAGAAGAATTCAGAAGTCAGAATTCAGGAGTCAGCAATCTTGACGTGACGCTCAAAGACTTGCTCAGAGCGAGTCCGCGATAGCGGAGCGTTAGCGAGTACTCGAGCGTCGCGTCTTTTGGATTGACCCCGTACCACTTGCGGTGCGGGGCATTATGATTTTAAATTTTGGATTTTGGATTTGTTCCGCCCACGCTTAGACGGGACACGAACCGAAATAATCTAAAATCTCAAATCTCAAATCTCAAATTGCCACGGTCAATCATGAAAAAATCCCACAAATAACAATGAAAAAGGTTTATTCCCCTACTCCCCACTCCCCACTCCCTTTTTCAAGTTAGACATCTCCTCAGCACCGTACAAAAAACAATCAAGAGGTTTCTTCTAGTGGGAAAATATCGCCGCGCAAGTAGGATTCAAAGTTTTTTTTAAAGTATTGAATACTCGTTATATTCGGTTCATCGCTTTCTGTCGGCGTGAATTCATAAATTGGGACTTTTTCCCTGACTAGCTTTACCAATTTAGGATCGAGTTGCTCAAAACTATCTACTCTGAATATTGTGGTTTCAAATCTTAATTTAGCTGGATGAGCATATCCTAATTTCATCCAAGGCATCCAAGGACAATCTCTTGCCCATTTAGCAGGAGGAACTTCAGTTACATCAGGTCGGCAGGCATTTGAGATAAAATATTCAACTCCCTTAAACTTTTCTTCAGGGCAATAATCTGAGTATTTACTATCTCCTGCTAAAGGATGGGGGTATTCTAAAGGAATTTCCATCACAGAGGTAAGATATCCCTGACCTTTGGGGATGATAAATTTTTTTGGTTTGACTGAGCCTTGGACAATTCTATTAGCAATATGTACTACTGGTACTGGTTGACTTGCTGTTGGTGACTGCCAAAAATGGAGAATTTCTTGAGTGTTTGGGTCACAAAATAGACCTAATTCTCTATTTATTCTATGTCCCACTTCCCCATACTCAGAATCGGGTTTGATAAATACTTTTGTCGCATTCATCCCAATAATAGAGAACAATTTTTCTTTTGGTTTCTCTGGTGTTTCTTGCCACCAAATTTCTCCAGACCAATTGTAATAAAGCTGTAATCCATGATTTTTTCTGTAAAAATCAAGATTATTAAGTTCGTAGTCATCTAAGTAAGCACCCATAGCTATTTTGGATTTTAGATTTTAGATTTTGGATTGGGTATGGGGCATAGGGCATTGGGCATTGGGCATTGGGCATTGGAAGTGTGGGAGGTGTGGGAGGATGGGGAAGAAATCTTTCCCCCCTCTCTCCCCTCTCTCCCCACACTCCCCACACTCCATATCATCTCCCCACTCCCCAGTCCCTAGTACGATAGTAAACATGATAATTCTCCTCAGCAATTAATAAATCAATGGATAAACGGTTTTTTAGCATTTTTGGGCTAACAGAAGAACAAGCGATCGCCATTATCGATACACCGTTAGAACAACTGGAAGACTCTTCTGATAAATATATTGCTGTTTCGCATTTGATTAATTTCCCCACAGAACAATCGATCGCGGCTTTGGTGCGGGCGATTGAAACCAGTAACCCGGCTGAATTAGACCACCGCATTGTCCGACGCAAGGCTGTGGAAAGTCTGGGGCGATTGCAGGCCGAATCTGCTTTACCTGTAATTCGCCAGTGCCTTCACGATGATGATATTTATACTGTGGAAAATACTGTATGGGCAATTGGGGAAATCGGGACTAAAGACCCGGAAATTCTTGAAGAAGTGGCACAATTACTGGATAAACCAGATCAAATTTATCGGGTAATTATTCATACTTTGGCTCATGCTAATTATCAGCCGTCTTTAGAGCGTGTGCGTAAATTTACTCAAGTTGAGGACGAACCTACCCGTAGTGCGGCGATCGCTACAGTTTGTCGCTTTACGGGTGACTATTCTCAAATAAATGAGGTAACGGCTTTGTTGCAGAGCTCCAATGTGAACGCACGACGCGGTTGTATTCAAGATTTGATTGATTCGCGCTACTACAAAGCCATCCCAGAAATCGCCCGTTGTCCTGTATCTTTGGTGTTTCGATTGCGAGCATTGCGGATGCTTTTAGATGCAGGTGTTCCATCTGGTGAAATTACCTTTGCAGAAGTTCAACCTCACTTAGAACAAGTATTGTACGATCATCCCAACAACATTGATTTAGTACATGAATATGATGTTACCCCTGTATTGAATTTTGTGATTGAGGAACTCTATCAAACTGATTTTGGACGGTGCTATTTAGCAACAAAAACCTTACTAGATATCTATCCACAGGAAGCACCAGCGGCACTTTTAACAACTTATGCAGATAAAGCATATAACGATTATGGCGCTCACTATCATGTGATGAAACTTTTGGGCTGGCTAAAATATGCTCCTGCTTATGATTTGTTAGTAGAAAATTTGCACAATCGGGAACCCCAATTTCAAAAATCTCGTGCTGCTTGTGCGATCGCTCTTGGTGAATTGGGCAATTCACAGGCAATTCCTGAACTCAAAATTTGCCTGAATTCACCTATTTGGGATTTGAAATATGCTTGTTTATTGGCGCTAGACCGCTTAGGAGATTCATCTGGTCGGGAAATTAGCACTCAGGATGCTGACTGGTTAATTAGAGCCAAAGCACAGAGTAATAAATAGTTATAAGCCATTGGATTTTGGATTTTTACTAAAATCTAAAATCCAAAATCCAAAATCTAAAATTGCCACGGTCAATTATTGCTTTGGACTATGGAACCTTGCCAATTAGTAGGCAATTTTAATTCATTAGAACTTAGCGGTTTTTGCACCTGATGCAAAGGAATCTCAATCCAAAATTCAGTTCCTTTGCCTAATTCTGAATCACATCGCAGGACTCCAGAGTGTTTTTGCACAATAATTTGATAGCTAATCGATAAGCCTAACCCTGTTCCTTGACCTACAGGTTTAGTTGTGAAAAATGGATCGAACAATTTCTGTTTAACTTCTTGGGTCATACCTAGCCCGTTATCTACAATTCTCACTATCACTCGATTGTTTTCAAGAAGTTTAGTATTAATTATAATCTGACTAGGATTGCTCTCAATCTCTTGTTTTGAACGTTGAGCATTGCACATATCCAAAGCATCGATCGCATTATTAATCACGTTCATAAACACCTGATTTAATTGCCCTGCATAGCACTCTACCAAAGGCAACTCACCATACTCCTTGATGATTTCAATTTTGGCATGTTCTGGCTTAGCTTTGAATCGATTTTGCAAAATCAGCAGCGTGCTATCAATACCTTCGTGAATATCAACTTCTTTCATGTCTGCTTCATCCAAATGAGAGAAGGTGCGTAAAGACAGGACAATCTGCTCAATTCGCCGCGATCCCATTTTCATTGAAGTTAATATTTTCGGCAGATCCTCTATAAGAAATTCCAATTCAATAGTGTCAATTTTTTCCTGAATTTTCTGTTTAGAATTCGGAAATTCTTCTTGATAAAGCCGTACTAATTCTAGCAATTGTTGTGTGTATTCGCTGACGTAAGTAATATTGCCAGAGATAAAGTTGACGGGGTTATTAATTTCGTGTGCTACTCCTGCCACCATTTGACCCAGACTAGACATTTTTTCAGTTTGAATTAATTGAGCTTGGGTGTTTTGGAGTTCTTGTAAAGCTTTCTGGAGTTCAGACTGTGCCTGTTTGCGTTCAGAAATTTCTAACTCCAGGCGTTGATTCATATGGGTTAATTCAGTGTTTTTCATTAAAGTTTCACGAGATTCGGCTAGTTTCACTGCCATGTAGTTAAATGCATTGGCAAGATCTTCTACTTCATCTCCTGTGTGAATATCTAAACGGTAGTCTAAATTCCCGGCTGCAATTTCTGCGGTTCCTGCTTGTAAATTCTGCAAAGACTTAACTGTTGGACGCCAAATCAGCAGAAATTTGCCAACAAATAAAATTATAATTACTTGCACAACTGCAAAGGAAATAATTCTCTGCACTTGATATAAATTTTCTAATTGTTCTTCAACTACAATACTCTGCTGATTAGCACGTTTAATCAGTTGAGTAAGAAACAATTCAATGTCTCTATCAAAAGAATTAATAGCCAGAAAATACTGTTGGGAATCAGCTAGAGAAGTGTCGCTAGAATTGCGGTGAGTTAGTTTACTTCCTAAGTTGCTAAGAAACTGGTGACGGCGACGAATCACTGAAATTTCCGTAGCATTTGGCATCAATTTTTCTAACTGTTTGAGTGAGTCAAGAAACTCTGTTGCAGAGTTAAGCATTGCTGTATCTTGACTCTTGAGTAAAACAATATCCTTGAGTTCAATAATTTCAGACTTTAAAGCATTTTCGGCAGTCAGAGCAACTTGAATAATTTCGGTGGTTCGATTGCTTTTTTCACGGATAGTCTGCTTAATTTGTTGGACAGCTACAGCATTGCCAACAAGAATTGCTACTATCAGTCCGACAGACACAGCGGAACCTGTAAAAAATTTGGTAGAGATTTTCATTTTGCCGGAACAGAAATTAAGTTGAGATCTTTTCGGAGTTGTTCAATAGAAGTGTAATCTGAAGGGGTAACAAGGGTATATCCGGCTGACTCAATTCCTAGAATATCTTCAAGACCTTCTGGGCTACTAATAAAAGCCTGTTTTAGTCGTTGAATTAACTCTGGTGGTAATTTTTTAGATACTACTATTGGAAAATTGACTATGGGGGTAGATTGCCACAGTACTCTGGTATTTTGAGGTTTTAAATTGCCAATTTTTTGTTCCTTCAAATAAGAGGAAGTATTAGTGGCTGCGGCATCAACAATGCCATCTTCTAATGCAGCCATACTTTTACTATGGCTACCGGTATATAGGACTTGAGCAAAATCGCGTTTTTCATCAATTCCTAGTTTTTTAAAAGTAGCCAGTGGCATCAAATAGCCAGAGGTTGATAATTTGTCTACAAAGGCAATGCGCTTACCTTTGAGGTCTTTTAAGGTTTTAATCGGGCTGTCTTGTTTGACAATGATACAAGCGCGATACCAGGGTTCTCCTCTATGTTTATCGATCGCAGCAACCAACGGTTCAATTTTAGCACCCCGGTCTACTGCTTCCAGATAGCTTAGAGGCCCTAAATAAGCCATATCCAACTTATCCTGCACTAACCAATCAACGACTTGCTGGTAACTTTTGCCAATTTGGAAATCTAGTGAAATTGCGATCGCATTTTGTGTTTTCTGAATCTCTTGTCTTTTTTGTCTTCCTTGTCCCCCTGGTGTCTCGGATTGCAACTCACTATCAATCCCTCCTCTAAGGGATTGCTCTAAGTATTCTTTGAGAGGTTTAATCATCCGTTCTTGCTCTATTGGGTTTTCTGTGGGAACCACCCCAATTCTTAAAGTGGATAACTTCTGTTGATTATTAGTTGAGACATTATCCACGACAGAGTGGTTATTTTCAGATACTTTTCCACTACAAGCTGTAGTCAGTAGCACCATGATTACTGCTAAAATCAAAACTCTATTTTTACTGAATAAACGATATCTGACAATGAGCGACGGCGCTACTAAGAACTTGTTCATGATTAAATTTAGGAGTGGGTAGAGACGCGATTAATCGCGTCTGTGCAAGAGTAGGGAGTAGAGAGTGTGTAGAAACGCAATTAATCGCGTTTCTACAGGAGTTAGGAATTAAGATTTAAGAGTTATGATTCTCCCTCTACCCCTCTATTCCCCATTCCCTAATCCCTTTTAAATTGGAATTTGAATCCAAAATTCTGTACCTTGTCCCGGTTGTGATGTACACTTGAGCATTCCGCCGTGTTTTTCTACTACAATTTGGTAGCTAATTGACAATCCCAATCCTGTTCCTTTCCCAACAGGTTTTGTTGTGAAAAATGGATCGAATAAGCGCGTTCTCACTTCTTCTGGAATTCCGGCTCCATTATCGGTAATCCGAATCACAACAAAATTATTGTCGGAAATTTCCGTCCGAATGATGATCTGGGGTTTTTCTGTTGTTTTACCTTTAATTCTTATCTCTTCTAATGCATCGATCGCATTAGTCAAAATGTTCATAAAAACTTGGTTAAGCTGACCAGGATAGCAGTCGATTAAGGGTAATTTACTATATTCTTTGACAATAGATATATCCAGCCCAATTCCATTATTTTTCCAGCGGTGATGCAAAATTAATAAAGTGTTGTCAATTCCTTCATGAATATCAACTTGTTTTTTTTCTGCTTCATCATGGCGGGAAAAATTTCGTAATCCTAAAACAATTTCACGGATACGATTAGTACCCATTTCCATTGAAGATAGGAGTTTATAAAGGTCGTTAGTAATAAAATCTAAATCGATTTTTTCAGCAAAATCTTCAATTTCTGTATTCGGCTTGGGATAGTATTGCTCATAGAGATGCAACAGAGTTAGTAACTCTTGAAAATATTCGTGAGCATAAGTTAAATTCCCGTGAATAAAATTAACTGGATTGTTGATTTCATGGGCAACACCAGCTACTAATTGTCCCAAACTAGACATTTTTTCATGTTGGATCAGTTGAGATTGAGTTTGCTGCAACTGATACAAAGTTTCGGTGAGTTTTTTGGCTTGAGTTTCAGCGGCTAAAGTAGCAGAACGACTTTGAGTATAAAGTTGTGCATGATCGATGGCGATCGCTAGTTGGTCGCAAACAGCTTGTAGCAGACTAATTTCACTATTAGTCCAAATGCGATCGCCACTACAATGACTGCAAACAATTGCTCCTATTTCTCCAGAATTACTCTTAACTGGTAGCACTAGTTGAGCTGTAATCCCAAACTCAGTTAACAACTCTTGCATATCATCATCAACGCATAATTTACTATTAACATTGTCAATGCAAATTAGCTCTTGAGAGAGGAGTATTTTCGTCAAGTACTTGCTTTTTTGCGGCGCAATACTACCTAACATTGTCGGTAAGTTAGGGTAGTTAGGATTTCGCGCTTCAGAGGTGATAGTCAGGCTTGGCTGGGATGGGTGCGCTGAATAAGAAAGAAAGTAACAACGGTCAATTTGTAATAAGCTGCGAATTTCATTAACGGCAGTTTCTAGAATGATATCCAAGTCAAGAGAACTGCGGATTTGGCTAGCTAAACGCAGTAATAATGCTTCCCGACGGCTGAGGAGTTCTTCTCTAGCCCAAATTCGGTCAATAGCCACAGCAATATTATTAGCAATCCAATTTAATAAGTTATGAGTTGGTTCGCTAAATATTTGCTGGCTAAATAAAGCCATTATGCCGATTAATTGCTGCTCTACTATTAAAGGATAGGCAGAAAAACGAAAAATTGATAATGTAGAATTTAGTGGTAGTTCTGGATGATTAATTACTACTTCTTGGTTGAAAATCGCTTGATGGTTTTGAGTCATTAAGCCAACAATGTTATTGGCTAAAACCATATGATTGGGAAAATCTTGGCTATTGTTCAAAGCACTACAGGTAACCTCTGTGCAATGAACGCCAGCTTGTAATTCTAGTTGCTTTGTCTGTCGCTCAAAAGTCCAGATACAAACAAAGGCGATTTTTAGGTATTGTGAAATAGTATTTGTACAGTTTTGCAGAATTTCTGCAAGTGTACCACTTTGAGATAATGCTAAACTGACTTCTGCACTTAAAAGTGATAAACGCGATCGCTCCAATAAAGCTAACTCTGAAAGCTTACGCTGTGTGATATCTGTGCGAATTGATACATATTGATAGGGATTTCCTTCTGAATCCAACATTGGGGTAATGAGAGTATCCACCCAATAAAAAGTTCCATCTTTGGCTTTATTTTTGATTTCTCCCTTCCAAATTTTACCTTTGCTAATAGTTTTCCACAAACTCTCAAAGAATTCCTTTGTATGATGACCAGAATTAATAATTCGATGGTCTTGTCCTAAAAGTTCTTCTCTAGAATATTTAGAAACTTCACAAAATTGGTCATTAGCATAGGTTATTCTGCCTTTTTTATCAGTAATAGCTACCAATGAATGAGTATTCAAAGCAAATTTAAAAGCTTCTAATTCTCGAATAGTTATTTGTAGTGCGATTTCATTGTCTTTCTTCAGAGTAATATCACGAGCTACTGCATAAATTAACTTTTCTTCCATGAAGCCTGTTGCATTCCATGACAGCAATTTATAGCTACCATCCTTACAAAAATAACGATTTTCAATATAAATTGGATCTATACATTGTGCAATTTTTTGGGCTGCTAGAATAGTTAATTCCTGGTCTTCAGGGTGAACAAATTCGATAAAGGGTTTAGCAAGCAATTCCTCATTTGACCAACCTAGCGTTTTTGTCCATACTGGATTTAAATACTTGAAATAACCATCAAAACTAGCAATACACAATAAATCTATAGAAAGTGAGAAAAATCGAGAGTATTTTCCTTCTAATTGTTGGAACTCAGATTTAACTAGTTTCATAAGTTTTCAGGTATAAACTTTAATTTAATATTGGTCAAATAAGTTAATACGTTTTTCGTAAATCGAATAACCATCCTCATGGGATATTGTCGAGCTAGAGGCTGCTTAACTTCTATCCTGATGAGGACTGGTTACTATACGAATAATCGCGTAAATGTATTAACTTTAAGTGTAGTAAATATAGCTTTTTTGGGCAAAAATACTAGCTTGTTGTTAGCTAAATTCTCTACTGGATATAGGTTTCCCTAAAAAACTGTAAAGTAAACATTTATATTTTAGATTTAAGATAAGAAGTGTTACGTAATACAAATACGTGGGTAGAGGTTTAGCATCATAGGTGTGAACTTAACGTGAAACCCTTGTGAAGATGTGATATTGAGTTCATTCACTTAGGGTTACTCACGGCGTTACCCCACCCCGGTTTTGTCTAAAGCCAAAACCGCCCCTCCCCTTGGTAAGGGGAGGGAACTGAATTTCTTTTTCCCCCCTTAGAAAGGGGGGATTAAGGGGGGTAAAAGGTATGTGGAACAAGCATTTGAGCTTAAGTTGACACCAATGCACAGCTGTACAACCCGAAAAATGTACAAATAATTTGGGATAATTTACTTTCTGGAAGTCCCTAAACTCTAAGCAATACTTCCTCGTTTTCTGGCTTCTTTGTAGGAAGTTCCGACATTTTTCAAACCAGCTTTAATCATTTGTTGTTCTAGGAGGGCAAAGAAACGCGCTTTATCTCCACCTTTTACCACTGCTTGATTATGGGCTTCGGCGATCGCCACTGGGTATCCGTATCCTTTTTGTACTTGTGCTAACATCAATCCTAGTGCTTGATTTAACATAGTTGTATCTTGCGCTACCCATGCCGGAATTTCAATCCGGGCAATTTCGGTGCCTACGTGGACATAACAAAAGTAAATAATTTGGTCGCCGTAGAGTTCAAGAATGTGATTATTACTGCGCCATAAAGCACTGCGTTGTCCTGGTTGGAGTCGAGTTGCCCAAAGGGTAGTATCTCGTAGCTGTTCAAAAATTTTACAAGGTACTTTTTCTAGCTGATTTGGGCAATGACTTTTACAGTCTGGCGCTGGATGGGGACAAGCCAACAACCGTAAAAAATTCGTGCTTTCGATGTTGCGGGAGGCGCTAAGATAGCCCATCAAAGGAATTTGAGCATCACGCATTTGCTGCCAAGCTTCGAGGATGGGGGGTAAAATGCGATCGCGTGCATCCATCGGTAATTGTTCCAAAAACCAGTAAATTAAGGAACCATCTACCATCGCTAGGGCTGGTGCTTCTGCTTTGGCTGCACAAGCTAATTCGGCTAAAACCGTTGTTTCGGAGGCGGTACGGCGAAAACTCATCCATTCTTCGGTACGAATTCCCCATTGCCGAGACATATACAAATCTTCTGGACGGTAAAATACCTCTGGCAAACTATCGAGTAGAGGATGGCGGTTTTGTCCGTAGTGCAAGACGACTCTGCCGATATTTAAGAGATAACAATAAGCAATTTCGTGGTGGTTGGGGGCAATTTGGGAACCATCGGTAGCGATGACAGTATGAATTTTTGGCGGAACCGGGATATCAATGCAGGTTTCTAGCGGCTCAACTGGGGTAGCATTAGCAAAGAGAATGCGATCGCGCCATTTTTCCTGGCGATCGATTAAATCTTGTTGAGATTCGTAAGCATTTTTGAGATGTTGTTGCGCCAATTCTAAACGCTGGCGACTAGCAGCAGCTTCCAAAGAAAGATGCTGACTTAAACCCTGCATTTGTCGCGCTAGTTTCGTCAGGTCAAGCATAAAGGTAAGTGCTGAGTTAGGAGTTAGGAGTTAAGAGTTTTCTGAATTTTTTATTATTTACCTAAATCTTTATTACCTTAAGAGATTAAGTAAATGATTTTAGTCCACTTTAGTGGACTTAAGCTATGAGCCAGGAACTTAAGTTCCTGGCGGGGTATAGGTAAGAGATTCTATTCAGAATTCTCTTTTCACATCTTAAACCCAATTGGAGAAATCTTTGGCAAATTGAGACAATGATAAAAGATGAATTCGCGGATCGTGTTGGGCAGATTCCCTTTCTGTTTGGGTATTATAACCCCAGTCCGCAAGCAAGAGTTTCACATCTTCAAGGTCTGTTTGTTGTTGAACTAACTGCAAAGTCTTGAGTCTATCTTCTACAAACCAGAGGCTAACTGGTTTATCTAATTCCGCCTGCTTTAATTCTCGCAAAATTTCGTATTTGGGACGCTTGACTTCTTTACCAAAAATTGCTGTTGCTGGTAAATTCACCCCTTCTTGTTGTAACAACTGCTGTACAAAACGCCCTTCTTTCGTTGTTACAATATATAGCTTAACTCCACTGGCAACAGTTAATTTAATTTTTTCGACTACACCAGGATAAAATCTATGCAGACTTAGCCAACCGTCTAAATCTGTAGCAATCCATTCATCTCGCATGTTGTCTAGTTTGGCACCAATTTCTCTTGCCTGTAGTTTATTGTCTAACAATATTTGTGGAGTAATAGTTACCCACTGATGAAGAATTTTTTCATCAGGGATTCCATCCATCAAGGCTTTGATTAAAACAGGCATTTCCCAACCTGTTTCAATCACAGGGCGCAGGCGGTAGAATCTCAAAGCTAAATCATCTGGCGGTGTGTCGTTAGCAGACGACCAAATTTCACAGTAGGTACGCCATGCTACCTCAAAATATTCAATTAGTCCGTCGCAAATCACTCCATCAAAGTCCAGGGCTAAAATCGTGGGACTACTTGCTGTCATTGTTTTGAGGATAAAACTGCTGTTTCAGCTTAACTGAACTAGCAATAATTTTTTGTATCAGGACACTGACAGGAAAATAATTTCGATAATTGCAGGCGATCGCTCTATCATTCCCAAGGAAGTCAGTTTTCATGATTCCCAAGCGCTTCGACCTTTTGCTTCTAATAGTACCCACAGGGGTACTATTACTTTGATAATCTAAATGTCATCATTTTATATAAATTTCTGGGTGTAAATCTACTGACTGCTAAGAAAGTAGGGTAAGTGCTTTTTTTCATATTTAGCGATCGCCCGCTGAGTAGGGGCGCACAGATGTGCGCCCCTACTATGGGATATTTTTTTCATTGGAAGTCCCTAGTACCAGATCCAAAAATCTTTGCAACATAACCTAATCGGCTGTAAGTCCCTACAGCGCGTCAGTCTTGAAGAGAAGAAAGAATGTAACTAAAGGAAAAAACAATGCCAAATCTCCCTTTTGAGTTTAGCCACGGCGGATATATCAAGGAAGAGAGTGTGCAACAAAGAATTGCCTTACGTCCGCCAACGACTGAGGCAATTGATGTAGAGACAGATTTCGATTATCTCTTCCCAGATCTTGCCAGAGATCCAAACAGCCTGCTTCCAGCAGACAACAACCAAGACATTATTGAGAAACTTAAAAATCTAGGCGAGCAAATAATTGACAGAGAAGACCCTGAGCCTGAGAATACTAACTCAAAAATACCTCCGGTTTATACTTATTGGGGACAGTTTATCGACCATGATATTACTGCCAATACCGATCGGGCTGTCACAGATCTGCAAACTGATATCACCAAAGACGATTTCACACCTCTGTCACCCGACTTTGTAATCGATAAGCTCAAGAATCTGCGTCGCCCCACCTTCGATCTTGACAGTGTTTATGGTGACGGGCCAACTCTAGACCCGAAAAAGCCCACCCAAGCAAAGGACTTTTATCAACAAGACGACCCAGTAAAACTGAAAGTTGGGCGAAATGCTGAACAGAATGCTAACGGCGATGCAATTCCTGGAGCCAAAATTCCGCCAGAAAACGATTTATCGCGCGATTTGCCACGCAATAAGAGAATAGCTGCGATCGGCGACAGTCGTAACGACGAAAATCTCATCGTGGCACAGTTCCACACTGCCTTTCTGCGTTTCCACAATGCAGTAGTAGACTGGGTGCGGAAGAATGAACCCAAAAATGCCAAAAACAATAAAAAACTATTTCTTCGGGCGCAGAATCTGGTTCGTTGGCACTACCAGTGGCTTGTTATCAATGATTTTCTCAAAACAGTAACTACAACCAAAACAGTAGACAGCATCCTCCGCAACGGGCCGAAATTCTACTATCCCCGCAATGGAAATCTTTTCATGCCTCTAGAATTCTCCGTTGCAGCTTACCGTTTTGGACATAGTATGATACGGGCTGCTTATGACTACAACCGCAATTTTACAGACCAACCGGGAGCGCTGACAGACGCAACGTTCGTTTTACTGTTTGCTTTTACAGGAAGACGTGATATTGGCGGCCCACCAGGCCCTGGACCATCTAACACTCTGCCTTTTAACTGGATTATTGAGTGGGATCGGTTTGTTGACAAACAAAGCGCTGCCAAAAGGCAGAGAAATTCTGCGCGAAAAATCGACACGCATCTTGCGTTTCCTTTATCAGATCTACTTAATGAAGGCAACGATGCACAACCTCCTGTTCAACAACTTCTGAAGCACCTTGCAAAACGGAACCTACTGCGTGGATATTTCCTCAGTATTCCTACCGGACAGAGTTTAGCTAAGAAGCTAGGTATCAAACCACTGACAGTGGACGAACTTAAAAAAGACAATTCAGCAGAATTGAATGAAGCCCTCGAACCTTTCCTAGAAAAGACTCCAGCGTGGTATTACGTCCTCAAGGAATCCGAAGTTCGCGCCAATGGCGACTCTTTGGGCGAAGTTGGTAGCCGTATTGTTGCTGAAACCATCATCGGTCTAATTAAGAATGACCCGTCTTCGTACCTCAATAAGAGTTATTTCTATGAAATTTGGAACCCTTCTAGAGGTGTCAAGCTGCCAAATGGTGACCAAATTCGGGGGATTAGTGATTTTCTGAAATTTGCCGGAGTACTGCCAGCATAGTTTTGTGACAGCGTATTTCAGGTAAATGAAGTACACAGGTAGGGGCACAACCATGTTCCCTACCATCACATATTGCGTAAGTCCTGTAGTACTGACAAGTTAACGAGGATCTATGGCAGGTTCTCGATCGACCAAACGAATTTGATTCTGCTATTCGCATAGATTATAAATTGTACATGTAGATTTTAATCAAGAAAGAAAATTATGCGATCGCAACACGAATCACAGGTTTTTTCTGCTGTAATCAAACATTCAATAACCCAAGAAGATTTTCTATGTGAAATGTCCAATAGTTATCTGATAACTAAAACTTCTTTGAAGCCCGATATCTCCTGGGAAAATCTGCGGATTCCAGAGACATTTATTCATGGAATGAGGATTGTAGGTTTCCCTAATCTCCAAAAAGAGACTTACGATAATTGGATCTCAATCAACAATCAACCTTCCTTATTAACTCCATTTATTACAAATCATCAAATCACTTTGGTTTCAGAGAAAGAGTCTGATAAAATTTTAAATGACTACGATTATAGGTGGTCTATTATATATACTTTGACTCGACCAGGATTATCTGTAGATTTTTCACAAGCATTAATTCAGATAACTGCCCACTGTCCAGCAGGACCGCCCCAGTATGGGAGTTTGTTCTATTTAGAAATAACTGGCGAAGAATGGGAAGTAAAGTCATCTTATGGGCTGTACAATCAATAGAAAAAATCTATTTCTGTTTCACACTTGGTATCAAAACTCCATGTTTGGGACTAAATAATAAAGCTAACAAAAATAAGCCCGAAACTACCAAAACAATTGCTGGGCCAGAAGGCAAATTATAAAAATAGCTGAGATACATCCCGCTAATACTAGAAATTACGCCAATTACGGCACCTAAAATCATTACTTGGTTGAGACGTTTCACTAGTAAATAAGCAGTTGCTCCTGGTGTAATCAAAAGTGAAAGTACTAAAATCACACCTACAGCTTTCATGCTAGCGACAATTGTTAAAGCAATCAATAGCATTAAGCCAAAGTTAAGCCGATCGACTGGCAAACCTGCGGCTTGAGCGCCTAATGGATCAAAAGTGTAAAATAAAAGTTCTTTGTATATTAAAACAACGACTATTAAAACAATAGCAGCAATAATAGCTGTGTCGCGTACTTCATCAATAGTAACGCTGAGAAGGTTCCCGAATAAAAAGTGATTCAGGTCAATTTTATTATCTTTTTGAATAACAGTAATTAAGGTGATACCAAGGGCAAAGAATGCAGAAAAAACTATGCCCATTGCCGCATCTTCTTTAATTGGCGATCGCACTCTAATCCAAGCGATCGCCATTGTACTCACAACTCCGGCAATAAACGCCCCAATATATATATTTGCTCCCACCATAAAAGCGATCGCTAGTCCTGGCAAAACCGAGTGACTGATTGCATCACCCAGCAACGCCAATCGCTGCACCATCAAGTAACTACCAACCACCGCACACAACAAACCAACTAAAATCGCAATCACAAGCGATCGCTGCATAAAGCCGTATTGTAACGGCTCAATTAAAGCTTCTAACATATTTTGTCACTAGTCATTAGTCATTGGTCATTAGTCATTGGTCATTAGTCATTTGTCATTTATCATTTGTCATTTCTCCCCCTGCCCCCCCTGCCCCCCCCATCACATTTACGCCGCATCCGAAAAATACATTACTTTCCCGCCATAGGCAAGATTGAGATTTTCTTCTGTGAGTACTTGTTGGCGTGAACCTGTGGCGATTAATTCACGATTTAGTAATATTAAATCATCAAAATGGGCAATTGATTCTCCTAAATCGTGGTTGACTACTAGCACGATTTTTTTATCAGTAGCGAGTTCATGAAAGACTTCAAAAATCACCGATTGAGTTTTTTGATCGATGCCTACTAAAGGTTCATCAAAACAGAAAATTTCTGCTTGCTGTGTTAAAGCACGGGCTAAAAATACCCGTTGTTGCTGTCCTCCTGATAATTGTCCGATGGGGCGATCGCAATATTCAATCATTCCAACTCTTTCCAGGGCATTTTTTGCTACCTGGCGACTAACTGCTGAAAAGCTACGCAACCATCCTGTTTTCTTCACCCGTCCCATCATCACTACATCCCAAAGGGTGGCGGGGTAAGTCCAGTCAATTTGGCTACGCTGTGGTACGTAGGCAACTCGATCTAATTGTTGCATTAAGGGTTTACCTTGATACAGCACCGTACCACTACTGACTGGCACTAAGCCTAACATTGCCTTCATCAGGGTACTTTTGCCAGCACCGTTGGGGCCAAAAATACCCGTGACTTTTCCCGGTTTGACAATACAGTTAACGTCCCTTAAGGCTTCTTGTGTTCGGTAGTGTACCCCTACATGGGCGATGTTAATTGCTGGTGTGGAAGTCATATCAGAAGCCTTGATAGTTTCGGGTAATTCTCGTGTATTTACTGGAGATAAGCGGAATTTAGCTGCAAAAGAGACGTTTTTCATAACTGCTTTTAAATATTCATTTCTTGAGCTTACTACAAAAATGAGAGAAATATGAAAAAATCTATAAATAGATGTAATATCCCAGATAAATGAAACTAATACCACAGATAGACGGCAGTAACGCTCACGCCAAGGTGATTGGCAACACAAACAAGAGAAAAATTCTTTTGCGGCTTTGTTTGGGAATGCTTATGCCTTTGGCTTTATTTAGTTGTACCCGGAATGACTCCAACCCCAAAACTGCCAAGGGAGAGAGTCAGCCGCGAGTAGTTGCAACTAGCACCATCATTGCTGATTTGGCGCAAGAGGTTGCAGGAGATGAAATTCAAGTCAGTGGAATCCTCAAACCAGGTACTGATCCGCATGTTTACGAACCAATACCGGCAGACAGCAAGGTTTTGGAACAAGCCGACTTGATTTTGTATAACGGCTACAACCTAGAACCAGGATTGATTAAGTTAATGAATGCTTCTGGTGGTAAAGCGCGAAAGTTAGCCGTCGGGGAATCTGTCAAATCTTTGCAGTTAGACAAAGGCAAAGGTGAAGTCGTGCCAGATCCTCACATCTGGGGTAGTGCAGAAAATGCGATCGCCATGACGAATGCCATTCGAGATGCTTTGATTGAATTATCACCTGAAGATAAAGAAGAATTAACTGAAAATGCATTGCAACTGACTAATGAATTAAAACAGTTGCATAGCTGGATTAATCAACAGATTCAAACTATCCCCGCACCTCGGCGCAGACTGATCACAACCCATGATGCATTTCAATATTATGGACGTGCTTATGGAATTGCGATCGCAGGTACTTTAATTGGCATTAGTACCGAAGAACAGCCAAGCGCTCAAACAGTCCAGCGATTGGTAGAGTCAGTTAAAAAAATCGGCGTTCCGGCAATTTTTGCTGAAACTACAATTAATCCAGCTTTAATTAAAACCGTTGCCCAAGAAGCAGGAGTCAAATTAGCACCACATCAACTTTATTCTGATTCAATTGGGGCAAAAGGGAGTGATGGAGATTCGTACATCAAAATGATGGAGGCAAATACCCGCAGCATTGTAGAAGCATTGGGGGGAAAATATACGCCATTTCAACCTAAGAAGTAAATAAGAATTCAGAATTCAGGAGTCAGAATTCAGGAGTCAGAATTAGAATAAGTTCTCGATCTAGCTACACAACTAGATGCTATACTTCACTTTCCTTGAATTCTGCTGTATTACAACGTATTTTAGCTAAATGAAGAACAGGGGTAGGGGCACAACATGTTGTGCCCCTACTCACCAAGTTGCAATGTGCTGTATTTCTGAAGTCAGAGGTTATTTATCAATTAATATCCTTAGGTTAGAGCCAAAAACCTTAATTTTATGTAGTGTAGTTGGGTTTCATTCCTCAACCCAACTACAATTATCTCCTCTGACTCCTGAATTCTGACTCCTGAATTCTGAATTCTGAATTCTGACTCCTAAATTCTGACTCCTGAATTCTGATTTATAATCTATTCTCAAACTCTTTCTAGAGAAAGAACTCTTTATAGGTTTGATTTTCTACAGTGTTATTAGTAACTACACATTTATTAGTACCTGAAAAACCATGACTGATAATAAACAAGAAAATCAAATTAATCAACCAGTGAGCGAAGATCGGCATTCTCGTGAAGAACCAAATGTGAAAGAACAAAACTTAACTGCAAATCCGGGAGATAGAATCGCTGATGAAGCTCAATCCGTTGAAGAAAAGGCTCAACAGCTAGCTGTCGATCGCGTACCAGACATTACAGGCGACGTAATCACAGTCCCGACTTACTTTGTTGTCGATGAACCCAACGGCGAAAAGAAAGCACTCCACCACGTTAAAGATGCTGAAGAAATTTCCGACGTAATTCGCCAAGCACGAGTTGACGAAAATGGAAATCGAATTTGGTGGTAGTTGCTGATTGAAGAAACAAGGGGATAGGGTGTTTGTCATTAGTCATTAGTCATTAGTTTTTCTCCCTGTCCCTGCGTCTCCCTCATCCTCCTCATCTCCCTTTTACCAGATCTTGTAGCAGTAAGTTACACTGTAATCAAGTAATCATAATTTGGAAATTCTCCAAGGACGAAAGGTAATGGGAAATGTTACAACTTCTGAGGAATTGACATCTTGGACTACGCTAGAACTGAAAAATTACATTATAGAACTTGTTAAAGACCGCGATGTAGAGACGTTAAAAGCCAAAGTAGAATTTTATAAAAACGAATTAGCGCCATATTTTGCAGAATTGAGCCAACGCAACCTTTTTCCGAAAGTTGCAGAACAAGTGGCGATCGTCATCGGAGCTTGGGTGCCAATATGGTCTACTATTCCTTTTCAAGACATTTTACCTGGTAGGATACACGAGCAGTCTTACCAAATTTTTCATAATGATGGTTACTATGCAAATATTGGCCGTTATGCACTAGGAAATCAGTCTGGTTTTTGGCTAAAATTTGCATCAAAACTACCAGCTTATGACTTAATGATATTGCAAAAGTATTCAGTTGAAAATGACCAGTGGAACATCAAAAATGTTGGCATATTCCAGGCATTGGGAAATCAAAAAGTTCCATTGACAATTGAGGATGCAGACAAGTGGTTTACAAAAAATGTCGAATCTAAATTGGGGGAAGCATCGTCTAAGATAGATTTACAGCAAGAACTCCAATTAGAAAATATGAACAGAAATACTGTCAAAAAATTTGATAAAGTCTATCTAGCTACTTCTTTTCTAGAGCATTTATATATAGATAATGACTTTCGGTTGATTAAGACTCAGCGAGAAGTTACACAGCGACCGAGTTATACAATTGCTGTTCGCAGAAGTTGAACTAACAAAATTTCCCAATGCTATAGGACTACTATTTGATTTTTGAACAGATACGTAGGGTGCGTTATCGCATCCTATCCCGTCGATTTAGATCGGGTTTACCTAACTGGCTTAAGCATGGGTGGTTACGGAACATGGCATTTAGCAGCAGCACAACCGCAAAGATTTGCAGCGATCGCGCCTATCTGCGGCGGTGGTAACCCAACCCAAGCGCCTAAGCTGAAAAATCTTCCCGTGTGGGCATTTCATGGAGCAAAGGATGATGTCGTTCCCTTAAGCGAGTCCGAAATCATGGTTTCTGCACTGCAAGGCTGCGGCGGGAATGTGAAATTTACAGTTTATCCAGAAGCGAAACACGACTCGTGGACGCAGACATATAATAATCCAGAACTTTATCAGTGGTTTTTGCAGCATCGACGGTAGTATCTAGCAAAGCGATGTTGTGATACCCGTCTTTAGGCATAAAAAATTAACTATACCTCTAAATTTAGCAGTATTTACCCAGGGATAATAGCCAATACTTCAGGATATTTTCATTAAAAAAATTTTTTAGCGCCCAAAGATTAAAATTTATAAGAAGTCAGGACTTATACCTTTGACATTCAAGTATATAACTTGAATAATCTTATTACGTAAAAATTCGTAATTATATAGAAATCTGAATTTGATATTCCTAAGTATACTGAGAGCTAAAACCTGTTACGGCTAGCTCTGAGTAACTTTGGCTTTGAACAAATCAAATGGATTTCTATATAAACTCGCATTAACAGGGTTGTATTATGTTTTTCTCAAATTCAAAATCGGTCTTAAAAATTAGTCAAAAAAATAAAACTTACAGTCTTTTGGGGACTAAAAGTAACATAATACTGCTCACTGGATATTTAATCTCTCTACCGATTTGTACTTTGATAACTTTATCTTTATTATTGCCCGTATTCAGTATTAACTTATTTGCTCCCATAGAAAGCTCACACTACTCTACATCAATTCCTTGGATAGACGATCCATCTGAATGTGAATATACTGGACGAAACTGGCGCGATCGCAAGTGTTGGGATGATGAACACAATCCCATGTTCTAAGTCAATTTCCTGTTCGAGCGCTTGAGTATCCATAAATTTCCCCCTTTACTATTGAACTGGAATTAAGATCACAAATTCTGTACCTTGACCCGGAGAAGAGTTGCATTCGAGAGAACCGCCGTGTTTTTCTACTATAATTTGCCGAGCGATCGCTAACCCCAATCCCGTCCCTTTACCCACAGCTTTGGTAGTAAATAAATGGTCAAATATTTTCTGTTTCACTGATTCACTCATTCCCTTGCCATTATCCATAATGGCAATTTTCACACAGTTATTTTCTAGATAAGTGGTAATTGTAATTCGGTTGGAATTGGCTTTAATCTCCTCAAAACTGCGTCCGTTATTTGATTCATCTAAAGCGTCGATGGCATTAGCCAAAATATTCATAAATACCTGATTTAATTGACCAGGAAAACATTCAATCAGCGGTAAATTGCCATATTCAGTGACAACTTCAATGGCAGGACGTTGTTCATTCGCTTTCAGACGATGTTTGAGAATGAGAATGGTGCTATCAATGCCTTGATGAATGTTAAATGGCACTTTGTAATCTTGATCGGCACGAGAAAAAGTGCGGAGACTGGTGCTGATATTTTTCAGGCGATCGCACGCGATTGTCATGGAATCAAGCATTTTTGGTAAGTCTTCTAAGCTATATTCCAAGTCAATTTCCTCGGCATGATCAAGAATTTCCTCACTCTTATTCGGTAAGCTTTCTTGATAGAGTTTCAGGTGTTCAACAATATCGGCGATCGTGGGTTTAGCTTGTTTAATACTGGCAGCAATAAAACCCAAAGGATTATTCATTTCGTGAGCCACACCAGCAACTAAGTTACCCAACGCAGACATTTTTTCACTTTGGATCATTTTTAATTGTGCTTGTTGCAGGTTTTGTAAAGCAGTTTCTAGCTCTTGTGCTTTTTGTTGAAGTTGGACTTCGGCAATTTTGCGTTCAGTAATATCATCTGCTAGAGAAGCAACTCCAATTAACTCGCCATCCGCACTCACAAGCGGATTGTTATACCAAGCACAAATAATAGTTTTGCCATCCTTTGTGACATTTTCATTGATACTGTAATTGCCGCCCTGCTGCGATTTAATTTCGACGCTGACTTGCTCCATTTCGGCTTGAATCTTTTGAGGAATGATGAATTTAAAGTCACAACCCAAAGCCTCTTGTTTGCTGTAGCCAAAGATTCTTTCTGCTGCTGGATTCCAGTCAGTAACTTGATAATTGGTATCCCACTCTATCACTGCTAGTGGAGTTTGCTGAACCAATAACTGGAGTCGTTGCTGGGATGCTTGTAAGCGAGACTGTGCGGTGTTCAACTCATCGAGCGATCGCTCTAGTTGTTGAGAATACTGTAGCGATCGCTCATACAGTCGGGCATTTTCTAGAGAAATCGCAGCTTGAGCGCACAGGAGATTCAGTAGTTCAACGCGATCGCTTGTAAACGCCCCCGTTACTAAATTATTTTCTAGATATAAAATGCCCAGCAACTTACCTTGATGTAAAATCGGGCTACACAAAATACTCTTGGGCTGCTGACGCATGATATACGGGTCATTAGCTAAAATCGGATCGGCGATCGCATCAAGCAGCACAACGGTCTGCCTGTTGTGCTTCACTTTGTAAATCAGCTTTAGGGGAATATCTTGACTCTCCTCAACCAGAAGGTGCTGCAACACGACCGGCTCCGAACCCTCAATAATTGACCCTTTGATCAGTAGGTGTTCACCCTTGGTGTCGCCTAGCGAATCGTCTCGCAAGAGCATGAATACACACTTATCAGCCCCTGCATTTTCGATGACGATCTTCAACAACGATGAGAGCAGTTTTTCCAGTTCGATTTCACCTGAGATACTTTGGGAAGCCTTGAGAATAGCGGCTAAATCGAGAGAATCACAGACGCTGGAGGAAGAACTAGAAGAACTAGTGGAGGTGACTGTTCCTAATGCGAAGACAGTTTCGTTAATCGAGAGAGCCGTGCGAGTTTTTTGGAGAATAGGAGCCAAGAGTTGGGGATAACGTCTTTCCAAGTCAGCGACTTTGGCTTTTGCACCCCAACGAGCGTAGCTATAGTAAGCCTTCGTCATGTATGAATGGGCAATCTCCTGTTTACCCCAGTCGAGGTAAAATTTTGCAGCTAGTTCATTAGCCAGCGCTTCTTCCTGAATATAATCATTTTCTTTGGCTCCAATGATGGCGCGATCGTAATGTTCAATTGCTTCGGCTTTATTACCCAAAACCCGTTGCCGTTCTGCCTCAACTAAATACCATTTATGCAGATGATTTATCGGGGCATTTTGCGCCCACTGTTGCAAAGTGGTTTGATGGGTTTGGGCTAAAGACAAAAATTCGCCTTGCTCTGACTCTGGCTGTGTGGGCAAGAGCGCCAAATACGTCAGGGCTGTATAGAAATGAAAAATGGGAATAAAAATCATCCCTGATACTGCCATTAAATACTGTTTGGCTTGGGCGTTATAGTCTAGGGCAGCCGTGTAGTTACCACAAAAGTAGCCAAGCATCAGTTTGTAAGTGTAAGCAATTGCGATCGCTGTGAGATCCTTGTCCTGATGGTGCTTAGGAATCATCACCGTTTCATCGTAGGCAGTGCCAATTAACCAATCCGACAGAATACGGGCTTCCCTCAAGTTCTGCACAGTCTGCTGCATCATATCCAAATAACTCTGGGCAGAATGTTGTTTTATCTGCACTAAGACAGCCCTGTAAGCTGCTATTTCGGGTTCCCAAATGTCCAGTTCTACCCCAGCAAAAAGTTTGGCAATGAGGTAATTGAGGGAGTTATAGCCAGCGTTGAGAAAATCACCAGTTTCTATACCAGTTCCATAGCCATCTTTCATCGTCAGCATCGTTGCTTTGAGAGATTCCTGATGATGTTGAACCCAAGCCGCAAACAGAAGTAGAACTTTAGACTTGAATTCCTTGACATTAAATCTGTCAAGCAAGTTCATTCCTAATCGCCCAAAGCTATACCCGGATTTCACTTCTCCCAAAAAAGCACACAACACCATACTGTGAATCGCATACCCCACCGTTGATCCTGGTGCATTCCCGAACTGGATTGATAAACTCACCATCGTCGCGCTCAATATGGGCAGTAATCCGGGCATTGCCTGTAGAATCGGTGAAAATAATATTCCTAACAGTTGCATAGCTGCCTGAGTGTGGCCATCGCTCATTACAGGTAGATCGACTAATTCCTCAATTCCTCTGTCACCTTGAAGACTAGCTACGGTTTGTAGGGCTTGAGCAATTTTGGCTTCCTCAGGTGCAGTGGGGAGTTCAACCCCCAATTGCAATAGTGCATCTCTTCCCACTGCAATGGCTTCTAATATCTTGCCCTGGGCTGTCTGGGCAACGATTTGAATTTGGTAAATTTTGATTTTGTCTAAAATCGTCTCAGCTTCTTCTAACACCAGTGCTGCTATTTTTTCCATGCCATCAAAATCAGCATTCAAATAAGCGGCTTCGGTAGCAGCAACATAGAGATTCAGAGTCAATTCATATTGATCTTGCCAGCAGTTGGCTGTCAGTATATCAATCCCTGTTTGCAAATAAACCCTTGCCGCAGTATAAGCTGTAGAATTTCTCGCCTTCACTCCAGCTTTGAAGTTAAGTTGAGCTAAATCTTCCCGTTCTTGCGGTTGGGTGATTAGCTCAATTCCTTGGTTTAAATGCAGGGCAATATCAAACAATTTTTCTTCCAGTTCTACTTCCGAGGAACTGTGCAGTAGTAATTTTCCAATTTTGAGGTGAGTTGCTTGTTTTTGTTCATCGGGAATCAAGGAATAGGCAGCTTGCTGTACTCGGTCATGTAAGAATCTATATTTGGCTATTTGTTTACTGGTATTCTGATATGACAGTGCCAATTGTTCGCGTTCTTCTCCTTGATAAAACTTATAAATATCACTAATCGGTAAAATCAACCCTTCTTGCAACGCTTTCCACAAATCTGAAGCCGTTTCGATTTGGGATTGTTCAGAAGCAATTGCCAAAGTTTCTAAATCAAAAGAGTTGCCAATACAAGCAGCTAACTGTAATATCTGTTGAGTTGATTGTGGTAGTTTTCGCAATTGAAAACTCATAAAATCCACAACATCATCTGTAACCGCTTGCTGATTTACTTGTACAATATCACATTGCCATCCCCCTGCTTGGTAAGAGGGGATTGGGGGGGTAAATTCAATTAGCCTATCTTGATGCAATGCTTTGAGAAACTGGGTTGCAAAAAACGGATTACCTTGAGTTTTTTGATAGACTAATTGAGAAAGACTCCATGCCAAACTTTCCTGACATTTCAGTGTATCAGCAACTAATTGATTCACTATGATTTGATTCAGTGGTGCTAAAGTAATCATATTAATCGTTGCTTGGTTTTTTTGAATCTCACTCAAAGTCAACATCAATGGATGTGCTGGGTTGACTTCGTTATCACGGTATGCACCAATTAACAAAAGATGCTTTGTATCAGCCATCAACAGCTGCATTAACTTCAGCGATGCTGAATCTGCCCATTGCAAATCATCTAAAAACATCACTAAGGGATGTTCTGCACTGGTAAAGACTTGGGTAAATTTTTGAAACAATAAATTAAATCTATTTTGTGCCGCTGTTCCTGATAGCTCTATGGTAGGTGCTTGTTGACCAATAATTATTTCTAGTTCGGGGATGACTTCAATGATTACCTGTCCATTTTGTCCAACTGCTGACAAGATTTTGTTTTTCCATTGCTGAATCTGTGCATCATTTAGAGTTAACAATTGCCTCATTAAATCTCGAAATGCTTGCACAAAGGCACTAAGGGGAATATTCCGTTGAAACTGGTCATATTTGCCTTTGATAAAATAACCGCGCTGGCGCACAATTGGTTTATGAACTTCGTTGACAACCGCAGTTTTTCCAATTCCAGAAAAACCAGCTACCAGCATCATTTCAGTTGCGCCAAGACTTACTCTCTCAAAGGCTTGGAGGAGGGTTGATACTTCGGTTTCTCTGCCATAGAGTTTATCAGGGATGATGAAGCGATCGCACACATCCCTTTGCCCAATTTCAAAACTCTGAATTTCACCAGTTTTTTTGAGTTGATCTAAACAATTCTCTAAATCAAACTTCAATCCCAATGCACTTTGATAGCGATCTTCAGAATTTTTCGCCATCGATTTCATGACGATATCAGAAAGCACCTGTGGAATTTCTTCCCTATTCCCTATTCCCCATTCCCTATTCCCTAATACAGTCGGCATTTTGGCAATATGACAATGCAACAATTCCATTGCATCACTTGATGGAAATGGTAATTCTCCACTTAGTAATTCATAGAAAGTTACACCCAAAGAATAAAAATCAGTCCGGTAATCAATTCCCCGATTCATTCTGCCTGTTTGTTCGGGAGAAATATAAGCCAACGTTCCTTCTAAGACATTGGGATTGACAATGCTTTGAGTTTCTCTTGGTAGTAGTGATGCAATACTAAAGTCAATTAATTTAACTTGTTTTGTTTGGGGATTAATTAATATATTGCTGGGTTTAATATCTTTATGAATAATGCGATCGTGGTAGAGTATATCTAAGGTGTTGCATAGGGCGTTCGCAATTTGTAAAAATTCATCTAGAGACGGGGGATTGTCATGGTTGGCGAAATAATCCTTAAGGGAAATTCCCCCAAAGTCTTCCATTACTAATGTATAGGCATTTTGGTAGGGTTCCAAGCTATAGGTTTGGATGATTCCAGGATAGTTGAGATTTTTGGCAATGGTATATTGATTGCGAAATTGTACTAGTTCGCTAAAGCTGGGATAAGGATTCTTTAATAGCTTAATGACAACTGGTAATGAGTCAATCTCTCGAACACCTCGATAAACTAGGGTTCTCGAACCATCATAAAGTTTTTTACTCAAGCGATATCCAGGAATACTAATCATACATACCAAATCTTAAACATCAGATTTAGTATTCCCATAAACCAATACGCTTGGGTTAAGGCTAAAACTCTTTTTTTCAGGACTTACGCAAAAGATAACGAAAGTAGGGGTAATTCATGAATTACCCCTACGTAAGAATAAGGTTTTCAGTTACATATTGCGTAAGTCCTGTTTTTAACAAACCGCCTTCTCTACGAGAGGCTTCCGCCAACGCGCAGCGTCTCGTAGAGAAGAACGCCAAGGACGCAAAGATAAGACTGATGCAAAACTACACACTGTAGCGGCAATTCATGAATTGCCGCTACGCGAATAGAGCGCAGCCTCATATAGAATTGGTATAATTCTCTTCCTTCCTTGGGAGGGTGAACATCAGTTGAGCATGAATGCTGAGTATGAAAATATATCAAAAAACCATGCTCAAACGCTGAAAGTAGGGTAATCGAGCATTAAAAGAGCATTTTTCAGAGAGTGAAGGCTCAAAGTATTGACAATATGTCGAGTTCGCGTAATCTGCAAGAAACTCACTTAAACCGTGCCCGTGCCAGTCTCAGACAGGCGCTGTCTTGGTATGGATATCTTCGTAAATCAGGACAGTTGTCATCTAGCCCAGAATTGGCAGGTTTACTCAAACCAGAATTAGAAACTCTTAACTCCACACTCAACAAACTCGATTCTAATGTTATTAGAATTGCCGCCTTTGGTTTGGTGAGTCGTGGTAAGTCAGCAGTTTTAAATGCCTTGCTGGGAGACAAGATTCTGCAAACTGGCCCCTTAAATGGTGTCACCCAATGGCCTCGTTCGGTACGCTGGCAGCCAGGAGATAAGGTATTAGTAGAGTTAATTGATACACCAGGATTAGATGAAATTGAGGGTGAGTCACGGGCAGATATGGCACGAGAAGTAGTGCGTCAAGCCGATTTGATTTTGTTTGTCGTGTCTGGTGATATCACACGCACTGAGTATCAAGCATTGCAGGAATTAAGGCGATCGCAAAAACCTTTGATTTTGGTGTTTAACAAGATAGACCTCTACCCAGATACAGACAAGGGCGCGATTTACCAAAATTTGCAACAACTCGGTGCAGGAAACCCCCAAGCAAAACCCCTACTACCCGATGAAATTGTCATGGTGGCGGCGGAACCAGCACCAATGGAAGTCCGGGTTGAATGGCCTGATGGGCGCATCACCTATGAATGGGAGACGCCACCACCCCAAGTGGACGAACTCAAGCAGACAATTTTGAATATTCTCAATCGAGAAGGGCGATCGCTTTTAGCTTTAAATGCACTCATCCAAGCACGGGATGCAGAAGCCGCCATCGCTCAAAAAACCATCGATTTACGCCAACAAGAAGCCGAAGACATCATCTGGCAATTTACCAAATACAAAGCTTTGGCTGTAGCCTTAAATCCCATCGCCTTCTTAGATATCCTTGGCGGAACTGTTGCCGATTTAGCTTTAATTCGCGCTTTGGCACGCTTGTATGGATTACCAATGACTAGTTATGAAGCCGGGAAAATTCTCAAAACGATTTTATTGAGTTCTGGTGGCTTACTTCTGGGAGAATTAGGTAGTAGTTTGTTGTTGGGTTTGGGCAAAAGTACAGCTGCCATCGCCAGCGGTGACAATCCTACAAATATTACTGCCTTTGCTGGAAGTGCGATCGCCCAAGCTGGTATCGCCGGTTATGGCGCATACTCCGTTGGCAAAGCCGCTCAAGTCTATCTCGAAAAAGGCTGCACCTGGGGACAGTTGGGCGCTAGCAGCGTCATTCAAGAAATTCTCTCTCAAGTTGACCAAAACACAATTCTGTATCGTTTGCGACAAGAATTAGGGATAAAGTATTGAGAATAACTAAGAGTTGTTTACCATTTGTTACTCTTTATAAGCGTTTATCAACTTCTATCAAACTCTTCTGACAATTGCTGTCAATTTCCGATCCCCAATGCAAGATCGAGAACAGGATACAAAAAACGAACCGAGAGATTTTTCTTTTCGGCATCCTCTTTCTGAATCTTTATCTCTGGAAAAATAAGGTGAAAGCGACATGACAACAACCTTAAACGTAAATCAAGCTGCTGGTACAACTCTTGAGCAAGCGATTTTAGAAGCCATTGCTGATGCTCGTACAACCTGTGATTTAAGTGGCAGTAATTCTGCTAATTGTGCCGTAGCTTGGGATATCGTAGAAGAATTGCAAGCTGAAAAATCTCATCAACATCAAGCAAAGCAAAACAAAACCTCTTTGGATAACTACTGCGATCGCCACCCAGATTCTGTAGAGTGTTTAATATACGACGTTTAACAAGAATTCAGGAGTCAGAATTCAGAATTCAGTATGAATTGGAGTCCCAATGGCAGATGAATGTGTAGGTTTAAGTCCAATACCCAAAACCCTCATGTAGAAACGCGATTTATCGCGTCTGATTTATCTGATTTATCGCGTCTTCATAGGTCAATTACCCATACCCAATTAATTCTGAATTCTGAATTCTGAATTCTGAATTCTGTATTCTTCTTCAACCTTTTTGCAAATCACCTGTTGCCGATCGCGTTACTTCCTTAATCGCCTCTAAATCAGGCAGTGGTTTTTCACTTTCCATTCCCAACCACAACAGAAATTCGATATTTCCAGCCGGGCCAGTAATCGGCGACCAAGTTAAACCTTTGTATTTCCATCCTAATTCATGAGCGACTTGCAACACCTGAAAAATCGCATCAGCTTGGTCGTTAGGATCGCGTACAACACCTTTTTTTCCCACACGGGATTTCCCGACTTCAAACTGTGGCTTGACTAACAATACAGTTTCTCGGCTAGCTTGAGTTAAATCCCACAAAGCAGGCAGAATTTTGGTTAAGGAAATAAACGAGACATCCACCACTGTTAAATCAGGAATCGGGTCATTTTCGCCATACAAATCATTTGGTCGTAGCTGTCGTAAATTGGTGCGTTCGCGCAAAATCACCCGCGAATCATTCCGCAAGCGCCAGTCAACTTGTCCATAACCAACATCAACTCCGTAAACTAGTTTTGCCCCAGCTTGCAACAAACAATCAGTAAAGCCACCCGTAGAAATTCCACCATCTAAACAAACGCGTCCAGCTACGGGAATAGCAAACACTGTCAAAGCTTTGGAGAGTTTTTCACCACCTCTAGAAACAAAAGGCGATCGCTCTTTAATATTTATTTGAGCTGCAATATCAACTTCAGTACCAGGTTTATCAACTACCTGCTGATTAACAGTAACTTCCCCCGCCTGAATTAACCTTTGTGCCAAAGCGCGAGAAGAACATAAATTTAAATCTACTAATAATGTATCGAGTCGTTGTTTAACCAATTAACTAGACTCTCCTGGTAAGATTAAAGCCAAAGCACGATTAATAATTTCTTCTCGGTTAACCAGCTTTTCTAATTCTTGGGCTTCATAACGACCTTCTTCTACTTCCAGGGAAGCCTCATCAATGGCATTTAAATAAGCTTCTGCTAAGATTTCTAACAATTCTTCTGGCACGAGATAATAGCCTCCAGCTTTGCGCCGCTTATTTTCCCGCTGAATTTCCCGAACCGAATTCCGAATCGAGACTTCCCAAGAGCGAGTCGTGCGATTTTCAGCTTGTTGTTTAATTAAATGTAACAAGAGAATCACTGCATAGCTACGAATTGTCTTAATTATGTCATTGCGGCTCATTTCTTCTAATTCGTCAACTATAATCAAAGCTCCTTGAATATTGCCTTGAAGAAGCAAGTCTTTCAAAATTAATAATTCTTCCATCATTAGCGCCTCAAATATCGGCAACTTCTACAGCAATCTTAAATCATCAGCGAAAAGTTAGATCCCCGACTTCTTTGAGAAGTCGGGGATCTGGACACGGTAAATTGTTACAGTGTATAAATTTTGATCGTACTCTGCCAAAAGCCTCTACGTAGGTTTGCCTTTAAGGCTTGCCCTAGCTTAGCCGCATCTTGCTACACACTTTTCGTCGCCAAATCTAAAATCGTATAAGTCCTGGTAAAAACTGCTACTATCTGAGGACTGAATTTTACAAAGCGCTAAAGAGTAGTCTAAAAGTTATATTTTTTTGTCAAAACCAACACATTTTTATATTTTGTTTTAAGATAAGGCCTATATACTGAATCAAAAAATTCTTTATAAAATGTGGTGAAGCCGCAGAAGTCAAATTACTGCATTCAAACCTGATATTTAAAACAGGAGATAGGCTATCATGACACAGCAAAATGCTGCCCGACTTTTTGAAGCCGTAAAACGAGATCAAGCATTACAGCAAAAGCTCAAAGCAACAGCTAATCCAGAAGCCTTTATCAAGATTGCTCATGAGCGTGGCTATGAATTCACGGTTGCAGAACTAGAAACTGAGATCGATAAATTGTCAGAAGAAGATTTAGCTGCCATTGTCAATCCAGGATGGGGGACTAGACGCCACCTTAATCCTAGATAATTCCTACTTTAGAAAACTTAAAGTATGGGAAAAACTGGATTTTCAAAGGGATTTATAAATAAAAACAATAGTATAATTGTTGACTTTCAATAGCTATGCTATTGTTTTTGTTTGGTTGGACGTTATGAAGATTTGCAAATTGCGTTAATGTATTGTTCGATAATTGCCGAAGAAACTTTACCTGTCGTGTCATAGAAATAGGCATGAGTCCACAATGTAGGAACCTTAAGTAACTGTGGGAACTCTTGCCTTAAGTAACGAGATGAACGACCCTTAAAAGCTTTAACAATAGAATTAATTGGTGTACTAGGGTCATATTCTACCAATGTGTGAACATGGTCAGGTGCAATTTCCAAACATTTAATTTGCCACTAAGGTGAGCAATAAATCAAAGTGGATTGCTGACAAAATAGACTCTAATACCCAACAGACAATAGCTACTCGCGCTTTTAGAGGTTGTTTGAAAAGTGATTGGCTGTGATTTTAATTGCGTTGTTACCCCCCTTAGTCCCCCCTCTTATAAAGGGGGGAAACAAGAAAAATCTGGTTCCCTCCCCAATACATATGGGGAGGGTTAGGGAGGGGTAAAAATATATTTGATACATCAATGATGACTTTTCAAACATCCTCTAAGGAATATAAAAAGACTGCTCAAAATCAACGTGAATTAGAAAGACGTAAAACTGCTTATGCTAAGTCTCAAAGCAGATGGTTTATCTACTCCACACTAAAATCTTACCAATTTGGGATTTTAGATTTTCTTCTCCCTCCTCTGCGTTCTCTTTTGCCTCGTGTGGTTCGATAATCTTAAATTCTCTCCTCCACCCTCTTGCGGATCTTGAATTAGTTGATACACTTGTTCTTCAATAGCCATTAGCCCAGTTAACCAGCGCCCTATGGTGCATATCAAGCGCGTGGAACTCACCAACTTCAAATCCTTCGGCGGTACTACCTCAGTCCCTTTGCTGCCGGGGTGTACTGTCATATCTGGGCCAAATGGTTCGGGTAAATCAAATATTCTCGATGCGCTGCTGTTTTGTTTGGGACTCGCTAGTTCTAAGGGAATGCGAGCCGATCGCTTGCCGGATTTGGTGAATAATACTCAAACGGCTAAGGGACGGGCGGCGATTGAGGCTAGTGTGACGGTGACGTTTGATTTGTCGGATGAAGTGTCACGCAGAGGCGCCCAGGCGCAGAGGGAGGAAGATGAGGAAGCAGGGGAAGCAGGGGAAGCAGGGGAGGCAGGGGAAGAAAATCTAAAATCCAAAATCCAAAATCTAAAATCGCCTGAGTGGAGTGTGACTAGGAAGTTGCGGGTGACTCATCAGGGGAGTTATACGTCGAATTACTTTATCAATGGTGTAAGTTGTACGCTGACGGAGTTGCATGAGCAATTAAGTAATCTGCGGGTTTATCCTGAAGGGTACAACGTGGTGTTGCAGGGGGATGTCACCAGTATTATTTCCATGAATGCACGGGAGAGGCGGGAAATTATTGATGAGTTGGCTGGGGTGGCGGCATTCGATCGCAAGATTAATCAAGCGAAATCTACTTTGGATGAGGTGAAGGAGAAGGAAGATAGCTGTCGGATTATTGAGACGGAATTAACTGCACAACGCGATCGCCTTTCTCAAGATCGTGCTAAGGCTGAGAAGTATCAAAAACTGCGGGCGGAATTTCTGGCGAAGCAATCTTGGGAAGCTGTTTTATCTTGGCGTTCCCTGCAAGCACACCAAGAAAAGTTGGTTGGGGAAATTCAAAATGGCGATCGCAATTCTACTGAACTCAATACCCAACTCACAACTTTAAATTCCGCAATCGTCCAAAAAACCGCTGAACTTGAAGAACTCAATGCCCATGTGAAAGCATTGGGAGAAGAAGAACTTTTGGCGGTGCAATCTACCCTCGCTACCCAAGAAGCGGAACGCAAACAATTGTTGCGTCAGCAAACCGAATTACAAACAACTTCCCAAGAAACTGCCAAGCGTCTAGCCCAAACTCAGCAAGAAATTCAACAACACCGTCATTCCCTCCAAGAAATTGCCGAAACCCAACTTGTAGAGACGCGATTCATCGCGTCTTCCCAACACCAAAGAAATGAAGCCCAACAAGCTTTAGAAACCTCCCGCGAAGCCGCCGCCGAAATCGCCTCGGCTTCAGAAGCGTGGGTGCAGCAACAAACGGCGTATAATCGTCAAATTGAAACTTTGCTGCAAACTCTCGAACCCCAACGCACAGAACAAGCGCAACTGAGGGAACGCAATAACCAGTTACAGCAACTCATCCAAGAACAAACTCAGCTGATTGAACGCCATGAACCGGAATTAGCTGCAAAACAAGCTGAATGTACTCAACTGGAAACAGAATTTAACGCTTCTAGCGAACCCATCCAAAATTTAGCTCAAAATCTCTCAGCCACGGAACAAGAATTGCAAATTCAGCAGGAAACCCAAAAGCGGTTACTTGCCGAACAACGAGAAAAACAACGCCAGTTAGATAAATTAGAAGCCCAAGCGCAAGCACAACAAGAAGTCCAAGGCACCCAAGCGAGTAAAGTGATTTTACAATCAGGAATGCCCGGTGTTTGCGGCTTGGTTGTGCAGTTGGGACGAGTGGAACCCCGCTATCAGCTAGCTTTGGAAATCTCCGCTGGTGGACGTTTGGGACATATTGTGGTGGAAGATGACGGCATTGCCGCAGCGGGTATTGAATTGCTCAAACAAAAACGTGCCGGGAGGGCGACTTTTTTACCGCTGAATAAAATTTCTGCACCGAAATTTACTCAAGATGCAACGCTGCGTTTTGCTAGCGGCTTCGTCAACTATGCTGTAAATTTAGTTGATTGCGATCGCCGTTACAAAGATGTATTCAGCTATGTCTTCGGTAACACCGTCGTTTTTGCGACTCTCGAACAAGCCCGGAAAAATTTAGGACTCTACCGCATCGTTACCTTAGATGGGGAATTGTTGGAAACCAGCGGTGCAATGACTGGTGGAAGCAACACTCAACGTTCGGCGCTGCGATTTGGTATCGGCGAAGCGGCGGAATCTGATGAAGTTATTGGTTTAAAAAATCGTTTGGTGGACATTGAACGGGTTTTAGAGCGTTGTACTGAAGCGATCGCTAATTTGTCAACCAAAACCAAACAATTGACGCAAGAATTAACAGAAAACCGACAAGCGCGGCGGGAACAGCAGTTGCAGTTAGAACAATTGCACAAAGATATTAAAAATTTAACAACGCAATTAGAGGGGACGCGATCGCAATTAGTCCAAAACACCGAAAAATTAGCCACTGCCCAATCTCGGTTATCAGTTTTAGAGCGGGAATTACCGGGACAAGAAACTCAACTGCAACAATTGCGACATGCATTAGCAGAATTAGAAGCCTCTCAAACCCCCAGTGAATGGCAACAAATCCAAGCAACCATTAAAATTCAAGAGCAACAATTACAACAACGCGAAACAGCCTTAAGGGAAGCCGAACAAAAATTAAAAAATTTAGAAAATCAACAACAACGCCTCCAAGAAAAAATCCAAGAAGCCGAAACCCGAATCACCGAATACGAAACCCAACAAACCTCTTGTAGAGACGCGATGAATCGCGTCTTCACCCAAATCACAACGTTAGACAACCAAATCACCCAAACCCGCCTCTCCTTGAATCAAATGGAGCAAAAACTGGGTGAACAAAAACAAAAACGCGACACCACAGAACAGCAAGTGCGATCGCAACTTTTGCGCCAACAACAATTAGAATGGGAAATCCAAAAACTCCAGGAAACCCAAGAAAAGCGGCGGGAAGAACTAGTTGCACTGCAAAGTCAGTTGCGTGATGTGGGAGCAGAATTACCCAATCCCCTGCCAGAAGTACCAGATAAGGTAGACTTAGAAGAATTGCAGAAAGAATTGCGATCGCTCTCTAAACGCTTGCAGGCAATGGAACCTGTAAATATGCTGGCGTTGGAAGAATACGAACGCACCCAAAACCGCCTCCAAGAATTAACGCAAAAATTAGAAACACTAGAAGGGGAACGCACCGAATTACTTTTGCGGATTGAAAACTTTACCACATTGCGGCAACTCGCCTTTAAAGAAGCTTTCGATGCCGTCAATGAAAACTTCCAATCAATTTTTGCAGTTCTTTCCGACGGTGACGGTTACCTACAACTAGAAAATCCCGAAGATCCATTCAGCAGCGGACTGAATTTAGTTGCCCATCCCAAAGGTAAACCAGTACAGCGCCTAGCTTCCATGTCTGGTGGAGAAAAATCACTTACAGCCTTGAGCTTTATCTTTGCCCTACAACGCTACCGCCCATCGCCATTTTACGCCTTTGACGAAGTGGATATGTTTTTGGATGGAGCAAACGTAGAGCGATTAGCTAGAATGATTAAACAACAGTCACAACAAGCGCAATTTATAGTTGTTAGTTTGCGTCGTCCGATGATAGAATCAGCCGAACGCACAATTGGCGTTACTCAAGCACGAGGAGCTTATACTCAAGTTTTGGGGATTAAATTACAATCATCCAATACATCTGCTTGAGTTTTTGTTAATAATAGTGTATATACAAACCGGATTCGAGATCAGGACTCGGTATAGAATGACCTCTGAACAAATAATTAGGCGTTCCGACATATTAAATACTCAGGTAATTACCCGCGACAACGGCAAGCGGCTAGGAATCGTCAGTCAAGTTTGGGTAGATATCGATCAGCGAGAGGTTGTGGCTCTTGGTTTGCGAGACAGCCTGATCTCTATTTCGGGCATACCGCGCTATATGTACCTCAACACCATCAACCAAATTGGTGATGTCATCTTAGTTGATAACGAAGATGTAATTGAAGATATTGAAGTTGAATCTCTCAGCAACCTAATCAACTGGGAAGTCATCACAGAAACAGGCGAAGTATTAGGCAAAGTTCGGGGCTTCAAATTCAACGGCGAAACAGGTAAACTTGATTCTATAGTTATTGCCTCATTAGGATTGCCCCAAATTCCCGACCAATTCGTAAGTACTTACGAGTTCTCAGTCGATGAAATCGTCAGCACAGGCCCCAATCGGTTGATTGTGTTTGAGGGAGCCGAAGAACGGGTGAACCAATTGACAGTCGGTTTACTAGAGCGTTTGGGTATCGGCAAAGCACCGTGGGAGCGAGACGCAGAAGAAGAATACGGCTATACTCCACCACGCCAAGTAACGCCAGATAAACAGTTGCCAAGTGGAGTGCCATTGCAGCCACCCAAGCCAAGAGTCCGCGCTCCCGAACCTGTAGCTAGGGAAGAAGAATGGACAGAAGACTATGTGGAAGAAGTCAGGCCACAACGTCAAGTGATGAAGGCGCGGCAGTATGAGTCTATTCAATATGAAGAAGACGATGAAGAAGATAACTGGAGTGAAGCAAGCGGTAGCGACAGATATAAACAACCGCTAAAGCCTGAACCCCAGCCTTATACCAAGCCATACGCTGAAGATTACGATGATTATGACGACTTAGAAAGCGATGCTTGGGAAGATGCGCCAAAGCCAGTGAATATCCCCAAAAAAGTCAAAGAAAGACAGCCAGAATACGAAGAAGAAGGCGGATATTAATTAATTCGTAATTCGTAATTCGTAATTCGTAATTCACGGGAAGTTACGAAACATCTTAAAGTTAATACAGCTCTCTCCTTACTTACAAGGAGAGGGCTAATTTTTTAGAACGCAGTCGGATGCGTTATCCCACATTTCGCACTTCAATAAGTAGCATAAATAAACTACATAAACAAAAAATGCGCTCATGAGAATTTGAACAATCAAGTAACCAGAAAACAAATAAGTTATCTACATCTAAATTCCAGCTTTTTCATGGTGTAAAAAGCTGGTTATTCAATAATATTGAATTAGGATTTTGCAATCAGTTAGGAAAACATCAGATTAAGCAATACTGAATTAGAGAGTTGAAAACTCAGATAATAAGTAATACTTTTGACAAGCTAAGGGCAGAAGGTTAATTTCTGGAGGTCTGATTTGTTTCTCTCACTACTTTCAACTAATAACCATCTTTGCTCTATTCCTGCATAAGTTACTTTTGACTCTTGATAGCTATATCCTTTAATTTCACTTGATTCCAGTTCATTGCTGGTAAATGCTTTCATCAAGTTTTTGGCTTTTTTAATGGTAATATAGGAATCCTATAGGACTACTATTTGATTTTTGAACAGACACGTAGGGTGCGTTAGCGACAGCGTAACGCACCGAATCCTTAAGAATGGTGCCGTACTCTCGCCGATAACGCACCCTACAAATACTTAATGTTGTTCAAAAATCAAACCGGATTCCTATAGATGGTGTAAGTAACTCACTTGAAATCTGCTGTATTTGCGTAGGGAATAGAGAATCACTTTTTTCGAGTTTTATGAAATTTTTTCACACACTCAAATGGGAGTCTTAATATCTATCAATTATTAATCGTCTTTGGTTAAAGTGTCATCAATTGGTCGCTCTCGATCGATAGCTGGAGTTTCTGTTGTCCAAGGATCATCTAGTTCAGGGGATTTAGAAACGATAACAAACTCAGTTTCTTGTCGATGTTCATTTCGCCATTCATCTAAAACATCTTTAATCAATACTTCTTGCACCCAAATTTTAGCGACAACGGTTAAAGGGAGTGCAAGAAATAATCCTAAAAAGCCAAAAAAAGTGACGAAAAATAATTGGGCAATTAAGGTGACAGCTGGTAGTAATGAGACTTGATGCGCCATGACAATGGGCGTGATGAAATTACTCTCAACCTGTTGAATAATAAAGTAGAGAATCAAAACAGCGATCGCTTTCCAAGGTTCATCCAAGAGAGCGATCGCCATTGCTGGTACTACACTCAGCGTCGGACCGAGGTTGGGAATTAAGTTCAAAAATCCTGCCAAAACCCCTAAAGCAAGTGCTGCTTTGATACCCAAAACTGATAAGCCAACCACACTCATCAATCCCACTACACCCATAGCAATCAAAGCGCCTGTTACCCACCCCCCCAAAGAAATTTCGCATTTAGTTAAAATCCCTTCCACTCGTCGCCGATAAAATGAGGGAAAAAGCCGCACAAAAACTTTGCGGTAAGCTACGGGGTCGGCTAATAACATTCCTGTTAAAACCAGCACTAGTAAAACCTTGAGGACAACTTCCAAGGAGCCAGACACAAAGGCGAAGGAGTTTCCTAATAGCCGATTTACGAAGGGCTGTGCTTGTTGGATCAGGCTGTTGAAATCTGGAATGTAGGGAACCAACTCAGCAGGGATGCGGGTTCTTAGACCGTCAAGCCAACTGTTAAAGCGCCCAAACCCTTGGGGAACCCGATAAGTTAATTCTTGAAACTGCTGTGCAAAAGGTGGCACAATTAGCCAGAAAAAACCCACTATTAGTCCAAAAAAGATAGCGACTGACAATAGGACAGCGAATCCACGCTTCATGCCTGAGCGTTGGAAGCGTTTCGCTAGCCGATTTAAGGTGGTGGCTAACACAACTGCGGCAAACATCAGTAAAAGTACTTCCCGAATTTGCCACAAAATGTATAAAGAAAGAACGATCGCAATTAAACCGATCCATTGACCCAGGTTCACAGGCTGACTCCCAACACTTGGTGAGATGCAATTTTGTTGTAATTCAGCTAGGTTAGCTGATTTCGATCGCTTGTGCCTAGATAGTTGAAGTTAACTTTGTTTGTATGCTTGGAATCGCCACAGTAGAGCGATCGCCATCATCACGCTCGGCAATAAAACTATAATTAAGGTATTAGTTGCTGTTGCCGAAATTGATAGACTTGGAGCAACGTACTTAATTAATACCGATATCAAAGCCGAAAGTAGAAGTAATTTCAGAACAAATCCTAGCTGATTTTGCATAACAGTACGGTAATACACATTTTTATGTTGGGTATACACGAATTTAGACTGCACCATCTAGTTTCTAGAATAGAAACCAAGAGATATGAATTCAGGAGTCAGAATTCAGGAGTCAGAATTCAGGAGTCAGAAGTCAGAATTCTGAATTAGAAGAGACTTTTTGCCTAGCTTTGAGACTTAGATAGTGTAGTTCACGGTTCTTGAAATCTCCTGTAAAAGTCTTTCTTACCTATATTTTTCACTTATAACTGCCAAAATTCCTAGCAGCTTAATTACTACTTAAGCATTTGTTAGATTAATTCATATAGCATCTTTTGATAGATTTTTGTGTAATCTGACACAATCATAATTTTTTTCATCTGATGATTTACCTACCAGTTTCATTACTGCTATTTCTATTGCCAAAGAGTCATTAGTGATTTGCCCTTGGTTATTTGCAAAGGACAAATGACTAGGGACAAATAACAAATTTAAATTGAGGGTACATCAAAATGCCTGTTGAAACTAATAACAAAAAAACCATTAAACCACCCAAAGCTCAGCAGTTTAGTAGCAGTTTCATAACTTTACTAACCCTGTTGTTACTACTGAACTTTATTATTCCAAGTTTTTTTAGATCGGCAACGCCGCAAGTTCCCTACAGCACCTTTCTGGCTGAGGTAGAAGCCGGAAAAGTAGATCGAGCGATTGTTGGTAGCGATCGCATTGAATATACCATCAAAACTCAAACTCCAGATGGCAAACCGACCGAACAAGTCTTCACCACCACACCAGTAGGTATTGATCTAGATTTGCCGAAAATACTCCGTCAGCATCATGTCGAGTTTGCAGCACCACCGCCAGACCAAAATGCCTGGATTGCGACTTTACTGAGTTGGATTGCACCACCGTTAATTTTCTTTGGGATTTGGGGCTTGTTAATGAGTCGCCAAGGAGGCCCCGGTGTACTCACGGTGGGTAAAAGCAAAGCTAGGATTTATTCAGAAGGTAGCACTGGTGTTAAATTTACCGATGTGGCTGGCGTAGACGAAGCCAAGGCAGAATTAGAAGAAATTATTGATTTTCTCAAAAACGCTGGAAAATATACCGCACTAGGGGCAAAAATTCCCAAAGGTGTGTTGTTGGTGGGGCCTCCGGGTACTGGTAAAACACTACTAGCAAAAGCGATCGCGGGTGAAGCTGCTGTTCCCTTCTTCAGTATTTCTGGTTCCGAATTTATCGAACTGTTTGTAGGTGTTGGTGCTGCACGGGTTCGTGATTTGTTTGAACAAGCCAAAGAACAAGCTCCCTGTATTGTCTTTATCGACGAGTTAGACGCACTGGGTAAATCTCGCGGTGGTGCTGGGCCGATTATGGGTGGTAATGATGAACGCGAACAAACCCTCAATCAGTTACTCAGCGAGATGGATGGCTTTGACGCCAACACAGGCGTGATTATCATCGCCGCCACCAACCGTCCAGAAATTCTCGATCCGGCTTTACGCCGTCCTGGTCGATTTGATCGGCAAGTTGTTGTCGATCGCCCTGATAAAATTGGTCGAGAAGCTATTCTCAAAGTCCACGCTAAAAACGTCAAATTGGCTGATGATGTCAATTTGAGTACCATCGCCATCAGGACTCCAGGCTTTGCTGGGGCAGATTTAGCCAACCTTGTAAATGAAGCCGCACTCTTAGCCGCACGGCGAAATAGCCAAGCCGTGACGATGGCAGATTTCAACGAAGCGATCGAACGTCTGGTGGCTGGCTTAGAAAAACGCTCCCGCGTGTTGAACGAGATTGAGAAAAAGACCGTCGCTTATCACGAAGTTGGCCACGCTATTATCGGTGCCTTGATGCCTGGTGCGGGTAAAGTTGAAAAAATCTCCGTTGTCCCTCGTGGTGTCGGTGCCTTGGGTTACACAATTCAGATGCCAGAAGAAGACCGCTTTTTGATGCTCGAAGACGAAATTCGCGGGCGTATTGCTAGCCTTTTGGGTGGACGTTCCGCCGAAGAAATCGTTTTTGGCAAAGTATCCACTGGTGCTGCTGACGATATTCAAAAAGCTACTGAATTAGCGGAACGTGCTATTACACTTTACGGAATGAGCGATCGCCTTGGGCCAGTGGCGTTTGAGAAAAATCAACAGCAGTTTCTCGAAGGTTATAGCAACCCGCGCCGTGCTATTAGTCCCAAAGTGGCTGAGGAAATCGATCGGGAAGTCAAACAAACCTTGGATAATGCTCACCATATCGCCTTGAGTATTCTGCAATATAACCGCGAGTTACTAGAGCAAACGGCAGAAGAACTGTTGCAAAAAGAAATTTTGGAAGGTTTGGAACTGCGGGAATATATTAGTCGAGCAAAAGTACCGATTGAGGTGGAAGAATGGTTGCGGACGGGTAAGGTATCGGAAGATAAGCCGCTGCTGCAATCTCTTCTGAATTAACGATTTGAGATTGAAAAGCGTAGGCTTCGCCTACACTTTTTTATCACAAACTCAGCCAAGCAAAAACTTGTTCCGCTGTTAATTCCAACTCGATTTCCGGCAGTTTGAGGAACTCGTCTAAAGTTAGTTGGGGTTGACTGGCAATAGTCATAAGTAAACAGCATAGAGGGGAATATTTTAATTATGTGCGTTGGCGGTCGCCTAATACAGTTCGGTTAAGGCACCAGACGCGATAAATCCCCATCTTTACAATAATCAGTCCTTTGTAGAGACGGCGATTTATCGCGTCTTTGTGATATGTAATTTTCGTCAAAAAACCTTATCCAAAGTGTATTGAGCGATCGCCATAATCAAATAGCATAAAGGGAAATATCTTAATTATGTGCATTAGCTTGCCTCGCATCCTTCGTTCCTGACAGGTGCAATTATATTTTTGCAAAACCTACGAGGCGCTGAACTTGCACAGACACATCACCAAAGGCTAGGGGGGCAATAGTACCTGTGGTTAATGTCAGTTCTGTTGTGTATTGCCCATTTTTTAAGTCTCGAAATACTAGCAACTGAGAACTATTGAGATTGACAACCCAATATTCAGCGATGCCTGCTTGAGCATATATGTCTTTTTTATCACCTAAGTCTTTGCTCAAGGTGGACTTAGAAAATTCAATAATCCAGAAAATATCTTCAGGGTAAGGGTGGTGTTCTAAGTAGACCTCGCCTAAAGGTTTGACAATAGCCACATCAGGAACGGGTTCTGAGTCGTTGGGTAGGGTGATGGGTTTGGCATCGCGGATTTTTGCCCGTCCACCAAGCAGTGTGCGGAGATAATCGGCTGCTTCGGTATTGTAGTAGGCATGGGGTTCTCGTTCTGGGGGCATAACTATGAGGTCGCCGCGCAATAGTTCAATCGGTTGGTCGTCAAAGATTCCTGCTTCTATTGCTCGGTGATAGCGTTCAATTGTCCATTTAAAAGTTAGTTGGGGTTGAATAGCAATAGTCATCAGCAAATAGCATAGAGGGGAATATTTTAATTATGAGCGTTAGCGATCGCCTAATACAGTTCGGTCAAGACAAGAGACGCACAATAATCAGTCCTTTGTAGAGACGGCGATTTATCGCGTCTTTAGATTTATCGCGTCTCTACTGCTAACGGGAGCAATGCGATTTTGTGAGATGACCCCACCTGGAGAGCGATCGCTAATCAACCTTTTATGAAGAAAAACATATATGCAAAGGGAGCAATGCGATAAGGTTAATTCTCATGTAAACCAGTATTTTGTTTGCAAATAAAATCACCTTCTACCTAAATATAATTTTTAGCGTTCGCACTTTTTTGGCCGACCTCACAAAATCGCATTGCTCCCAGGACTGCATTACCTCGAGCGGGAAGGACAAAAGACGGAATTCACAATTCCCAAGAGCTTGCAGGATAACTGGGGGCTGAACCTCCGTGAGAAATAATTGCACGTTTGTCAAAACTAAATGGGGGAAAAGCAGCAAGGACACTGTTGGCGAATTCGCCAACAGTGTCGGTATCTCGGCGGCTACCTCATCCGTGAGAGGTTAAGATAAAAGGTGTTTTGTCAACCCGTTAAAATACTCAAAATATTTAATAATCATTACCCGCTAAGGGCAAAAGCAATCGGCTAACTACGCGATTATCGGGTAATTGATAGAAATTCAACTCTCCTCCTAGTTCCTGCATGAGGTTTTGGCAAATTAGTAGGTGTAAACCTGGTGGTTGGTCGAGGTTAGAGGGAGCAAGAACATCTTTGAGTGTATTTTTATTTAACTCTGTTAGTAGCTGTGGTTCGATCGCCCCGTTGTGTGTAATCGACAGTTCTAGGAATGTCCGATGTTCAGTCCGTATTCTCACAGCAGAATCCTGCCCAAGTTCTGATGGATTTCTTTTGGGAACTGTGGGCTGATGGTCAGTTAAACGGCGACACCAAATATCAATTCTGCCGCCGATTGGAGAACGGTTACAGGCATTAATCAACAATTCATGGATCGTTAATTCAATTTTCATGATATCGCCCGCGATCGCCATTGCAGGTTGAGGGTTGGAGCTAGGAACACCTTTGGGTAATAAACAGCTTTTTGGTGATTCTCCATCCTCAATGGGTTGTCCCAAACCATGCACACCAATCCACAGTTTTTGTTGTTTGAGTAAATTATCGATGCGTTCGAGCGATCGCTTTAATAAACTGGCTATGGGCATAGTTTCCCAACTCTTGTGTAGGTGCCATTGCTCTAGTTTTAGCAATCCATTCATAGAGGTGGCTGTGTGGTCTAACTGCCTGAGTAAAAGCTGGTAGCGCATCTGAGTCAGTTCATTTGTAGGAATGCCTAAATCACGTATTTGATTCAGAGATAGGGCTGTTACTCTTTGGATTTCCTCTAGGCGACGATGTTTGTACCAGTTGAGTTGTCGTAATTCTTCGGTTGTGGACTCTAGAAGTCGGTTAACTTGCTTTTGACGACGCCACCAAGCTAATTGAGAAATCAAAGTTGCTGTGGTCTTCAGGCTTTGTTCTGACCAGGGACGCTCTTGAGTGTCTGCCAATAAAACTACACCTGTGGGTTCATAAACAGTATTAGTACGCAAAGACATCACGAAAATTTGACCTTTTTCGGCTGTATTTAGCCATTTGCGAGTTTCCACAGGCAAATCATCCACCTTCAAAATCAGGTAACTTTCTGTATCCAATGCCCACTGAATTAGTGCCTCAGTCCGGATGGAAATTGATGCATCGGCAAAAATCCCAAATTGGCTACTGGCAGTTACTCCAGGTATAATTTCTACCGAATCTTCACCAGGCGACCAGGAAAGTAGTACCGCTAATGGACAGCCGAGAATCGTTGCAATTTGTTCGAGTACTGTCAGTTCTAAGTGTTTTTTTCCGGCATGGATTTTGCTGTTTTGCGGTTGTGCCAGAATGTTTAAGGAGCGCTCAAATGCTTGGGATATTTTTTGCTGGTGCTGGGTGCGATTGTGTAACTGCCACTGACGAACAATTACACCAATTTGTTGACTGACAGCCCAAAGCAATTCTTTTTCTGAGGTTGTCCAAGAACGATGACTTTCATGAGCGATGACTAAAAGTGCTGGTGGTATTTGACCCTGGAGACATTTACAAATCAGTAGCGATCGCACCCCATTTTCTAACAACAAGGGACGCCAATTAAAAAAGCGTAAATCTTCGTCTAAGTTCTCAATTTCCACCGCTTGATCTGAACGTTGCAAAAGTTGCCCATCTAATTCTTTAAGAATATCGAAGGCAAATTTTAATGGTCGGCGATTATGGGGCTGACTTTGATAAATAAATTGATAATTATTCTGCTCAGTGTCATGCTGCAATAGCAAAAAGCGGGTAGCACCAAATCGAGCTAAAACTTTCTTAGCACAAAGAAGCAAAGTTTCCTGGAGGTCATGTTCGCTATAAATACCTTGGGCAACCTGACTAGTTAATTGAGCATCTTCTTGAATTTGTTTGATGGTGCTTTCGGTGCTTTCGCTGGGAGCAAACAGGGAAATCAACCCAGCTGCACCTTGGACAAAATTTTTGTCTGTTTCCGTCCAGATGCGGGGTTCATTACTTTCCACCGCCAAAAAACCCAGCAAGTTTTTTTGCCAGATAATTGGAGCAGCTAAGAGCGATCGCACTTTCAAACGTTGCAGCAATTTTGCTGTAAAATGACTCTTTAGCGAACTGCGGGCATCACCAATGGAAACAATTTGGTTCACTGCCAAAGCATAATAAAAATCGCTCAATTCCTGCACTGTCATTCCCGCCGCTGGCTGAGTGTTAGAATTGGGAGCGATCTTCACAAGTTGATTACTCATACGACACCAAAAATAGCGCCCTTCCCGCTCAAACCAGTAGACATTTGTTCGGTTGGGAGAGACAAATTTATGGGTTGCTTGCACCGCTACTTCTAGTTTTTGATTTAAGTTACTGAGGTTCTGTAAATTTTCTAGTAATTCTAATAATGGCTCGTCGGTTCGCTTGGCTTGCTTTTGCTGCAAATGCATTTCATGTTGATAAAGCACTGCGCCCAGTTCGCCTAAAACCATCATCAAACGTGCTTTTGCTTCCCCTGTCAGCAGGTAGCCCCAACGTTCTGAACCCAGTAACAGCAAACCTAAACAACGATCTTTATAGCGAATTGGTATAATGATTGTTCCTTGGATCTGGAATTTTTCTGCAACTTTTCGCCATTCAGCGGCGCGGATTTCAGCCCGCAAATCAGCTACACCCAAGGGATGCTGTTCAATTACTACTTGCTCTAATAAATCCCCAGGACTAATAATAACTTTTTGGTGTAAAAAGCTTGTATCCTTGTGAGGAATGATACCACCTTTACCGAACAAGATGTGATTCAGGCGATCGTAAAGAGCAATCCAAATTAATTTATAGTCAAACTGTTCTTGAAGATAAGAAATAATAATTTCAATCAGAACATCAACATCATCTTCTTCCCTGAGGCTCTGGAGGACACGCCCCAATGAAAGGATCTGCTGTTCAGCGGCTATAGGTTTTTGCGGCTGCCCCATCTGATTTATCGTTTTACATAACTTGTAATATATAAGATGCCCAGAAAAACACCCTGAATCATATCGCCACAAGTATTAAAACAGTTAACAGTAGTCCCCAAACAGTTATTAACAGGTCAATAGTGAAATTCAATTCGATGAAAAATAACGATAACTTTTTCTTGCGTAATATTTGGTACTATGCTCTGCCTAGTAATCAGATTAAGCCAGGTATGATGGTTAGGCGCGTTTTGTTGGGAGAACCGGTGCTGTTAATTCGCGATCGCTATGGCAAAGTCTCTGCGATGACAGACATTTGCCCTCACCGTGGTGTGCCCCTCAGTTGTGGTAGATTCGATGGTCAGGAAGTGGAATGTTGCTACCACGGTTGGCGCTTTAACTCTGGTGGGGGGTGTACTGTCATACCGTCTCTTCTAGAAGATCAGCAGATGGATTTGAGTCGCTTCAATGTCCAATCCTATGCAGTTAGGGAAGCCCAAGGAAATATTTGGATATATATGCCCGATGGCGATCGCCCCCAGCCTCCGGAAATGGAGATTCCAGTGATTCCAGGATTTGCTGAGCGAAAACCACAGTTTGTACACGTTATGCGCTTCCCCTGTTTTATCGATCATGCAGTGGTGGGTTTAATGGACCCCGCTCATTCACCTTATGTTCATCGAGCTTGGTGGTGGCGAAATGAGCAATTGCATGAAGAAGTGAAGCAATTTGATGCTTCGCCCTACGGCTTTACAATGCGGCGACACAAATTGCCAGCCAATGGGGGGCGATTATATTTGCTGATTGGTGGTGGTGTACCAGAAACAGAAATTTCTTTTCGTTTACCTGGAATCAGAGTGGAAGAAACTACAATTGGCAAGCATCGAGTTGTTAATTTAACGACAGTTACACCCATTTCAGACACAGAAACGGAAGTAACCTCTGCTTTTTATTGGACACTTTCTTGGCCAGGATTTTTTAAGCCACTGCTGCATGTTTTAGCGGAGACTTTCCTTGGTCAAGACCGAACAGTGGTGGAAAAACAGCAAATTGGACTCAAATATAATCCGGTGCTGCGATTAATTAAAGACTCAGACATGCAGGCGCAGTGGTACTACCAGTTGAAGCGAGAATATGCTCGGTCAATCTCAGAAAAACGGGAATTTGTCAACCCTGTTAAAGGTCAGATACTTCGTTGGCGTGCCTAATTGGTGATTAATCTAAATTAAATTCTGCAAATTCTGTTTGCCCGAATAGCATATTTCGGTCTACCGCTGACAATATTTTACGATCAGCGCCATTGCTATTTAAACAGCGACAAACTAACTGCGCTACATCTTGGCGATTGATGCTACCAATAATGCGCGGATCTTCAGTTAAAACGCCATTTCCTGTTGCTGGTTCTGACTTGAGTCCACCAGGACGGATAATGGTGTAAGTCAGTCCGCTGGCAATTAAGTGTTCTTCAGCTTTGTTTTTCTCGGCTAAAACTGTACCCAGTGCTGCTAAAACCTGAGGAGACAAAGCACTCACACTATTTCCAGCACCAATGGAAGACACAAGAATAAACTTTTGGACTCCAGCTTTCACTGCTGCGTCAATCAGATTTTTATTACCGGGGTAATCTGGTCTTTCTGTGTCTGTTGGTAAACCGCCAATTGTACTGATAACAGTGTCAATAGGTTCATCTGTCAGTATTGCACGTTCTACATCGTCAACATTTAAGGCATCTCCCTGAACTACTTGAATACCGATTTTTTCTAGTTCACTAGCAACTGTTAACGTTCTCAGGAGTGCTTTTACCTTTAGCTGTTGCACCCTCAAGTATTGGGCAATTTCTCGACCAACACCGCGACTTGCGCCAGCCAGAAAAATGTGAGATGCACTTGTCATACAATTAACTATTTATGTTCAAGGGATTTTATCACAAGATTGGCAGTAATAATTGGCGGTAAATCCAGTTCCATAATTCTGCTCAAGTGTAGAGGTTGGAGTTTCTTAGATCCCCCTAAATCCCCCTTAAAAAGGGGGACTTTAACAGACTCTTTGCCCCCCTTTTTAAGGGGGGTTGGGGGGATCTAAAAAGTTAAGAGGCTAAACGAGTAGTTTGAAAACACACCCTAAGCGTTAGCCTTTAAAAATGATGTCGTACAGCGACAGCAGAATTTCCACCACAATGAGAATTACCACATACCACTCTACTCGCTGGCTACTGCTATGCTGCATGAACTCCAGCACGATTTGTGCGGTTTGGGAAATTAGCTCTAGTTTTCGTTCTAAGGCATTGTGACGCTCACGGATTTCGTATTCATCCTCCAACCGCAGATATAAGTTTTCTAGCTGTGGGGACTCCCACAGCAACTCCGGCTTATCAATAATCTCTACTCGACCTACAATTTTATGTTGAACTAACAGAGTAGTCCCAAGTTGACGCAATAATTCCCGACTCTTGCGTTTACTCCTGTTGTCACTCTGGAGACTAGCTGCAAACGGTTCAATTTGATCGAATACAGTTGCTAGACTCGTTTCATAATGAGACAAAACAACACTTTTAGCAAGAATATCAGCTACTATCTGTAAACGCTCTACACTAAATTCATGCAGTAAAATTTTTCCTTCCTTAACTCGCTCACTTTCGACAATATTGAGATGAACTTCTACTTCTTCTGTTTCCGGCTGAGTAAAAGAATCACTAACTTGAGAAGATAGTTTGGTCAAAAAGGCTACTTTTTCCCCAGACTCAAGGTTAAACAGAACAACTGCACCATAGCCCAGCAGCACCGCACAGCCGTGTTCACCTACTGTAACCATGACTGGCATAGTCGCCAAGCAAACGTAATTTTCCAATTTCTGTAGGTTAATCTTCTTACCAAGGAATAGGGCTTGCGCTCTAAAGCAATCTTTGTCATGAAAAAGAAGTTTTTGCATTGTCCCCCTATACTATGTTTTGTCTATTAATCTGTGGGGATAGCGATCGCTCCAGGTATCTTAGAGACGCCTGCAATCTTACAATAGCAATAAACTTATCCGCCACTGCTGGAGGTGGGCTTGTATTCCGGCAACCACTTGCAGCGAACTACAGCTACAAACATTTGAGTATTTGCTCTTTAGAGAAAAAGTTTTTGCTTTACTGATTAATAATTGTTTGAGTATTAGTCTCTATCTCAGCACTAAAGTGTTTACTACGAACTTTTTTAACCTGGGTTCATCGGGTTTGGCTGACTGCTAGAACTGTTTCCCTAGAGACAGTATCTTGTTTTCCATGTCCGTTAGAATTAGTTGATAACATCTAAATTCTATGTAGCTCAGCTACATCTGTTCATTAAATGTCTAAGTGCTATACATATGCTCATACTTGTGTTTTATTAGACTACTAAAATTACTGAATTTTTAATTAACTCAAAATTATAGACTTGTGTAATTCAATTGGTATAGCTTACCTTAGGTATGCAATAGTGCGCCCCTCTAATGCAGATGGATTGGATTAGCTTACTCAAAGCTCAACAAAGTGACTTCCTTCAACGTGTGAAAAAACCCAAAACTTACGATTTGTCTTTGCTCGAAAGTCAAGTCAAAGGTTGCCACACAGAAATTATGGCATTTTGGGGCGAGGCATTGGCAAAGCTCCTAGAGCTTTCCCGCGAACAAGCGGAAGTTCTCGCCAAAAATCCGCCGCCCATGCCGCCTGAATATCCGGAACCGCCGGATTGGACGATACCTTTTCCCAAATATTTCCAGCAACAAGCCCAAGATTATCTTTTACGGGAAAAAATTGTCGATCGCATTATCACTGAACGTCTAGGCAAGTTGCTCAAAAAAATCTCCCAAGACACTTTAGAAAGCATCACTTTAGATGATGAGGGAAATTTATCTAGTCAAAGCAAATTTAGTTATGTACTCAAAGATCATCCCCAATTAGGTGTTCAAGTTTACGTTGCCGATGGCGAAAGTTTTAATAGTATCAAGAAAGACAAAATTAGATGGACGGTGACTCAAGAAGATTTGAGAAATCACCAAGTATTAGTTTTTCTGTGTTTGTTTTATCCATCCACAGGTAAATTAGGTTACGAAAAGCAGACTATAATCACAGGATTTTTACCTGCAAATCAACTGGAAATCAGTGAACCAAAACTATATATTACTCCGAGCGATTTGTTATATGCTGGGGGCTTGAGTTGGTATTTAGAATCACTTATTGGCAAAAAAGAGACATCGCCAATAATTAATCAGAGGACGATAGAGACAATACAAACTCTACCAGCAGAGCATTCTCTGAAAAAAGTAATAGGAGACTGGGAATGCTGGCAAACTTTGCAAGGGCATAACAGAGGAATTAATTGTTTGGCTTTTAGTTCCGGGTGTAATAATGGCAACACCTTACCCATATTGGCAAGTGGTAGTCGTGGTGAGACAAAGCTATGGGATTTAAGCAAAGGTGAATTAATAGATACATTGTCAGAGTATCCTTGGGTGATATCTGGGCTAGTGGATGAAGTGAATTCCCTAGCTTTTAGTTCAGATGGACAGACTTTGGTGAGTTGCGGTGCAGACTCGACAATTAAACTTTGGCACGTGGGCGCTTTAGACTTAATAGATATCCTGCACAAACATCATGGCGTGGTGCGGTGCGCTGCGTTCACCCCAGATGGGAGAATGTTAGCCACAGGCGGAGACGATCGGAAAATTCTGTTTTGGGATTTGATTCACCGTCAGGTAGCGATCGCCCTTTCTTTAGATGATACAGCTGCTCATTCCCTAGTTTTGAGTCGAGACGGGCAAACAATCGTCACAGGTAGCTATCGCAAAATCAAAGTTTGGCGCATTTCACCCCAGACAGGAATCAAAAGTTTAAAAGACACACAACCGCTGCATACCCTCATGGGTCATTCTCACATCGTTAGTTCCTTAGCAATCAGTACAGATGCTAAACTGCTCGTGAGTGGTAGCTGGGATCAAACAATTAAAATTTGGCAATTGGAGACTGGGGAATTACTTCATACTCTTAAAGGACATAGAGATAGAGTGTATGCGATCGCCTTAAGTCCCGATGAACAAATTATCGCTAGCGGTAGTGCCGATCAAACCATCAAATTATGGCATCTCCAAACCGGGGAATTGCTGGGTACTTTTACAGGTCATGGAAATATAGTTACAGCATTAGCCTTCACAGCTTCCGGCGAGATGTTGGTTAGCGGAAGTTTAGATAAGACAATTAAAATTTGGCAACGGAGTTAGCAGTGGGAGCAATGCGATTTTGTGAGGTCGGCCAAAAAAGTGCGAACGCTAAAAATTATATTTAGGTAGAAGGTGATTTTATTTGCAAACAAAATACTGGTTTACATGAGAATTAACCTTATCGCATTGCTCCCTTTGCATATATAGGAATCATATTTGATTTCTGAAAAAGACTACGAGATAATACTGAGGGAGATATCTGTCTAAGAGTGAACCATGATAAATCAGCATCTACAAGGGGCGATACCTTCGGTAAGCTTCGCTAAC
>JAESFX010000106.1_pt1 | contig 114675 bp, 116 predicted proteins | sample 9269501 | NCBI WGS metagenome assembly JAESFX01 (sample SAMN14515570, study PRJNA621655) | algae metagenome | isolation source: Desmonostoc geniculatum HA4340-LM1 and co-occurring heterotrophs from cave... | place: USA: Maniniholo cave, Kauai, Hawaii | collected 2009-07-28
GGGAACCTCGTGCGGGACCTGAGCAGGCCAGCCCACTGACCAATGCCCGGGCGTCCCGGATGACCCGTCCGCGAAGCTCGCCGGTGACGGGGCGCTCTGCGGGGAGAGCTCGTGTCCGGACCGGCCTACCTTGACGGCAACCACGCAAATGGCCGATCTCGTCAAGGTCTCCCGCGGGCGGGCCATCAATCCTTCGTGCATCTCGACATCGTTCGTTTATCGAGATGCGGCGACCTTTTCGAGCTCGCCGCATCTTCCTTTCAACACTGAATTGCTAGAGACGTCCGTGCGGGACGGAGATCGCGCGACCGCTCGTCGAAGCGAAGCTCTGCGGACGACCCAGATCCCACATCCTGTGTCGCGGGTGGCCTCTACGCTGACGTCACCGGCGGACCAGAGGTGATGGGCGTGTACAGGATTGAGCAGCGCGGGCGACGCGTCGTGCTGCCTGCGACCGATAGCCCGGGCGTGGGGATGGAGTTCTCGATGTGGGATGCGGAGAAGACACTCAAGTCGTTCATCCGTGTCTCCGGCGGAGTGCGCCGCGGGTACCTGGCCAGAGTCAAGGTGGGCTTAGTCCACCGCTCCGACAACACCTACAACGCGAGCGCGATCGCAGTCGTCATCCCTGCCGATCAGGGCGGCAGCGTCGAGGAGCGGCACCTGGGTTTCCTCTACGACGCCGACCTGCGCGAGATCGGGTCGAGCAGGCTCCCGGCCCTAATCCGGTACGCCGGCGGAGAGGTCGAGTGCGACGCCGTCATCGTCGACCGGGCGACTTTCGCCCTGGATCTGCCCGACCTCGCCGTCCTCGGGAACGCCATCGGCAAGTTCCTCCGCAGCCGTGGCGCCGACCCTGGGGTATCGGTGATGCCCGAACCGGCTCCTGAACGTGTCGGGGACAGGTTCCGTACCCGGACCATTCTCGGTACCGAGGAGACCCTCGACCTGCTGCGCTCCTCCCCCGAACCGGGAGGCGTCATCGCTGGGGTGGACATCTCGATGGTCCACCCGTTCGAGAGCGACTCGTGGGCGCTGAACCTGCACGAGTCGGCCACCGGCCGGCACCTGGGCACAGTCCAGGACACCACGTTGTTCCTCGTCGACGAGCGCGACCGTGATGCCGCACTTCCCCACCTGGCTGCCCAGGACGTGCCAGTCCGGCCACCACGGCCGGCGCCGCGGGCGACCGTTCCCGGGTCGTGGCCGACCGGTCAGGTACCGAACGTTCGGCCGAGGTGGGACCGTGGTGCGATCGTGTTGCACGCAGCAGGCGCTCCCGAGGGTCACTTCATGGAGTCGTTCGCGATCTTCAACTCCGAGACCGGAGTCCTGTGGGTCGAGGACCAGCGGCTGGTCGACGTCGCGTCCTTGTGCACCAGCCGTCTCGGCCTCGACGTCAAGCGCGTACGCACTCCGCGGGAGCCGTGGGAGCTGGACGAGGAGGTTTCCCAAGAGGACCTGTGGGGCAAGCGCCCCGGAGGAACGTCGATCGACCCATGGGCCAAGCCGGCGCTGCTGGCGTACCAGCAGCGCGCCGTCCCGCGCGGGATCCTGACCAGGCTGGTCACCTTCAACGGCATCGCAGACCCGGCCGCGTCGCAGGCGGCAGCAGATCCACAGTTCTCGGTCCACCACCGGTTCGTCCGGGGCAGGCGCCGCATGTTCCCCGAACACACCATGCTGGGCACCTCGGCGCCGTGCCGGCTGTGCGGTGCCGCGGCGCTTGAGTTCACGACCCCGATCAGCACCGGGGAGCTCGCGTACTGCCACACCTGCCTGCGGCACGCGACCTCCGGGCTTGGGGATGACCTGGACCGGGCGGTGAAGGCGGTGAAAGTCATCATCGAGACCGAGTTCGACGGCGACCTCTTCCTCGAACAGCAGCTGGCGCCGCTCCACATCAACCCCGCCGCCCCGGTCGCGGGCGAGCTGATCGACCGCGCGCTACTGCTCAGGTTCGCGATCGCGCGCGGCGTGTTCCCGTGGACCCACGTCCTGGAGGCAACCGGCCTGGCGAAGGATGGGCTGCGCACCAGCCGGGGAACCCTGATCCGGGCACGCGACGGGCACCTGTGCCATTCGCTGCGAGAGAAGGCCGTGTGCGACTTCCTGCACATCCGCGGCATCTCCCACACCCGGGAGCCGATGTATCCCAGCGACGACGACTACAACCCGAACGGGCTCCGTCGAGCCGACTGGGCGCTCACAGACGGGACCATGGTGGAGCTGTGGGGCATGCCGAACGACCCCGCCTATGCCGCGAAGATGGTGGAGAAGCGCGAACTTGCAGCGCGCCACGGGCTGCGGCTGGTCGAGCTCCTGGACCGCGACCTGCCCAACCTGCCGAACATCTTCGCCGAATGGGCACCCGACGGTGTCGACTCCGGGTGGGAATGGTCACCGCTCCTGCTCGTATCCCAGCAGGCGCAAGATGCTGCGGCGGAGAAGGCCATCCGGGCGAGGGCCGCAAAGAAGGCGGCGCCCGACGGCACGGCTCGCGGCGTGAACGCGGCGAGCGTCGCTGCTCGTGACGAGCGGCTCGAACGGTGCCGCCGCGCTCTCCAACTGCAAGCCCAGGGGCGGACCCGGGCCACCATCGCCGCGGAACTCGGCTTGAGCAGTGATGCAGTGAAGGCACTGCTGCGCGACGGCAGGTTCTACGCAGACCCTTCGACCGCTCCGGCGCGCCGCGAACTGGCGGAGCTGGCAGCGAAAGCCCAGAACTTCGGCACGACGAGGACGTCGTTCCAGGAGGAACATGGCCTGTCTCCCGACAGGGCGAAGGAGTGCTGGCGGGACGCCGGCGTGCTCTTCCCCACCGACACCGATCGGCAGTCCTCGACAGGGTGATCAGGCTGTGTGGTCGGCCAACCACTGCTCCAACTGCGCGCGGCTCCATCCGGACACTGGCACGGGTAGCGCCCGCACGTGATGGGTTCGCGTGGGGTCGACGGTCCTGGCACGCATGGCGCTCTGGTACGCCTGGAAGTCGGTGAAGTACGCCTGCTTCTCGCCGTTGCTGAATGTGACGACAGTCGGCCTGGCGCCGGTCGCCTGCTCGGGCAAGACCTTGCCCTGCCCGCGGGCGACGTCCAGGACCTGCGTGCGAAGCACTGCCACCTCGTCGGCCTCCGCCAAGGACTCCTCGCGTTTGGCGTCGGCAACTTGGCCTGCGACCCAGCGACCGGGACCGTGGCGGCGGCGGTACGACCAAGTGAGGATGCCGATCACGGCCGCGGCAATCACGGTGCCTGCGACGGTGATGACGATCCCTTCAGCCATGGTTCGTCAAGGCTACCGGGGGCAATGACTGCCGCGTGGAGTCCGTCGATCTCCGCTGCATCTCCACATCATTCCGGCCGCGATCCGCGGGCCGCGAGAGGTCGCCGGCGGTGGTCGGCATCGACCTCAAGGACCGGTCGCACGGGTGAGGTCGACACGATTTCCGATTCCCCGGCGACGGCCGATCGGTGCGTGCTCTACTTGGGCCAAGAGCCCCAGGTGACCCGAGACGCCTGGGGCTCTTTCACGTCCAGCAGCGGCGGCGCGTGAACGGAGGCCGTCCGGCCTAGATCTTCAGCCCCGGTCGGTCAGCTCGAGCGTGAGCCCGAGTGCTTGAGCGATCTTGCCGATGGTTGCCGTCGTGACGTCGCTGTCTGCTTCGACGCGAGCGATCGTCGGACGAGACAGCCCTGACTTCTGCCCAAGTTGCCCTTGCGACCACCCGCGCTTCTTGCGGGCCTCCCTGATGATCTGGCCGAAGGACGGCCGTGACTGCTCCTCTGCGCTCATGACTCCGACGTCTCCGGCGCGCTCCCATCTGAGGCACCGTGATGCCGTGAGTGCAGTGCATCCGCAGCGATGTTCGCGATCTCGGTGATGAACGCGGGGTCCGTCATGTACGACTGGATCTCCTGCGACTCCTGGCACGTCTTGAGCACGGCCAACCCAACGGCGCTGCTGAATCCCTCGGATGCCTTGAGCTGGGCGACGGTGTTGTTCGTCGCCATCGCCACGGCCTCGTCGTTCGCATCGAGGAAACCCCAGAACGTCGTGATGAAGCCGGACACGCTCTCCGGGCTCACGTCGACGCCCTTGGCCTGGAACATCTCGTTGACCTTGTCGATGGCCTCGTCGAGCGGACCGCGCTTGGGCGCAGACGCGCCCTTGTACTCGCCGTCGAAGCCCGGGAGCTTAATCGCATCGACGCTGCCCTCGCTCAGCGAGTGATCCTCGCCGATGGCAGACGGCACGAACTTCACTCCTGAGAGTTGCACGCCGTCGAGGTAACTGTCGTCGTAGGCATTGCCGTCGGTGTGGAGATTGCGCGCCAACAGCGTCGCGAGGATCGCGCGTCGGTGCAGCTCGGGGTCCTGGTAGTCAACGATCTGGCTGAGGAACTGCCAGGCGTTGCGGTATCCGAGCACGTCGGCGCGGAAGGCCTCGAGCGTCTCCTTCTGAGCCTTGTCCTTGGACAGCACCCCCTGCCGCCATTGACCCGTCCAGCGGTTCTTGATTGGCGAGAGCACCTTCGCGATGGCCTCTCCACCGGCATCGCCAAGGAAGGCGTCAGCGACCGCGTCCATCTCTTCGTGGGAATAGAGCCCCGCAGTGTCGAGCCGTTCGCCGATCGTGTAGAGCGCGTTGGGATCTACGTCCCCGTCCACGTGGGCGTCGGAGTAGTAGAGCTTGAAGTCCTCCTGAACGCTTGCCGGAGTGTTGCGGAAGTCGACGACCATCGGGGCCGTCTTGCCCGGGTAGATGCGGTTCAGCCGCGAGAGCGTCTGCACCGTGGCGACGCCGGATAGCTTCTTGTCGACGTACATGGCCATGAGGCGCGGTTCGTCGAAGCCGGTCTGGAACTTGTTGGCGACGATGAGGACCTTGTAGATGCCCTCTTCGCGGAACGCCTTGCCGACGTCGCTGCGAGCGTTGAGCGAGACCTCGGTAACCGTCTCGCCGGCCTCGTCGGTGAGCGAACCGGAGAACGCGACCAGCGTGCTCATGTCGTTGTAGCCCTGGGCGGCGATGTAGTCGTCCATCTTCCTCGACCAGCTGAGCGCCTCGATGCGCGAGCTGGTCACGACCATCGCCTTCGCCTCGCCGCCGAGCATGTGCATGACGTTCCGGCGGAAGTGCTCGATGACGACGCGGACCTTCTGCGCGATCGCGGTCGGGTGGAGGCGTGCGTAGCGAACGATGTTGGTGACCGCCTCGCCAGTGTTGACGTGAATCTCGCTCTCGGACTCGTCGCCCTCGAGCGTGCTCTTCACTCGGAGGAACATGTCGTACGTCGAGTAGTTCGTGAGCACGTCGAGGATGAAACCCTCCTCGATCGCCTGCGCCATCGTGTAGGTGTCGAAGGCCTCCCACCGGCCGTCGCGCTCGGTGCCGAACAAGCGCAGCGTCTTCGCCTTCGGCGTCGCGGTCAGCGCGACGAAGGTGATGTTGCTTGACGCGGCGATGGCCGAGTCCTTGGCCCGCAGCAGGTCATCAGCACCAATGTCGTCCTCGTCGGCGTCGAACTCGACGTCGGCGAGCAGCTCCTTGAGCTGGCGGGCGGTTGACCCTGACTGCGACGAGTGCGCCTCGTCGGCCACGACCGCCCAGTGCCTGCCCCGCAGCTCCTTGGTGTCCTCGATCAGCTTCATGACCTCGGGGAAGGTCTGCAGGGTGCAGGTGATGATGTGGTCGCCCTCGAGCAGTGCCTTCTTCAGCTGCGGCGACTTCGCGCCGGACTTCTCGCCGACGGTGACGACCAGGCCCCTGCTCGACTGCACGAGGTTCATGTCCTCGCGGATGTTCTCGTCGAGCACCGTGCGGTCGGTGACGACGATTACGGAGTCGAAGGTCGACTTCGACTCGGCGTTCATATGGCGGATCAGCCTGTGACTGAGCCACGCGATCGTCTTCGTCTTCCCCGAGCCGGCCGAGTGCCATATCAGGTAGCGCTTGCCGGTGCCGTTCGCATCGATGTCGGCGACGACCCGCTCGACGGCGCGCAGCTGGTGGAAGCGCGGGAAGACCAGGCGGCCCTCATCCTTCTTGCCCGAATTGCTCGGCTCGAAGAGCGCGAAGTCCTTGAGGATGCGCATGAACATCGAGCGGGCGAGGATCTCGCGCCACAGGTAGTTGGTCGAGGAGCCGGTGCCCGACGGCGGGTTACCTTCGTGGCCGTCGTTGCCCTGGTTGAAGGGCAGGAACACCGTGTCTCCACCCTCGAGCTTCGTGGTCATATAGACGAGGTCGTTGGACACAGCGAAGTGCACGAGAGCGCGGCCTGGCGCGAGCAACGGGCGGTTCTTCCCGGGCTTGCGATCCTCCTTGTACTGCCGGATCGCGTGGTTGACCGTCTGCGTGTTGTCGGTCTTCAGCTCCAATGTCGCCACGGGGAGGCCGTTGGCGGTGAGCACGACGTCGAGAGTCTCGGTGCTCGTGGTGTCGAAGCGAACTTGGCGAAGGATCCGCAGGCGGACCGATGCAGCCGCCTCGACTACCTCGGTGAGGTTGGGGTTCGCCGGCGGGAACGCCATCATCGGCCCGAACTTCGCCGCCGGTCGACCGACCTGGGCGTAGGTGAAGCCCTTGCGCAGCACACCCAGCAGCCCGCCGACCGGATGACCCGTGGTCGGGTCCATCCTCGTGGCCTTGGCGAGCTCCTTGGTGATGTGCTGGAGCAGCTTGCGCTCAGCGTCGGTCTTCTGCCCGTCGATCAGGTCGCCAGGCACGGCCTTCTCGTACTCGTCCGGGTACTGAGTCCTGAGCCAGTGCAGCACGTCGTCCGGCACCATCGCGAGAGCGACGTCCCAGCCGAGCGGCTTGCCGTCGCTCTCGTACAGCCAGCCGCGTTCGGAGAGTTCCGTGCAGAGGTTGGTCTCGAACTCCAGCTCCATCAGCTGCGCGTGGCTCATGCGACTTCCTTCCGCCCGGTCACCACGTCGGTGATGAGCGCGGTGCGGCGCTCGATGAGCAGTGCTTTCAGCTCGGCGACCTTCGCCAGCATGGCGTCGATCTTCTCGGTGACCATGTCGAGGCGGTCGGCGAGTCGGACCTGCTCGTCGAGAGGGGTGTAGGTGATCGGCAACCCGGCGAAGGTCGCCCAGTTTCGGAAGTCGACGGACCGCTGACGGACGGAGAAGGCATAGGCCTCAAGGAATCCGTTCGCGGCCAGCGCTCGCAGCGCCCACGCCATGAACCTCTCGGACGCGAGGGGGGTCGCGGTGCACACGTGGTAGACGGGGCTGACCTTGCCTCGATCCTCCGAGACTCCCACCGCACCTGCGAAGCCGTCGAGGCCGTGAAAGACGAAGTCCCCCGGCTCGACACCTTGGTATCCCGCCTCACTGAAGGACATGGTGAAGCCCTCTTCACGCCGTCGGGAACGAAGCGCCACCTGACCGTCCCGGAACGCTGTCACGACTCCGTCGTCTGGACGTACTGCGCGAGACCGCTTCGTCAACAGCAGTCCGACGCGCGCGGACGGACCAGGAGAACAGAGCTGGTGACCCAGGGCGACGAGGTTCGTCCTGTGGAGCGTTCGCAGTTGATCAGCGAGCCCGTCCAGCTTGCCGATCATCACGTCGATCTCTCGGGTCTCTCGGTCGAGGAAGTCGGCGATGAGACGCTGGACGTTCGGCGGTGGCACAGCTACGGGGAACGTTGTGAACATCGAACGCCGGAGGGATGCAACTGTGGTCTGCGCTCCGCCATACGAAACCGCGCGCCGGAACTCTGACGAGAAGTACCAGTAGAGGTACCGACCATCGATGCCTTGGAAGTCATGGATCACGTAAACGCGCTGGTGAGCATCGAACTTGCCCTTGATGTGATGGAAGATCTCACCGACCGCGCCATCGCCTGCCGTCAGGATTGCCTCGGTGTCGAAAGTGAAGGTATCGATCGCCAGAGGCTCGGCTGAGCGCACGATGAACGGGTGCTCGCCATCCTCCACCGCGTTGACCGTATCTTTCGATCCGGTTCCGACGGTCGCGAGGTACTGAAGGGCAATCTGCCGCCAGGTCGATGGCATCGAATCGAGCCAGGGGGCGCTCACTCCCTGACCGCCTCGAACATCGTGGCGAGTTCACCCATGAGCCGCTGCACGTCGGCGTCGATCTCTGCGAGTGGACGCGGCTCCTCGGGCACGTAGAAGATCCGCGTAAACGGGATCTCGGTGGCGTGCTTGGCCTTCGTCACGTCCCATTGGGCGTCGGGCGCGAATGGCAGCACCTCGCGCTCCATGTGCTCGGTGACGTCCTCGCTCAGCGGCACGCGTTCGCTGATCTTCCAGCCATCGGCGATAACGGGCTTGCCCTTGCGGTCGACGGCCGGTGGCGCGGAGTCATCGTCCTCCGCCATCGCCTTCATGACGGCGTCGACGAGGCCGAGCGGGGCCGTCAGACCGGCCGCTCTCGCGGCTTCCGGGAAGACCTTCGGCAGATCGTTCCAGGACGTGCCGTCAAGCTCCTTCAGAACCGCGAGGTGCCCGTCCGTGACGTCTCGGCGTGCGCGCAGCGTCTCGACGGCCGCATCGCTGAAGCGCGTCGCGAACCGGGCCTGCTTGTAGACGGGTACGTCCCGGAACATGAAGTCCTCGGGAGTCATCACGCGCGAGATCGTGGGATCGGCATGCTCGAACGCCTTGTACGCCTCGAGCACCACGTCCCGGTTGTTCTTGCTCATCTCTCGGCGCTTCTCGCCCATGGGCTTGCGCATGGACTTCCACTGTCCGGAGCCGTCGATGAGCTGGATCTTGCCCTTGCGCTCAGGATCCTTGTTCCGGTCGAGGATCCAGACGTAGGTCCCGATTCCTGTGCCGTAGAACATGCTGTTCGGCAGCGCGACGATCACATCGATGAGGTCTTCTTCGAGCAGCCACTGGCGGATCGCATTCGGGCCCTTGTCACTCGCGAACAGAGGCGATGCGTTGGAGACCACTGCGGCGCGGCCGCCCTGGCCGTTCTTGTCGGCCGGGCTGAGCTTCGAGGCACAGTGCGCGAGGAACAGCATCTGGCCGTCCGTGGTGCTCGGCAGACCGTGGCTGAAGCGCGAGCCGTGCACCTGGGCCTGTTCACGGACGGATTTCTGGTCGGCAGACCAGTCCTTGCCGAACGGCGGATTGGAGAGCACGTAGTCGAACGTCTGGCCCTCGTAGAGGTCTTCGACGAGGGTGTTGCCCTGCTTGATCGCTTCCGGACGACCACCCTGGATGAGCAGGTCGGCCTTGCCGAGGCCGAACGCAGCAGGCATCAGCTCCTGACCGTAGAGCGTGATGTCGATCTTCTCGTTCATGTCCCTCAGCGCGTCCTGAGCAACGAGCAGCATGCCGCCTGATCCTGCGGTCGGGTCATAGATCGAGCGGAGGGCGTTCTCGCCGGCGAGCGTGTCGTCGTCGTTGGTGATGAGGATGTCGACCATGAGCCTGATCGCATCGCGCGGGGTGTAGAAGGCCCCCGCGGCCTTGCCCTTCTTGTTGAAGGCGCGATACATGACGTCCTCGAAGACGTCGCCCATTGCGGTGTCGGCGAGGCCGGCCGGGGAGAGGTCGAGGGTCGAAAAGTGCTTGACCACGGCGTGCAGGCGGTTGGCGTCGGCGAGGATCTTCGCTCGCCTGGCGAAGTCGAAGGCGACCCAGATGTCCGCGATGTTGTGCGAGAACCCTGCCACGTAGCTCTGCAACGACTTGTCGACGTTGTCGTCGACCGAAGCGATGGTGGCGAGGTCGAGCGGCGAGACGTTGTAGAAGCTCAGCCCGAACTTGTCCTTGACCGCGATGTCGATCAGATGCGGGGGAAGCGCGCCTAGCGAGGCGACGAACTTGGTCACCTCTTCCTTCGTGCCGGCGAGCATGCACTCCAGGCGGCGGAGCACGGTGAACGGCAGGATGAAGTCCCCGTAGTCCTCTTCCTCGACCACGTCCCGCAGGAACTTGTCCGCCGTGTCCCAGACGATGCGTGCGGTCGTCGCCGTCACGGTTCCCGCGGTCGGTTCTGCCATGCTCGCTCGTTCCTCGATCCCCGTGCTTGATGTATCAGGAACATTACACAGATCCGTGTATCAGGAAGGTGACATTCGCAATGTCGCCGCCTGCGGGATGAAGGCGAGCTCCGCTAACCGGCGTCTGGCAGAAGTTGGCACGCGTTGCCGAAGCCGCTCACTGCGTGAGCACCTGGGCCTCCCCGATGCGGATCGGGAGCGGCTCGGTGGTCAGGTCGAACTCGATGGTTCCGGACTGCCCGCCACCGGTCCACTCGACGACCCAGTGGCTGGTGGCGGTGACCTGGTAGGCGCCGTCGGGCTGGTCGTCCGACATCTTCGCGTAGCGGTGCCCGCAGGTCGGGGAGGCCTGCTTGCCGTAGTGATCGGCATACGGCGTGCCCTTGCCGGTGCAGTTCACCTTCGTCCCGTCCCCCATGTTCCACACGATGCTGGAGACGTTGGCCGTTGCGCTGACCGAGACCGTTCCTTCGGCCGCGGACGCAGTGATCGGCCCGAAGGTGACGTCGGTCGGCTGGTCGACCCACATCCACACCGGCAGGCCGACCAAGCCGGCGCGGTTGGCTCCCGACTCGGGAACGATGCCGATCTCGATCGGGTCCAGGTTCATCGAGGCGATCGCGCGCTGGGCGAGGACCACCGGGTCGATTCCGACCTCGCCAGTCTCGATCCACATGTACTCCCACGACGACCCCGGCGGCGGGAAGTAGCAGACGTGCCACCAGCCGTCTTCCTTGGTCTGGCCCTCAGGAGGGACCATGTCGTCTGCTCCTCGCGCTCCGATCCAGCACTTGTACTTGCTGCTCCAGACCGACCCTTCCGGACCGGTGCAGGGGATCTCGTTGCCGGCGTAGGTGCAGGTCGATGAGCCTCCAGTGCCAGGATCGCCACCATTCCCGGGGTCGGTGTCGGTGTCCTCGCATACGAGCTTGACCTCCCCCGTGTCCGGGTCAGTCTCGTACCAGCAGTTTTCGCCTCCAGCAGCCGAGGCCGGAGACCCCGGGCCGACCACTACCAACGCGGCCGCGGCGACGATCGTGGCGAGCGCCCGCGCTAGCACGGCTCGTCCCACATCACATCGGAGCTAGTGACGAGCCAGTGGCCCTTCTCCAAGATCAGCTCGTACTCGATCGGCACCGGATTGCGCAGCGGGTTGCCTTCCGGGTCCTTCTGCTCGGGGACCGGCTTGCCATCCTTCGTCCGCTTAACCCCGGTACGGTCCTCGCAGTCGATGATCAAGATCTGGTCGGCGGCGCGCTGGCGGGGCTCACCGAGGGTGTGCACGTACTCCCCAGTGACCTTGCTGCCAGAGCGCTCGATCCCGGACACGTTCTGCTGAACGTTGAGGAACTCCCGGCCCGTTGCCACCTTGTTGAGTCGCTTGAACTCGATCGTGGCAGCGCGGAACGCGTCGTCGCGGACGTCGAGGTAGGTCTGCAGCTGGGCTGCGGCCTTCTCCTCGGGTGTCTTCGGCGTGGGTGACGCGCTGGTGGGCGTCTCGCTCGGTGTCGCGGTGGGCGTGTCGGTGGCGTCGGGATCGTTGCTGCCGTCGTCCGAGCAGCCCGTGAGGGTCAGGGCCAGGGCGAGGGCCACTCCCCCGAGTGCGGAGTGGTGCTTCCTCATGCGGTGTCTCCTCGTGTGTTGGGCGGGGCCATGACTGAGCGTTGGCTGACGTCGTTGGCGATGAGCTCGAGGTGTTCTTCGGCGGCGTCGACGAGCTCGGCCAGCGAGCCGTTGTCGGCGGGGTCGATGCCGAACTTCTTGTCGGCGTTGTAGAGCGCGCGGACGGTGTCTCGCACGAACACGGCCCGGGCGACGCGTCGCGCGTCGAGGTCGGGGCGATCGCCGCCGGCCGCGACGTAGCGGCCGGTGAGCTCCTGGTCGAACGTGGTCATGTGCTGGGTGCTCCCTTCCCGAGTCAGCTCGCGAGCCAGCCGTGGGTACTGATGATGGTCTTCGTACGCTCCGACAGTTCCAACGGGGCGTCGCCGTCGTCGGACCGGTTGCAGATCTCCTCGCGAAGGATCCGGTCGGCCTCGAGCTGGTCGCCCTCGGCCTTCATGACGTGTGCCAGGCACAGGCGGGTGCTCTCGCCGTCCGGGTCGGCCCGGTTGGCTACGTAGGCGGCGGAGCGGGCCTTGACCAGGTCGCCGGCGGCGAGGGCCTCGGTGACGACGATGAGCGCGACGTCGGCGATCCAGCCGGACGCCATGAGGTCGACGCGGTCGGGCTCGTTGACGAGCCAAGACCATCCCTCTTCACGCAGCTGACTGAACGGCTTGGCTTCGCCGACGAGCTCGAGTGCGGTGCACAGGTCGGTGACGCCTTCGGCGCCGCCCCGGGCCTGCCCGCGCTTGCGCAGTCGGAGGAAGAGGTGGAGGTCGACCAGGAGGCCGTCGTCGACCTGGTAGACGTTGACGCCGCGGAACTTGGTGGCGGGTGCCTTGTCGGCGTGGGGCAGGTGGGGCTCGGTGGTGCTGGGGTTGGTGCCCAGCCACTCGCGGATGGTGTTGGTGTAGTCGCGCACCTTGCCGGGGGTGATGCCGAAGGCCTCGCCGATCTCCTCGCGGGTGGCGCCGTGCTTGCGGTGCAGGGCCAGGTACGCGAGGAGCTCGGTGAAGTAGGGCTTGCGCTTGGCCAGGGCCTTGCCGTGGGTACGCGCGGTGACCGGGCCGAGCAGGCTGAGCCGGGGACGGTCGCAGTCGGTGGAGAACCAGTCGGCGATGTCCTGGTCGAGGGTGGGGTCGCTCTGCTCGACCTCGGCGCGGACGTGCTCGGGGACCTTCGGTGCGAGCGTCTCGAGGTCCTCCTGGACGATCGCGCTCTGCCGGATGTAGTCCTCGTCGTCGCCCTCGAGGAGGGACGACAGGGGCTCGTCGACGGCGTCGACGGGGGTGTTGCGCGGCAGGGTGTACTCGCGGCGCAGTGCCCCGGACTGGTCGGTGTAGGCCTCCCAGCCGTCGGTGGCGGTCTCGTCGACCGGCACGGGGACGTCCTCGGCGACCTCGCTCTGTGCGTAGACCAGGGCGCAGCCGCGGGCCTCGTCGCTGGTGAGGCCGACGGCGATGAGGTTGAGGCCGGCGTGCTCGAGGACGACGCGGCCGGTGTTCGTCATGTGCAGGACAGCGCCGGGTGTGTTGGGGCGCTCGCCGGCGACGACGACGGAGGTCGCGGACTGCCCGACGTGGTCGTTGACCAGCTGCAGCAGCTGCTCGAGGTCCTCGGGGTCTCCGGTGGCCGCGTCGAGCAGCAGCATCCGGGCCGGCCAGGTGTCGTCGTCGACGCTGCCGGTGCGTGCGGTGGACACGTCGGTGTCGTGTCGCTTGGCCCGGTCGACGGTGGTGACGGCGGCCGCGAGGACCTCCGCGGCCGCGGGCGACCCGGCTGCTCCGGTCGGGTAGTAGCTGATCCGCTCGTCCATGGCGACGGCTTCCTCAGCCACACCGATGCAGTCGACCTGCACGCGCCGCGACCACGGGTTGACGGCCAGCTGGGCGGCGAGGTGGCGGGCGAAGTCCCGGCCGTAGGTGGGGTCGCCGCTGATGGTGAGGGTGGACAGCTCCTCGCAGTTGAGCAGCCACGTCTCGCCGGTGTCGCTCATCCCGATGGTGGCCAGGAGCGGGTAGGGCGGCTCGACGTTGCCGGTGTCGGGGCCGAGCTCGTCGGCGGCGGTGTCCGTGGCGACGTGCCAGTGGGTCTGGTCGGGGCTGCCCACCCAGGGCGCCGGGACGGCGGCCGGGGCGCTCAGGTGCAGGGTCAGCTTTCCGTTCGCGAGCTCCACGGCAGCGAGCGGCGGCATCGTGGTGCCCTGCGCGCCGACGGCGGCCGCGAGACGGCGCAGCGCCTCGTCGGCGAACTCCACGGTGGCCGCGGCCGCAGCGCCGGTGGCGTTCAGGGTCATCTCGACCGGCGCGAGCTCCGGAGGCGGCGCGGCGATCGCGCGGCCGGGCTGCCGGTTCCGGTAGCCGGCACGGCGGCGGGACCGCAGGGCCATGAGCAGTGCCCCGGACAGCAGGACGCCCCCGCCGGTCAGACCGGCGAGGACCCACGGCGCGTCGAGGATCGAGTCGTCAGCGTCGTCGACTTGGTCGACGTCCGCAGCCGGCGCAGCCGGCGCCGCCGGCTCCTCGGCCTGGGGCGGTGCGACGTCCGGCACGGCCGTCTCGGGCACCTCAGACTCGAGGACGACCGGGGGCTCTTCCTCGGCCGGCGGGTCGACCGGCTGCTGGTCTTCGTGGCTGGCTGGTGTCTCGGCGCCGGGGATGTGGAGCTTCCAGCCGACGTCGATGACGTCGGGGTCGGTCAGCTGGACTCCCCCGGGCTGGGTGATGCCGGTGGACGCCTGGTAGATCTCGGGCCAGCGGTCGGCGTCACCGAGCTGCTCCTGGGCGATCTCGCTGAGGGTGTCGCCGGGCTGCACGCCGTACTGATGCGCGGGGGCGTCCTTCGCCTGGGGCGCGGGCAGCTTGAGGACCCACCCGGGCTCGAGGAAGCTCGGCTGCTCGCCGAGGAGATCGCGGTTGAGCTCGACGAGCTCCTTGTACCGGGCACCGTCGCCGAAGTGGTCCTCGGCGATCGACCACAGGCTCTCCCCCGGCTTCACAGCGTGGTCGACGGTCTTGTGCTGGCGCTCCTGCTTCGTCTCGACCTTGACGTCCTGGTGGGCGGGCGCCTGGTCGACGGCACCGGCGGTGACGTGTCCCACGGCCACCGGGGCCGCGGCGGCCGGGGCTGCCGTGGTTGCCTGCGCGGCGATGGGGGCGGCGATGAACAGCAACGCTGCCAGGCCGATGAGGCCACGGGCTGCGGCCTGCGGCCTGCCCAGGCCCGGCAGCTGGGGCGCCTGGACCTTGCGGAGCCGGGCGATGGTCTCCACGACCAGGCTCAGCGCCATGAAGGCCCACGCGACCCAGCCGATCACCTTGAACAGGCCGAGGACGAGCGTGCCGTCGTCGGGTGCCAGGAGCGCGTTCTTGATGCCGTCCAGGGTCGGCACCTGGTCCGGGATCGGGCTGGCACCGATCGCGAGGAACAGTGCGGGCAGCCCGAGGACGATGCCGAGCACGGCAAGCGCTGCAGCGAGGCCTGTGAGTCGCTGGCCCAGGGTGGGATGGGTGGGCGTAGTCATCTCTCGATGCCTCCTTCGGCGCGGATGAGCCGCGCGGACGCCTCCCCGGTGACCTGCATGGAGTCCAGGCCGATGATCCCGAGGAACTTGCTGGTGTAGGTGTCGGTGGTGGTGACGATCAGGGTGTCGCCGTCGACGACGCGCGCGGTTCCCTCCACGCCGGCGGCGTGGAGGTAGTCCATGGCAGCTGCCTTGGCGGCGTTGATGTCGACGCGGAGGTCCTCGCCGCGCACCGCTGTCGAGCCCTGGACCTCCTGGGCGCCGGTGCGGGCGGCCTGGGATGCCGCGCTGCGAGCCTGCTGCTGGGTGTGGACCTTGCCGCCGAGGTCGACGGCCATCCCGACGAGGATGATCATCGCGAAGGATGCAGTCGCGAACCAGACGCTGATGGAGCCGCGCTCATCGCGCGAGCGCCGCGGCACGAGGCTTCGGATGCGGGCTGTCATCATCGGCGCTCCCGGTAGGCGTCGACGGGGCTGCTCGCGGTGGCGGTGATGGTGCGGGTGCCGGGTAGGCCGGGGATGCTCAGGTCCGCGACGTCGACCTTGCAGGTCACGGTGGCGGTCACCTGGCCGGTGGTTCCCAACGGGGCGTTGAACGCCGCGGCGTTGACCGTGATGTTGGTGGACGTGCACTGCAGACCCTGGTCGCTCAGGCTGCTGGTGGCCGCGGACTTTCCGGAGATGATCGCCTCGCTCTGGGTGCGCTCGATCGAGGCCGCGCGGGCTGCCTCGTAGGCGGCTGCGTCCACTGCCTGGTTGGCGATCTCCACGCGGCCGCCGAGAATGATCATCGCCACGAAAAGGCCGAAGGCCGGGACGCCGATCGCGGCCTCGATGGCCACCGATCCGCGCTCGTCCCGGCGCCGTGCACTCCGCTTCGTCTGCCTGGTCATGTCCCTAGTGCCGTGGGTTCCCGGGACATCTGACTTCCGCGTGTAGCGGTTGTTCCTGCTCAGGGCGTGCATACGGCGTCACCGTCCATCTTCGAGAATCGGTCAGTAATCTCGAACAGACTGTGATATCTATGACCCGTGTGTCTGAATCGTGATCTCAAGGCCTGCTCGTGACGTTGGCGGTGGTGCGGTCGATCGACTCCCCGCGACGATTGGCGTCCGCGGCGGATATCGAGGAGTTCGAGCAGGACATCGTTGACCAGCACGCGCTGGCGATGGTGGGAGCCGGTCTGACCGACGGCTATATCGACGCCGAGCGGTCCGCGGTGATCGAGTTCGCCCGCCATATCGGCGAGCCGGTGTGGACTGCGACCGGCGACGACGCCGACCGCTACCTGACCTGGCTGCGACGCGACCGCGGCCTGTCGCGTTCCACAGTCGAAGGCAAGGCCACGGCGGTGGCGCGGTTCTTCGAGTTCATGATCGCCCGCTATCAAGGCGACATCCACGCGCTCACGGGCGTCGTTGTCGACCAGCCGATCGACGAGTTCAATCGTCCCGCGTCGACCTGGACCCGCGCCGTTCGGGTGCCGCCGAGCGATGACGACGTCGACCATCTCTTCGCCAGCTGGGGCGACGCGCTGCCCGACCAGCGCAAGTACCTGACCGCGGCCCGCGACTACATGGCCGCATCGCTGTGGCGACGGGTCGGACTGCGGCTCAACGAGACCGTCATGCTCGACCTGCGCGATTGGCGGCCCGACCTCGGTGAGTACGGCAAGATCCACGTCCGTTACGGCAAGGGCTCGCGCGGTCGCGGACCGAAGACCCGGATGGTGCCGGCCATCAACGGTGTGGACGACCTGATGACATGGTGGCTGAGGGACGTTCGCCACCAGTTCGGTGACGACTGGGAGAACCCCGACGCCCCGCTGCTGCCGAGTGAGCGCCACGACCCGATGACCAGGCTTCCCACCCGGGCTGGCCCCGACACCCTCCGCTCGGGTCTGGTCGGGGCCGTCGACCGATGGTTGCCGGCATGGAACCGCCGCCTGACCCCGCACGTGTTGCGGCACTACTGCGCCAGCGCCCTCTATCACCGCGGCATGGCCCTCAAAGCCATCCAGGAGCTGCTCGGCCACGAGTGGCTCAAGACCACCACCGTCTACGTCCACGTCCATAGCGACCACATCGAGCACGCTTGGGCCGAGTCGAACCAGCGCCTCACCGACCGGTTCGCTCTCGGCACCACCACCAGCACCAGCACGAGCACCAACTGCGGCGCTGATCGCGGCGCCGACTCCAAGGAGCAATGATCCGATGCAGTGGAACTTGCGCATGGCTGCCGCCGAACGCGGCATCTGGAAGTCCACCGAGCTGCGGCGGCTCTTCGCCGAAGCCGGACTCGACATCTCTGCCGGAAAGATGTCGGCGCTCTGGACCGGCACCCCCACCACCATCCGCCTCGACGACCTCGACGTGATCTGTGCGGTCCTCGACTGCGAGCCCACCAAACTGCTGATCCGCGAACCCGACAAGGTCGCGGCCCGCAGGTCGGCGAAGACCGCGACCGGCGAGGAGTCCCCGGGCGCTCCCGGTCCGGCGGTGCAGCCCCGACTCGGACGCAACCGCACCAAGCCGCCGGCGTAGACGCCGGTACAGACGTGGCCAAACCACCCAAGCCCTGCATCGCCTGCCGTGCTCGCCCCGCCGCGTGGACCACCCCACGCGTCGACTATTGCTACGACTGCTTGCCCGGCGGGCCCTTCGACCCGCCCGGCTGCAGCCGCTGCGGCGCCGGCGACCATATCGACGGCTACCCGCACGGTGTCAGCTACTACTCTCAAGGAACCTGCACGCGCTGCCACCCGAACGCGCCACAACGCCTCGAGTCGTGCCGCGACTGTCATGCCTGGGGCGTCATCCGCAAGTACAAGTGGTTGTGCTGGCGCTGCCACAGCTGGCGTGAGCGACTCCCGAAGGGATGCTGCCGGATCTGTCGACGAGTCGACCTCGCGGTCAACCCTGACCGAGTCTGCAACTTGTGCGACCGGCAGATGAGCATCACCCTCGGCGCCACCGTCGAAGAAGCCAACGCCGGCGGCCCGCAGCTCTACTTCGCCAACATGCCTTGGCAGCCAACCAGGATCAGATGGGGCAACGTCCGCCGCGTCGACAAACCCAGTCCTCGCAACCTGCTCCGACACCGCGCGGACAGGTTCCGCACCCTCGAGTTCCACCCAGTCGAGGACATCCAGCTCGCGCTGTTCGACATGCCACGAAACTTGGCCAGCTGGCTCGCGCGATCCGAGTCGGGACGAGCGTTCGCTGAGCAGGAACCGCTCGTTCTGCCCAATGAGGACATGGCCGCCTTCCTCGACGCCGCCGTCCTCGACCATGCCCGCCGCCACGGGTGGCCCAAGTCCACCATCCACCGCACACAGCGGTCGCTGCGTGTCCTGCAGCTCATGCAAGACACCCCGGGAGCAACACTGCTCGCCTCCGATGCCATGCAACTCCAACAGATCGGACTCACCGCGATCCCCGTCATCGAGGTCGCCACGTTGGCCGGCGTCATGGTCGACGACCGACAGCCCGCCATCGACCGCTGGTTCGCCGACACCATCGCCGACCTGCCCGACCCCATGAAGGCCGAGCTCCGCGACTGGTCCGACATCATGCTCAACGGGTCGACCACACCACCGCGACGACGCCCCCGCGAACAAGAGACCATGCGGCACTACCTCCGCGGCGCCATGCCAGCCCTGAGGACCTGGGCCGACCAAGGACACACCTCGCTGCGCGAGATCACTCACGCCGACGTGATCGCCATCCTGCCGCCCTCGGGCAACCCACGCTCGATCATGGGCGCCGGACTCCGCTCCATCTTCACGCTGCTCAAAGCCCGCAAGACCCTGTTCGTCAACCCCATCGCACGCGTCCGCACCGGCACCCACGAACGCCGCCAACCCCTGCCGCTGGACACCGCCAGCATCCAGACCGCCCTCAACTCGCCCAACCCAGCCTGCGCTGCGATCGCCGCCCTCGCCGCATTCCACGGCGTCCGCACCCGCGCCATCCGCCACATGGCCCTCACCGACCTGGCCGACGGACGACTGCGCATCAACCAGCCAGACGACACGCGGCGAATCCTGCTCGCCGACCCCGTCAAGGTGCGGCTCGCTGCCTGGCTCGACTACCGCGCCCGGCGCTGACCCCACACCGCGAATCCCTACCTGTTCATCAACCACCGCAACGCCGGCAAGCTCGACCCCGTCGGATTTCACTGGGTCAGCAGAACCATGGACGTGCCCGTCAGCGTCATCCGCGACGACCGCATCCTGCATGAGGTGAACGCCACCAACGGCGACCTGCGCCGCATCTGCGAACTCTTCGGCATCAAGGTCGAGACAGCCCTGCGCTACCTGCCCAGCCCCAACCTCGAGGACCTCGAAGCCACCCAGGTGTAAATCGCCAGGCCGCGGCCACGGCTGTGTGCCACGATCTTCCTCGTGACCTCTCGGATCGTCGTCGGCGAAGCCGATGCCTCGCTCGACCAACGCCTCTCCAACGAACTCAGCGTCTTCAACACCGCGGCCGTGCCCGGGCCTGCGGCCGTCGAGCTCACCGCCCAAGCCATCGACGACACCGGCGAGCTGCTTGCGGGCATCAGCGGCTGGACTTGGCAGCAAGCAGCCGGCATCGGCATGACCTGGGTCCGCGCCGACCAACGCGGCACCGGCATCGGCTCTCAGCTCATCAGCCAATTCGAACATGCTGCAGCCGAACGAGGCGCCCGACGTGTCTTCGTCACGTCCTTCACCTTCCAAGCCCCCGGCTTCTACGAGAAGCACGGCTACCGCGAGATCTTCCGCTGGGACGGCGTCCCCGTCGACGGCGAAGCCGACGTTCACTTCCGCAAGGACCTCTGACCGGCCGTGTCCTTCGACTTCCAAGCCAGCTACAACGAGCTCAACCCCGATGACGACGACTACCGGTTCTACGCCCGCCTCGCCCTCGACTGCGGCGCCCGCGCGGCGGTCGATCTCGGCTGCGGCACCGGCACCCTCGCCAGACTCCTGGCCAGCCAGGGCGTCGACGTCCTGGCCGTCGACCCCGACGAGGCGATGCTGCAGGTCGCCCGGGCTAAGGGCCACGTCGGGAACGTCGAGTGGCGACTCGGCGACAGCAGGGACCTCGGCGCTGAAACTGCGGACTTCGCAGTCATGTCCGGACATGTCGCGCAGGTCTTCACCGACGACGAGTCCTGGCTCAACACCCTCAACGATCTGCAGCATGCGCTGAAGCCGGGCGGGATCCTTGCCTTCGAATCGCGCAACCCCGACGCTCGTAAGTGGGAGGGATGGACTCGTGATCAGACCCTGCGGGTTCTCGGCACTCCCGACGGTGACGTTGAGTTCTGGCACGAGACCGTCAGCGTCGCCCTTCCCCTGGTCGCCTACGACACCTTCACCCGCAACCTCCGCACGCACGAGGAGCAGGTCAACCGCGACGTCCTCAGCTTCCGCGACGAGACCCGCCTCCGCACGAGTCTCAACGACTGCGGCTTCGAGGTCACCGAGGTCTTCGGGAACTGGAACCGGCAGCCAGCGGCCGAAGACCAGCCCGAACTCATCGTGCTGGCCCGGCGTCCGTAAGCAACCGCCAGTTCGCGAACCCAACGCCCGAAGCGCGGCACATGAGAGGCTCGGCACGTCAGTTCCCACGGTTCGCACCTTCAGAATTCGCGAACCCACCGGAGGGTTCGGTGAGCCTCTCGACCGGGACGCTGGCGCTCTGCGTGACGGTCACGTGCCAGCCTGGGATCACGCTCATGGACTTGCCGGTGACGGTGATCGAGGCCGTTGTCGTAGTCCGTGACCCGGAGACGCTGGTCGACGTCATCACGTCGGATCCGCCGGCGTCCCGGAGGAAGCCGTTCGCGGTCGCCACTCCGGACTCGCGGCTGCCGTTCTCGCTGCCCGCCTCGCGTGCGCCCTCTTGTGCGGCCGCGAGCGCTACTTCGCGGGCGTGGTAGTACAGCGCGCCCTGGACACCGAGGAACATCACCGCGAAGAGCGCCGGCATCAGGAAGACCATCTGGATGGCCACTGAGCCGCGCTCGTCCCGGCGTCGGCGGCGAGAGCTGGAGAACACGGATGGACCTACTTGATCTTTCCGGCCTCGCTGGTCACGAACGCCCTGATCGCGGCGACGACGATGCCGACGATGAGGATGACCGCGCCGGCCCAGATGACCTGCTCGATCGTGACCGAGCCGCGCTCGTCGCGTCGGTGCTTGACGATGCGGTCCTCCATGCTGGCGATCACGGCGAGGGCCGTCACCTGGAGGGTGATGAGGAGCTTCAACATCGGGTTGTTCCTTTCTGGGTGGTGGAGTTCGGGGTGTCCCGGGATTGACGTCGGTGTTAGGTCGCGAATCGGAGCATCGACGGGGTGACGAGGATCGCCATGAAGACGATGCCGAGCAGGCTGGCGGGGATGTACATGCGCTCGGAGACGGCGTTGGCCTTCCCGAGTTCGGCGCTGAGCATCGCCGAGCGGAGTGCGGCGGCGCGGGCACGGAGGTTGTTGTAGATCTGGGCGCCGTCCTGGCCGGACTGCTGCATGATGTCGGCGAGGTCGTCGAGCTCGGGGACGCCGAGGTCATCGGCGAGCCCGTGCAGGGAGTCCCAGGGAGCGCGCGTCATGTACCGGGCGCGGCGCAGCTCGCTCTCGATCCGCCGGAACACCCAGGTGTCGCCGACCTCGGCCGCAGAACGCAGCGCCTGCTGGCCGCTGGAGCCGTCACGGACTCCGGTAGCGACCATGTCGATGTAGGCGCCCAAGGCCCGGCTGAACTCGATGCGGGCCTTCTTGGCGTCGTCAGTGGCGTTGTAGTTGGGCATGAACCAGAACAGTGCAGCGAGCCCGAGCGACCCGAAGGTGGGGATCGCGAACGGGAGCGGGAGCCCGATCAGCGCGAAGAACGCCGCGAACAGCGGCGGCATGGCCAGGCCGAGCAGCGCCCAGGCGACCTTCTCGCCGTAGAACCTGGTCTCGCTGATCTGGAGGATGGCCAGGTCCTTGCGGGGCGTTTGTGCCCACGCTCCCCCAGGCAGGTTCTTGATCGCCCACACGCCGATCCGGTCGACGAGCGATCCGGATTCGACGCTCTCGTCGCCCGCGAGCGGGCCAGCGATGCGGCGGGGCACGACGTGGCCGGGCGAGAGCCGGTCCAGGGCGTCGGTGAGGTCGGGGTCGGACGGGGCCAGGCGCCACACGAGCAGGGCAACGGCGAGCCCGAGAAGGGTGCCGCTGGCGAGCGCGAGCTGAAGGCTGGTCATGCGAGTGCTCCTTCCCTCGTCCCGTGCGCCGCTCGGTGTGCGTTGCGGGCCTGGAGGTCGAGGAAGCGCGGGAGCGGCCTGGCAACCGCCATCCGGCGCATCCACAGCAGCGTGGTCACGTAGGCGGTCAGCAAGACGGCGAGGATGACCTGGCCCAGCGGGCTGCCGTACGGCTCGATGTAGTCACCGGTGAGGACGAGCATGCCCAGGACGCCGAGGGTGATGGCGGTGACCGTGCGGGCGGTGGTGCGCGGCTTGGCCTGGTCGGCAGCGATCTGGCGGCGGGCGCGCACGTCGGCGGCGACGGTCTCAGCGAGGGCGTCCAGCGCCTTGGCCAGGCCGGCCTGGCCGCGACCGCTGGCGGCGAGGATCAGCTGGCTGGCTACCACGTCGCCGGTGGAGTCATTGAGGTCCTCAGCGAAGGCGCGCAGTACGTCCTCGGTGGTGGCGGTGTTGTTCCAGAGCCGGGAAGCCATTAGGCCGACCTCGCGCTCGATGGGCGCCGGCACCGACTGCAGCGACCTGATGAGAGCCGAGCGCAGCGACTGCCCGGCCGTCAGCTTGCCCGACAGCGACCGGGTCCACTCCTCGAGCGCCTCGAGCTTCTCGACGCTCGCGGCCGCCGGCGGGGGCGAGAGCAGCAGCGGAATGCCGACGATCGCGGCCGGGACGAGCACGATCGCGATCACCCAGCCGGTCAGCAGCGCGACCAAAAGGCCGGCGACAGAGCCGCCGATGACCAGCATCCGGGTGCGCGGGTTGAGCCGGGTGAACCAGCCACGCGCCCGGCCGAACGGGGTGAGCCTCCGTACTGGCCGCGGCGGCTTCGGAGGTGCGGGGATCAGCGCGTAGACCATTCCAATCAGGCCGGTCACGATGAGCGCCCCGAAGACAGCGGGCACGAATGTGGTCATGAGATCGCCACCCCCGCGTTCGCCCCTTCGTAGAGCGCAGACTGGGCCTTGAACGCCTCGAGGTCGAACCCGTGGCGGGCGAGCTCCTGGGCGAGGAAGTTGTCGAGCTTCCCGGTGGCGACGGCCTGGCCGAGCTGGTTCGGGGCGAAGATCGGGGTGGTCGCATACCCGCGGGCCGCGTCGATGCTGGGCTGGACGACCAGGACCTCCTCGACCCAGCGCTGCTTGCGGAAGGTGCCGTCGCCGTTGGGGACGACTTCGGAACGCAGGTACACCACGATGTCGATGGCCGCGGCGAGCTTGCTGATCGCGAGCTCGCGGGTGACCTGCGGGCCCTTCTCCATGGCGCAGGAGACGAGCTTCTCGATCGTGTGCTCGGCGCTGCGGGCGTGGGTGGTGCTGATCGAGCCCGGGCCGGACTCCATGGCCTTGAGCATGTTCCAGACCTCCGGGCCGCGGACCTCGCCGACGATCTGGCGGGCGAGGTTGAACCGGAAGGAGTGGTGGATGGCCTCCTCGAGGCTGAACTCACCGGCCTGGCGGCCGTCGATACCGACCTCGCCGGATCCGGGCCGGTGCTCCCAGGCGTGGACGATCTTGTGCCGGTCGACCAGCTCGTGCAGGTGCAGCTCGAACTCGGTCTCGAAGGTGCCGATCATCTCCCACGGCGGGATGCATGAGCACAGGGCACGGACCCAGGTGGTCTTGCCCGAGCCCTGGACACCGGAGACAACGATGCTCTTGCCGGCGCGGACGCAGGCGGCGAGGAAGTCGGCCAGCACCGCGCCGCACGCTTTGCGGTCGTAGACCATCTCGTCCATCGACACCTCACGCATCCCGTGCCGGCGGATCACCACGGAGGTGTAGGCCATCACCCAGGAGCCGGCCGCGAGCCGGGCGCCGCCGGGCAGGCGCAGGTCCAGGTGCGGACGTGCTTCGGTGAAGGGCCTGTTCTGCCGTGAGCCGAGGTCGGCGAGAAACTCGCGCAGTTCGTCCTCGGAGTCGGCGATCGGGGCAGCCTCGACCAGAGTGCCGTCAACGAGCTCCAGCCACACGACGCACTCCGGCCCGCGGGCGATGACGATGATGTTCTCCACGTCCTCGCGCTCAACCAGCGGCTGCAACCGGCCCAGACCGAACAGCGCGGCCCTGAGTGCGGCCTTGAGGGCATTCTCCTGCTGGCGGCCCCACGGCGTACGGCCGGTCGAGACCAGGGTCTCGGCCTCGGACTTGATGAACTCCTCGATGACGTCGAGGCCCAACTGCTCGCGGTCCTCGTCGGTGACCCGACCCCCTTCCTTGTCCAGCCGGGCGGTCAGCCGGGACGAGATCTCGGCCCGGTACTGGGCGATGAGCTCCCAATCCAACTCGCCCACGTCGGCGCCGTCGGCGCCGTCGGCGTCGTCGGCGTCGTCGGTAGGGGCGAACGCGTGCGGCTGGTCATCGAGGCCGGCGACAAGCGGGCGAAGGGTGAAGTCCGAGCGGGTGCGACCCGGCAGCTGATCTTCGCTGGTCAAGGCGCCGGCGAAGATCGGCAGCGACATCGGATCGTGGTCATCGCCGGTCGGTACCTGCCTCGGTGTCTGCGTGCCCGGCTGGCTGCCGTCGGTGCCACGCGCGCGGGCAAACGGGGAGCTCGAGCCTCGACCCCCGGGCTGGTCTACGTTCGGGCCCGCGAGCCATTCGTCGACACGGGGCGGCTCGCGCCCTTGGGCTCCGGGCTGGTTGCCGTTGGCGCTCATGCGCGGCCTCCCCTCGGGAGTGATGCCAGATGGGCGAGGGCGGCGTGGTTGGAGGTGAGGACGGACTGGATCAGCGAAGTTGCGGTGCGGTAACTGCGCATCAAATCGGAGGACTCGAACTTTCGGGGCTTGCGGGCGCCGTGGGAGTAGACCTCCGCGACTTCGGGCTCCCATTCGATTGATGCGACCACGGGGATCTGGAGCGCCTTCGCGAGGTCGCGTGCGGAGTAGGGCCGCACCCGGGCACCAGTTGGGATCGCGGGCCAGCGGCGGCCCTCGTCGACGAGAAGGAGGCCGAGTCGCGAGGGGCCACCGACGGCGGCGAACTGATCGCTCAGCGAGTTGGCCCACGAGCGCGCACCGGCCAGCGCGGGCAGCGAGTTGCGGGTGACCAGCAGGGTCAGGTCGGAGGCACCTATGAGCGGCTGGGGCCCACCCGCCAGACCGAGCCGGCCGGCGTCGACGATGACGTCTTGGCCGTAGCGGTCCAGCGCCCGCAGCTGCTCGGCGAGCGGCTCCCACAGCGGCAGCATGCTCGGGGCCTGCTCGTGGGCGCGGATGCCGGGCAGGAAGCAAGGAGCGCGCTCAGCTGACGCATCGGGGTCCAGCAGCAGCGTCTCGCGAGGAAGGGCGGCGGCCAATGACCCCTCCCGCAGCGCGATGGCAAGGTTGATCAGCCCGCCGGGAGGTTCCTGGCTTCCCTGGAAGTAGCCGGCGAAGACCGCGGAGGAACCGGTCGGGTCGGCGTCGACCAGGAGCACGGAACGGTGCCAGTTGAGGGTGAGCCCCAGCGCAGTAGTGGAGACGCCGGGCGCGCCGCTGGCGGATGCAAGGGCGATCAGCGCCATCGCTCAGCGCTCCCGAGCGTCCAGGACCAGCGCGACCCGCCTGGTCGCAGCCCGGGCTGCCAGATCGGCGGCGTCGCCTTCGGGGACCGAGACGTCGACGACCGTCTCACCGGTCTCCGGCACGAGACTCACCCCAACCACGATCGCTTCCACCGTCACCGGGGCCTCGTTGGTGACCTCGCCCTGGTCGCCAGGGGTGGTGACGATCCGAACGGTGTCGCCGGCGCGGAGCGGCTCGGACGGCATCTGAGCAGGGGTGAGGCTGATGCCCACGAGCGACTCCCCTTGCCCCGGCACCAGTTGGTCGGTGACCGCAGCCTCGGTCAGCAGGGTGCCGGCCCACAGGTCGGCGGCGGCGCGGCTGCCTTCGAGCTTCGCCATCTGGCTGCCGGGGACCGGGTTCAGGGCCGGGTCGACGCCTATCCGCACAACCGAGAGGTCACCGGCCTCGATGGTTTCACCCCGGTTGATGTCGCGGCTGACGACGAGGACCGCTTGGGTGTCTGTGACCGAGGTGAACGCGAAGGCGTTACCGAGCGCTCCTGCGGCGACCAGGGCCGCGCAGAGTGCGAACAGCCATGGCCTGCGGCGCCGCTTGGGGCGTGGTCGCGGACTGTTGTTGAGGTGAGGCATGGGAGGGCTGTCGGGCCGTGCCCCGACCGACAGGCCTTGAGCGGTGTTCTGCGACATGGATCCCGAGTCCTTCCCCGTCTTGGTCACCTATGTGTCAGGACAGGGCCCGGGCGATCAACGCTCGCCGAACTCGACACTTGAGCACAAGTGCGCGTCTACCGAATGTCTCGTGGGCCTTATGCGGCCGACTCCGAGATGCCATTGCCCAGTCCTGACCGGAGAGTCGCGCAGGTCGATCCCCCCGGTGGGACCAAAGCGGCAACGCCTCCGAATGCTCCGAAGTCCATGGGACCACAGAATCGTCGGGGTCGGCGGAACTATTTTTGGCTGTGGGTAACCGTCATGCTGCCCGTGCCTACGAACTGATGGCTTCTCCATCGAGGACGCCTTTCGGGACGGGGAGCTCTCCCCGCGACGACCTGGGAAGCGAGATGCACTCAAGCTTCGGCGTCGTCGGCGGTTGCCCCGCCGGCAGCCGCAGCGAGCCACACACCTGCCGTGTGTTTCACGCCCTGGGGCGCCGGAATTCCTGGCGCCGCGTCCCGGCTGATCGCTTACCCAGCTTCTACGCACCTAGGTGACCAGAAAGCGAGGTGGACCATGAACACTTCCCCTACCGAGGACCGCGCCTGCGGCATCGTCACCTTCACCGCGCGCGGCGATGCCGCCCTCGAACGCTCGGCCGACGCCCTCGTGGCCGGGTGTGACGACTCCCCGGACGGCATCGCCGACATCCTCGAACGGGTCCTGGAGACCCCCGTCGAGGACCTAGCCGAATGTCTCAGAGAGACGACTCAGCCGGACGTCGATCCACTTGGCCACGGCATCCACGAGATCGCTCCAGTGGTCGAGAGCCCAGACGGGGCCGCCCGTCGTCGACTCGGAGCCAGCGCGACAGGCGGCGGCCTCCCCGACCGCACGATCGCGCAAGGGCAGGGGTCCGCCCGCCAGCACGCTCAGCCCGACGCCGACGCCAACAGCTGCCCCAGCTCGGCGACGCTGCCCGCCGCCGGCAGGAGGCCGCGATGACTGCCGCCCTCGCGCCAACAAGCTGCCCCTCGACGGTGCGTTGGGTTGAGTGCTGCCACACCCTGGGTTCGCTGCCCTGCATGAATCACCAGCCGCACGAAGGCGATGGCCGTGGATGCGTGCACGTGTCCACGTCTGGCTTCCGGGACGACGAGTAGCCCACGCGCTGTCGCCGCGTCGGACCGGCGCGGGAGAACAGCCTCAGCTGTGCACCAGGCGCAGCCGCGGCAACGGCGGCGGCGGGGCCGCCTCCAAGCGCTGCGTCCGCTCAAACGTCATCGGTTGCCCGTTGCGCCGCAGCAGGCCTGCTAGCACGGCGCCGAGGCCGAGGTCGAGCACGAACCGGTCAGCCTCGGCCTCGATGAGGTGCTCGATCCGCCGGCCAGCGGCCGGCACCAGGTAGGTCAACGCGATCACCACGCCCCCGAGCCCACCGGGCGCAGCGCGACCCTCGGCGACCGACTGCACCACGCAGATGACCCCCACGACGCCCCGAAGCGTCCAGGCCAACCGTACAAAGGGTAGCCAGTCGAAGGCCCTGCCCACCCCGCAGAGCATCTCCACCATCAACCGCCACGGCGTCGTTGCCCCAAGCATGGCCAGCTCCAGCCGAGGCCGAAGTGTCCGGTGCCTTCCGACAGCATGAGCCAACGTGGCGGCCGCCTCCGCGCCGGTCACGTCGCGGCGGTGCGTGGCCGCGACCAGGCCACGGCTGACCACTACGGAGTGAGGGCCGATCGCCACCGCGACCGGGGTGCTCGATCGGTGCACCCGGCGCACGAACAGCGCATCGACCTTGACGCCCCGGCCGCCCAGCTCCTTCAGCGCCGGAGCCATCACATGCAATTCCGCCTCCGTCGCCAACCGCGCCCCAGTGAACGCCGCGATCGCCAGCACCTGCAGGTGGCCCAGCGCCAGCACGACCAGCAGGCCGCCCGCGGCCAGGAACATCACCAGTCCCAGCGTCGGCGGGAGCAGCGCGCACACAACCACGGTGAGGACCAAGCTCGTCAGGAGCGCCGGCCCCAACGTCACCACTCTCAGCACGATCATCGCGGACCCCATCCGGAATCACCTCTCAGAACTAGTGCGGGTCTCGTCACGTTGCTCGCAGTGATCGTCAGGGGACCGCCGACCGACATAGGCGAACGAGACCAGTTTGTGCGCAGGTGCCGACAGCACCGGGAGTTATCCACAGCCCGCCGTCGGCGCAGCGCGCCGCGGCCAGGACGTGGATTCATAGGCCAAGGCCGCGAACCGAAAGGAGCCCCGGTGGACCCCCTCACTGCTGACCTCGCCTGCGGCCGCCTCGGCTCGATTGCCCAGCTGCTTCACCAAGCCGCAACGCAGGTGTGGACCGACGCAGACGAAGCGGCCACCGACTCCCCGCTTCACGACCTCGGTCTGGGTGTCTACCTCGCGCACTCCCAAGCCAAAGCCCTGCTGCCGAACGACTACGAGTTGTCTGACGACATCGAGCCGCTCGCCGACCTCGATAACCGCACGCCGCTACAGCTGCTCACCGAAGCCGAAGAGCTGACCCGCCCGCTAGCGCTGGACCAGCCGGAACCAGTCCAGAGCTCGCAACTGGTCCTCGATCTGTGCGACCTCATCCGGGAAGCCCGCAGAAATGGCTACTGACCCGCGTCCGACGTATGCCGACTTCGACGAGGAGCTCTTCGGCATGGACCAGGTTCCGATGACCACGCGCGACATGCGCAGCGTCGGCGAGATGCTCTTCGACGTCGACAGCATGGCCCGCCAGCTACTGATGGACGTCAGCGGCGATGACGCCGGCACGCTGCTGCGAAGCTGGCCGACGATGGTCGCGGCGGCCGCCGACCTGTGGGCCTCGCTACCCGCGGGTCGACCTGCCGTCGACGAGCCCGATCACGTCATCACCCGCCTCTCCGCCCAGGCCACGACCGTCGAGGCCAGCCTCTCCGGCCGGAAGGCATGGCCGGGCCAAGGTCCGACCGACCCGCGCATCAACCAGATGACCCAGAACCTCTCGACTGCCGCGACGCTGGTGCGCCGCTACGGGGCCGAGCTCCCGCACGGTCACAGCGAGGCCCACCGCGACCTCGAAGCTGTTCGGACCAGGATCGTGCACGGCCTCTACCTCGCCGCTCACGCCGTCACCGTCGCCTTGCACGAACACGGACGCGACCGCGTCGATGACGCCCACGGATCCGGCCGCCCGCTTCAGCTGGCCATGCACCATTCCCCCTACGCCGTCGCACCCACGGGGGCGTGGGTCGACCGGATGTCCGCGTGCGAGAACACCGCCCGCAATTACTTGACTGGCCGGATGGTCCACGCGCTCGCCGGTGAGGCGGTCCCGCCCGGCGACGATCCCGGCCGACTGGCCCACGCCCTGGCTGCCTGGGACATCCAATGTCATCGCGACCTGGCTCGCGACCTCGCGCCGTCCAACATCCTCCTCATCACCCGCACCCAGGGCCTCATCGCCGGCGCCAGCATGGTGCTCGTCGACGCGGCCACGACCGCCGGCGTCCTCGACCCCTCGGACCGACTGGTCCCCGCCCTAGCCAGAGCCGGTCGCGCATGGAGCAACCTAGCCAGCCGCTGGGGGGACCTGGCGCCTCCCGGCGCGCGCCTCGAGGAGTCCCTGGTGCGCGCGGCCGCTGAAGTCCGCGCCGCCTACCGCCAGATCACCCACGACACCACCACCCTCGCGGCGACCGAGGTCATAGCCGCGCGGCCCGGACTCCCGCGGGCCACCATGGCGACCCTTCGCGCGATCGAGGCCGGCTCCGACCTCGCACACGTCGTCGCCGAGAAGGCCTTCACTCGCGACCTCACCGGCTCAGCGCGTGCCCTGTCCCGCCGAGCGCAGAACGACGTCGAGTCCGACGTTGACACCCCGCCGGGCGAGGGCGACGTCGTCTGGGTCTCCCCCGCCGACATCCTCGCCCAACGCACCGTGCCGGTGCCGCCACCGGTACTCAAGACCTTGCGGGCAGCGAGTGCCACGACCGTCGCGGACGCGGCAGCCGCTGCCACTACCGCTGGACTCACCATCGCCAACGCCGCCGAATCATCAACAGGTGTCGCGGCGGCGTCGCTCTCCACCGACGGGCCGTGTACGAGCCGACGAGTACTGCTCGAGCCGAGCGATCCGCCCAAGGGACTGACTACAGGTGCGCCACCACGATGAGGAACGTCCGCCGACGATGATCTCTCTTCAATTCGACGGCGAAGTAGCCACTCAGCGACACCGCCCAACGCGTGCAAGATCCGTCGTGCGGACGCTCCAGACCTCCCGGGTTGATCGCCACGTACGCCTTGAGGCACTTAGGAACCCATCAGTAGCGGCCGATACGAGAACGGAGTGGACGGAATGGCGCGACCGACAGCAGCACAGCGACAGGCACGAGAGGCCGCAGAACGTGTTCGCAGAACCCGCAACGCGGACGCCGAACGGCAGACTCAGACCACAGCGCTGTCCGTGGCGACGGCGGGCTACGACCCGCTGCTCACCATCGAAGAGGTCTCTGTGTGGCTCGGCATCCCCCGAGGCACGCTTTACCAGTGGCGAACCCGCAAGCAAGGGCCCCGGGCCATCAAGGTCGGCGGCGCTCTTCGCTACCGACGCACGGAGGTGGAGAGCTACCTCGATCAGCACACAGATCCCCGCACGGCGTAGCAGCTCATACGCTCGAACGCACCAACGCACACGGACCCCCGGGGAGCCCGCGATGATGGGCAAGTACACGTTCTGGCTCGACCAGCCCGCATCGAAGGAGACCGCCTGATGCCGCGCCCGCCCATGCCGCCAGGCACGTGGGGCACGATCGGTGTGTACAGAACCGCGGCCGGCACCCATGAGGCGTCCGCCAATTATGTGTACTTCAGCGGCCGGGTGGCACGAATCCGTGCCCGCGCGGCCAGCGCCCAAGCTGCACGTACGGCTCTGGTCCGGAAGCTTCAGGAGCTCAACGGCGCCGAGGCTAGCCAGGACGACCTCACCCCGCTAACCACGGTGGCCGAGCTCGCAGCCTTCTGGCTGCTCGAGAAGGAAGCGCAGGGGGTGGCGACGAACTCCCTCAAGGCCTACCGCAGCACGGTCGACAACCAGATCGTGCCGGTCATCGGTGAGCGCCGGCTGCGTGATTGCAGGACGGGCACCCTCGACCGCGTCGTCAAGGACCGGGCCGCGCTTGGTTTCAGCCCTGCGATGCTGCGCAAGGTCCTCCACGGGATGTTCGCCGTGGCCGTACGGCATGACGTCGTGGCCTCCAACCCGGTCCGAGACGTCGTGCGCATCTCGCGACCCCGCCGGGAGATCGAGTACCTCGACATGGACCAGATCCAAGACGTGCGCAGCCTCGTCGCGACCGCGACTCTGAGCAAGCGACCCGGCCCCAGACCGACGACCGATCTCATGGACGCTGTCGACCTCATCTTGGGTACTGGCTGCCGCATCGGCGAGATCGGCGCGCTCATCTACGCCGAGATCGACCTGGCGGCCAGCGCTCCAACACTGACCGTGTCCGGGACCATCATCACCGAGACCGGCGCGGGCACCTTCCGGCAACCGTGGACCAAGTCCAGCGCCGGGTATCGCACCCTCTACCTACCGCCGTTCGCCGTCGGGATCCTGTTGCGGCGCCAGGTCGAGAACCACGACAACGCGCACGGCGCCGTGTTCCCTACGCGCCGCGGTACCTGGCGGCAGATCTCGAACTGGGAGCGAATGTGGAATCAGGTGGTCGACGACACCGCGTACGACTGGGTCACATTCCACACCTTCCGCAGGTCGGTGGCGACCCTCATCGACCGCGAGGTCGGCATCGACGCCGCCCAGGCCCAACTGGGTCACGAAGACAGTGACATCACCCGCGACTTCTACGTTCACAAGTCCAAGGTCGCGCCCGACCTGACCGTCCACCTCGAGAAGTTCCGGCCCCGCAACTGAACCCGGCTACGCGTGCGTCCCGACTCCCGGAGACGCCTCACGCAGCATGCGATCTGTCCACCACAGCTCGCTCGAGGGGATCCCACGCCGGGGGTTTCTGGCCTGTTTCTGGACAGTTTTGGCACCAGATTCAAATCTCAGAGGGCCCCCGCCTGGGCGTTTGCCCAGGTCAGAGGCCCTCTTCCTGCTCCCCCGGTTGGACTCGAACCAACAACCCTCCGGTTAACAGCCGAATGCTCTGCCAGTTGAGCTACAGGGGATCGCTTGTGCAGCGGGGCCAAACACTAGCAAGGCCCCTGCGCAGTGGGGAAATCAGGGCAGGCCGACGTCTCGACGGGCGAGCTCGAGCGCCTCGCGAGCGGCCGCGCGGACGGCTGGGTCGTCGGGGTCGACGCCCTCGTCGTACTCGTAGACCCACTGCACGCCACCCACGCCGGACGGAGCGCGGCGCGCGATCACGCGCAGGCCCTGACGGCGGCCGAGGCTCACGTGACGCTGCAGGACGATGCTCGCGGTGACGCGCTCGTTCACGAGCTCGAGAAGGCGCCCGGGCTGCTCCAGGACGGCGCTGTGGACCGGACGCTCCTCGCCCCAGCTGCCGACCTCGGAGAGCCGGAAGGTCTCGGTGTCGCGGTCCCAGCCGGCGGCCTCGACCTGCTCCCACGGCACGCGTCGGGTGTCGCCGTCGACGACGACGTAGAACGCGTCGCGGGTGCCGGCCATGACGGTGCCGTCGGCCGTGGAGGCCGAGGCCAGCACCTTCTCCCCCGCCGCGACCGCGACCGGTGGTGAGGGCGTACGCCCCCAGCCCCTCTTCGACAGCGGGCTCATGACGAGGCTCCGGCCTGGCCCACGGCACCCTCGCGCAGCTTGCGGCGGTGCTGCTCGAGCATCACGAGCTCGCCGAACATGCGGTTGTAGTCGAGGGCCTGGTCGACGGGGTTGGTGCGCTGGAGGCGCGCCTTGACGTCGGCGATGCGGCGGGACGTGGTGAGCTCCTGGAGTCGGTAGACGTAGGCCACGGCGAACGTCGGGTTGGGGTCGGAGGTGCCGCGCACGGGCTCGACGCCGAGCTCGGTGATCGCGGCGCTGACGGCCGGCTCGGTCGCGGCGCCCCGCACCTTGTTGGACCAGCCCGGGTCGTCGGCTCCGGCCGCCGGTCCCCCGGCCGCCGTGACGGCCTCCCAGACGCCCTGGAAGGTCGGGTGGGTGAAGTCGGAGGCGGTGACGTGGGTCGTCGTGCGGCCCACGCCGGAGGGGTGCTGGATGACGAGCTTGAGGAGCTCGCGCTCGATGAGGAACCGCGGGTCGGACAGGCTCGGCAGCGTGGGCCGGAGCGGCTGGGGGGCATCGGCCGGCTCCGTGGCGCGGGAGGGCCGCCGCTCCTCGGTGCGCGCGGGCCGGCTGGCTGCGCGGCGTACCTCCGTGCGGACCTCGTCGACGTCGACCCCGACCATGTGGGCGAGCTCGCGGGAGAAGGCCTCGACCTTCGTCTTGTCGCGGATGCTCGCCACCAGTCCGGCAGCGTCGCGCAGCGCGTCGACGCGACCGTCGGCGCGGTCGAGGTCGTGGCGGTTGAGGATGTTGTCGAGGGCGAAGCGGTAGAGGGGCTGCCGTTTCGCCACCAGCTCGCGGACCGCCTCGTCGCCCTCCTGGAGCCGCAGGTCGCACGGGTCCATGCCCTCGGGGGCGACGGCGACGTAGGTCTGGGAGGCGAAGACCTGGTCGCTCTCGAGCACCTTCATCGCCGCCTTCTGGCCGGCCGAGTCCCCGTCGAAGGTGAAGATGACCTCGCCGCTGGTCTCGTTGTGGTCGCCGAGGAACCGGCGCAGCACCCGCGCGTGGTCGGTGCCGAACGCGGTGCCGCACGACGCCACCGCAGTGCGTACGCCGGCGAGGTGGCAGGCCATCACGTCGGTGTAGCCCTCGACGACGACGGCCTGCTGGGCGTCCTTCATCGCCGAGCGGGCGAGGTCGATGCCGTAGAGGACCTGGCTCTTCTTGTAGATCGCGGTCTCGGAGGTGTTGAGGTACTTGGCCTCGATGCGGTCGTCGTCGAAGATGCGGCGCGCGCCGAAGCCGATCGTGTCGCCGTTGGCCTCGCGGATCGGCCACACCAGCCGCCCGCGGAAGCGGTCGTAGTGGGAGCGCCCGTGTGCGACGAGACCCGCAGCGACGGACTCCTCGTCGGTGAAGCGGCGTCCCCGCAGGTGGCGGGTCAGCGCCTCGCCGTCGCGGGGCGCGAAGCCGACGCCGAACATCTCCGCGGCGGCCTGGTCGAAGCCGCGCTGGTGGAGGAACTGCCGGGCGACGACCGCGTCGGCGGACGCGAGCTGCTCGGCGTAGAACTCCTGGGCGACCTTGTGCGCCTCGATGAGCCGCCCGCGGGCGGGACCGCGCGGCCGGGCCGGCTCGTCGTCGCCGTCCTCGCGACGCAGCTGGACGCCGACCTTCTCGGCCAGGCGCTCGACGGTCTCGGTGAAGGTGAGGCCGTCGACCTTCATGAGGAAGGCGATGACGTCGCCGCCCTCGCCGCAGCCGAAGCAGTGGAAGAACTGGCGGGCCGGGTTGACGTTGAACGACGGCGTCTTCTCGTCGTGGAACGGGCACAGGCCCTTCAGCGACCCACCGCCGGCGCGCTTGAGCGTGACGTACTGGGACACGACGTCGTCGATCCGCGCCTTCTCGCGCACCTCGGCGATGTCGTCGTCGCGAATCCGGCCTGCCACGCCGGGGAGTCTACGGGCGTGCGCCCACCGCCGACGCCGAGTCTCCACATGGGCCCGGACGCGCCCGTCCCCGCGGACCGCCACCCCTTCGGGCGGGCGCGGGGTTGGTCGCCGCGCCGAGGACTGCCATGGTCGGGACATGACTCAACAGCACGGAGCGCCGGAGAGTCAGACCCTCGGTGCCCTGGTCCACCAGCTGTCCCAGCAGATCCCCGACCTGGTCCGCTCGGAGATCCGCCTCGCCCAGGCGGAGGTCGCGCAGAAGGGGAAGCGCGCCGGCGTCGGGATCGGGATGTTCAGCGTCGCCGGGCTGCTGGCGTTCCTCGGCCTCGGCACCCTGGTCGCGACGGCCGTCCTGGGCCTGGCCAACGTCGTCGACGCCTGGCTCGCGGCGCTCATCGTCGCCCTCGTGCTGCTCGCCGGAGCGGCCGTGGCCGGGCTCGCGGGGAAGAACAAGGTCTCCGAGGCCACGCCCGCCGCGCCCGAGAAGGCGATCCGTGGCATCAAGGACGACATCGCGACCGTCAAGGGAGACCACCATGGCTGACACCCGCACCCCCGAGCAGATCGAGGCCGAGATCGAGCTCCAGCGCGCGCAGCTCGCCGGCACCGTCGACGAACTGGCCGCCAAGCTGGACGTGAAGTCCCGGGCCCGGGGGAAGGTGGCGGACCTCAAGGACTCCGCCACCACCGACTCCGGCAGCCCGCGCCCCGAGGTGCTCGGCGCCGCGGGCTCGCTCGTGGCGATGGCCGTCGTGCTCCTGCTCTGGCGCCGTCGCCGCACCCACTGACCACTCGTTCCCGGGAAGGGAGAACCACCATGAAGAAGCTCATGCTGCTCATCGCCGGAGGTGTCGGCTACGTGCTCGGCGCCCGAGCCGGGCGGGAGAGGTACGACCAGATCAAGCGGACCGCGACGCGCGTCAAGGACGACCCGCGGGTCCAGGAGAAGGCCACGCAGGCGGCCGACCTCGCCAAGGAGAAGGCGCCCGGCGTCAAGGACGCCGTCGTCTCCGCAGCCGGCACGGCCGCGGGCGCCGCGTCGGGAGCCGCCAGCGCCGCCGCCGACAAGGTGACGCCGTCGGGCAACGGCGGTCACCGCTCGGACCTCGAGGACCAGCTGCACCCCGAGAGCACCGCGCGCCAGGACAACCCCTACCCGCAGGGCGACCTGCCCTGATCGGGTCTCGCCCGTGGTGGGGTCTCGATACGCCCGCTCGTTCCTCGCGGGCTACTCGACCAACGAGCTGTGGCGCGCGATCGCGCTGGCGTCGGTGAGCGAGGCGACCTGGTCGATGACGACGCGGCGACGTGCCGCGTCGTCGTCGGCCTGGTGCCAGTCCTCGACGAAGACCGGGTCCAGAGCGTCGACCCCGCGCGCCCACATCCCCTCGACGAGCTCGGCCACCAGCTCTCGCTGGCGCTGCATCAGGCTCACCCTGTCGTCGGCCTGCATGACGTAGTGGGCGGCGATGCCCTTGAGCACCCCGATCTCGGCCTCCGTGCGGGACGGGACGACCAGGTCGGCGCGGTGGCGCACCGGTGGCGCACCGTCCGAGGCGGCGAGGGTGGCCTCCTGCACGCTGCCGCAGAAGCGGCCGACGAGGTCGCTGGTGAGGTTCTTGATCGCGGCCAGGCTGCGCCTGCTGCCGTCGTACGGCGTCTGCGGCCAGCTCGTGACGGACCGCAGGTCGGCGAGGGCCGCGTCGAGCGCGTCGTCGTCGAGGCCGGGCAGGTACCACGACCGCACCGTCTCCCAGAGGGCGTCGCGGTCGAGCCTGGTGAGGTCGAGGCGACCCGCCACGATCCCGTCCTCCACGTCGTGCACCGAGTAGGCGACGTCGTCGGCGAGGTCCATGACCTGCGCCTCGAGGCAGCGCCGGCGACCCTCGATCCCGGTGCGCAGCCAGTCGAAGACGGGGCGGTCGTCGTCGTAGACGCCGAACTTCACCACCACCCGCGGCGTGCCGTCGGCGTGCACCCCGTGGGGACCGGTGGCGGCCTCGCGGGACCAGGGGTACTTGGTGCAGGCGTCGAGCGTGGCCCGGGTGAGGTTGAGGCCCACCGAGCGCCCGTCGGCGTCGAAGGTCTTGGACTCCAGGCGGGTCAGCAGGCGCAACGTCTGGGCGTTGCCCTCGAAGCCGCCGCACCCGGCGCTCAGCTCGGCCAGCACCCGCTCGCCGTTGTGGCCGAACGGCGGGTGGCCCATGTCGTGGGCCAGCGCCGCGGTCTCCGTGATGTCGGGGTGGGTGCCGAGGGCGCGGGCGAGGTCGCGGGCGACCTGGGCGACCTCGAGGCTGTGCGTGAGCCGGTTGCGGACGAAGTCGTCGGTCTGCGGGCCGACCACCTGGGTCTTGGCCGCGAGCCGGCGCGAGGCCGCCGCGTGGACCACGCGCGCCCGGTCGCGCTCGAACGCCAGCCGCACGGGCGCGTCCACCCTCTTGGGGGGCTCCGCGACGATGCGCTCGCGCGCCGCGTCGTCGTACAGGTCCTCGATGCTCATCGACCGCCCACCCTAGCGAGCGCCGCCGACGCCGAGGCGCGGCCCCGCGGTCAGTAGACCGTCACGTGCACGTGGTCGTAGTGGTTGGCCGTGGTCGACCCGCGGTCAGACATGCCGCGCCAGCCCTCGCCGCTGCGCTCGACCGACCACATCTGCTGGGCGTAGATGATGTACTCGATGCCGAGCGCGGAGTAGTTGGCCCGCAGGAACTCGGCGATGTCCCAGCCGGTCTGGCCGCTGACCATGATGTCGATGGCACGGCCCTGGCCGTGCTCGCCGTCGCTGCGCCACGTGCCATAGCTGGTGATCTCGGGCCAGTTGGCGCAGACCACCTCGTGGATCTCGTAGAGGGAGGCGCGGCCGGCGTCGATGGACGACCCGTTGGCGCAGGCGCCACCGAGGCTCGGGCCGGCAGGCTCCGGCTTCGGCTTCTCCTGGGCGAGGTAGGTGGCGGTGACCCAGCGCGACTGGCCGTCGACCACGATCTGGGCGCGGCCCATCTGGCGCCGGCCGGTGACCGAGACCTTCGTGAGCGCGTCGATGACGCCGAGCTTCTTCGCCTTCTCGCCGGGGCCGTCCCAGATGTTGAGGGCCTCGGTGGTCCACAGGCCGTTGTCGACCTTCTTGGCCAGGCGCCGGGCCTGGCGGTCGACGCTGATGTCCTTGCGGGCGGCCGCCTCGGCCTTGGCCGCGGTGCGGATCTGCGAGCGCGACACGATCTCGTCGCGACCGCGGGGGGCCGAGCCGCTCGAGCCGGCGCCGACACCCGAGGCGGAGCCCGCGCTGGAGATCGACTGCGACGTGGTCGACGACGCCAGGAGGTTGGTGTCGGGGGTCGCCGGCTCCGCACCGAGCACGCCCATGGTCACGGCGGACATGGTCGCCACGACGGCGAGCGGTGCCGACACCAGGACGGAGCGGGGGAGGCGGGACGGGCGGGTGTTGCTAGCAGGGGTTTCCCGCTTGTGGCGATGATGAGCCACAGCGCTGATCCTTTGCGATTGCTGACGGGGGACTGCGCCGAACCACGAGGTGTTGCGGGGGAAGACCTCGTGCCCACGCCGACGCGATCAACGAGTGAAGCACAGGATTTGGCGGCTGTCCCAATCTCCCACAGCAAATTTCGGCGTGTTCCGGCTCACGAGACACCGATCACGTGGTCCGGAGGTGTCTGACCCGCCCGGTGCGGATCAACCTCCGGTGGTCTCGTCCGCGTCCTCGCGCAGGTGCGCACCGCGGCCGTCGGTGTCGTCGAGCCAGCCTTCGGGGAGCACGACCCTCTTGCGCGGCGCACCCTGCCGTCCGCGCGGGGTGCCGAGCTCGCGCTCGGGGAAGGGCGCGTCGCCGTCGAGGCCGTCCAGGAGCTCGTCGAGGGCGGCCAGCGAGTCGATCAGTGCGAGCTGGTGGCGCATCTCGCCACCGGCCGGGAACCCCTTGAGGTACCAGGTGACGTGCTTGCGGAACTCCTTGCAGCCACGCTCCTCCCCCATGTGCTCCGACAACAGCTCGGCGTGCCGACGCATCATCGTGCGCACCTCGCCGAGGGTGGGCAGCGTCGCCACGTCCTCGCCGTGGAAGGCAGCGGCCAGGTCGCGGAACAGCCACGGGCGCCCCAGGCACCCGCGGCCGACGACGACTCCCGCGGCGCCGGTCTGCTCGACCATCCGCAGCGCGTCGGCCGCCTCCCAGATGTCGCCGTTGCCGAGGACGGGGATGTCCACGTGGTCGACCAGGCGCGCGATGGCGTCCCAGTCGGCCTCGCCGGAGTAGGCCTGCTGGACGGTGCGGCCGTGCAGGGCGATGGCGGCGACGCCGGTCTCCTGCGCGATGCGGCCCGCGTCGAGGTAGGTCAGGTGGTCGTCGTCGAGGCCCTTGCGGGTCTTCATCGTCACCGGGACGTCGTACGGCGCTGCGGCGGCGACCGCGGACGTGAGGATCTCCCCGAGGAGGCCGCGCTTCCACGGCAGCGCTCCCCCGCCGCCCTTGCGGGTCACCTTGGGCACCGGGCAGCCGAAGTTGAGGTCGACGTGGGCCACACCGTGGTCGGCGCAGAGGATCTCGACGGCCTTGCCGATGTAGACCGGGTCGGTGCCGTAGAGCTGGACCGAGCGCACCGTCTCGAGCTCGTCGAAGACGAGCATCTTCTGCGTCGTCTCGTCGCCCTCGACCAGCCCGCGGCTGGTGATCATCTCGCTGACGTAGAGACCGGCTCCCTGCTCGGCGCAGAGGCGGCGGTAGGCGGCGTTGGTGATGCCGGCCATCGGGGCCAGCACGACCGGGGTCCCGACGCGCAGCGGCCCCAGCGTCAAGGAGGTGGGCACGGCGCTCATGCTGCCATTGTCGAACCGGGCACCGCGCGACCCCAAATCAGCCGCGGCGCCCCTGCTTCTTCGTGACGCCCTTCCGTGCACCGACCTTCGCCGGCTCCTCGACCTCGCCGGTCCACACGATCGGGTCGTAGCCCTCCGTGGGCTCGAAGACGAGGTCGCGGATCCGGCCCCGGTCGGGCACGAGGTAGACCAGGCACATCTGCGCCTCCGCCCCGGCCGCGAAGGGCGTGGGGAACGGCCCGCTCTGGCAGGCGGTGAAGTCGCCGCCGAGGGTCCAGGGGGCGCCGAGGGTGCCGGCCTCGTCGCGGAGGTAGAGCGGCACGGCCTGGCCTCCGAGGTCGGACTCGCCGGCGTTGGCCATCCGCACGCGTACGAAGTAGGCGCGCGAGGCAGCCATGGTGTCGTCACGCAGCCAGCCGTCGAAGACCGACGTGCGCGGCTCGAGCACGGACTCGACGCTCAGCTCGAGCTCGCCGGTCACGTCGGCGGTGGGCTGCCACACCAGCGTCGCGCGCTCACCGAAGTCCAGCCGCGTGCCGGGATCGGTGCCGGTGGCCACCGTCGCGGTGGAGGTCGCGACGGGGGTCTCCCCGGGCTCGGGGGCGTCAGGCGTGATGCCGGAGCCCGTGCACCCCGTCAGCGCGAGGGCGAGGACCGCGCCCGCGACCGGCACCGGGATCGGGGCACGCCACATGGCGCCATCGTGGCACGACGGACGCTGCCCGGGCCGCCGAACGGCGTACGGCCGTCAGCAGCCGACGAACTTCTCCGCGAACCAGCGCGTGATGCCGTCGAGGCTGACCCGCTCCTGGGCCATCGTGTCGCGCTCGCGGATCGTGACGGCGTTGTCGTCGAGGGTCTCGAAGTCGACCGTGACGCAGTAGGGCGTGCCGATCTCGTCCTGGCGGCGGTAGCGGCGACCGATGGCGCCGGAGTCGTCGAAGTCGACGTTCCAGTTCTCGCGCAGCTCGGCGGCGAGCGCCTTGGCCTTGGGCGAGAGGTCGGCGTTGCGGCTCAGCGGCAGGACCGCGACCTTGACCGGCGCGAGGCGCGGGTCGAGCTTGAGCACGACGCGCTTGTCGACGCCGCCCTTGGTGTTGGGCGCCTCGTCCTCGGTGTAGGCATCGATGAGGAACGCCATCAGCGAACGGGTGAGGCCGGCGGCGGGCTCGATGACGTAGGGCAGGTAGCGGTCGTCGGCGGCCTGGTCGTAGTAGGACAGGTCCTTGCCGGAGAACTCGCTGTGCTGCTTGAGGTCGAAGTCGGTGCGGTTGGCGATGCCCTCGAGCTCCTCGAAGTCACGGCCCGAGAACCCGAAGCGGTACTCGATGTCGGTCGTGCCCTTGGAGTAGTGCGACAGCTTCTCCGTCGGGTGCTCGTAGTGGCGCAGGTTGTCGGGGTTGATGCCGAGGTCGACGTACCAGCGGGTGCGCTCCTCGATCCAGTAGCGGAACCACTCGTCGTCCTCGCCGGGCTTGACGAAGAACTCCATCTCCATCTGCTCGAACTCGCGGGTGCGGAAGATGAAGTTGCCCGGCGTGATCTCGTTGCGGAAGCTCTTGCCCATCTGGGCGATGCCGAAGGGCGGCTTCTGGCGGCTGCTCGTGACGACGTTGGCGAAGTTGAGGAAGATGCCCTGCGCGGTCTCGGGACGCAGGTAGTGCAGGCCCGACTCGTCCTCGATGACGCCGAGGTAGGTCTTGAGCATCATGTTGAAGTTGCGCGGCTCGGTCCAAGCGTTGCGGGTGCCGCAGTTGGGGCACGCGACCGACTCGTTGATGTCGACGTCGTCGGGGTCGTCGATGCCCTTCTTGGCCGCGTGGTCCTCCTGCAGGTGGTCCTCGCGGAAGCGCTTGTGGCACGACTGGCACTCGACCAGCGGGTCGCTGAAGGTGCTCAGGTGGCCGGAGGCCTCCCACGTGCGCGTCGGGAGGATGACGCTGGAGTCGAGGCCGACGACGTCGTCACGCCGGGTGACCATGAACTTCCACCACTGGCGCTTGATGTTCTCCTTGAGCTCCACGCCCAGCGGACCGTAGTCCCACGCGGAGCGGGTGCCGCCGTAGATCTCACCGCACGGGTAGACGAAACCCCGGCGCTTGGCGAGGGAGACGACGTTGTCCAGGGCGGTGGGGGCGGGCTTGGCCACGGTGGTGTTCCTTCGGGTCGCGCCGGCTGGCTGCCGGCTCGTGGGGGCGAGCGCTCACCCTATCGACCGCGGCTGCGCCTCGTTGAGGTCGGTCCCCTCCTCGACGAGCTCGTACGCGCTGGGCTCGTCGAGGGCGTGCACCATCAGCGGCTGGACGTGCATCTTGCCCTCGAAGGAGCCGAGCGCGCGGCGGTAGGAGCCGACGTTCTCCCACCGCGTGGTGAGCACCCAGAGGGCAGGGTCGTCGACGTTGCGGCCGACCTCTCCCCCGACGTAGCCGGGCTTGGCCGCCAGGATCCCGAGGGCGTGCAGCAGGCCGTGGCGCAGCTCGTCCTCCGCGGCAGCGTCGGGGCGGGGCGTACGGAGGCGGGTGACGACGAGCACGGGGTCAGCGTACGGGCGCGGTAGTCCAGTGACGAACGGTCGCGAGCGGTGGCCGATCACAGCCATTCCTCACTGGACTACACCCGGGTTTGACAATGGTTCTCAACATCGCTGAGAATCGTTCTCATGTCGACCCGCTCCCGCTCCCGCTCCCTCGCCCTCGCCAGCACGCTGACCGCCACCGTCCTCCTTGCCGGGTGCGGTCAGTCGGGCGCCGCCGACTCCGACAGTGGTCGTCAGGCCGTCGCGGCGTTCTACCCACTGGCCTGGGTGACGGAGCGGGTGGCGGGCGACGACTGGGAGGTCACCAACCTGACCCAGCCCGGTGGCGAGCCCCACGACCTCGAGCTCGGCATCTCCCAGACGGCGGACCTCGACGAGGCCGACGTGGTCGTCTTCCAGCACGACTTCCAGCCGGCGGTCGACGAGGCGGTCGAGAACGTCTCCGACGCCGTCCTCGTCGACGCCGAGGAGGCGGTGGACCTCCGCTCGATCGAGGAGCAGCACGAAGGCCACGAGGACGAGCACGGGGACGAGCACGCCGACGAGGAGCACTCCGAGGACGACGGCCACGACCACGGCGACACCGACCCGCACTTCTGGCAGGACCCGCTCCTGATGGCCGACATGGCCGACGCCGTCGCGGAGGGCCTCGCCGAGGTCGACGCCGACGGCGCGGCGGCGTACCGGGCCAATGCCGAGGAGCTGCGCGCCGAGCTCGAGGACCTCGACGCCGAGTTCACCGAGGGCCTCGCTGCGTGCGAGCGCGACACGGTCGTGGTCAGCCACGAGGCGTTCGGCTACCTCGAGCGCTACGGCGTGCACTTCGAGGGGATCGCCGGCCTCACCCCCGACGCCGAGCCGACCCCCGCCGTCCTGGCCGAGCTGGAGGAGCTGATCGCCAGCGAGGGCATCACCACCGTGTTCTCCGAGCGGCTCGCCTCGCCCGCCATGGCCGAGAGCCTGGCGTCCGACACCGGCGTCGAGACCGCCGTCCTCGACCCGATCGAGGGACCGGGCGATGGCGACGGCGCCACCGACTACGTTGCTCTCATGCAGCAGAACCTCGCGGCGCTCCAGCAAGCCAACGGATGCTGAACCCCGCCGGCACCGCGGTCGTCGAGGCCCGTGACGTCACGGTCGCCCTCGGCGGCCGTCCGGTGCTCCGAGGCAACGACCTGGTGGTCCGGCAGGGCGAGTTCGTGGCCCTGATGGGTGCCAACGGTTCGGGCAAGAGCACCCTGGTGCGCGCCCTCACCGGGCTGCGGCCCCTCACCCAGGGCTCCGTCCTCCTCTTCGGCACTCCGTTGCAGGACTTCAAGGAGCGCCACCGCATCGGCTTCGTCCCGCAGCGCGGCACCGCGGCGGGCGGCGTGCCGTCCAGCGTGCGCGAGGTGGTGGCCTCCGGCCGGCTCACCCGGCGCCCGCTGCTGCGCCCGGCAGGAAAGGCCGACCGGGCCGCCATCGACGACGCCCTCGAGGTCGTGGGTCTCACCGGCATGGCCAGCGAGGGCGTCTCGACGCTCTCCGGAGGCCAGCAGCAGCGTGTCCTCATCGCGCGCGCGCTGGCAGGCGAGCCCGAGCTGTTCTTCCTCGACGAGCCGACGGCCGGCGTCGACCTGCCCAACCAGCTCGCGCTCGCCGAGGCCCTGCGGACCCTGTCCGAGCGGGGCGCCACCATCGTCCTCGTCGCCCACGAGCTCGGTCCGCTCGAACCGCTCGTGGACCGCGCGGTGGTGATGCGCGACGGCCGGATCGCCTACGACGGCCCGCCGCTGGCCCACGAGGACGTCCACGGCCACCACCACCCGATCGCCGGCTCGCACGACCACGTGCCCCACGTCGGTTCCCCGTTCGACACGATGTCGCTCGACCCGAGGGAGGACCGCCGATGAGTCCCGCCGAGCTCCTCGACCTGCTGGGCCGCGACTTCATGCAGCGCGCGCTCCTCGCGGCCCTGCTCACCGGTCTGGCGGCACCCGCGATCGGCACCTTCATCGTGCAGCGCCGCCTCGCCCTTCTGGGCGACGGCATCGGCCACGTGGCGGTGACCGGCGTCGCCCTCGGGCTCCTGACCGGAGCGTCCCCCACGTGGACCGCGGTCGTCGTGGCCATCCTCGGTGCCGTGCTCATCGAGGTCATCAGGGAGAAGGGCCACACCAACGGGGACGTCGCCCTCGCCCTGCTGTTCTACGGCGGGCTGGCAGGTGGAGTCCTCATCACAGGACTCGCCGGCGACGGAGCCGCCGGCCTGCAGGTCTACCTCTTCGGGTCCGTGACGAGCATCAGCTCGACCGAGGTCTGGTACACCGCCGGGCTGGCGCTCGTGGTCCTGACCTTCACGCTCGGCCTCCTCCCCCAGCTGTTCGCGGTCGCCTCGGACCCCGAGTTCGCGAAGGTGGCGGGCCTCCGGGTCCGCGCCTACAACCTCCTCGTCGCCGTCCTGGCCGCCGTCAGCGTGACCGTCGCCATGCGCACCGTGGGCCTGCTGCTCGTCTCGGCGCTCATGGTCGTGCCGGTCGCCACCTCCCAACAGCTCGCGCGCTCCTTCCGCTCGACACTGCTGTGGGCCATGGTCCTCGGCGGGGTCGCCGCAGTCGGTGGGCTGGTCGTCGCGGCTTGGCTCTCCGCCCGGGCCACGGTGGCCCCGGGCCCGTCGATCGTGCTCCTGGCGCTGGCGATGTTCGCCGCGACCTGGCCGGTCGGCGTCTGGCTACGCCGTCGTCGGCGCCTCACCGAGCCGTTCCCCGCGCTGGGCACCGGGACACCCGGTCCGCACGAGGTGGACGAGCACCCGCACCAGCACGGCGACGACTGCGGCCACCCGGCGGTCCCGCACGAGGACCACCTCGACTACGTCCACGACGGCCACCGGCACGCCCCGCACGGAGAGCACTATGACGAGCACTGACCCCCAGGGCAGCACCCAGACGCAGCAGCGACGTCCCACCCGGCAGCGGCGCGCGGTCGCGGCGGCCCTCGCAGGCTTCGACGACTTCCGCAGCGCCCAGGAGATCCACGACCTGATCTCGCGGCAGGGCGACTCGGTCGGCCTGGCCACCGTCTACCGCACGCTGTCGTCGCTCGCCGAGGCCGGCGAGGTCGACATGCTCCGCAACGAGGACGGTGAGGCCATCTGGCGCAGCTGCTCCGACACGCACCACCACCACCTCGTGTGCCGCACGTGCGGCGCCACGGTCGAGGTGGAGGGCCCGGCCGTCGAGCGCTGGACCAACGCCATCGCCGCCGAGCACGGCTACGCCGACCTCAGCCACACGCTGGAGATCTTCGGGACCTGCCCGACCTGCCGCTGAGGCTGACGGTGGTCCCGCCCGAGCGGTGTCGTAACCACATTTGTGCGGTGTCGGAGGTGGGTGGCGCACCGCCCGCCAGCGCGGCGTACGCCGACACGCCGGGTGGCGGTGCCAGAGCCACGTGTGCGGGGACGCGGAGGTGGGTGGCGCACCGCCAGCCGCAGCGGACGGTCAGGCGTTGGGGAGCGCGCCGCCGTAGCGACGGTCGCGACGGGCGTAGGTCTCCACTGCGGCCCAGAGGTGGCGGCGGTCGACGTCGGGCCACAGCACGTCGGTGAAGACCATCTCGCTGTAGGCCGCCTGCCACAGCATGAAGTTGGACAGCCGCTGCTCCCCCGACGTGCGCCAGACGAGGTCGGCGTCGGGGAGCTCGGGGACGTAGAGGTGGCGGGCGAAGGTGCGCTCGTCGATCTTGTCGGGGTTGATCCGACCCGCCGCGACCTCGCGCCCGATGGCCCGCGCGGCGTCGGCGAGCTCGGCACGGCCGCCGTAGTTGACGCACATGGTCAGGGTCAGGACGTCGTTGTCCTTCGTCATCTCCTCCGCGACCTGGAGCTCCTTGATCACCGACCTCCACAGCCGGGGGGCGCGCCCGGCCCAGCGCACGCGTACGCCGAGCTCGTGCATCTCGTCGCGGCGACGTCGGATCACGTCGCGGTTGAAGCCCATCAGGAAGCGGACCTCGTCGGGCGAGCGCGACCAGTTCTCGGTGGAGAAGGCGTAGGCCGAGATGGCCTTGACGCCGATCTCGATCGCGCCCTCGACGACGTCGAAGAGCGAGGACTCGCCCTCCTCGTGGCCCTTCGTGCGGGGCAGCCCGCGGTCCTTGGCCCAGCGTCCGTTGCCGTCCATGACGATGGCGACGTGCCCGGGGACGAGGTCGCGCGGGATCGACGGGGGCGTCGCGCCGCTCGGGTGCGGGGTGGGCTGGCGGACGGAGCGCTTCACGGGAGAGAGCCTAGTCAGCGCTCGACGTACGCCATCGAGCGCAGGCCGCGCTCGAGGTGCCAGGCGAGGTAGGCCGAGACGAGGTTGCTGGCCTCGCGCAGGTGGCGCGGGTCGGCCGCGTGGACGACCGGCCAGTCACCCACGAGCAGCGCGCCCAGGACCAGCACCGTCTCGGCGGCCGGCGTGGCAGAGCCGGGGAGCTTGTCGGAGGTGCAGAGCACGCCGCCGGCCGAGGGGTTGAAGAACCGGTGCGGGCCCTCGACGCCGCACTGGACGCAGTGGTCGAAGGAGGGTGCGTAGCCCGCGACCGACAGCGAGCGCAGGAGGTAGGAGTCGAGGACCTGCTTGGCCCCGTGCTGACCGGTCGCCATCACCCGCAGCCCGCCGACGAGCAGGAGGAACTGCTGGACGGCCGGCTCGCCCTCCTCGGTGACGAGACGGTCGGCGGTCTCGAGCATCACGGTGCCCGCGGTGTAGCGGTCGTAGTCCATGCCCAGGCGGGAGTTGAACGGGTCGAGCGTCTCGGCCTGGGTGATCACGTCGAGGCTGCGCCCCTCGGCGAGCTGAAGATCGACGTGGGCGAACGGCTCCAGCCGCGAGCCCCAGCGCGACGTCGTACGCCGCACTCCCTTGGCGACGGCGCGCACCTTGCCGCGCTGACGCGTCAGCAGGGTGATGATGCGGTCGGCCTCGCCCAGCTTGTGGGTGCGGAGCACGACCGCCTCGTCGCGGTAGAGGGGCACCGGACCATTCTCCCCCACCGACCCCGCCGCAGCCGGCTCCGCGTCAGCGTTTCCGGGCGCGGACCGCGTCGTGCTCCGCGCGGGCCCAGCACTCGAGGGCGAAGTCGGCCGCCGCCTTCGTCAGCCGGTCGGGCCGGAAGCGCCACTCCAGGATCGACGAGGCTCGCTCGAGCCGGACCTGGGGCAGCTCGGCGGCGAGCATGTCGGCGTCGACGAAGGGGTGGATCGGGTCGATCGGGTGGCCCACCAGGAAGACCGGTGCGTGGATCCGGCGGCGCTGGCTCGACGACGGTGCCAGGCGACCGAAGATCACGCCGTGCAGCACCGAGGCGACCGAGTCGGCGCGGTGGTCGACGGTGTCGAGGCCGATGCCGGCCCAGAAGGGGACGATGCCGCGGGGCACCGACCGCGACAGCTTCTGCAGGGTGTTGGCGGTGAAGGGCAGGTAGCGCGCGGCCAGCATGATCGGCACGAAGGCGAGGATCCCGGCGACGAGCGCGTGGTTGAGCACCGGCATCTCGACGATCAGGCCCTTGACCCGCTCGGGGGCGATCACCGCGACCTCGAGGGACACGTTGGCGCCCAGCGAGGTGCCGCCGATGACGGCCTGCTCGGCGCCGAGGTGGTCGAGCAGCGCGACGACCTGCTCGCCGAACGACGTCATCGAGTAGACGAGCGGGTCGGCGGGCTGGTCGGAGCGGCCATGGCCGAGCAGGTCGAGCGTGACCACGTGCAGGCCCTGGGCGGCCATCGCCCGCGCCAGCGGCTGCTGCATGCGTCGCGGCATGAGCAGGCCGTGGAGCAGCACCACCCACTCGTCGCCCGACCCGTACTCGGTGTACTCCAGCCGGTCGCGCCCGCCGTCGGACTCGACGAAGAACTGTCCGATCCGCTCGCTCACCAACATGGGTTCAATGTAGTCGCGATCGAGGGTCCCGCCATGGAACGCTCCGCCCATGGTCTCGATCGTCACAGCCGGCCCCGACGACTGGCGAGCGGTCCGCGAGGTCAGGCTGCGGGCGCTGGCGGACAGTCCGGACGCCTTCGGCGTCACCCTGCAGGAGGCGCTGGCGCAGACCGAGGCGGTGTGGCGCGAACGTCTGCGGGGGTCGAACCCGACGCTGCTCGCGCTCGACGAGGACCGCCCCGTCGGCATGGGTGGCGGGTTCCTCCCGCCGGGAACCGACGTCGCCTGGATCTGGGGGATGTGGATCGCCCCGGAGCGCCGCGGCACCGGCCTCGGGCGCCGGATCGTCGACGAGCTGGTCCGCTGGGCGCAGGGCACCGGACGCGTCGTGCACCTCCACGTGGCCGAGGGCAACGACCGCGCCCGGGCGCTCTACGTCTCCAGCGGCTTCGTGGCGACGGGCCAGTGGGAGCCCCTGCGCGACGAGACGCCGGTGCTGATCGAGGAGCTGGTGCTCAGGCGCGGTTGACGGCGCTGATCACGGCCTTGAGCGAGGCGGTGACGATGTTGGCGTCGAGGCCGACGCCCCAGAGCAGCTTCTCGCCCACGGCGCACTCGACGTACGCCGCTGCGATGGCGTCGCCGCCGGCCGACAGCGCGTGCTCGGCGTAGTCGAGGACCCGGACGTCGTGGCCGAGCCCGGAGATGGCGTCGACGAAGGCCGCGATCGGGCCGTTGCCCTCGCCGGAGAGCTCCTGGCGCTCGCCGTCGACGAACACCCCGACGGTGAGCTGGTCCTTCTCCCCCGCGGCGCTGGAGGTGTGCACGGAGTCGAGCTCCAGCGGGGCGGTGCGGTCGAGGTACTCGGCGCGGAAGACCGACCAGATCTCCTCGGGGGTGATCTCGCCGCCCTCGGTGTCGGTGCGCAGCTGAACGACGCGGCTGAACTCGATCTGCGCGCGTCGCGGCAGGTCGAGCTTGTGCTCGGACTTCAGCACGTAGGCCACGCCACCCTTGCCGGACTGGCTGTTGACCCGGATGACCGCCTCGTAGGAGCGGCCGACGTCCTTGGGGTCGATGGGCAGGTAGGGCGCTTCCCACGGCAGCTCCCCGACGGGTACGCCGAGGGCCGCAGCCTTCTTGTCCAGGTCCTCCAGGCCCTTCTTGATCGCGTCCTGGTGCGAGCCGGAGAAGGCGGTGTAGACGAGGTCGCCGGCGTAGGGGTGGCGCGGGTGGACCGGCAGGTTGGTGCAGTACTCGACGGTGCGGCGGACCTCGTCGATGTCGCCGAAGTCGACCTGCGGGTCGATGCCCTGGCTGAAGAGGTTCATCCCGAGGGTGACCAGGTCGACGTTGCCGGTGCGCTCGCCGTGGCCGAACAGGCAGCCCTCGACGCGGTCGGCGCCGGCCATCAGGCCCAGCTCGGTGGCCGCGACCGCGGTGCCGCGGTCGTTGTGCGGGTGCAGGCTGATCGCGGAGTGCTCGCGACGGGTCAGACCTCGGCCGAAGTACTCGATCTGGTCGGCGTAGGTGTTGGGCGTCGACATCTCGACCGTGGCGGGCAGGTTGAGGATGATCTCGCGCCCGGCCTCGGGCTGCCACACGTCGGAGACCGCCTCGCACACGCTGAGCGCGAAGTCGGTGTCGGACTGCGTGAAGATCTCCGGGCTGTACTGGTAGCCGAAGTCCTGGCTGCCGACGATCGAGCCGAGGCGCTCCTCGGCGTACTTCATCACCATCTCGGTGCCGCGCACGGCGATGTTGCGGCACTCGTCGGGGGTGACGTTGAAGACGACGCGCTGGAAGAGCGGCGCCGTGGCGTTGTAGAGGTGGACGGTGGCACGCGGGGCTCCGACGAGGGAGTCGACCGTGCGCTCGATGAGGTCCTCCCGGGCCTGGGTCAGCACCGAGATCTGCACGTCGTCGGGGATCCGGTCCTCGGTGATGAGCTTGCGGACGAAGTCGAAGTCGGTCTGGCTCGCGCTCGGGAAGCCGACCTCGATCTCCTTGTAGCCCATCTTCACCAGCAGCTCGAACATCGTGAGCTTGCGGGCCGGGGTCATCGGGTCGATCAGCGCCTGGTTGCCGTCGCGCAGGTCGGTGGAGAGCCAGCGCGGCGCCTTCTCGACCTTCCTGGTCGGCCAGGTGCGGTCGGGCACGTCGACGGGCACGAACGGGGTGTAGCGGCCGAACGGCATCGGGCTGGTGCCCTGCTGGTTGGCGGTGTTGCTCAGGTTGGTCATGGTGTCCTCGTTGTCGGTCGGTGTCGGGCGACCGGCGCGCTCCGCACTCCGCAACGAGGGGGCCGGTTCAGGCCTCGCTGCGGCAGCCAAGGAGGAGGGTGCGCATCATGACCGGACCAGAATAGCCCCGGCACCACGAGCGCGCTGCGGGTCTCCCGGTGGCTGAGACGGCTCAGGCGCGACCGCGGGCGGCGTACGCCACCGCGGTGAGGTCGAACGGCCCGTCACCGAGCCGGCGACGCAGGACCTCCTCCAGCCGGGCCCGGCCGTCCGGACCCAGCGCGGCGACGACATCGCCCGCGGGTCCGACGCCGTGCAGGTAGGGCTCCCACCACTCCTCGAAGCTCGGGTGCGTCACCGCCACCGGCACCTCGACCGCCTCGACGCCGCGGAGCCCGGCACCCTCCAGGATCGCGACGAGGCCCTCACGGGAGCCCCCGGGGAACTCGCGCTCCCCCGGGTGCGCGGGCTGGAGCTCCGCGACCGCCTCCCACAGCGGCCACATCGGTGCGCGCGCCCCGACGAGGTCCCAGACGGTCGCGCCGACCCAGCCGCCGGGCCGCGTCACCCGGGACATCTCGGCGACGCCACCGACGGGATCGGCCATGAAGTGCACCACCAGGCACGCCGCGGCGACGTCGAAGGCGTCGTCGTCGTGGGGCAGCGACTCCGCCTCGCCCCGGCGGACGTCGACCCCGGGGAGCCGGTCGCGGCACGCCTCGACGAAGGACGCCGACGGGTCGACCGCCGCCACCTGCGCGGCACCGAGCCGGTCCACGAGGACGCTCGTCAGCGCTCCCGGCCCGCAGCCGACGTCGATGGCCCGCTGGCCGGGTGCGACCTCCAGCCAGTCCGCGAGGACGACCGCGAGCGGTCGGGAGTAGCGGCCCATGAACCGGTCGTAGGCATCACCTGTCACCTCGAAGGTCACGACACGCGACGCTACTCCGCCTCGTAGGCTCTCGCCATGCCCCGATTGCTGGTGGTCCACCACTCGCCGACCCCGTCGGTCGCCGCGATCACCGACGCGGTCGTGGCGGGCGCCTCGGACGACGCGATCGAGGGCGTCGAGGTGGTCGTGCGGGCAGCGTTGGAGGCCGACGCGGACGACGTGCTCGCCGCCGACGGCTACGTGCTCGGCACCCCGGCGAACTTCGGCTACATGAGCGGTGCGCTCAAGCACTTCTTCGACACGATCTTCCTCCAGGCCGGCGGGGCGCTGGCCGACGACGGCGGGGCCGCCGGCGCCGAGGGCGGCCGCCGTCCCTACGGCCTCTACGTCCACGGCCGCTACGACACGACCGGCGCCGTGCGCTCGGTGCAGTCCATCGTCGGGGCGCTCCCCTGGCGCCAGGCGGCTCCGGTGCTGGAGGTGCTCGGTGAGGTGCGCGAGGCGGACCGAGAGTCGGCGTACGACCTGGGTGGGACGCTCGCGGCCCTGGTGATGTCGTGAGGCGCCTCCTCGCCGCGGCCGTCGCCGTGGTGGCGCTGTCCGGGTGCACGTCCTCCGCGCCCGCGGACGAGCCCGCCCCCTCGTCGACCGCGTCGCCGACGGCGCCGTCGACCCCGGAGCCTCCTCCCGACCCGGGCCCGACGCCCGAGGTGGGCGAATGCCACGCACTCACGTTCCGACAGGCCGTCGCAGTGGTCGGGCGCACCGCTCCCGTGGCGTGCGCTCGCCGGCACACCGCCCAGACCTATTTCGTCGGCCGGCTGCGGCTGACCACCCCGGCGGGCCGGACCCGGAGCGTGGACTCCGAAGCGGCCCAGCGCCAGGCTCGTACGACGTGCACGGCGCGGCTGCCGCGGCACCTCGGGGTGGCACCGCGCGACCTGCGGCTCGCGATGGTCAGGGCCGTGTGGTTCACCCCGAGCCCGGCCCGCGCCGAGGCCGGCGCCGACTGGTTCCGCTGCGACGTCGTCGCGGTCGCCGGACCGCGGGAGCTGCTGCCGCTGCCGCGCCGGACGAAGGGCTGGGGTGACGCCCCGGTGCTCGAGATGTGTGCCACCGCGGCACCCGGCACCCGGGCGTTCCGACGGGTGTCGTGCGGCGCGCGGCACACGTGGCGGGCGACCTCGACGGTCGACCTGGCCGGACGCCGACTGCCGCGACCGGCAGCGGTCGCGGCTCGCATGGATCCCACGTGCCGCGCGGACGCCCGCTCGGCCGCGGCGGACCCACTCGACTTCACCTGGTCGCAGGAGGTCCCCACCCGGGAGCAGTGGGACGCCGGCCAGCGCTATGGCATCTGCTGGGTGCCCGTCACGGGTTGAGGCACTCCGGGATCGAGTCCCCCGGGCCGGTCGGGTCGGCGGTGGTCCCCGAGGGGTCGAGGACCTTGACCCAGTCCACCGTGTCGAACTGGCGCAGCGTCGGCATGATCTCGCCGGCGATCGTCACGGTCGAGCCGCCGCTGCTGCACCCACCTCGCAGCCGCACGCGCGCGATGCCTCCGGCGATGGCGAGGTCGGCGAAGCCGGTGGCGCGTGAGCGCACGAGTCGCAGGCCGCGGGCGCGCTCCCGGTCGAGGGGGCCGGCGAAGAGCCGGTCCATCACTCCGGTGGCGGGTGAACCGACCGGGACGGGCCGCGTGCGGGGGACGAAGAACGGCTCCAGGTTGGCGGCGAAGCGGTCCTCGTCGAGGAAGAACACTCGGCGCTCGACCGTGCGGAAGGCGGCTCCCACCTCCACCACGACGCGGTCGCGCCCGGGCTGCCGGACGACGGACACCGGGATACGGCGCGCCAGCCCGAGGCCGTACGTCGTCCAGCCCTCGAACAGGCCCGAGCGCACCACGGTCATCACGTTGGGCAAGGCGAACGACCGCCGTGCCGGAGCATCCGTGGCCCGGTCGGTCCGGGTGGGCTGCAGCCCGACCTGGAGGATCGCGCGGCCCGCGATGCGGATCGGCAGGCCCGACCCGTCGCCGAGGAGCCGGTCGACGTAGCGCACGTCGACGCCCGCAGGGATGCCGTCGTCGAACTGGAAGACCACGCGGTCGACACCGTCGCGGTGCACGGCGCGTACGTCGACCAGCTGGGGCAGTGCGGCGGGTCGGGCGTCGGCCGCAGGCACCGCGGCGAGGCCCGCGGCCGCGGGTGACTGGACGAGCAGTGCTGTCACCAGCGACGTCGTGGACAGCAGGCGCAGGATCCTCACGGCGGACCTCCAGTGTTCGACGACCGGTGCACCGAACCTAGACCCGCCGCAGCGCGGTCCCCCAGTGCCGAAGGTCCCGCACCGGAGCTGTCGTCAGAAGCCGAGCTTGCGCAGCTGGCGCGGGTCGCGCTGCCAGTCCTTGGCGATCTTCACCTGGAGGTCGAGGTAGACCGGCGTGCCGAGCAGCGCCTCGATCTGCTTGCGCGCGGCGGTGCCGACCGAGCGCAACCGCGAGCCCTTGTGGCCGATCATGATGCCCTTCTGGGAGTCACGCTCGACGTAGAGGTTGGCCACGATGTCGAGCAGCGGCTTGTCGGCCGGGCGCCCCTCCCGCAGGCCCATCTCCTCGACCACCACGGCGATCGAGTGCGGCAGCTCGTCGCGCACACCCTCCAACGCGGCCTCACGAATGAGGTCGGCGGCCAGTGCCTCCTCCGGCGCGTCGGTGAGGTCGCCGTCGGGGTAGAGCGGCGGCCCCTCGGGCAGGAGGCCGACCAGCAGGTCGGCGAGCAGCTGCACCTGGTCGCCCGAGACCGCCGACACCGGCACGATCTCAGCCCACTCCGTCGAGGTCTCCGCCCCGAGAGCGGCGATGTCGAGCAGGTGCTGGCCGAGCTGCTCGGGGGTCACCAGGTCGGTCTTGGTGGCCACCGCGATGCGGACCGTACGACGCACCTTGGCCAGCTCGGTGACCAGGAACCGGTCGCCCGGGCCGATCTTCTCGTTGGCCGGGAAGCAGCACGCCACCACGTCGACCTCGGCCCACGTCGTGCGGACCAGGTCGTTGAGCCGCTCGCCCAGCAGGGTGCGCGGGCGGTGGAGACCGGGGGTGTCGACGAGGATCAGCTGGGCGTCCTCGCGGTGCACGATGCCGCGCACCACGTTGCGCGTGGTCTGGGGCTTGGAGGACGTGATGACGATCTTCTGCCCGACCAGCGCGTTGGTCAGCGTCGACTTGCCGGCGTTGGGCCGGCCGACGAAGGAGGCGAAGCCGCTGCGGTAGCCCTCGGGCGCGGAGTAGAACGCACCGGCGGGCGCGACCCCGGAGAGGTCGAAGTCGTCGTCGAGCTCGTCGTCCTCGTCGTCGTCGTCGAGCTCCTCCACCGTCTCGTCGACGGGCTCCTCCACCACGTCCTGGTCGGTGTGGTCCTGCTCGTCAGCCATCGCTCGCCTCTCGCGCTGCGTCGTACTCGGCCCAGATCTGCTCGTCACTCTTCCCTGCCGCCTTGCCCGCACGCCAGAGCGGACCCGGATCGACCGCCCGCGGCTGCCGTCCGGCCGTCGCGCGCCAGTAGCCCATGACGTCGTAGTGGCTGGCCGGCAGGCCGACCTCGCGCATCAGGTGCTTGCGGATCGCGCGCATCTGCGCGGACTCCCCGGCCATCCAGAAGTAGCCCTCGCCGGAGGGCCACTCGATGCCCTCGACGACCTCGGCCAGCGCGCTCTGGCCGTGGGACGGCGGGCTGAGCCAGGTGACGTCGGGGCCGTCGGGCAGGTAGCCGGCCAGGTCGTCGGGCACCTCGGCGAGGACGTACGTCGCCAGGTCGGGGTGCGCGGTGGTCTCGACGATGCGGGCCATCGCGGGCATCGCGGTGAGGTCGCCGACCAGCATCAGCCAGGACGCGCCTGCCGGGGGCGCGAAGGACGACTTAGGCTCGGTGATCGTCACGGTGTCGCCCACGCAGTCGCGCATCGCCCACTCGGTGACGAGACCGACGTCGTGGACCACCACGTCGAGGGTCAGCTCGCCGCCGGAGAAGTCGCGGACGGTGTAGTAGCGGCTCTGGAACTGCCCGGGCACCACGAGACCGACCCACTCGTCGGGCACGCCGGTGCTGGCGAACCCGTCGAGGCCGTCGAGGACCAGCCGGACCAGGTGGTCCGACAGCGGTTCGCGGCGACGTACGGTCGCCTGGAACTGGGCTGCGCGGGTGCTCACCCGAGGAGGTTATCGGTGGCTCACCAGTGCGGGCGCATCGGGAAGTCGGAGCGCCCGTCAGCGTGGTTGCGCGTCGCGAGCACCTGGTGGAGCTCCACCTCGTCGCGCTCGAAGCCGATGCGCGAACCGGCGATGTAGAGGCCCCACACCCGTGCCGTCCCCTCCCCCACCTCGGCCACGCACTCGTCCCAGTGCTCGACCAGGTTGCGGTTCCAGTCGCGCAGCGTGGCGGCGTAGTGCGGGCGCAGGTTCTCGCTGTGCTGGACCTCCAGGCCCTGGTCCTGCGCAGCGGAGATGATCGTGCCCGACCCGATCAGCTCGCCGTCGGGGAAGACGTAGCGGTCGATGAAGGCGCCGGTCTCCTGGCGGCTGTTGCTCGGGCGGGTGATGCAGTGGTTGAGCAGCCGCCCGCCGGGGCGGAGCCGGTCGCGCAGGTGGGCGAAGTAGGCCGGGTAGTTGCGCACCCCGACGTGCTCGGTCAGCCCGATCGAGCTCACCGCGTCGAAGCCGGTCTCGACCACGTCGCGGTAGTCGAGGTGGCGCACCTCCGCGAGGTCGCCGAGGCCCTCGCGGTCGATCGCCTCCTTGGCCCACTGGGCCTGCTCCAGCGACAGCGTGACACCGAGCGCGCGTACGCCGTGCTCACGCGCAGCGTGGCGCACCATCGTGCCCCACCCGCAGCCCACGTCGAGCAGGCGCTGCCCGGGCCGCAGGTCGAGCTTGCGGCACACCAGGTCGAACTTCGCGGCCTGCGCCTGCTCGAGGGTGGCGTCCGGTGTCTCGTAGAGGGCGCAGGTGTAAGCCATCGACGGGCCGAGCACGAGCTCGTAGAAGCGGTTGGAGACGTCGTAGTGGCGCGAGATCACCTCCGCGTCGCGCGTCATCGAGTGGCGCAGGCCCTCGACCGCGCGGCGCCACCGGGGCAGGTGCTCCTGCGGCGGCGGAGGCGGCGGTCGCAGGTGCGACACCCCCAGGCTGCGGGCGATGAGCACGGCCTCGGACGGAGTCGGCACCCGGAACCTCGTGTGGTCCTTGAGCAGCACGAGCGCGTCGTACGGGTCGCCGGGATGGACCCCCGACAGGTCCAGGTCACCACTGACGTAGGCGCGCGCCATGCCGAGGTCACCGGGCGCGGTCATCAGGAAGGACAGCCCGCGCTCGGAGCGCAGATGCATCCCGAGGTCGGCGTCGGGCGGGCCGGCGCTGCTGCCGTCGTACGCCGTGAAGCGCAGCGGCAGCCCGCCCCGCACGAGCCGGTCCATCGCCTCGCCGATGGAGACGCGGCGCTCGGGACCGTGACGGCCGTCGGTGTGGAAGAGGGAGCTCATCGTCGGTGCACCACCTTGTCGTAGAGGGACGTCAGCCGGTCGTCGGGATCGTGGAGCGCCTTGACCTGCGCGAGGTGCGCGCCGCCGTAGAGGCGGTCGAACTCGTCGCGGTCGTAGAACGCCTCGGAGTAGAGGCTCTTGTGGCCGCCGAGCTCGGAGACCTTCGCCTCGATCGCACGGTTGCGCGGCGACCGGGGCGCGTCGGGACCGACGTTGACCACGCCCCAGAACCCGACGTTGACGTAGGTCTCGCCCGCGCTGAGGGGGTAGCCGGGCCACGGCCGCTCACCGGCGTCGTCGCGCCGCAGCCGCAGCGGGCACAACCACACCGGGCGCATGCCGACCTCACGGTCGAACCAGTCGAGGAACTCCGAGAGCCGACCCACCGGCACCTCGACGTCCTGCACCACCCGCTCGCCCTGCGGGCGGCCGGCCCGGCGGTCGAGGCGGTCGCCGACACCGAGGCGCCGGTCCAGCGCGACGAGCCTCCAGTAGACGTCGGAGCGGCGCAGCCGGCGCGGCCACACCCGGCGTACGAGCGGGTGCTGGGCGCCGAACGCCCGCGAGCACCAGAACCAGTCCGTGTCCCACCGCCACAGGTAGTCCGGCACGGTGAGCCGGTCGGTGGTGCACTGCTGGAGGGAGCGGAAGAACACCTGCTGCCCGGTGTAGTCGGAGGTCTCCCCCGGCTCGTCGGTCCAGCGGGCGAGGGTGAGGTAGAGTTCGGTCGGGCTGAACGCGACCCCGTCGAGGCCGTCGACGCGCTCGCCGTCCCACGCCCGGTGCTCGACGATCCGCGTGACCGCCTCGGCGAGCGAGGCGGCGTCGTGGAAGCGGACGTGACGCAGCGCGACGTACGCCGGCACCGGCTCGAGCTCGATGCGCAGACGGGTGGCGTAGCCGAGCGAGCCGTAGGAGTTGGGGAAGGCGTCGAAGAGCGCGTCGCCCGGCTTGACGGTGACGACCTCGCCGGAGCCGGTCAGCACGTCCATCTCGAGCACCGACTCGTGCGGCAGCCCGTGGCGGAAGCTGGTCGACTCGATGCCCAGGCCGCTCACCGCGCCCCCGAGCGTGATGGTCCTCAGCTGCGGCACGACGAGCGGGATGCGGCCGTGCGCCAGGGTGACCTCGACGAGGTGCTCGTAGGTGCACATCCCCTGCACCTCGGCCACGTCGCCGTCGACCTCGATGACGCCCGCGAGGCCCGACACGTCGAGGCCGGAGGCGGCACCGTCGCGGCCCCGGAACAGGTTGCTGGTGCGCTTGGCCAGTCGCACCGGCGCACCCGGCGTGAGCGCAGCCCAGGACCGCAGGAGCCTCGCGACCCCCTGCTGGTGCTGCTCACGTCCGACTGGCGCACGCACCCCTCCACGCTAGCGAGTGGCGGGCGGCCCCGCGAGGGCCTAGGAGCCTGTCGTGACCCGGGTGTGGATCTTCCCGGCGGGGTCCCCCACGAGGACCGGAACACCCGCACCGGCGAGGTCGGTGACGGCACCGAGGTCGGGCACAGTGCTCGTGCCGGCCTCGGTGAGCACGACCGCGGCCTCGAGACCGGCCGCCGCGGACGCCACCGCCATCGCCACGCAGGCCTCGAGCGCGGACAGGCCGAGGTGCTCCAGGCGCACGCTCGCGGCGGCGTACGTCCGGCCGTCGAGGTCGCGGACCGCGGCGCCCTCCTCGGCCCTGGCGCGCACCCGGGTGGCCCGGGCGAGCGTCACCAGCTTGGCGTCCTCGGGGCTGAGGTCGGCGGGCTCGGGCGCGTCGGTCATGGGCGACAGCCTAGTGAGCCGTCAGCGGCCCGAGCCCGCGGCATGCCCCGGTGCGTCGTCGTCCTCGGAGCCCTCGGCGGCGAGCACCGAGACGAGCACGGCCTCGATCTTGTTGCGGCGACCGGTGGCACGCTCGGCCTCCAGGCGCAGGCCCTGGCACTCCACGACCGAGCCGGGGATCGGGACCTTGCCGAGGTGCTTGGCCATCAGGCCGCCGACGCTGTCGACGTCGTCGTCCTCGACGGTGAAGCCGACCAGCTCGTCGAGGTCGTCGACGGGGTAGCGGGAGGAGACCCGGATGGTGCCGTCCTCGAGGTGCTCGACCTCGACCTCCTCGACGTCGTACTCGTCGGTGATCTCGCCGACGATCTCCTCCAGCACGTCCTCGATGGTCACCAGGCCGGCGGTGCCGCCGTACTCGTCGACCACGACGGCGATATGCTGGCGGCGCGCCTGCAGCTCGGACAGCAGCGCGTCGACCGGCTTGGAGTCCGGGACGTAGTGCACCGGTCGCATGACCTCGTCGACGCGCTGGGTGAACTCCACGTCGGGTGCCTCGAAGTCGCGCTGGACCAGGTCCTTGAGGTAGGCCATGCCGACGATGTCGTCGAGGTTCTCGTCGACGACGGGGATGCGGGAGTAGCCGCTGCGCAGGAAGAGCGACAGCGTCTGGCGGATGTTCTTGTGGCGCTCGATGTAGACCACGTCGGGGCGCGGCACCATCACCTCGCGGGTGATGGTGTCGCCGAGCTCGAAGACCGAGTGGATCATCCGCCGCTCGCCGGACTCGATGACGGCCGACGCCTCGGCCAGGTCGACCAGCTCGCGCAGCTCGGTCTCGGTGGAGAACGGACCCTCGCTGAAGCCGCGGCCGGGGGTGATCGCGTTGCCGAGCATGATCAGCAGCGCCGGGATCGGGCCGAGGATCGTGGTGACCGCCGACAGCGGCCCGGACGACAGGAGCGCCACCTTGGCGTCGTGCTGGCGGCCGAGGGTGCGCGGGGCGACGCCGATCACGACGAAGGACACGACCAGCATCACGCCGATCGTGGTGAGGACGCTGGGCAGCAGCGAGTCCTGGAAGGCGTCGCGTGCCCACGTGGAGACCAGCACGATGGCGCTGATCTCGCACAGCAGTCGCAGCAGCAGCGCGGTGTTGAGGTAGCGCGCCGGGTCGTCGAGGATCATCACCAGCCGCGCGGAGCCGGGCCGCCCGTCGGCCTTGAGCTCCTCGGCGCGGGCACGGGAGAAGCCGCTGAGCGCGGCGTCGGCGGCGGAGAAGAGGCCGGCGAGCAGGACCAGGAGGGCAGCCGAGCCGAGCTGCCAGATGTCAGCGGTCATCTCAGGCGGGCTCGGGGGTGGAGCGCCACTGCTCCAGCAGCTCGCCCTGGAGGCCGAACATCACGGCGTGCTCCTCGGGCTCGGCGTGGTCGTAGCCCAGCAGGTGGAGGATGCCGTGGACGGTGAGCAGGTCGATCTCGGCCTCGCGGCCGTGCCCGGCCTCCTCGCCCTGCCGCGCGGCGACGGACGGGGCCAGCACCAGGTCGCCGAGCACGCCCTCCTCGGGCTCCTCGTTGACCTTGCCGGGGCGCAGCTCGTCCATCGGGAAGGCCAGCACGTCGGTCGGGCCGTCCTTCTCCATCCACTGGCCGTTGAGCTCGGCGATGGTGTCCTCGTCGACGGCCTTGATGCACAGCTCGGCCTGCGGGTGGACGCGCATCTGCTCCATGACGAAACGGGCCAGGCGGGAGAGGCGGCGTACGTCGAGCTCGAGGCCCGACTCGTTGAGGACCTCGATGCTCATCGCGGGCCCCGCTCGGCGGGGGCGGGGGCGGTGCGCGGGCGGCGGGGGTGCTCGGGCGCCTGGTCCTGGGCGTCGAAGACCTCGTAGGCCTCGACGATGCGGCCCACGAGGCGGTGGCGTACGACGTCGGTGCCGGTGAGGCGGCAGAAGGAGATGTCGTCGACGCCCTCGAGGATGCCCTCCACGACGCGGAGGCCGGACTTGGTGCCCGAGGGGAGGTCGACCTGGCTGGTGTCGCCGGTGACCACGATCCGCGAGCCGAAGCCGAGGCGGGTGAGGAACATCTTCATCTGCTCGGGCGTGGTGTTCTGCGCCTCGTCGAGGATGATGAAGGAGTCGTTGAGCGAGCGGCCGCGCAGGAACGCCAGCGGGGCTACCTCGATGGTCCCGGCGGCCAGCAGCTTGGGGATCGTCTCGGGGTCGACCATGTCGTGCAGCGCGTCGTAGAGCGGGCGCAGGTAGGGGTCGATCTTCTCGCTCAACGTGCCCGGCAGGAAGCCGAGCCGCTCCCCCGCCTCGACGGCCGGGCGGCTGAGGATGATCCGGTTGACCTCCTTGGCCTGGAGCGCCTGCACGGCCTTGGCCATCGCGAGGTAGGTCTTGCCGGTGCCGGCCGGGCCGATGCCGAAGGTGATCGTGGACGTGTCGATCGACTCGACGTAGCGCTTCTGGTTGAGCGTCTTGGGACGGATCGTGCGGCCGCGGTTGGACAGGATATTGAGGCTCAGCACGTCGGCCGGGCGCTCCTGGGTCTCGGTGCGCAGCATCTGGATGATCCGCTCGACCGTCTCGCCGGTCACGCCCTGACCGGTGCGCACGAGCGTGACGACCTCGTCGAGCAGCCGCTCGGCGGTCGCGACCTCCGCGGAGTCACCGCTCAGTGTGATGCGGTTGCCGCGGACGTGGACGGTGGCGTCGAAGGCCCGCTCGATCAGCCGGAGGTGCTCGTCGCCCGGACCCAGCACGGAGACCATGTCGATGCTGTTGGGGACGACGACCGTGTGGGTCGGCCGCTCCTGCTGGGAGTCGGTGTCGGGGCGGGTGGAGCGGCGCGTGTTGTCAGTCATGGATGCCCGGGTCGGGCGGCCTTCCGAGTCGGTGGCGGGGCCCTTCCATGCTAGCGAGGGTGCCGCGGACGGCCCACTCCATTCGGGGTGGGCGTCGGTGGGACCGGCTCAGGGCCGGGTGACCTGCAGCATCCCGAGGCACATCTCGTCGGTGGTGCCCTCGCCCCACACGACGTAGCGGTCGGGCTGGCCCTCGAACGCGGGGAGCTCGTCGCGCAGCCACTGGACGTGCGTGCAGGTGACCTTGACGCTGTCGCCCGGCTCGAGTCGGATCGGCGACACCGGTCGCCCACCCTGGTCGTCGAAGTCCCACCCGTCGATGTCGAGGATGGTCTGCGCACGGGCCGTGCCGGGGTTCACCTCGACGGAGATCTCGCGGCCCAGGAGGTGCATGTGGCCGGCCACGCCGTGGATCGTCATGGGCTCCTGCACCGTGCGCACGCAGGACTGGACCTCACCCGGCGTCGGGACCGTGTTGCAGAGGATGTGCAGGGCGTTGGCGGTGTTGCCCTCGGCCCCGAAGCGCTCCTGGACGTCGGCGACCGCGGCGGTGCGTCCACACAGCTCCCCGAGGGCGTACTCCTCGCGGCACGGCAGCTCCACCGGCGCGGGGAGCAGCATCGTGCTCAGCGCCTCGTAGGGCCGCGCGCCGGGCGCGAGCCGCAGCTGGGCGGCGCTGGTGTCGGGCTCCTGGCCGGCGAGGAGGTTGTAGTGCACCTGCATGACGATGCGGCTGCCCTGGGCGAGGCGGGTGCCGAAGCCGGGCTTGACGACCGACTCCTCGCCGCCGGGCGCCCAGGCGCCGATCCACGCAGCGTCGTCGACGCTCTGGAACCGGTCGAGGCCGGTGCCGCCGAAGCAGGTCCAGCCCTCGTCCTCGTCGGCGGCGTCCTTCGCCTCGGCCGCCGCGACCTGCTCCGGCGGGACCTTGAAGAGGATGACGTGGTGCACGACGTCGGGATTGCCGGGCAGCACCTGGGTGCCGGTGAGCCAGGCGTCGCGCTCGAGCTCGGGGTCGAGCAGGAAGCAGCGGTAGTCGTCGGTGCCGGTGCCGTAGGGCGCCGACGGCGTGTAGCTGCCGGGCATCGCGATCGTCGTACGCGTCTCTCCCTCCCGCAGCGGCTTCGACCGCGCCGGCTCCGCGTCATGACCGCCGCCGTGGCCTCCGGCTGCCTGCTCGGCCTCGTCCGCCGCCGGCGCGGGCGCCTCGACGGGCTGGGTGGCGCTGCGCTGGGCGTCGGCTTCGGTGCCGGGGTCCGCACCGCCGCAGGCGGACAGGGCGAGCAGCGTCGAGGCGAGGAGCGCCCCGAGGGCGGTGCGGGTGCGGGTCATGGAGGTCTCAGATCAGGGACTCGGTCATGCCCGGCGCCTGGCCGAGCACGTGGAAGTGGGTGTGGAAGACGGTCTGCCCGGCACCCGCACCGGTGTTGGCGACGAGGCGGTAGTCGTCGACGCCGGCGGCCCGGGCGACCTCGTCGGCCAGTGCCACGGCGTGGCCCAGGCTCGCGGGGTCCGCGGCGGCCGACGCGGCGGCGTTCTCGTGGTGGGCCAGCGGCAGCACGAGGGCGTGGAAGGGCGCCTGGGGGTTGAGGTCCTTGATCGCGATGGCGCGCTCGGTGCGACCGAGCACGTCGGCGGGGATGTCGCCCGCCACGATCTTGCAGAAGACGCAGTCGGGCGCGCTCGGGCTCATGACGCCAGCCTAGGGTCTGCGGTCGCGGCGTGTAACCGGAAGCGCGGGGCGCGCGTCCAACTACCGTGAGCGACATGACCTTCCCCACCACCCCGGCCCGACGCGTACGCCGCTGGGCGGGCGCAGCCGCCGTGCCGCTGGCCGCCGCGCTCGTGCTGACCGGCTGCACCGGCGACGGGCAGCGGCCGGTCTCCGACGAGACCAGCGAGCCGACCCGCACCCCCAGCCCCGAGCCGACGGAGGAGCCGACCGCCGACCCGTCGTCGGAGCCGACGACGGACCCCACGTCCTCCCCCGACGGCACGGTCGTGCCGCTCTACTTCGCCGGTGACGGGCCGGGCGGGACGGCCCTGTTCCGGGAGTTCCGGCGCGTGGAGGGCGACCCGCTGACCGAGGCGGCGCGCATCCTCGCGGGTGGCGGCGAGCCCGGCGACCCCGACTACCGGACGCTCTGGCCCGGAGGTGGCTTCGAGTCCGTCGAGGCGACAGACGGCCTCCTCGTGGTGGAACTGGCCGATGACGGCTGGGCGACCCCCGCCGAGGGGATGAACCGGCGCGGCGCCAGGCTCGCCGTCCAGCAGCTGGTGTACACCCTCCAGGGCGTCCAGCAGGAGCGGGTGCCCGTCCAGGTCCTGCTCGGCGGCGAGCCGACGACGCTCTTCGGGATCGACACCTCCGAGCCGTTCACCGCGGCCAACGCGCTGCGCACGCTCAACCTGGTCAACATCACCTCACCCGCCGAGGGCGACACCGTCACCGGCGACACCCTGACCGTGACCGGCGTGGCGAACTCCTTCGAGGCGAGCGGGCCGTGCCGCCTGCTGCAGGACGGGCAGGAGATCGCGCTCGAGGGCTACCAGTCCGAGGGCTGGATGGAGGAGCGGCTCTTCCCCTTCGAGGTCGACCTCCCGCTCGACGGCGTCACCGGCGAGGTCGTCGTGCAGTGCGAGACCGACGACCCGAGCGGCGGCGCGGAGGGCAACGGCCCGGCCATCGACACCAAGACCGTCACCGTCGGCTAGGCGTCAACCGGATCGCGCCCCGGCGCGTCCCACAGCGTGACGATCCAGACCACACGCCGAGGGAGGGTGCACGTGGCCGCTCCCCCTCGGCTCGAGGCGGCCGACGCCGACGCGGCCGTCGAGCAGCTCTACGCCGCGCACTGGCGCCAGCTCGTGCGGCTCTCGGTGCTCCTGGTCCACGACCAGGGCGCTGCCGAGGACGTGGTGCAGGACGCGTTCGTCGCGATGCACGGCAGGTGGTCGCGGCTGCGCGACCCCGACAAGGCCCTGGCCTACCTGCGCCAGGCGGTGGTCAACCGCTCCCGGTCGATGCTGCGGCACCGCGTCGTGGTGGACCGGCACGCCCGCAGGACCACCCTCGGTGACGTCACCGTCGAGGGCCCCTCGGTCGGAGGCGCGCGCCGCGACGCCGTACGGGAAGCACTCCTCGAGCTCTCCGAGCGGCAGCGTGAGGTGCTCGTGCTGCGGCACTACCTCGACTGGTCCGAGGCCCAGATCGCCGACGCGCTGGGCATCTCGCCCGGGGCCGTGAAGGCACACGCACATCGAGGCCGGGCAGTCCTGCGCGAGCTGCTCGGCGACTGGTGGGAGGACGGCTCATGAACGACCGCATCACGGAGCTGCTGCACGAGGTGGCCGACGACGTCGAGCCCGGCGACCGGCTCGACGCGATCCGGGCAGAGATCGGCGTACGCCGTCCCGGGCGCGGCTGGTGGGCCGCCGGGGGTGTCGGGCTGGTCGCCGCGTCGGTCGTGGCGGCGCTCGCGCTGACGACCGGTGGTGCGCCGACCAGGGAGCAGCAACCCGTCGGCCCGCTCCCCTCGACGGACGCGGACCCGGACGCGGCCACGCGAGCGGTCGCGGTCTACTACCAGGGCGACACCGGCCTCGGCCTGCGCCTCTTCCGCGAGTTCCGTCGCGTCCGGGCCGATGACCCCCTCACGGCTGCGCTGACCCTCGTCTTCGAGGGGACTCCCTCGGACCCCGACTACCGCACCGGCTGGGCGCCGGTGCCCGGGACCTTCATCGGCGCCGAGGTCGTCGACGACGTGGTCCGGGTCGAGATCGGCGACCCGGAGCTGCTCCTCGAGCACGATCCCCCCGTCGTCCAGAACGCCCTGGCGATCGAACAGGTGATCTTCACCGCGCAGGCGGCCCTCCAGGAGCGCCTGCCGGTGCAGTTCGTGCACGACGGCCAGCCCGTGAGCGAGCTCTTCGGGCGCGACACGTCCGAGCCGTTGCCCGGGTCACCGCAGGACGAGGTGCTGGCCCCGGTGTCGCTCTCGGACCCGCGCGAAGGCCTGCAGGTGGACAACGACGAATCCGTGGAGGTGCGAGGTCGCGGCACCAGTGCGAGCGGGAACGTCGACGTCGACGTGATCGGCGTCGCGAGCGGTGCGAGCGTCAACGCCGCCACCCTCAAGGGCTACCTGCGGACCGATCGGCTGACCGGCTTCTCCATCGGCCTCGGCCTGGCCGACGCGCCGCCCGGTGAGTACGACGTCGTCGCCACGGTCCGCAACCCGAACGGGACCCTCACCACCGACACCCGCCGGATCACGGTCGTCGACTGACCCCTAGGCCCAGCGGTCGGTGCGACTCAGCAGCGCCGCGACGGCGACGACACCGGCGGTCGAGGTGCGCAGCACCTCCGCGCCCAGGCGTACGGACACGGCGCCCGCTGCGACCAGCGCGTCGAGCTCCTCGGGCGCGACCCCGCCCTCGGGGCCGACGACCACCACGATCCGCCCGGAGGCGGGCACGTCGACGGCGCTGAGCGGCGCGGTCGCGTCCTCGTGCAGCACCACGGCGAGGTCTGCCTCCGTGACCATCGCCGCGAGGTCGGACGTCGAGGCCAGCGCGGTGACCGTCGGCAGCCACGAGCGCCGGGACTGCTTGGCGGCCTCACGGGCGGTCGCCTGCCACTTCGCGTGCGACTTCGCGGCCCGCTCGCCCTTCCAGACCGCCACCGAGCGCGATGCCGCCCACGGCACGACCCGGTCGACGCCGACCTCGGTGAGCACCTCCACCGCGAGCTCGCCGCGCTCGCCCTTGGGCAGCGCCTGCACCACCGTGACGGCCGGCTCGGGTCTCGGGACGACGTCGACGGATCCGACCGAGACGGCGAAGACCCGCTTGCCCGTGGACGTGACGGCTCCGGTGACCGAGGTCCCGACGCCGTCGGTCAGCACGACCTGCTCGCCCTCGCGCAGGCGGCGTACGGCGACGGCGTGGTGGGCCTCGTCGCCGCTCACCTCGACGACGGAGCCGACGAACACGCCGGCCAGCGACTCGACGAGGTGGACCGGCAGCGACACCGGGTCAGCCCTGGAAGGCTTCGCGCAGCCGGCCGAACATCGACTTGTGGGGTGCCTCGACCTGGCCGTCCGGGGTCTCCTCGCCACGGATCGCCGCGAGCTCGCGCAGCAGCTCCTCCTGGCGCGGGTCGAGGCGGGTCGGGGTGTCGACGGAGATGCTGACGACCAGGTCGCCGCGACCGCCCCGCAGGCTCGGCACGCCGAAGCCGCGGATGACCTGCTCGCTGCCCGACTGGGTGCCGGGGCGGATCTCGAGGTCGTAGGTCGTGACGGGCCTCGTGTCGGGGTCGGACTCCTCCGACTGCTCGAGGTCGGCCTCGAGCAGCGGCAGCGTGAGCTGCGTGCCGAGCGCCGCCGCCGTCATCGGCAGCGAGATCGTCGTGTGGAGGTCGTTGCCGTGGCGGGTGAAGGTCTTGTGGGGCGCCACGTGGATCTCGACGTAGAGGTCGCCGGCGGGACCACCGCCCGGGCCGACCTCGCCCTGGCTGGTGAGCTGGACGCGGGTGCCGTGGTCGACGCCGGCGGGGATCTTCACCGTCAGGGTGCGCCGCGAGCGGACCCGGCCGTCGCCGGAGCACTCGCGGCAGGGGTCGGGGATGACCGAGCCGAAGCCGCGGCAGGCCGCGCAGGGACGCAGGGTGCGGATCTCGCCGAGGAAGGAGCGCTGCACGACCGCGACCTCGCCCTGGCCGTGGCAGGTCTCGCACGTGACCGGCTTCGTGCCGGGCGCGGTGCCCTCGCCCTCGCAGGTCTCGCACTTCAGGGCCGTGTCGACCTTGAGGTCGCGGGTGACGCCGAAGGCGGCCTCGGCGAGCGTGACGTCGAGGCGGATGAGGGCGTCCTGGCCGCGGCGGGCGCGCGAGCGCGGGCCGCGGGTCTGACCGCCGCCGGGGGCGCCGCCACCGAAGAAGGCGTCCATGATGTCGGTGAAGCTGAAGCCCTGGCCGGCACCGCCGAACCCCTGGCTGAAGGCGTCGCCGCCGCGGTCGTAGGCCTGCCGCTTGCCGGGGTCGCTCAGCACCTCGTAGGCGCGCGAGACGTCCTTGAACCGCTCCTGCGTCTCCGGGTCGGGGTTGACGTCGGGGTGCAGCTGGCGGGCCAGCCTGCGGTAGGCCTTCTTGATCTCGTCGGCGCTGGCGTCACGCGAGACGCCGAGGATCTCGTAGGGGTCCTGGGTCACTGGTTTCCTTCATCGAGGATCCGCGAGACGTAGCGCGCGACCGCGCGCACGGCTGCCATGGATCCGGGGTAGTCCATCCGGGTGGGTCCGACCACGCCGAGGGAGCCGAGGTGGAACTCCTGCGGTCCGTAGCCGGTGGCCACGACGCTGGTCGCGGCGAGCTCTGAGTAGGGGCCTTCGTGCCCGATCCGCACGGTGAGGGCGTCGACGCCCGACTCCCCCAGCAGCTTGAGCAGCACGACGTGCTCCTCGAGCGCCTCGAGCAGGGGCCGCACGGCGGTGTCGAAGTCGCCGTAGCGGGCGAGGTTGGCGGTGCCGCTGACCGCGACGCGCTCGTCGCTGCGGTGGTCGGACATCGCCTCGACCAGCACGCCGACGACCGCGCGCGTGGAGTCGACCTGCTCGGGGCGTACGGCGTCGGGCAGCTCGCCCAGCGCGGCGGCGGCCGCCGCGATCTGGACGCCCGCGGACACCTGGTTGACCGCGACGCGCAGCTCGGCGAGGTCGGTGTCGACGACCGGGGCGTCGAGCTCGACGAGGCGCTGCTCCACCCGGCCCGTGCTGAGGATGAGGATCACCATCAGCCGGGTCGGGGTCAGCGCGACGAGCTCCACGTGACGCACGGTCGAGCGCGAGAGCGTGGGGTACTGGACGATGGCGACCTGACGGGTCAGCTGGCTCAGCAGCCGCACCGACTTCTGCACCACGTCGTCGAGGTCGACCGCGCCGTCGAGCAGCGTCGAGATCGCGCGACGCTCGGCCACGCTCATCGGCTTGAGGGTGGCGAGCTTGTCGACGAAGAGCCGGTAGCCCTTGTCGGTGGGGACCCGGCCCGCGCTGGTGTGGGGCTGGTGGATGTAGCCCTCGTCCTCCAGCGCGGCCATGTCGTTGCGGACAGTCGCCGGGGAGACGCCCAGTCCGTGGCGCTCCACGAGGGCCTTGGAGCCCACCGGCTCCTCGGTGGCGACGTAGTCCTCCACGATGGCGCGCAGCACGTCGAGCTTGCGATCGTCGACCACGTCCGCCCTCCTCGCTGGCACTCGTCAAACCGGAGTGCCAACTCTACTAGCAGCCCGTAGTGTCGCCGACATGCCCGACGACACCCCGCGGTTCGAGGAAGTGGCGCCCCGCGTGTGGGTGGCGCACTACGACTGGATGCACGTCAACATCACGCTGGTCGGGGGCTCCGACGGGCTGGTGATGGTCGACACCCACGGCTCGGCCGCACAGGCGCGGGTCGTCGCCGACGACGTACGCCGCCTCGGCGCCGGCCCGCTCACCGCGCTGGTCAACACCCACGAGCACTGGGACCACCACTTCGGCAACGCGACCATGGTCGAGCAGTTCGGCGACATGCCGGTCCACGCCACCGAGTGGGCACGCGACCACGCCGAGGAGTCCGCGCACCGCACCTTCGAGGACTTCGAGCAGCGCGTCGACGACCCGCGGCGCGAGGAGGTCCTCGCCACCACGCTCCACCTCCCCGGCCGCACCTTCTCCTCCGCCGTCCAGCTCGACCTCGGCGACCGGGCCGTGGAGCTGATCCATCCCGGCCGCGGCCACACCGCCGGGGACCTGGTGGTCCGCGTCCCCGACGCCGACGTCATCGTCGGTGGCGACCTGGTCGAGGAGTCCGACCCACCCTTCATCGGCGACGACTCCTGGCCGCTCGAGTGGCCCGGGACCCTCGACCTCGTGGTGGGGCTGATGACCGACGACACCGTCGTGGTGCCCGGCCACGGCAAGGTGGTGGACAAGGACTTCGTGCAGGACCAGCGGATCGAGCTCGGGATCATCGCCGAGACCATCCGCGACCTCGCCTCGCGGGGCGTGCCCGAGGCGCAGGCCCTCGACGTGGGCGAGTGGCCGTGGGAGCGCGAGCGGCTCGTCAGCGCCGTCCGACTCGGCTACGCACACCTGCCCCCCAGTCAGAAGCGGCTCCCCATGGCGTGATCATCTGCGTCAGGTTAGGGTTGCCTTACCTAACCGTGGAGCCCGTGATGATCCCTGATGAAGCCGCCCGCCTCGCCCGCAGTGTCCTGTCGTGCCCCGAGACGATCACCGTGCGCGTCGGCGACGACCGCGAGGCGGTCGCCGACGAGGCGTACGACGTGACGTGCGACGTGCACGGCTCCCCCGTCTTCAGCGCCTCGGAGACCTCGGCACTCCTCGCCGCCGCCCGGGCCGGGGCGGTCGCCGTGGTCGAGGTGACGAGCGGGCTCGACCCCCTCGCCGCCGAGGACCGCCGCCTCGACCTCTTCCTCCAGGGACGCCTGGCTCAGCGCGGATCCGGCTGCCCGTGCTGCGGCGACCCCCGCGCACTCGTGGCCCTCGAGGTGTCGCGGGTGACGCTGTTCCGCGACGACCGTCCGGTGCCCGTCGAGGTGGACCGGTTCCGCGCCCGCCGGCACGTGCTCAACCCCGGCTACCTCCAGCGTGCCGCCGAGCACGCCAACGAGGCCCACGAGCAGGAGCTGCGGGCCGCGACGGCCAGCACGTTCGGCGTACCGCTGGAGTCGCTGCTGGCCGCGAGCCTGCTGCGCGTCGACGCCTCCGGTGTGGTCGTGTCGTGGCTGGACACCGCAGGAGGGCACACCGAGCGGCTGGACTTCCTGCGCACGGTGGCCTCGCCGCAGGAGCTCGGCGCGGCCCTGCGCTCGCACCTGCACGCCGGCATCTGCTGAGCAGCACACCCCGACGGGGCTGGTCCGGCGCACGACGGACGGCTAGGACTGGAGGATGACCGACACCAGCGAGACTCCGACCGATCCCGCCGCCTCCACCGAGAGCCCCACCGCCGGCAGCGGCACCAGCCCGGCCGACTCCGACCACGAGGGCGGTACGGCCTCCCCCGACGACGCGACGCTGGGCGGCATCTCCGACGACCAGCTGCCCGAGGACCTCCAGCCGGGCGAGGACAACCCGCTCGCCGAGCCGCTGGACCCGGACGCGGAGGAGACCAAGAGCCGCGAGGAGCTCGAGATGGACGCCACCCAGGAGGAGGACGAAGCCATCGCCAGCGGTGACGAGGGATCCCAGGGCGCGGGCATCTCGCAGGGCTGACCCGCGGCGGCGGAGCCGGGGGGCTCAGCGGGTGTGCGCCAGCAGTGCGATGAAGCCCGCGAAGCCCCCGACGAACACCGCCACGATGCCGGCGGCGACTAGGAGCTCGGCCGACGGCAGCAGCCTGTTGACGCCGACTCGGTCGTCGTCGGCGTACTCCTCGTAGTGGTGGGACGAGTCGCTCCACAGCAGCCATGCGGTCGAGCGCTCGAGACGACTCATCTGCTCGGGCTCGGCACCACCGCGGTCCAGCTCCTCGGAGACGAACCCGCTGCGCCCGCCGAAGGAGCGCGCGATGTCGCTCTGCTGCGTCAGCCGCGAGCGCCGGCCCATGCCCGCACCTCTCTCACTGGGTGCTGGCGAGCCACGCGATGAAGCCGGCGAAGCTGGCCAGGACCAGGACGACGATGCCCGCCGAGATGCCCAGGTCGACGGCCAACGAGAGCCGCAACGGGCGGAAGACGCCGTCCTCCTCGTAGTCGACACCGATCCACCGCCGGAGCCGTTGCCCCACCGCCGACCGTGTCGTCGCATCCGTCGTCGCGCGTGCTGCCACGGCGTGCCACCCCCGTTTTCCGCCAGTGAGGCGCCTAACGTATCCCGGTGACCCAGGATCGATACGGAACCGACGTTCTCTCCGGCGACTGGCGTGCCCCGGCCAGGGGCCGCGCCGTCGAGACCCCGACCGAGCTCGGGATGGTCGTCGAGGAGGTCACCACCGACTGGTGCGGCGAGGTGGTCGCGGTCGACCGCGACATCGACACCCTCACGCTGGAGGACCGGCGCGGCAAGCGGCGTACGTTCCCGCTGGGCCCGGGCTTCCTGCTCGAGGGCAGGCCGGTGGTCCTCACCCGACCCGTCCGCGGCGGGGCACCCGCCGCCCCGACGCGTACGGCGTCCGGGTCCGTCGCGGTCCACGGCGCCAAGGCCCGGGTCGCACGCGCCAGCCGCATCTTCGTCGAGGGCCGCCACGACGCCGAGCTGGTCGAGAAGGTGTGGGGCGACGACCTGCGCATCGAGGGCGTCGTGGTCGAGTACCTCGGCGGCGTCGACGACCTCGCCGACCACCTGCGCGACTTCAGGCCGGGGCCGCAGCGACGGGTCGGCGTGCTCGTGGACCACCTCGTCCCGGGCTCGAAGGAGGCCCGGATCGCGCAGGGCATCGCGAAGTCTCCCGTCGGCAAGCACGTCCTCGTGGTCGGCCACCCGTTCATCGACGTCTGGCAGGCGGTCAAGCCAGACCGCCTCGGCATCCCGCGCTGGCCCGACGTGCCCAGGGGCATCGACTGGAAGACCGGCACGTGCCAGCAGCTCGGCTGGCCGCACCGCAACCAGGCCGACATCGCGCGGGCGTGGAAGCACATCCTGGGCCGCGTCACGTCGTACGCCGACCTCGAGCCCGCGCTGCTCGGGCGGGTCGAGGAGCTCATCGACTTCACGACGCTTCCCTGAGCGGCCGAGGTTCCATATCGAAGCTGGAGCCTTACCCCCGATGCTTCGGGGTGGAGGCTCCAGGTTCCCCGGGTACCCGGGGATCGCAACCGACGGCGGGGCACCCGAGCGAGGCGGCGGTCGTGCCTCAGTCGACGAGGTCGCGCACCACGGCGTCGGCGAGGAGCCGGCCGCGGGGGGTGAGCACGAGCCGCTCGGTGGCGAGCTCGACGAGGCCGTCGGCGACGAGGCGGGCGACCTGGGCGCGCCCGGTGGCCTCGAGCGCGGTGACCGGCAGGCCGTCCACGAGACGGATCTCGAGCAGCACGCGCTCCACCCGCTGGTCGCGGTAGCCGAGCACCTCACGCGCGAGCGCGGGTGAGACGCCGCGCGCCAGCCGGTCGGCGTACGCCGTGGGGTGCTTGACGTTCCACCAGCGCGTGCCGCCGACGTGGGAGTGCGCACCGGGACCGACGCCCCACCAGTGCCCGCCGGTCCAGTAGAGCATGTTGTGCCGGCAGCGGTGCTGCGGCGACGTGGCCCAGTTGGACACCTCGTACCACCCGAGCCCGGCCGCGCCGAAGCGCTCGTCGGCGAGCTGGTACTTGTCGGCGAGGTCGTCCTCGTCGGGCATCGGCAGCTCGCCGCGCTTGACCTGCCTGGCCAGCGCGGTGCCCTCCTCGACGATGAGCGAGTAGGCCGAGACGTGGTCCGGCTCGCACGACAGGGCCGCCTCGACGGACGTCTCCCAGTCCGCGAGCGACTCCCCCGGCGTGCCGTAGATGAGGTCGAGGCTGATGTCGTCGAAGCCCGCCTGCCGCGCCCAGTCGACGGCCGCCGGCACCCGCATCGGGTCGTGGGTGCGGTCGAGGGTCCGCAGCACGTGGTCGACGGCCGACTGCATGCCGAAGCTGATGCGGTTGAAGCCCGCGGTCCGCAGCTCCTCGAGGTCCCACGCGGCGACGCTGTCGGGGTTGGCCTCGGTGGTGATCTCCACCCCGTCGGCCAGACCGAACTCCGCAGCCGCGCTCGCCACGATCGCCCCGAGATCGGCGGGCTTCAATAGCGTCGGCGTGCCTCCGCCGAAGAAGATCGTCTCGATCTTGACGTCACGGTGGCCGAGCACATGGCGGGCGAAGCGGATCTCGCGGATCGCCGCCTCGGCGTACGACGAGCGGCTGGCGCCGACCTCGTCGCCGAGCTCGTGGGCGGTGTAGGTGTTGAAGTCGCAGTAGCCGCAGCGCACGCTGCAGAACGGGACGTGGACGTAGAGGCCGAAGGGCTTGCTGCCGAACTCGGCCCACGCCTCGTCGGGCAGCAGGCCGTCCTCGGGGGCGACGTCGCCGTCGGGTTGCGCGGGGGGCACGCCGGTATCCAACCACGCCGCAGACGCCGAACGGGTGCCAGTGGTCTCCCACCGGCACCCGTTCGCGGACGACGTGTCAGGCGTACATCTCGTCGATCAGCGCCTGGTGGTTGCCCTGGACGACGTTGCGCTTGACCTTCATCGAGGGGGTGAGCTCGCCCGACTCGACCGTGAGGTCGTGGTCGAGGAGCTTCCACTTCTTGATGGTCTCCCACCGGTTGAGGTGGCTGTTGAGCTCGTCGACGTAGCCGGCGACCATCGCGTGGACGGCCTCGGACTGCACGATCTCGGTGTAGGAGGCACCGCTCATGCCGTTGGCCTCGGCCCAGCCCGCCATCGCGTCCGGGTCGAGGGTGACGAGGGCGACGCAGTAGTTGCGGTCCTCGCCGAACACCATGAACTGGCTGGCGTAGGGGCACACGGCCTTGAACTTCGACTCGATCGCCGGCGGGGCGATGTACTTGCCGCCGGAGGTCTTGAAGAGCTCCTTGATCCGGCCGGTGATGACCAGGTGGCCGTCCGCGTCGAGGGCGCCCTTGTCACCGGTGTGCAGCCAGCCGTCGCTGGTCAGCGTGCGGGCGGTCTCCTCGGGGAGGTTGTGGTAGCCGTCCATGACGCCGGGGCCCTTGATCATGACCTCGTCGTTGTCGCCGAGCTTCACCTCGCTGCCCGGGAACACCGGGCCGACCGTGCCGAACTTGTTGCGGTCGGGGTGGTTGACGAAGGAGCCCGCCGAGGTCTCGGTCAGGCCGTAGCCCTCGAGGATGGTGATGCCGGCCGCCCCGAACCACTCGGCGATGTCGCGGTTGAGCGCCGCGGCGCCGGAGATGAAGAAGCGGACGCGTCCACCGAAGCGGTCGCGCACCTTGCTGAAGACGAGCTTGTCGAACAGGCCGTGCTTGACCTTGAGCCCGATCGGGACCGACTTGCCCTCGCGCTTGAGGCGCTCGACCTCGAGGCCGGTGGCGAAGGCGGCCTTGAAGAGCTTCTCCTTGGCCCCGCCCTCGGCGGCCTGCATGGTGACGATGCGGCCGTGGGCCTTCTCGAAGATGCGCGGCGCAGCTCCCATGAACGTGGGCTTCACGACGCCCAGGTTGTCGACGATCTTGTCGACGCGACCGTCGATCGCGGCTGCGAAGCCGCACGCCATCTGCGTCGACATGAGGACCTTGCCGAAGGAGTGCGCCATCGGCAGCCAGCGGAACTCCAGGTCGGTCTCGGAGAGGATGCCCTGCGCGCGGATGGCCTCGCCCTCGTAGACCCACGACGAGTGGCGCAGCCGCACGCCCTTGGGACGGCCGGTCGTGCCCGAGGTGTAGATCAGGGTCGCGAGCTGGTCGGGTGCGATCGACGCGGACGTCGTGCGCACGACGTCGGGCTCCTCGGCCAGCTTCTGCGCGCCCATCGCTGCGAGGTCGTCGAGCGAGATCACCCAGTCGCCGTCGGCCTTGCCCTCGAAGGTCACGACCTTGCTGACGTGGGGCAGCTCGGCGCGGTGCGCGACGAGCTTGGCGAGCTGCTCGTCGTCCTCGGCGAAGACGACGCGGCTCTCGGAGTCGCCGAGGATGTAGACGGTGTCCTCGGCGTTGGTGGTCGGGTAGACGGTGGTGGTCGCACCGGCGGCGCACATGATGGCCAGGTCGGCGAGGATCCACTCGTAGCGGGTGCCGGAGGCGATGCCGACGCGCTGCTCGGGCTGGACGCCCAGCGCGATCAGGCCGGCGGCGAGCGCCTCGACCTTGTCGCCTGCCTGCTTCCAGGTGACCGACTCCCACGCCTCGCCACGCGGGAAGCGGAAGGCCTCGGCGTCGGGGGTCGCAGTGACCCGGTCGAAGAACTGGACGGCCACGTTGGGCGGCATCGTGTCGAGGAAGCTCGTGTCGATCGTGGTCGGCATCTGTTACCTACTCATTCGTCTTTGCGTGACGCGGCAGCGTCACGCAGCGGGGGCGTGCTGGGCTGACTTGGCTGTAACCTAGATCACTGTGTTTACCGAGCGGTAGCAAACACCCGCATTTGTCCGGACCTTGACCACCGATTGCGACTTTCGGCCCCCTCCGAGCGGCCCGGAGGGTCAGTCCTGGACGGCCTTGGTGACCGCGATGCACCGGGTGATCCACTCCTGCTCCTCACCGGCGAGCCGGCGGTCGGCGCGTCGCGCGTCCTCCACGGTCCAGCCCGCGTTGAGCACCATCCGCACCACCACCCAGTCCCGTGCCCGGTCCTCGTCCAGGCCACCGGCATCGACCACCGCGTGGAAGCGTCGCCGCAGCCCGTCGCGCACCGAGCCGACGGCGCCGGGCCCGCTCAGCTCCTCCATCCGGTTCCAGAGCATGGGCGCCGGCTCGTAGTGCGGGTCGCCCGCCATCGGCTTGGGGTCGATGGCCACCCACTCCCCCGCTGCGTCGGCCATCACGTTGGCGTAGTGCAGGTCACCGTGCACGACGACCGGAGCCGGAGCGTCCGCCAGCAGCGCGCGCCCGAGGGCCAGCGCCTGCTCGACGTAGCGCCGCGGGACCGGCACGTCGCGCCCGAGCCCGTCGAGGTCGCGCAGCCACCGCTCGACGTACGACTCCACGCTCGCCAGCTGGGGCAACGCGGGGATGTGGAGACGGCCGTAGAGGCCGCCGACCGCCTCGCAGGCCTCTACGTCCCAGGTGTCGGCGAGGTCGGGGCCGGGCAGCCACGCCAGGAGCAGGGCGCGCCGCCGCGGGTCGGCGCGCAGGAGGCGTACGGCGCCCGCGCCGCCCCAGTGCTGCAGCGCCAGCGCCTCGTGGAGCGACTCCTCGTCGCCGTCGAAGGTGATCTTGAGGGCGCCCGCGGTGCCGTCGGCATCGGTGACCGGGAGGACCAGGGAGCAGTAGCCGTGCAGCGGAGCGGCGCTCGGCGTGAGCCGCCACTCCGCCACGAGCTCCTCGGCCAGGCGCGGCAGGCGGTCCAGCCAGCGCGCCCAGTCCTCCCCCAGCTCCCGCTGGGACAGCAGTCCTGCGGGAACGGGGAGAGGCATGCAGCGAGCCTAGGCAGGTGCCCCGCTACTTCACCCGCTGGATCTCGCCGTTGGCGATCTTGGCCCGGTACTGGGACAGCTCCTTCCTGAGCACCCGGGCCAGGATGTAGAGGCCGATGACGTTGGGCACCGACATCAAGAAGATGGCGGCGTCGGAGAAGCCCAGCACCGCGTCGAGCGCGGTGACGGAGCCCAGGACGGTGAAGATGCAGAAGACCACCTTGTAGACATTCTCGGCGGTCTGGTTGTCCCCGAAGAGGTAGCCGGTGGCCTTCATGCCGTAGTAGGACCACGAGATCATCGTCGAGAACGCGAAGAGGATGACCGCGACGGCGAGCACGTTGGGGAACCACGGCACGACCGTCTCGAAGGCCGAGGACGTCAGGGCGACACCCTCCGCTCCTTCGCCGTCCTCCCACACCCCGCTGATCACGATCATCAGCGCGGTCATCGTGCAGATCACGATGGTGTCGATGAACGGCTCGAGCAGCGCCACGTGGCCCTCGGTCGAGGGCTCGTTGGTCTTGACGGCCGAGTGGGCGATCGACGCGGAGCCGATGCCGGCCTCGTTGGAGAAGGCCGCGCGCTGGAACCCGACGATGAGCACCCCGACGACGCCGCCGGTGATGCCCTCGGGGCTGAAGGCGCCGGAGACGATGTCGCCGAAGGCACCGGGGACCTTCTCGACGTTAGCGAGGATGACGACCAGGCACGCCAGCAGGTAGAGGGCGGCCATGAAGGGCACGACCTTCTCGGTCACCCGGGCGATCGACTTGATGCCACCGAGGATGACCATGCCGACCGCGAGGGCGAACGCGATGCCGATGGCCCAGGTGAGGCCGGTGTTGCCCTCGTTGCCGGTGACGGCGAGGATCTGGGCCGTCGCCTGGTTGGCCTGGAACATGTTGCCGCCGCCGAGCGAGCCGAGGATGCAGAAGACGGCGAAGGCGGCGGCCAGCACCTTGCCGAGCCCGCGCAGGCCGAGCTCGGCGAGCCCGTCGCGCAGGTAGTACATCGGACCGCCCGAGACCGTGCCGTCCGGGTGCTCCTTGCGGTACTTCACGCCGAGGGTGCACTCGGCGAGCTTGGTGCTCATGCCGAGGAAGCCCGCCAGGATCATCCAGAAGGTCGCGCCGGGCCCGCCGAGGGTGATGGCCACGGCCACACCTGCGATGTTGCCCAGCCCGACCGTGCCGGAGACGGCAGTCGCGAGCGCCTGGAAGTGCGAGACCTCGCCGGCGTCCTCGGGCTTGGAGTAGCGGCCCCGCACCAGGTTGATCGCGTGGGCGAACCCGCGGATGTTGAGGAAGCCGAGGTAGACGGTGAAGAAGAGCGCCGCCACGATCAGCCACACGACGATCGGCAGGATGTCGACCCCGCCGATGGTGACGGGGTAGAAGACGATCTCGGTGATCTTGTTGAGGATCCGGTCGAAGAAGGGCTCGTCCTCCATCACGGCACCACCGTCACGGGGATGGTGCTCTCGTGCACGAGGTGGCCGGGGACCGAGCCGAACAGCGCGCGCTTGACGCGGCTGTCGCCGGTGCGACCGACCACGATGGCCGTCGCGGAGAACTCACCGGCGAGCTCGACGAGGGTGTCGACGGGATCGCCGTGGCGCACCACCGGCGTCACCTCGCACGAGTGACCCGACGCGACCTCGACGGCCGGTTCGATGATCTGGGTGGTGGCGGCGCGCAGCTCCTGCTGCTTGCGCTCGCCGCGCTCCTCGTTCTCGGTGGGGGTGTTGAAGGAGTAGGGGGACCAGGGGATCACGTGGGCCACGACGAGCCCCACCCCCTGCGACTCGGCGAGGCTCAGGGCGAACTCGACGGCGCGCCTGCTCGGCTCGCTCCCGTCGATTCCCACGATCACGGATGCGCTCATGCGGTCACTCTTTCTGCCGGCGGGGGTCAGGGACGGCGTGCGGTGATCGGGGCAGGGTAGTACGCCGGACGTGATCCGGGCCACAGTCGATGTGGGATCGTGGTCGGGTGAGCGAGCGACAGCAGCCCTGGTCCGACGAGGCCGCCACGCACGGCCGGATCCTGGTCCTGAGCGACAACCCCATCTCCCGCGCGATCACCTCGATCGCGACCGCCGTGGGGCGCGAGGTGCACGTCGAGCCTGCCGACGACGGCGGCCCCGGACTGCACCCGCAGGCCGGTGACGCGGTGGTCCTCTGCGACCACGACGCCCCCGACGCACCTGGCGTGCTGCGAGCCGCGCTGGCCTCACCGGCGGCGTACGTCGCGATGATGGCCAGCCGGCACCGCGCCGTGTCCCTCCTCGACGAGCTCGTGGAGGAAGGCGTCGACGTGGGCGCCTTGCACGTCCCGGCGGGGCACAACCTCGGCGGCAGGGGGCCGGGCGAGATCGCCCTGTCGGTAGTGGCGGAGATCGTGGCCGAGTCCTACGGTCGTCCCGGCGGACCGATGCGCGACTGAGCGTGGCCGGCACGTGGGAGGAGCTGGCCTGCGCGACCCTCGCACGCCAGTTCCCCGCAGCCCGCACGGCGTCCGGCGTCGCCGGGCAGCTGACCCGGATCGGGCCCGTCCAGTCGCAGACCGCCCGCTCCCCCTTCCTCGCGCTCGCCGCCCGGTTCCCGGGCACCAGCCGCGCGGAGGTCACCGAGGCCTACGAGTCCGGCGCCGTCGTGCGTGGCAGCACCATCCGCGGCACCGTCCACACGACCACCCCGGAGGCGTACGCCGTCCTCGGGGCGGCAACCCGCGTCGGCCAACGCACCTCGTGGCAGCGGATGCTGGCGCTGGAGCACGCCACGGTCGAGGAGCTGTGGCAGGCCACCGAGGACTTCGCGTCGACGTGGCGCAGCCCCGACGAGCTGCGCGACCACCTGCACCGGTGGCTGGTCGAGCACGAGGGCCGCGACGACGTCACCGGCGGGCAGGGTGGTCGCTACCTGGCCTTCGGCCACGGCGGCCTCGTACGCCGTCCGCTGAACGGCGACTGGTCCGGCCAGGGCGCGCCGGAGTACCGCACCCTCCCCGGCGGCACGGACGCCTCGGTCGGCGACGTGGTCGAGCTCCACCTGCGCAGCCACGGACCCGCTTCGCGCCACGACCTGGCGTGGTGGTCCGGGATGGGGCTGCGGGTGGTCGACGAGCTCGTCGCCGACCTCGACACCCGCGTCGGCCTGGTCCGGGTCGGGGGCCCGGACGGCCGCACCTACCTGGACCTGCCCGACCCGCCCGCCCCGCGCGCGCTGGACGGCGTACGCCTGCTGCCGGAGTTCGACGCGCTGATGTGCGCCTACGAGCCGGCCGGGCGGGAGCGGTTCGCCGAGCCCGCGCACCTCCGGCGACTGTGGAGCGGCGCCAACGGCCTCGTGCTCCCGCCCCTGCTCGTGGACGGCCGGATCACCGGCTGGTGGAGGGCGACCGGATCGGCGCGGCGGCGCCCGCTGGAGGTGGTGTGGTTCGCCGGGACCAGGCGGCCCCGGAAGGCCGACCTCGACGCGCCGGTGGCCGCCCTCGAGGCGGCGCTCGGCGTCACGGTCACGAGCACCTCGATCACGCGCGAGGCGGTCTAGCGTCGCGGATCTCCGTCGCGACCATCGCCATCGTGGTGCGTGCGCGGACCGGGTCCTCGGTGAGGAAGTAGTGGTCGACACCGGGCGTGATGTCGTGGATCACGCGCACCCCCGAGGCGCGGAGCCGGTGGGCATAGGCGTCGCCCTCCGCGCGGAGGATGTCGTGCTCGGCGGTGAGCACCACGGCCGGCGGCAGTCCGGTCAGGTCCCGGGCCAGCAGGGGCGAGGCGTACGGCTCGCGCCGCGTCGCGGGGTCGGGGAGGTAGACGCGTCGCACCAGCCGGCGCAGCGCCGGCGAGATCATCCCGGGGTCGCCGTCGCGCGGCTCCGCGGACAGGTCGAGGGCGGGGATGCCCAGCACCTGGAGGGTCGGGGTGAAGGAGCCCGCGTCGCGTGCCTGCAGTGCCACCGACGCGGCCAGCCCGCCACCGGAGCTGAAGCCGCCCACCGAGACCGGCGTGCCGTCGGCGGCCAGCGCTGCGGCGACGTCGTGGGCCTGGTGCTGCGCGACGGGGTAGGTCACCCGGGGCGCGACCTCGAAGTCGACGTTGGCCACCACGACTCCTGCCACCGCGGCGACGTAGCGGCACCACCAGTCGTCCATCGCGGGATAGCGCATGAGGAAGGCACCACCGTGCAGGTGCACGTGGACCGGGAGCGGACCGGGTGCCGGGCGGTAGAGGTGCACCGGCACCTTGCCGTGGCGGGTCTGGATGCGGACCCGCCGTGGAGCGGGCAGGTCGCGGCCGGCGAACCTCAGGTCGTCGCCGTACGACACCGTCCAGCGCGCCGTGGCGCGCATCATCTCGACCCTGAGCCGATCACCGAGTCTCATCACGGCACCTTCGGAGCCGCGGCCGCTGCCGGATGGGTCAGGGGCGCTGGAGCGTGACGACCGCGACCGTGCAGCGGCCCTTGACCTCGCCCGGTCCGATGACGACGTCCGGGGACTCGGTCCCCTTGAGGACGTGGGCCACCTGGTCGCCCGCCAGCGGAAGGACCGAGGACCGGCCCAGCTCCAGCACGGTGACGAACGGCTCCACCGGTGCGCCGACGACCACGTCGAGCACGCGCACCGGTCCCTCGGGGGCCGAGGCCACGACCACCGCGTCAGCAGGCACCGCGAACGGCCGGTGCGGCTCGAGCACGTGCGTCGACCCCTCGACGTCGATGCCGAGGACGGGGCCGTCCACCACCGTCAGCAGGCGGCGTGCGCCCGCGCGCGACGGCAGCGGCCCGTCCGCGCCCACGTCGACGGAGCAGATCAGCCACGACCCGTCGTCGGCCCGGGCCAGCTCGCGCACGGCCACTACTTCTTGCCGGTCTTCTCCGTGGGCTGCGTGGTGGACAGCGCGGCGATGAAGGCCTCCGGGGGCACCTCGACGGTGCCGATGTTCTTCATCCGCTTCTTGCCCGCCTTCTGCTTCTCGAGCAGCTTGCGCTTGCGGGAGATGTCACCGCCGTAGCACTTGGCGAGGACGTCCTTGCGGATCGCGCGGATGTTCTCGCGGGCGATGACGCGCGCGCCGATGGCTGCCTGGATCGGCACCTCGAACTGCTGGCGCGGGATGAGGTCCTTGAGCTTGCCGGCCATCATCACGCCGTAGCTGTAGGCCGCGTCCTTGTGGATGATCGCGGAGAAGGCGTCGACCGGCTCGCCCTGGAGCAGGATGTCGACCTTCACCAGGTCGGCCGCCTGCTCACCCGAGCGCTCGTAGTCGAGGGAGGCATAGCCCTTGGTGCGTGACTTGAGCTGGTCGAAGAAGTCGAAGACGATCTCGCCCATCGGCAGCGTGTAGCGCATCTCGACGCGGTCCTCGGAGAGGTAGTCCATCCCCTGCAGGCTGCCCCGCTTGGTCTGGCACAGCTCCATGATCGTGCCGATGTAGTCGCTCGGGCTGAGGATCGTCGCCTTGACGACCGGCTCGCGGACCTCGGAGATCTTGCCCTCGGGGTACTCGCTCGGGTTGGTCACCGTCACGTCGGTGCCGTCCTCCATCACCACCTCGTAGACCACGTTGGGCGCGGTGGAGATGAGGTCGAGGTCGAACTCGCGCTCGAGCCGGTCGCGGGTGATCTCCATGTGGAGCAGGCCGAGGAAGCCGATGCGGAAGCCGAAGCCGAGCGCGCCGGAGGTCTCCGGCTCGAAGGTCAGCGCCGCGTCGTTGAGCTGCAGACGCTCCAGCGCGTCACGCAGCGTCGGGTAGTCGTCGCCGTCGATCGGGTAGAGGCCGGAGTAGACCATCGGGTTCGGGTGCTTGTAGCCGCCGAGCGCCTCGGTGGCCCCGTGGTGCTGGCTCGTGACGGTGTCACCGACGCGAGACTGGCGTACGTCCTTCACGCCGGTGATGAGGTAGCCCACCTCGCCGACGCCGAGGTCGGCGGCCTTGACGGGCTCGGGGCTGATCACGCCGACCTCGAGCATCTCGTGCACGGCGCCGGTCGACATCATCTTGATGCGGTCGCGGTGGGTGAGCTTGCCGTCGACCACGCGGACGTAGGTGACCACGCCGCGGTAGGTGTCGTAGACGGAGTCGAAGATCAGGGCGCGCGGCGGGGCGTCGGCGTCGCCCACGGGTGCCGGGGTCTGCTTGACGATCTCGTTGAGGAGGCCCGCGACGCCGACACCGGTCTTGGCGCTGACACGCAGCACGTCCTCGGGCTCGCAGCCGACCAGGCCGGCCAGCTCGGCGGCGTACTTGTCGACCATCGCGCCGGGCAGGTCGATCTTGTTGAGCACCGGGATGATGTGCAGGTCGGCGCCCATCGCGAGGTAGAGGTTGGCCAGCGTCTGGGCCTCGATGCCCTGCGCGGCGTCGACGAGCAGGACCGCGGCCTCGCACGCCTCGAGCGAGCGGCTCACCTCGTAGGTGAAGTCGACGTGGCCGGGGGTGTCGATCATGTTGAGGACGTAGGTGCCGGGCTCCGCGCCCTCCTCGTTGTCACCGGGCACGGTCCACGGCATGCGCACGGCCTGCGACTTGATCGTGATGCCGCGCTCGCGCTCGATGTCCATGCGGTCGAGGTACTGCGCACGCGCTGCCCGCTCGTCCACCACCCCGGTGAGCTGCAGCATGCGATCGGCCAGCGTGGACTTGCCGTGGTCGATGTGCGCGATGATGCAGAAGTTGCGGATGATCGACGGGTCGGTCGAGCCAGGCTTGGGCGCGTTCTTGAGGCTCACGGACTGCTTTCAGGGGTACGACGGCGGGGTCGGGTCATTCTTCCACGCGCTGCGAGCCTCACCGAACCGGCGCGTTAGCGTGCGCGGGTGACTTCTCGGAGCGGATCGGCGCACCTGCCACTGGTGCCCGCCGCCGCGTTCGTGCTCGTCTGGTCCTCGGGCTACATCTCCGGACCGGCGGCGGTCGACGCCGCCGCGCCCTTCACGGTGCTGGGCTGGCGCTTCGTGCTGGCAGCGGTGCTCGCGGCTGCGCTGTCCCTCGCGCTGCGCAGGCCGACCCGGATGGACCGCGCCACGCTGGGCCGCGTCGCGGCGGTCGGGCTGGTGATGAACGCCGTGCAGTTCGGCCTGATGTACGTCGCCTTCGACCTCGGTCTCGGCGCCACCCTCGCCTCTCTCTTCCACGCGCTGAGCCCGGTCCTCACGGCGCTGCTCGCCGCCGGGCTCCTCGGGGAGCGGGTGTCGCCGCTGCAGGTCGTCGGCTTCGTCGTCGGGGTGCTCGGCGTCCTGCTGGTCCTCGGCGGGGACCTCAGCCACGCGGGTGGCGTGGCCGCGGTGCTGATCGGCTGCCTGAGCATGCTCACCCTCAGCCTCGGCACCCTCGGCCAGCGCTGGATCGGCGCCCAGCCCGACCTGCTGTGGTCGGCCGCCGTCCAGTTCGCGGTGTCCGCTCCCCCGATGCTGGTGCTGGGATGGACCACCGAGGGCGCGTGGCCGGTCACCGACGGCCGCCAGGCCCTCGTCGCCGTCGTCTTCCTGGCCGTCGTCAACTCGATCGTCGGCCTGGTGCTGCTGTCGCTGCTGGTGCTGCGCGGGGGCTCGGGCGCGGCCGCCAGCCTGTTCTTCCTCAGCCCGCCCGTCACCGCGGTCCTCGCCTGGCTGGTCCTCGACGAGACCCTCTCGGTCCTCCAGCTCGTCGGCCTGGTCGTCGCGGTCGTCGGCGTGGCCGTCGCGACCCGCACGCGGCGTACGCCGGTGCCTCAGGGCGTCGGGTCGGAGACGAGCAGCGGTCCCAGATAGAGCTGGAGCAGGCTGGGCACCCGGCCCAGCTCGAGCCCCGTCACCTGCTCGATCCGGTGGAGACGGGCACGCAGCGTGTTGCGGTGGACGTGCAGCGCGGCCGCGCACCGCTGGGGGCTCATCTCCTGGTCGAACCAGGCACGCAGCGTGAGCCGCAGCTCGCCGTGGGGATCTGCGGCGACGAGCCGTCGCCACGGTGCCGACACCGGCTCGGCACGCCAGTCGTCGCGGAGCCCGCACAGCAGTGCCACCAGCGCCAGGTCACGACGTTCGTAGAGGTCCGTGTCCACCTGCGCGACCGACCACGCGTCCTGGGCGGTGACCCAGGCGCGTCGCAGCGCGTCGGGCCCGGCGAACGCCTCACCCGCGATCCACACGACGTCGGCGGCACTGGCCTCGAGAGCGCGCTCCACCTCCTGACCGGACGCGGAGGCGTCGGACCACCAGACGGCCAGCTCGTCCGGGCGCGTCCGGGCGACGAGGAGGTCGTCGCGACGGGCCAGACCCCGCTGCAGGGACCGCAGCGCCTCCGTGTGGGTCGGTCGCCTCGGGCGTACGACGGTGCAGCGACGGCGTACGTCGTCGACGCCGAGCTCGACGGCGCGACGTTCGGCCGCCTCCGGGTCGAGCCTGCCCTGCACGAGGGCGACGAGATGGTCCTCTCGCTCCTGACGCAGGCGCTGACCGCTCTCGAGCGCGACCGCCTGCTCGACGATGAGCTCGGCCGTGACCTTGATCAGGTCGGCCAGCACCTGCACCTCGGAGGGGTCGCCGGAGATGCCGATGACGCCCACCACCTCGCCCGAGTGGCGCAGCGGGACGTTCACGCCGGGCTGCACCCCGCGCAACAAGCGGGCTTGCTCGGAGTCGATCACGATGGCGCGGTCACCCTGTGCGGCGAGGAGGGCTCCCTCGTGCTGCTCGTGCCGGCGTGACGGGTCGCCCGTCGCCAGGATCAGGCCGCGGGCGTCCATCACGTTCACGTTGCGCCCGATGACGGCCATGGTGCGGTCGACGATGCGCTGGGCGACGTCCTCGGTCAGGATGCTCATCCGCCCAGCATGCCGGCTCCTGTGCATCTGCACACCCCAAGCGCCTGTTCTGTGGCGTCCGCCGTGCACGTGCCCGTAGCCACCGGACCGCTCCGCTCCTCAGGATGGGTTCGGCGGCGTCATGTGACCGCCGTCACCCGAGGAGGACCCATGACTGACGTGTTCGTGCTGATCGGCCTGGTGGTCGCGCTGGTGCTGGCCGCCAGCGTGCTCAAGATCCATCCCTTCATGGCGCTCCTGCTGACGGCGCTGCTGGGCGGCTTCGCGTTCGGACTGCCGCTGCTCGACGACGGCGAGACCCTCGGCCTCGTCACGGTGATCACGACGGGGTTCGGCTCGACCCTCGGCACCATCGGGCTGGTGATCATCCTCGGCACGGTGATCGGGGTCGTGCTCGACAAGTCGGGCGCCGCCATCACGATGGCCGACTGGATCGTGAAGAAGATCGGCCAGCGGTTCCCCACCGTGACCATGTCGGTCATCGGCTACATCGTCTCGATCCCGGTGTTCTGCGACTCCGGCTACGTCATCCTCAACTCCCTCAAGGAGTCGATGGCCGCGCGGCAGCGGGTGTCCCCGGTGGCGATGTCGGTCGCCCTCGCCACGGGCCTGTTCGCCACGCACACCCTCGTCCCGCCCACCCCGGGCCCGATCGCCGCCGCCGGCAGCCTCGGCCTCGGTGACCAGCTGGGACTCGTCATCGCGATCGGGCTGCCCATCGCCCTCGTCGCCGCCTTCGCCGGCAACCTGTGGGCCCTGCGCTTCCGCAACGCCACCCCGGAGGGCGTGTCCGCCGACGACGTGGAGGCGCGCATCGCCGAGTTCGGCCGGATGCGCGACGAGCTCGGCACCCTGCCCGGTCCGCTCGCGTCGTTCGCCCCCATCTTCGTCCCGCTCCTGCTGATCATGCTCGGGTCGGTCGCCGCCTACCCGACGGCTCCCCTGGGCGACGGCTACCTCGCGGACGCGCTGCGCTTCCTCGGCCTGCCCGTCGTCGCTTTGCTCGTGGGTCTCGCGTGCGCCCTGGCCCTCCTGCCCCGCTCCGGCTTCAACCAGCGCTTCAACGAGCGCGTCACCGAGGGCATCACCGCGGCCGCTCCGATCCTCCTCATCACTGGGGCCGGCGGCGCCTTCGGTGCCGTCATCAAGGCGACGCCCGTGGGCACCTACCTGGGCGAGCAGCTGTCCCAGCTCGGCATCGGCATCTTCGTGCCGTTCGTGATCGCGGCCGCGCTCAAGACCGCGCAGGGCTCCTCGACCGTCGCGCTGGTCACCACGTCGGTGCTGGTCGCGCCGCTGGTGGGCGACCTCGGCCTCGACAGCGACTTCGGGAGGGTGCTGGTCGTGATGGCCATCGGCGCCGGCGCGATGACGGTCTCCCACGCCAACGACAGCTACTTCTGGGTGGTCAGCCAGTTCAGCCGGATGAGCGTCAAGCAGGCGTACGCCGCCCAGACGGCCGCTACCGGCGTCATGGGTCTGGCCACCATCGCCGTCGTCTTCGTCCTCTCGCTCTTCGTCTAGGCGCGGTCGGCGTGCGTGTCGTCATCGCCCCGGACTCGTTCAAGGAGAGCCTCGGCAGTCCGCAGGTCGCCGCCGCCGTCGAGCGGGGCTGGCTCCGCGGTGCGCCGGGCAGCAGCTGCGTCACGGTTCCCCTCGCAGACGGCGGGGAGGGCACCGTCGAGGCGCTGGTCGCGGCCACGGGTGGCCGGATCGAGCGTCGCGAGGTGGCCGGTCCGCTGGGCGAGCCGGTGGTCGCCGAGCTCGGGGTGCTCGGCGGTCCGGGACCACTGACCGCGGTGGTCGAGGTCGCCGCCGCCACCGGGCTCGGTCTCGTCCACCCCGAGCACCGCGACGCCGCCCGCGCGTCGTCGTACGGCACCGGAGAGCTGGTCGCCGCGGCACTCGACCTCGGGGCGAGGAGGATCATCCTGGGGCTCGGCGGGAGCGCCAGCACCGACGGAGGCGCCGGGCTGGTGCGCGCCCTCGGGGTGCGACTGCTCGACGCTCATCGTGACGAGGTCGCCGGCGGGGGTGGCGACCTCGGGCGCGTCGCCGAGATCGACACCGCGGGGCTCCACCCCGGCCTGGCGGACTGCGACGTGGTCGCCGCCTGCGACGTGGACAACCCGCTCGTGGGCCCTCGTGGCGCCGCTGCGGTCTACGGCCCGCAGAAGGGCGCCGACGCCGACGCGGTCGAGATGCTCGACCGGCACCTCGAGCAGTTCGCCGACGTGGTGGCTGCTGCCGGCCTGCCGTCCGACTCCGAGGCACCCGGCGCGGGGGCCGCAGGAGGCATCGGATTCGCCGTCCTCGCGATCCTGGGTGGCAGCCTGCGTCCCGGCTTCGAGATCGTCGCCGAGGCGGTCGGGCTCGACGACCGGCTCGACGGCGCTGACCTCGTGATCACCGGCGAGGGACGACTCGACGCCCAGTCGCTCGCCGGCAAGGCGCCGGTCGGCGTGATGCGCCGGGCCCGTGAGCGAGGGCTCCCGGTCATCGCCCTCGCCGGGTCGCTCGGGGACGACGTGGAGGACCTGCTCGCCGCCGGGATGACCGCCGTGCTGAGCGTCGTTCCCGGCGTGGTCGACCTGGACGAGGCGTTGAGCAGAGCTGCGACCAACCTCGAGCGCACTGCCGAAGCCTTGGGTGCCGTGTGGGCGGCGGCGGCCCGGCGACCGGAGTGAGCGCGGAGGTGCCGCTCAGCCGAAGAAGTTAGGTGGTGCTGCCTGAGGTAGCACGGCAACGGCGCCCGCGCGCTCATGGAGTGCGCTGAGGTCCTCGGTCGAGCGTCACCGTTCGACAACGCGGAGACAAGCACCTCATGCGCGACGAGGCCGTCTCGTTCCTGGGACGGGCTGATGGCGTCCACGACGTACGGACACGGCACGCCGCCGGCGTACTCCGGGTGGCGTCGGACTCCCGGGGAGCACACACTGGGAGCGGAAGGACGCGCCATGACCAGACGACGCCGATCGACACCCTGTCTTGTCGTGCTGTGCCTTGCTGCGGCACTTTCGGCGTGCGCCACCGACCGCACCGGCACGAAGCGCCCGCCCAGTCCTGAGACCCTGCCGATCGAATCCGCACCTGGCACGAGGACGGACGACGCCGCGAGATCGACGGCCGGCGTGGTGACCATGGGGCCACTGCCACCGGTGACGGAGGTCGACGCGGCCGTGCCACTGCCCGTCGGGCAGCCTCCGCGAGTGCCTTACGTGGACGGGACGACCGTCGTGCTCCCAGGAGGGCGACAGGTCGCCCTCGAGCGGCCGCCGAAGTTGTTCGCCGAGGACATCGCCGGTGAGTCGTACGGCGCGATGGCACGCGTCCCTGCGGGATGGATCAGCACGACCTACGACTTCATGCAGGACGTCTCGACCTTCCACTCCCCCGATGGGTCGTTCCGCAGACGGCCCGCTGGCTCAGGGCCGATCAGCGTGTCACCCGACGGCCGGCGCGTGCTGACGTGGGACACGGGCCAGACCGTCCTTCTCGACTCTGGGTCGCAGGACATCACCGAGGACGTCCTCACCGTCCCGGGCGTGTCGGCCGCACGACTCGAACCCGTGGGTCTCGTCGGCCGACGTGGCCGACAGGTCGTACTCAATCTCCTGAACTTGCGCCACATGACTGCTGCGGGGGTCGTGGTCACCGATGGCAGGGACGTCGTCGAGGTCCCCGGGGTCGCACGTGCGGCGTCCGTCTCGGCCCGGGCCGGGATCATCAGCGGCACCCACCACCGCGGCACCAGGGCTCGCGCGAGCACCGTCTATTCACTGGACGGAGAGTCCCTGTTGCATGCACCGGGCTTCGAGCTCGTTGGTTTCAGCCCGGACGGGACCCTGGCAGTCGGCGTTCCGCACCGCTGGAACCCGCGTCGTGTCGTCGTCGTCTCGATGGCTACCGGCAAGGTGCTGTTGCACCTCGAGCTCCGCGGATCGTTGACGTGGGAGGACGACCGCCACGTCCTCGTCGCGATGTCGCGCGTCACGCGGACGACCCTCCGGCAGGGTCTGCTGCGGGTGTCGCTCGACGGAGCGGCGGTGTGGGCGGTGCCCATGCGGTCGCGACCCCTGCTCTCCGGACGTCCCAACCACGGACCGCACCCCGTCCTCCAGCCGGACTGAGAGGGCACGTCAGGCAGTCGGCACCCAGTAGCGCCGCTTCACACCGCGTACGTCCTCCAGCTCGCCGCCGGCGGCCTCGATCACCCGGATCGAGCCGACGTTGTCGTCGTCGCAGGTGACCAGGGCCGGGTCGATGCCCAGCCCGAGCGCCCACGGCAGCGCCGCGCGCAGCATGGCCGTGGCGTGGCCCTCGCGTCGTCGCGTGGGGCGTACGTCGTAGCCGATGTGGCCACCGACGTCGAGCAGGAAGTCGGTGAGCCGGTGGCGGATCGCGAGCCGACCGAGGTAGTGCTCGCCGTCCACCCACCACAGCGTCGTGCACGGCACGTGCCACTCCGGGCGCGGGCTCTCCTCCAGCGCGTCCGCCCGCACCGCCTCCACGAAGGCGGCGAACGTCTCCGGGTCGCGCCAGCCCGGGGCGTTGTGGTCGATCCAGGCCGCCGTCTGGCTGAGCTCGACGCCCTCGGCGACGAACTCGTCCATCGCCTCCAGGAAGGACTCGCGGACGGACGTGGTGGGCAGGACGAGCTCGGGCATGGGCGCCATCCTTCCCCGCCGCCGGCCCGCGGCGCACACCGGTTTCGCCGGGCAGGCGGCCAGGGCCGCGGATATCCGGTTCGTCCCTGACGGGTCGGTGGGAGAGGATTCCGCTCATGTCCCGCACCGCACCCGTCGCGCCCTACCCCGTCCCGCACGGCCGGACCGCCCGGCGCCTCGAGTGGCCCTTCCTCCCGGCCAACCTCCGCGCCTTCATCGAGCGCAAGTGCGGCTCCCCGGTCGCCACGGCGACTTCCCAGACCACCGGCTTCACCCCGGGCTTCGCCTCCGTGCTCGTCTGCGAGGACGGCTCGCGCCACTTCGTGAAGGCCGCGTCCGTCAAGGCGCAGCGGATGTTCGCCGACTCCTACCGCGAGGAGGCGCGCAAGCTCGCCGCCCTGCCCACCGGCGTCCCGGCGCCCCGCCTGCTGTGGCACCTCGACGACGACTGGGTCGTGCTCGGCATCGAGCACGTCGCCGCGCGGGCGCCGCACCGGCCCTGGCGCGCGGGCGACCTCGACGCGCTCCTCGACGCCCTCGAGGTCGCCGCCGACGTGCTGACCCCGGCTCCCGCCGGCCTCGCCCTCGACACGGCCGAGGCCGACTTCGCCCCCCTGCTGGACGGCTGGGAGTCGATCCACCGCACCCGCACCGACCTGGACCCGGCGCACCTCGCCGAGGCGGAGGCGCTGGCACGCCGCTACGCCGAGGTCGTCGGCGGCGACACGCTCGTGCACACCGACGTCCGCTCCGACAACGTCCTCATCGACGCCGACGGCCGCGCGCTCCTGTGCGACTGGAACTGGCCGGTGCGCGGCGCGGCGTGGTTCGACTCGTTCGCCGCCCTCATCGGTCCGCGTGGCGAGGGCATCGACGTCGACGCGGTGATCGCCGAGCGCCGTCTCCTGCGAGACCTGGGCGCCGAGACGCTGGACATCAACCTGGCCCTCTACGTCGGCTACTTCCTCGCCCAGTGCGAGCTGCCGGTCCCGCCGACCTCGCCCCACATCCGCGACCACCAGCGCTGGCAGGGCGAGGTGTGCTGGGACTGGCTGTCGGAGCGCCGGGGCTGGGTGTGAGCGCACCCCGCGCAATCGGCGTGCGCCTGCCGTACGCCGCCGTGCCGGCCGCGGTGCGCGCGTGGGTCGAGCACGAGCTGGGCTCCCCCGTCGTCGGGACCGCCGAGCAGGTCGGCGGCATGTCGCCGGGGTGCGCGACCCGGCTGACGTGCGCCGACGGGACCCGTGCCTTCGTCAAGGCGGTCGGCTCCGAGCTCAACCCGACACCCCCGGCCTGTTCCGCCGCGAGGTGGCCGTGCTCCAGCACCTCGGCGAGCACCCGCTGTGGGCGACCCTGCGGGCGGCGTACGACGACGGCGCCTGGGTGGCGCTGCTGATCGAGGACGTCGAGGGACGCCACCCCGACTTCACCGATCCCGACGAGCTCGCGGCGGTGCTCACCGGCACCGACCGGCTCTCCGAGGTCCTGCGGCACCGCGACGTGCCGACGACGGTCGACCTCGTCGACGTGGGCCACGTCTTCGGCAAGTGGGCCGACAGCCTCGACTCGCTCGCCGACGCCCCGGACGAGGTGCCGGTGCCGCAGTGGCTGCGCGCGGACCCGCACGGATGGGCGGAGGTCCTGCGCGGGCAGGCGCGCACCCCGATGCCGCACCTGGCCCACTGGGACATCCGCATCGACAACATGCTCCGGCGCCCGGGCGGCGAGGTGGTGTTCCTCGACTGGGGTGTCACCGCCCGCGGTCCCGCCTGGGTGGACCCGCTCCTGGCCCGGCTCGAGCGGGTCGAGGAACCGTGGTTCGACGACTCGCTGGCCGCCTCCCCCGCCCTGGCCGGCGCAGGGGACGAAGCGGTCACCGCCTTCCTCGCGGGCTTCGCCTCCCACCTGGCGCTGCGCTCGCTCGTCGCCGTCGACGTCAACCTCCCGACGCTCAACGATTTCCGGATCCGGGAGTCGCGGCGCATGCTGGAGGCCGTCGCTCGTCGCACCGGCCGCTGGAGCGGTCCGCGGCGCACGACGGATTTGGGCGCGCACGAGGCCTGACGGTAGAGTTTCTCCCTGCGTGTCCGGCGCCCGCCCCTGACCGGGGTTGCCAGGCAGCCGACAGCACCAGACTTCCATTCCAGACCAGCTCGAGCATCCGAGGATCCACACGTGGCGAACATCAAGTCCCAGATCAAGCGCAACAAGCAGAACGAGAAGGCGCGCCAGCGCAACCAGGCCGTGAAGTCGCGCCTGAAGACCGCCGTTCGCAAGTTCCGCGAGCTGTCCGAGGCTGGCGACAAGGACGCCGCCGTGGCTGCCAGCCGCGACGCCATGAAGGCCCTCGACAAGGCCGCCTCGAAGGGTGTCATCCACTCCAACCAGGCGGCCAACCGCAAGTCGTCGATCGCCAAGAAGGCCGCCTCGCTCTGAGTCGTCCCTCCGCCGCAAGCACCCGCCCCCGTGGCGGGTGTTTCGCATTTCGGGACGTTGCGGCCCTCAGCGGCTCTCGCGCAGCCCGGCCACGGTGAGGACCAGCCGCTCGAGCGTGTAGGACGCGTCGTGGGCCTGCCCCTTGATGTCGGCGTCGGCGACGGCGACCGCGCGCACGGCGGCGGCGATGCCCTCCGGCGTCCAGGCGCGCGACTGCTCGCGCACCGTCCGCACCTTCCACGGCGGCACGCCGAGGTCGCGGGCGAGGTCCGCGTCGCGCGCTCCGCGGGAGGCGCCGAGGTAGCGCGCCAGGCCGCGGGCCGAGGCTGCCATCGCGGACGTCACGAGCACGCCGGCGGTGCCGGTGTCGAGCGCCCACCGGAGCTCCTCCAGCGCCAGCGCGCGCTTGCCGGAGAAGGCGGCGTCGGCGACGGTGAAGGACTTGGCCTCCGCGCGGCCACCGAAGTAGCGCTGGACCTTCTCGACGGTCAGCTGCTCGCCGGGGTAGTCGTTGGTGAGCTGGTCGGCGGCCGCCGCCAACGAGCGCAGGTCGTGGCCGATGGCCTGCACGAGGAAGGTCGCTGCGTCCGAGGCGATCTTCGCGCCGCGCGAGGCGACCTCGGAGGTCACGAAGCCGGGCATCTCGCTGGCCTTGATCTCCTCGGACTTCACCTCGGTCACGGCCGCGAGCTTGCGCAGCTTGGTGAGCACGCCGCTGCCCTTCTGCCCACCGGAGTGCACCAGCACGAGAGCGACGTCGTCGGCAGGGGCGGCGCAGTAGGACAGGAGGCCGTCGACGGACTCGTCGGGCAGGTCCTCCAGACCACGCACGACCACGCAGCGGATCGAGGAGAAGAGCGACGGCGCCGACATCTCGCCCAGCGAGGCGAGCGTGAGCTCGGAGGCCGCCGACTCGGCGAGCTCGGCCTCCGCGTCGTGGGCCCGGACGGCCTCGCGGACCGAGCCCACCGTGCGCGCGGAGAGGTATTCCTCCTTGCCGGTCACGAGGACGACGCGGCCGAGGACCTGAGCGGCGGAGGGAGTGCGAGCCATGGTGGGACCAGCCTAGTCGCGGGTGACGACACCGACCTCGCCCCGTCGCACGACCACCACGACGTCGCCCGCCAGGTCCGTGCGCCACACCTGCGCATCCGCCGCGTCCAGCGCGGCGAGGACCTCGGGCGCCGGGTGCCCGTAGTCGTTGTCCTCCCCCACCGACACCAACGCGATCCTCGCCCGGAGCGAGGTCAGCCAGTCGAGGTCCTGGTGGCGGCTCCCGTGGTGGGGCACCTTGAGGACGTCGACCTCCAGGTCCGCCACGTCACGCGCCAGGGCAGCCTGCGCCGACGGCTCGACGTCGCCGGTCAGCAGGACTCGCAGTCCGGCGACCTCGGCCACGACCACGACGCTGGCGTTGTTGGGCGCGCTCTCACTGGGGTCGGTGCGGCCGGCCCCCGGGGGCGGCCACACCGTCTGGAGGGTGACGTCGCCGAACCTGCGCGTGCCGCCGTACGCCGCCACGTCCGCGTCGCGCCCCGCCGCCGTCCCCACCGCCTCCACGCCGGCGACCGGGTCGAGCAGCCCGGTCCCCTCGACCACCCCGACCTCGCGCCCCTCCATGACCCCCGCCACCCCGTCGACGTGGTCGGCGTGGAAGTGGGTGAGCAGGAGCAGCGGCACCTCCTCGACCTCGAGCCGGTCCAGGCAGGCGTCCATCACGACCGGGTCGGGACCTGCGTCGACCACCACCGCAGCGCGCTCCCCCGCCCGCAGCACCAGGCCGTCGCCCTGCCCGACGTCGCAGGCGGCCAGCACCCACCCCTCGGGCGGCCAACCCGGTGTCGGGGGCCGCACGAGCATCACCACGACGAGCAGCCCGGTGCACGCCAGCGTCGACGCGGGGTTGCCGAGGAGCCTCGGCGCCAGCGGCACGGACACCAGGCACGCGAGGGTGAGGGCGAGCAGCGCCAGCGGTCCGGTGCCCCAGTCGACGGCGGCGGTCGGGACCGCCGCGCCCCAGCGGGCGACCGTGATGATCCATCCCGCCGACCACGCGGCGGGCGCGCCGACCACGACTCCCAGCGGTGCCCACACCAGCCCGAGCAACCCGCCGCCGAGGCCGAGGACGGTGGCCGGCGCGACGGCCGGCGCGGCCAGCAGGTTGGCGCCGACCGCGACGAGGCTGACCTGGCCGGACAGCGCAGCCACCACGGGAGTGCACGCCACCTGTGCCGCGAGCGGCACCGAGACGGCCTCGGCCACCCACCGCGGCATCCAGCGGCGCAGGGCGTCGCGCCACACCGGCGCGAGGAGCAGGATCCCGGCCGTGGCGAGCACGGACAGCGCGAAGCCGGCCGTGACCGCCAGCCGTGGCCAGAGCAGGAGGAGCGCGAGGACCGCCACCCCCAGTCCGCGCGTCCCGCGTGAGCGGCCGTTGCCGCCCATCCCGACGAGCGCGACGGTCCCCATCGCCGCAGCGCGTACGACGCTGGGCTCGGCGCGCGCGGTCAGCACGAAGCCGGCGATGCCGACGGCGGCCAGCACGTGCAGCCAGCGTCCGCGCACGCCGAGCCAGCGTCCGAGGATGAGCAGGGCGCCGACCACGAGGGTGAGGTTGGTGCCGCTCACCGCGAGCAGGTGCGTGAGCCCGGTGGTGCGGAAGTCGTCGGCGAGGTCCGGGTCCAGACCGCCGTCGTCGCCCACCACCAGCGCCGGCACCAGCTCGCGCGCGTCGGCGTCCCGACCGGCGACCGCGGCGCGCACCGAGCGGCGTACGGCTGCGGCGGCGTCCCACCACACGTCCGGGCCGGCGACCACGCGGGGCTCCCCCGTCGGGCGCACCAGCGCGGCCTCCTCGCCGTCACCGGGCACGAGCCGGGCGGTGGTCTCCAGCGTCGTGCCGAGCGGCAGGCGCGGCCAGTCCGCGCCCGCCATCACCACCACCGGCGCGGTCAGCGCCCAGGCCCTGCCCCGGCCCTCGACCCGCGACACCGTGGCCTGCACGACCTGGAGGTCGCCGTAGCGTCCCGTCACGACCCGGACGTCGGAGGTGAGCTCGAGCCGTACGTCGACGACCGCCGACTCCTCGGCGAGCGCGCTGAGCGGCGAGGTCGCGACCAGGGTGAGCTGGAGCGCGGCGATGCCCGCGACCGCCGCCAGCGCGACCACCGGACCCAGCCACGCCGTCGCGAGCGCGCGGCGGGCGACGAGGAGCGCCGCGACGAGGACGGCTGTCACCACGGCCCCCAGGGCGACCCACCCCGGCAGCAGCAGCACGAGGAGCGCCCCCACCCACGCGCCGAGGCCGAGCGCGACCGCGCGCAGGTCCGGCACGGGTCAGAGGGTGACGAGCGGCGCGAGGTCCTCGAGGGTCGCCTCCCCGATGCCGTCCACCTCGAGCAGCTCCTCGACGGAGGTGAACCCGCCGTTGTCCTCTCGCCACGACACGATCGCCTCGGCCGTCACCGGCCCCACACCCGGCAGCGTGTCGAGGGCGGCGAGGTCGGCGGAGTTGAGGTTGACCAGCGACCCGCCTTCCGGGGCCGGGGACGTCAGGGTGCCCGCGACCCCGGGCGCCGGCGCCACGCCCACCAGCACCTGCTCGCCGTCGACGAGGGGGCGGGCGAGGTTGAGCCCGGTGAGGTCGACCCCGCGCCGGGCTCCCCCGGCCGCCTCCAGCGCATCGACGACCCGCGATCCCACCGGCAGCACCGCGATGCCCGGCCGGCGGACCTTGCCGGCCACGTCGACCACCACCTCCCCGGTCCCGTCCGGCCCGTCGGCGGTCGTCTCGGCACCGGCGGCGGCCCCCGCTTCGGCCTCCGCAGCGTCGGGGCTCAACGACGTCAGCGGCGCAGGCGCGGTGGCGTCGACCCGCACCGGGACCGCCTCGGCCTGGTCCCGCACGGCCCACCAGGCAGCAAGCCCGACCGCCACTGCCGCGACCACGGCCACCACAGCGAGGTGCACCGGACCGAGCTGGAGCCCGCCGATCCGCACCCGCCGCGATGCATGGCGTCCCGGGACCGGCAGCGGCACGGGCGGGGTGATTGGCGCCGCCACGGGCCCGACGTCGCCACCGCGGTCACGCACCCGCGTGTGGGCCCAGGGCTCGCCGGACGCCGGCTCCGCCGCGTGCGGCTCCCCACGGACCGCCGCGAGCTCGGCACTGAGCGAGGCGAGCCGCCGCGACACCGCCTCGGCGTGCTCGGCGGACGACTGGTTTCGGCGCATGGCTCCACGCTAGGAACGCCGACGCCTCCACCGACAGGGGCGCACGAGGATCTGTGGACAGCCGTCAGCCGGCCGGACGCGGCGAGACGCAGACCGCGACCATGCCGGGACCGACGTGCGCGCCGAGCACCGCGCCGAGCTCGCCGCACATCACCTCGCGGCCCTCCAGGCCGGCGGCCAGCCGCTCGGTGAGCGCCGCCGCCAGCTCCTCGGCACGGTCGGCGTTGGCCAGGTGCGAGACGCAGACGTCGACCGCCGCGTCGCCCGCCGCCTCCACGGCGAGGTCCGCGAGCCGGGCGAGGGCACGCGACGCCGTACGCACCCGCTCGCGCGGCACGACCCTGCCGTCCGCGATCTCGAGCAGGGGCTTCACCGACAGGGCGCTGCCGAAGATCGCGGCCGCGGCACCGATCCGGCCGCCGCGGCGCAGGTACTCCAAGGTGTCGACGTAGAAGAGGGACGTCGCGCCGCGACCGCGCGCCCGCGCCGCCTCGGCCGCCGCCTCGCCACTGCCTCCGGCGTCGCGCACGTCGGCGGCGGTGAGGGCGGCGTAGCCGGTGGCGATCCCGACCTGGCCGGAGTCGACCACGTGCACGGGCACGTCGACCTCGAGGGCGGCGAGCTGGGCGGACTCGAAGGTGCCGCTCATCTCGCGCGAGAGGTGCACCGAGACGATCTCGTCCGCGCCTGCGGCTGCGAGGTCGCGGTAGAGCTCGGCGAGGAGGGCGGGCGAGGGCCTCGACGTGCTGACCGGAACGAAGTCGCGCAGGGCCTCGGCGACCACGTCGGGCGTCGCACCGTCGGGTCCCTCGTCGAGCACCCGCGCACCGATCACGACCTGCAGCGGCACGACCCGGATGTCGCGCTCCAGGGCCACCTCGGCGGGCAGGCTCGCGGTCGAGTCGGTGACGATGACGGTGCCGGACACACCCCGAAGGCTAGTGGCTGGCACCACCCGGCAGCGCGGCCCGTCCGCCTTGCCGCGGCTTGGCGCCCTCCGCTTGGATGTCCAGATGCCCGACAGGCTCGACAGGCTCGACAGCTTCGCCGATGCGCTGCGGCTGGCCATCGACGCGCGCGGGCTGAGCCTCGAGCGGATCACCGACCACCTCGCCGGGCGGGGGGTCAGCGTCAGCGCCGCCACCCTCAGCTACTGGCAGTCCGGACGCAGCGTCCCCGGCCGCAAGTCCTCGCTGGCCGCCCTCCCGCACCTCGAGGCGGTGCTGGGGCTGTGCCCGGGTGACCTGACCCGGACCCTTCCCGACACCCGCGAGCGCGCTCCGCGCCACGCCGTGCGCGGCCTCGAGACGCTGTGGCCGGAGCAGCCGCACGCCGCGGTGCTGGGGCGCCTCGACACCAGCTGGGACACCCACCTGGCTCGGGTGTCGGTCCACGACGTGCTCCGCATCGGTCCGGACCGCCGACAGGTCAGCCTGACGGTGCGCCAGGCGATGCGCGCCCGTGTCGACGGCCCCGACCGCCGGGTGGTGATGCACGCCCAGGACGACACCGACGCACCGCTCCCTCGGATCCGGCCGGTGCGCGGCTGCTCGCTCGGCGCCGTCGAGCACGACCGCAGCGGCGGGGTCGTCGGCGCGGAGCTGCTCTTCTTCCGCCCGCTGCGACGCGGCGAGACGGTGATCGTGACCTACGACGTCGTGTCCGCCTCGCCCGGCCCGCAGGAGCGCGAGTACACCCGGCGCCTGCGCCTGCCGATGCGCGAGTACCTCCTCGAGGTCGAGTTCGACCCCCGCGCGCTGCCCTCTGACGTGGTGTCGTTCGCCGACGGCCTGGAGCAGCCGATCACGCTCGACGACGACCACCGCGCGCACCTGGTGCACTCCGACACGGCACCGGGCACGACCGGCATCCGCTGGAGCTGGCCGGACTCCTGACCCGTGCCGGGCGGCGCACGCCCCGGGGCCTGAGTTAAGTGTTAAGGAACGGTCAAGCCTTGTCGCAGGGGCGCTCGCCCGGTCAGGGTCTGCTCGTCCATCTTTCTCGGGAAGGAACCCTTTGATGAACCCTGTCCACCCCCGCCTGGCCGCCGGCCTCGCCGTCTCCCTGGCCGGCGCCACCCTCGCGCTGACTCCGTCGGTCACCCACGCAGCCGAGGAGAAGCCGCAGGAGGCCCCTGCGGCATCCGTCGCCGACGACGGGCTGGCCCCCGTCCGCGGCACGTCGGCCGACGACCGCTACATCGTCGTGCTCGACAAGGAGGCCCCGGGCAAGAGCCTGCGCTCCGCCAAGGCCGAGGTGCGCGCGGACGGCGCCACGGTCACCCACACCTACAGCACGGTGCTCGACGGCTTCGCCGCCAAGCTCAACGACCAGGCCCTGGCCGCGCTGCGCAAGAACCCCAACGTCGCCTACATCGAGGCCGACCGCCCGGTGCAGCTCGCCGCGACCCAGTCGCCGGCGACCTGGGGCCTGGACCGCATCGACCAGCGCGACCTGCCGCTGAACAACTCCTACACCTACAACGCCACCGGCGCGGGTGTGACGGCGTACGTCATCGACACCGGCATCCTGACCACCCACACCCAGTTCGGCGGCCGCGCTGTCTCCGGCTTCACCGCGATCAACGACGGTCGCGGCACCTCCGACTGCAACGGCCACGGCACGCACGTCGCCGGCACCGTCGGCGGCTCGACCTACGGCGTGGCCAAGGGCGTACGTCTCGTGGCCGTCCGCGTCCTCGACTGCGCCGGCAGCGGCTCCAACTCGGGCGTCATCGCCGGCGTCGACTGGGTCACGCAGAACCACACCGCGGGCTCGCCCGCGGTCGCCAACATGAGCCTCGGCGGCGGCGTCTCGAGCGCGCTCGACACCGCGGTGAACAACTCCATCGCCGACGGCGTCACCTATGCGCTCGCCGCCGGCAACGACTACGGCGCCAACGCGTGCAACAGCTCGCCCGCCCGCGTCGCGGCCGGCCTCACCATCGGCTCCACCACCAGCACCGACGCGCGCTCGGACTTCAGCAACATCGGCTCCTGCCTCGACATGTTCGCGCCGGGCTCGAACATCACCTCGGCGTGGCACACCGGCACCTCGGCGACCAACACCATCAGCGGCACGTCGATGGCCACCCCGCACGTCGCGGGCGCGGCCGCGCTCTACCTCCAGGGCAACCCGTCGGCCTCGCCGGCCACCGTCGGCAGCGCGCTGATCTCGGCCTCGACGCCCAACAAGGTCACCAACCCCGGCACCGGCTCGCCGAACCGCCTGCTCCACATCGGCACCGGCGGCACCACGCCGAACCCGGACCCGACGCCGACCACGTGCAGCACCATGCCTGAGACCGAGTCCGGCTCGCTCACCTCCGGTGGCGTGTCCTACCACCCCGGCACGACCGACTACTACAACTCCGGCGCGGGCACCCACGTCGGCTGCGTGTCGGGCCCGGCGGGCACCGACTTCGACCTCTACCTCGAGAAGTGGAACGGCTCCACCTGGGTGGTCGTCGCGCAGGGCGTGACCAGCACCTCGGAGGAGAAGATCACCTACACCGGCACCGCGGGCTACTACTCGTGGCGCGTGGAGTCCTACTCCGGCTCGGGCAGCTACACGTTCGGTCTCGACCGTCCGTGACGCTCCCCCGCTGAACGACGAACGGCCCCGCGGCTCACGCCGCGGGGCCGTTCGTGCACCTCGTCTCAGACGACGATGTTCACGAGCTTCGGCGCGCGGACGATGACCTTGCGCACCGTCGCCCCCTCCAGCGCCCGCTGCACGCCGGCGTCGGCCAGTGCCGCGGCCTCGAGGTCGGCCTCGGAGATGTCCGGGGCGACCTCCAGCCGGGCGCGGACCTTGCCCTTGACCTGCACGACCGCGGTGACGGTGTCCTCCACCAGCAGCGCCTCGTCGACCTCCGGCCAGCCGACGCGGACGACGGTGGGCTCGTGGCCCAGCCGCTCCCACATCTCCTCGGCCGTGTAGGGCGCGACCAGCGACAGCAGGATGGCCACCGCCTCGGTCGCCTCGCGCACCGCCGGGTCCTCCGGGCCGCAGCCGGAGTCGATGGCCTTGCGGGTGGCGTTGACCAGCTCCATTACCTTGGCGACCATCACGTTGAAGCGGTAGGTCTCGACGAGCGTGGCCGCGTCGTGCACGGTCCGCGCCGTCGTACGCCGCAGCGCCAGGTCACCGGTCGTCACGTCGGCGCCCGGGGCCGAGGTGACGTCACCGGACAGCCGCCAGGCGCGCTGCAGGAAGCGCAGCGACCCGTCGGGGGACATGTTGGCCCAGTCGATGTCGTCCTCGGGCGGGCCGGCGAACACCAGCGTCAGGCGTACGGCGTCCACGCCGAAGGCGGTCAGCTGCTCGCCCAGGTTCACGCCGTTGCCCAGCGACTTGCTCATCTTCTTGCCCTGGTTGATCACGAAGCCCTGGTTGAGCTGGGCCGACCACGGCTCGCGGAAGCCGACCAGGCCCATGTCGTTGAGGACCTTGGTGAAGAACCGGCCGTAGAGCAGGTGCAGCACTGCGTGCTCGACGCCGCCGACGTAGAGGTTGGCGGGCATCCAGGCGTTGACCTTGTCGGGGTCGAACGGCCGGTCGTCCTCGTGGGGCGAGCAGTAGCGGAACATGTACCACGACGAGTCGACGAAGGTGTCCATCGTGTCGGTGTCGCGGGTGGCGGGGCCGCCGCACGTCGGGCAGGTGGTGTTGACCCACTCGGTCGCCCCGCCCAGCGGCGAGGTGCCCTTGGGCTTCAGGTCGGCGCCCTTGAGCATCGGCAGCGTGACGGGCAGCTGGTCCTCGGGGACGGGGACCTCGCCGTCCACGGGGCAGTGGATGATCGGGATCGGCGCGCCCCAGTAGCGCTGGCGGCTCAGCAGCCAGTCGCGCAGGCGGAAGTTGACCGCCCCGGACCCGCGGCCGTCGGCCTCGAGCTTCTCGATGATGGTGCGGATGCCCGAGGCCTTGTCGGTCAGGCCGTCCAGCTCGCCCGAGTTGATGTACGCCCCGTCGCCGGAGGTCGCGACGAAGGTCTCCTCCGGGTTGTCGTCCCCCGTGTCGATGACGCGACGCACGGGCAGGCCCATCGCCTTCGCGAAGTCCAGGTCGCGCTGGTCGTGAGCGGGCACGGCCATGATCGCGCCGGTGCCGTAGTCGGCCAGGACGTAGTCGCTGGCCCACACCGGCACCTCCTCGCCCGAGACGGGGTTGGTGGCGGTGATGCCCAGGTCGACGCCGGTCTTCGGCCGGTCGGTGGCCAGTCGGTCGATGTCGGAGGCCTTGCGCACCTCGACCAGGTAGTCCTCCAGCGCCTGCGCGCGGTCGGGGTGCACGATCTCCGCGGCCAGGGCAGCGTCAGCGGCGACCACCATGAACGTCGCGCCGTACAGCGTGTCCGGTCGGGTGGTGTAGACGTCGATGTCGTGCCCGGTCGACAGGGTGAAGGTGACGTGGGCGCCCTCGGAGCGGCCGATCCAGTTGCGCTGGGCGGTGACGACCCGGTCGGGCCAGGTGCCCTCCAGCTCGTCGAGGCCGTCCAGCAGCTCCTGAGCGTAGTCGGTGATCTTGAAGTACCACTGCGTCAGCTCCTTCTTGGTCACCTCCGCCCCGCAGCGCTCGCAGGCACCTGCGACGACCTGCTCGTTGGCCAGCACCGTCTGGTCCTGCGGGCACCAGTTGACGGCGCTGTTCTTGCGGTAGGCCAGGCCGCGCTTGAAGAACTCCAGGAACAGCCACTGCGTCCAGCGGTAGTAGTCCGGGTCGGAGGTGTTGAAGGTGCGCGACCAGTCGAAGGAGGCGGCGTACTTCTTGCACGACTCGATCGACTTGGCGATGTTGGCGCGCGTGTAGGTGTCGGGGTGCTCGTCGTTGCGGATCGCCGCGTTCTCCGCCGGCAGGCCGAAGGAGTCGAAGCCCATCGGGTTCAGCACCTCGTAGCCGCGCTGCCACCAGTAGCGCGCCACCACGTCGTGCAGCGCGAACACCTCGGCGTGGCCCATGTGCAGGTCGCCACTGGGGTAGGGGAACATCGTCAGCGCGTAGCGCTTCTCGCGCGGGCTGTCGTCGTCGGCCCGGAAGGGGTCGAGCTCCTCCCAGACGCTCTGCCACTTCGTCTCGGTGGCCGCGATGTCGTACGTCGCGCGCTCGGCCGTCTCGTGCGGGGCCGTCTCCTGCGGGGCTGCGGTGTCTCCCGTGTCCTGGCTGCTCATGGCGTGTCCTCTTGTGGCGTGCTGCGGGGTGTTGGCATGAAAAAACCCCTCACATGGAGGGGTGGCCGCGTGTCCGTCCTGGTGGGACGTGATCAGCGCGGCTGAGGAAGAAGGAGGTTCTGGTGCACAACCGGCATCATACTCGCTTCCATGGCCACTGACCTGAGCAGGTACGACGACGTGCTGGACCTCCTCACCGCGCTCCCCCTCCAGGTGCCGGCGCTGCGGGTGGTGGTGGTCAACGGCTCGGCCGTCACCGGCGGGTGGGACGAGCACTCCGACCTCGACGTCGAGGCCTGGTGCGACGGCGACGCCGCGACGACGTACGCCGCCGTGCTGGCGCTGCTGCGCAGCGAGCTCGAGGTCGACCACGTGTGGGAGCTCCCGGAGGCGACCTGGCCGACCGGACGGCAGTGCTTCGTGCACCTGCAGCCGGACGCCGCCGACCTCGGCCGGGCGACGCGGCTGCTCGACGTCGTGGTGCAGGCCCTGCCCGAGCGGCTCACCATGGACACGCGGCGCCACGGCGTGCCCCTCGTGCTCCACGACCCCGACGGCCTGCTCCTGCTCGAGGACGACGACGAGGCCGGGCTGTCCGCCCAGCGCGCACAGGCAGTCGCCCAGACCGCAGCACGTCGGCAGACCGGCGCGTGGCTCGTGGAGCGGGCGATCGCCCGCGGCGACCTGGCCGAGGCCACCTCGCTGCACCTGCGCTTCGCGGTGGAGCCGCTGGTGCGGCTGCTGCGCATCGAGCACTGCCCGGCACGCCACGACTTCGGCCTGCGCTACCTGCGTACGGACCTGCCTCCCGGCATGGCCGAGCAGGTGGAGGCACTGCTGCCCGGCCCGGACCTCGCGGTCCGGGCCCGGGCGGCGTTCGCGTGGCAGGACGAGGTCCTGCGACGGCTCAGCTGACGGCGCTCACGTCACGGGACTCACTTCACGAAGGACGGCGTCAGCGGCGGGTTCCACCACTCACCGTTGTAGGCCTTCACCGCACCGATCACGTGCAGGACACCGGCGACCACCAGCGGCACCAGGAAGATCGGGAGCAGCACCAGGAAGCCGATGCCGAGGGTGAGGACCCCGAGGACGACGTAGACGACCGTGGCGACCACGAGCCAGATGAACATCGAGATCTGGATGTTGATCGAGTTGGCGGCGTGCGACCGGACGAACGGCCCGCGGTCCTTGTGGATCACGTAGACGGCGATAGAGGCGATGAAGCCCAGGAAGCCCGCCGAGCAGATCATCGCCACGACGGCGCCGGCGTGGCTGATCGCGCCCCAGGTGCGCTCGTCCTGCGGCGACATCGTGGTCGGCGGCGTGCGGTAGGCCTGCTGCGGCTGCGGCTGCTGGCCGTAGCCGCTGGGCTGGCCGTAGCCGTCCGGCTGTCCCGGGACCTGGGGGTCGTGGGGCTGCTGGGGGTACTGCGGGTACTGGTCTGACATCTCACTCACTCCTCGGGGCGGGGTGCCCTGCGTCTGGGTCAAGCCAAGCACGCCCGACCCCCGGAATCACCCCGTTCCGGGGTGGAGTCAGGGTGTGTTCAGGGTGGGGTGCGGGTGCCCCGTGGCACGCAACCGCCCAACAACTGTTTGACAGTCGCCCGGCGCTCGGGCACACTCACTCCCCAAGAACTCTTGGAGGGATACGCCGTGGTGGACGAGACCGAGGCCGAGACCGACGGGCAGGCGGTGGCCCGGCTGCGCGCGACCGCGCACCCGGTGCGACTGCGCATCATGTCCCTGCTGACCGCGCAGGCGATGAGCGCCGCGGAGGTCGCGCGCGAGCTCGAGCTGACGCACGCCAACGCGTCGTACCACCTGCGGGTGCTCCACGACATCGGCGAGCTGGTCGTCGAGAGCGAGGAGAAGATCCGCGGCGGGACGGCCAAGCGCTACCGCTACGACGCGTCCCGCGAGCTCGCGGACCGCACCAGCGGGATCGACGACCGGATCGCCTACGCGCGTGCCAACGCCGTCGAGGTCGAGCGACGCCTGCGCGACGCGGCGAAGGGCGCCGCCTCCTCCAGCGACCTGGAGGCCTGGGTCCCCGTGGAGGTGTGGCACCGCGCCCTCGACCTGCTCCACGAGGCCTCACACCTGCTGCACGCCGAGGCCCGACCGGCAGGTACGCCGGACACCGTCCACGTCAGTGCCACCACGAACGCCTTCACGATGACCGGGGGGCTCGACGGCGAGGCCGTGCGCTGGATCCCCGCGAGGGAGCAGCGATGACCTGGACGACCGCGCTCGCGCCGCTGCGCAACCGCAACTTCGCGTGGTACTTCGCCTCGCGCTTCGTCAACACGCTCGGCAACATGATGGCGAGCATCGCGCTCGCGTTCGCCGTGCTGGACATCACCGACTCCCCCGCCGCGCTCGGCCAGGTGCTGGCCGCCCACACGATCCCGATGATCGCGCTGCTGCTCTACGGAGGCGTGATCGCCGACCGGTTCCCACGCACCCTGGTGCTGCAGTTCTCCAACCTCGCCTCCGCTGTCAGCCAGGGCGCCATCGCGATGCTGGTGCTCGCGGGCGAGGCCGAGATCTGGATGCTCGTGGTGCTCTCGATCGTCCACGGCGCCGTGTCCGGCGTGGGGTTCCCGGCGATGGCCAGCGTGCTCCCGCAGCTCGTGCCCCGTGAGGACCTCCAGCCGGCCAACGCCCTGGTCTCGCTGACCCGCAACGGCATGATGGTGCTCGGGCCGACGATCGGCGCGCTGCTGGTCGTCACGGTCGGCTCCGGCTGGGCCCTCGCCGTCGACGCGGCGACCTGGCTGCTCGCAGCAGCGCTCCTCGTACCCGTCCGCCTGCCGGAGCGCGCACCCAAGGCGGAGGCACCGGACACGCTGCGCGAGCTGCGGGAGGGCTGGTCGTTCTTCTGGGCGACGCCGTGGCTGTGGATCGTGGTCGTCGGTTTCGGAGTGCTCAACGCGATCCACGCGGGCGCCTGGTTCACGCTGGGCCCAGCGGTGGCCGACGACACCATCGGCCGCCAGGCCTGGGGCATCGTGCTGTCGGCAGAGGCCGCCGGCCTGCTCCTCACCACGGTCGTCCTGCTGCGCGTACGCCTCGAGCGACCGCTGCTGCTCGGCATGCTCGGCGTGGCGATGATGGCGCCGCCGATGCTCCTGCTCGGCGTCTCCCCCACGCTGGTCGGGCTCGTCACCACGGCCTTCCTGGCCGGCGCCGGGACGGAGATCTTCGGCATGGGCTGGAACCTGGCGATGCAGGAGAACATCGAGGACGGCATGCTCTCGCGCGCCTACTCCTACGACGCCCTCGGCTCGTTCGTCGCGATGCCCATCGGGCAGCTCGCCTACGGTCCGCTCGCCCTGGCCTTCGGCTTCCGGCCGGTGCTGGTCGCCTCGGCGGTGGCGTACGTCGCGGTCGTCGCGCTGGTGCTGTGCTCCCGCTCGGTGCGCACGCTGCCCCGGGCACCGGTGACCCCGGAGCCCGCGGTGACGACCACCACGTCCTAGGGTCTCGCCATGGGAGTCATGGAGATGTTCCGCCTGGACGGCAAGGTCGTCATCGTCACCGGCGCCTCGAGCGGGCTGGGGGTCGCGTTCGCCCACTGCTTCGCCGAGGCCGGCGCCGACGTGGTGCTCGGTGCGCGCCGCGTCGAGAAGCTCGAGCGGGTGGCCGCGTCCGTCCGCTCGACGGGTCGCCGCGTGCACACGGTCGCCACCGACGTGGCCGATCCCGAGCAGTGCCAGCGCCTGGTGGACGAGGCGATGGCGAAGTTCGGCCGGGTCGACGTGCTCGTCAACAACGCCGGCGTCGGCACGGCCGTCCCGGCGACCCGCGAGACGCCCGAGCAGTTCCGCTCGGTCATCGACGTCAACCTCAACGGCTGCTACTGGATGGCCCAGGCGTGCGGGCGGGTGATGGAGCCCGGGTCGAGCATCATCAACATCTCCTCGATCCTCGGCATCACCACCGGCGGCCTGCCGCAGGCGGCGTACTCCGCCTCGAAGGCCGGCCTCGGCGGGCTCACCCGCGACCTCGCCCAGCAGTGGACGGGCCGCAAGGGCATCCGGGTCAACGCCCTCGCGCCCGGCTTCTTCACCTCCGAGATGACCGAGACCTACCCAGAGGGCTACCTCGACCTCGCCCTCCAGCGGGTCCCGGCCGGCCGCAAGGGCGACCCGCACGAGCTCGCCGCGACCGCCGTCTGGCTGGCGTCCGACGCCGCGGGCTACGTCACCGGCCAGATGATCCCGGTCGACGGCGGCCTGACGATCGCCTGATGTCCCACGGGGACTACAAGGCGTTCTTCGCCGCCGCCTGCGCGGGCGACGTCGACCTCGTCGAGCACCATCTCGACGCCGGCGTCGACATCGACTTCGTGCACCCCGAGCTGCAGTCCACGGCGCTGGTGGCCACGATCGAGGAGGGCCGTGCCGACGTGGCGCTGCTCCTGCTCGACCGCGGCGCTTCGCCGACCCTGCGCTCCCCGCTCGAGGGGATGACACCGCTGGAGGCCGCGCGCGCCGCCGGGCTGGATGGGGTCGTGGAACGGCTGGCCTAGAGCCAGGGCTCCCCGCGGACCACGCCGTCCGTACGCCGTCCGTCAGCCGCCTCGGCGAGCCAGCCGTCTCCGTCCTCCACGCCGGTCCCCGACCAGCCGTCGAGCGATCGGATGACCGAGCCAGCGCCCTCGCGCACGGCGTACACCCCGCCGCTGAGGGCGAGCACGAAGGCGTCGTCGAGCTCGCGCAGCGCGACGGCCGAGCCGTCGTCGCACGCGTCGCACCCGCAGTACGGCTGCCGGGCCAGGACCTCTGCCGGCCGTCCCACACCCACCTGGACGAAGGTCTCGTCGGACGACACGCCCACCACGACGGGCTGGGTGCCCGGTCCGCCCCGGACGACCGTCGTACGGGCGGGCGGGAGGTGCTGCTCCGCCGCCCAGCTCACGGTCGTGGGGTCGACGGGGCCGGCCGTGCCGAGCCCGCGGGCGACGATCGTCTCGACCCACGCGTCGGCTCGCGCCACCAGCAGCCGGTAGCGCTCCGGGTGCTCCCGGCGTGAGTACTCCTCCTCGGTGGGCGACGCACCGCCCGGGTGCGGGTCCGGCCAGTCGGCCAGGTCGCCGCGCACCCGGGCGAAGGCCTCGTCGACGGCCGGGAGCAGCGAGGCGGCCGGGAAGCGGCGGCGGTCCGGCCGGGTGGAGACCATCACGCCGTCGAGGACGGTGCTCGCCACCTCGCCGGTCGGCACGCCCAGGGAGAGCGAGGCGAGCGGCTCGTCGGCAGCCTCGTCCTCGTCGGACCACCCCATGGACCAGGACGCACCGTCGCGCCCGACGGGCTCGCCCACGGGCGACAACGTCACCTGCATGCCGTCGACACCCTGGAACACCCGCCGGGGCCAGTGCTCGCTCGGCGTGAACCCGAGCGCGAGCAGCAGGTCGGCCACCCGCTCGGGGTCCGGAGGCACGAACCCGAGCCACTCGACGACCGGTCCGTCCGCGGGCCCGGGACCCATCGGCGACGTCCACTCGATGAGGAACGGCAGGGAGCCGTCGTACGGCCCCGGACCGACGTCGCACATCCGCCAGGCCACCACCTCACCGGCAGGTGTCGTGCGCGAGCCGTAGCGGACCTGACCGGGGTCGAACCCCGCTCCGACGAGCGCTGCACGGGCAGCGTCGACGTCGTCGACCGCCACCGCCCACGAGATCGGTCCGCGGGCCGGGCGGACGCGGTCCAGCCACGGGTTGGACTCCTCGGAGCCGGTGGCGATCAGCTCCACGTACGCCGCCTGCGGGCCGCGCACGAGCACGTTCAACGTGCCGACCGGGTGCGCTCCCCCGTGCTCGGCGCCGAGTCCGGCTGCGCGCCAGCGGTCGGCCGCCCCGTCGAGGTCGTCGACGGCGACGACGAGGTGGTCGAACCGGGCGCCCACCGACGGACTCAGCCGGCGGCGAGGATCTCGGTGACGGCGTCGACGAGCAGCGCGATGTCGTCGTCGCTCGCGACGAGCGGCGGGGCGAAGCGCACGGTCGAGCCGTGGGTGTCCTTGGCCAGGATGCCGCGGGCCATGAGCGCCTCGGACATCTGGCGACCGGTCATCAGCGCCGGGTCGATGTCGATGCCGGCCCAGGCGCCGCGCACGCGCACGTCGACGAGGCCGCGACCCACGAGCGGGCGGAAGCCGGCCTCGATCTGGGTGCCGATCTCGGCGGCACGGGCCTGGAAGGTGCCCTCCTCGAGCATCGCGACGACCTCGGTGCCGATGGCCGCGGCGAGCGGGTTGCCGCCAAAGGTCGAGCCGTGCGAGCCGGGCGTGATGACGTCCATGACCTCGTGGTCCGCCGCGATCGCGGAGACGGGGTAGATGCCGCCGCCGAGCGCCTTGCCCATGACGTAGATGTCGGGCACGACGTCCTCGTGGTCGCAGGCGAACGTCCGGCCCGAGCGCGCGAGGCCGGACTGGATCTCGTCGGCCACCATCAGCACGTTGCGCTCGGTGCAGAGCGCGCGGAGGTCGCGCAGGAAGCCCTCGGGCGGCATCACGACGCCGCCCTCGCCCTGGATGGGCTCGAAGAGCACCGCGACCGTGGTGTCGTCGATCGCCGCGGCGACCGAGGCGATGTCGCCGTAGGCCGCGCGGCGGAAGCCGGAGGTGAAGGGGGCGTAGCCGGACGTGGCGACCTCGTCGTCGGAGAAGCTGACGATCGTGGTGGTGCGGCCGTGGAAGTTGCCCTCCATGGTGACGATCGACGCCTGGCCGGCCGGGACGCCCTTGACCTCGTAGCCCCACTTGCGGCTGACCTTGATCGCGGTCTCGACGGCCTCGGCGCCGGAGTTCATCGGCAGGACCATGTCCTTGCCCGTCAGGCGCGCCAGCGACTCGGCGAAGCCGCCGAGCTGGTCGTTGAAGAACGCCCGACTGGTCAGCGTGAGGCGCCCGAGCTGCTCGCGCGCGACCGCGACCAGGCGCTCGTTGGAGTGACCGAAGTTCAGTGCGCTGTAGCCCGCCAGGCAGTCGAGGTAGCGGCGCCCGTCGACGTCGACGACCCACGCGCCCTCGCCCTGCGAGAGCACCACCGGGAGGGGGTGGTAGTTGTGCGCGGCGTAGCGCTCGGTGGTCGCGATGTGAGCGGCCGTGCGCTCGGAGACGGTGCTGGTGGAGAGGTCGGTCGCGGTCATGGGCCCATGGTGCCACTGCCCGATTCCGAACGCCGACTCGACGAAACCTAAACGCGAAGAGGCCGGACCACCTGGCCCGGCCTCTTCGTGTCGGTGGAGCTGAGGGGACTCGAACCCCTGACCCTCTGCATGCCATGCAGATGCGCTACCAGCTGCGCCACAGCCCCAACATCGTCCTCCCGTGGAGCCGGGAGGACAACGACGAGAACATTAGCCGACAGCCTCCCGGAGGTGAAATCGGGGTCCCCGGTCAGGTCACCAGCCGCCACAGGAGCCAGATCCCGAGCGCCGTCACGGCGAGCCCGGCGATGACCGGGACGGCCATCAGGGCCACCGCGCCGACGACGTACGCCGGTGTCGGGGGCTCGCGCAGCGGCTCCCGCTCGACCTCGCGGAGCAGCAGGCGGAGGTTCTTGCGGTTGGCGCGGTGGGCCACGTCGAGCAGGTCCCCGACGCCGGGCACCAGCCCGAGCAGCGCGTCGAGGACGAGGTTGAGCCCCATCCGGGCGAGCACCACCATCGGCACGCGGGCACGCACCGCGTCGCGCACGATGATGCTGGACAGCGCGCTGCCGAGGGCGTCGCCGATGCCGGGCACCAGCCCGATGACCGCGTCGAGGCCGACGCCGATCTGCGTGCCGGGCACGGTCACCGCGTCGTCCATGACGCGTGCGAGCCGCCGGCTCGAGGTCACGTCGACCTCGCGGGCGCGCTCGCTCACGGGGTGACCACGCGGTTCCAGGCCGTCAGCCGCCAGCGTTCGACGCCGCCGGTCCAGGTCGACGCCGAGTGCTCGAGGACGACCCAGCCGCAGTTGGCCAGCACCCCGAGGCTCTCGCCCGGGTCTCCCTCCCAGCCCAGGAAGGCCGGGACGGCGACGCGCAGGGCGGCTCCGTGGGAGACGACCACTCCGGTCTCCCCCTCGGCCAGCGAGTCGGCGTACGCCCCGAGGGCCGGCAGGAAGCGTTGCAGCACGTCGTCGCGGGTCTCCCGGCCGGGGATCGCGTCGAGGTCGCCGGCCAGGAGGGCGGCGTACTCCTCGGGGTGGGCGGCGGCGTACTGCTCCGCGGTCAGGCCCTGCCGGTTCGCGCCGACGTCGAACTCGCGCAACTGCGGCTCGAGCACCGGGTCGAGCCCGCACTCGGCAGCCACGGCGGCGGCCGTCCCGGCCGCGCGGGCGAGGTCGGAGGACCACACCGCGACGGGTCGCAGCGACGCCAGCACCGGCGCGACCTCCTTGGCCTGCGCCAGCCCGACGTCGTCGAGCGGGACGTCCGCGTGGCCCTGGGCGCGTCCCGAGTCGTTCCACTCCGTGCGGCCGTGTCGGAGCAGGACCAGGCGCCTCACGTCAGGTCGAGCGGGATCACCGGACAGTCGCTCCACAGGCGCTCGAGGGCGTAGAACATCCGCTCCTCCTCGTGCTGGACGTGGACGACGATCTCGCCGTAGTCGAGCAGCACCCAGCGGCCCTCCTTGTGGCCCTCGCGGCGGATCGGCTTGGCGCCGACCTCGCGGAGCTTCTCCTCCACCTCGTCGACGATCGCGCCGACCGCGCGCTCGTTGGTGGCGCTGGCCAGCACGAACGCGTCGGTGATCGCGATCTGCTCGCTGACGTCGAAGGCGAGCACCTGGTCGGCCTTCTTGTCGTGTGCGGCCTGACCGGCGATGGCGACGAGCTCGAGGGCGTGGTCGGTGGCTGTCATGCAGAGTCCTTGCTGTCGTGCGTGGTCGAGGGAGCGTAGAGGTCGTGCTTGGCGATGTACTGGACGACGCCGTCGGGCACGAGGTACCAGACCGGCTCGCCGCGGCGCTTGCGGTCACGGCAGTCGGTCGAGGAGATCGCCAGCGCGGGGATCTCGACCATGGTGACCTTGTCGGACGGGATCTTCTCAATCGTCGCCGGGTCCATCTCGTAGCCCGGGCGCGTGCAGCCGACGAACGTGGCCAGCTCGAAGAGCTCGTCGGCGTCGCGCCACGTGAAGATGTCGGCCAGCGCGTCGGCGCCGGTGATGAAGAACAGCTCCGCGTCCGGCAGCTCCGCCTTGAGGTCACGCAGCGTGTCGATGGTGTAGGTCGGACCGTCGCGGTCGATGTCGACGCGCGAGACGTTGAAGCGCGGGTTGGCCGCCGTCGCCACGACCGTCATGAGGTAGCGGTGCTCGGCCTCCGTGACGTCGCGGTCGCTCTTCTGCCACGGGTCGCCGGTGGGCACGAAGAGGACCTCGTCGAGGTCGAACCACGCCTGGACCTCGGAAGCCGCGACGAGGTGGCCGTGGTGGATGGGGTCGAAGGTGCCGCCCATCACGCCGACGCGTCGGCCCGCAGCCGACTGCTCCTTCACGGAGGTCGCCGACCTCAGCTGTGCTCTCGCCCGCCGCCGAAGGAGACCACGGCCAGGAGGAGCACCATCAGCAGGACCAGCGTGACGGCGCCGATGATGTAGGGGCTGACGGCGGGGTCGCCGTGCTCGGCCTCGGAGGCGAGGACAGTCAGGGAGTTCAGCATGGCGTGATCCTATCGTCCGGGCCGCGGCGGCTCAGCGCACGTGCCCGTCCCCGACCACGACGTACTTGCTGGACGTCATCTCCGGCAGTCCCATCGGGCCCCGCGCGTGCAGCTTCTGGGTCGAGATGCCGATCTCCGCACCGAAGCCGAACTCGCCGCCGTCGGTGAAACGGGTCGAGGCGTTGACCACCACCGCCGCCGAGTCGACGGCCGCGACGAAGCGGCGGATCGTGGCCTGGTCGCGCGCCAGGATGGCCTCGGTGTGCCCCGACGAGAAGCGGCGGATGTGCTCGATCGCACCCTCCACGTCGCTGACCACGGCTGCGGAGATCTCGAGGCCGAGGAACTCGGCGGCGTGGTCCTCGTCGGTCACCGGCACGACGTCGTCGTACTCGGCGAAGGCGGGGTCGCCGTGCACCAGCACGCCGGCGGCCTGGAGCGCCTCGACCACGATCGGCAGGAACTCGTCGGCGACGTCCTCGTGCACGAGGAGGGACTCGGCGGCGTTGCACACGCTGGTGCGCTGGGTCTTGGCGTTGAGCACGATCGCGAGCGCCTGCTCGAGGTCGGCCGAGGCGTCGACGTAGACGTGGCAGTTGCCCACCCCGGTCTCGATGACCGGCACCGTCGACTCCTCCACGACGCTGCGGATCAGGCCGGCGCCGCCGCGCGGGACGAGCACGTCCACGAGCCCGCGGGCGCGCATCAGCGCCTTGACGCTGTCGTGGGTCTCCCCCGGCACCAGCTGTACGACGTCCTCCGGCAGGCCGCTGCCGGCCAGCGCGCCGCGCATCGCCGCGACGATCGCGGCGTTGCTCGACCGGGCGCTCGACGAGCCGCGCAGCAGGACGGCGTTGCCGGCCTTGAGGCAGATGCCGGCGGCGTCGGCGGTGACGTTGGGGCGGGCCTCGTAGATCATCCCGACGACGCCGAACGGCACCCGGACCTGGCGCAGCTCGAGCCCGTTGGCCAGCGTGCTGCCGCGCAGCACCTCGCCGACGGGGTCGGGCAGGCCGGCGACGTCGCGCAGCCCCTGCGCCATCGCTGCGAGGCGCTCGTCGTCGAGGCGCAGCCGGTCCACGATGTTGGCGGGGGTGCCCGCCGCCTCGGCCCGGGCGACGTCCTCGGCGTTGGCCGCGAGCACCTGCGGGGCGGCGTCGTGCAGGGCGTCCGCCATCGCGTGCAGCGCCGCGTCCTTCACCGCTCGGGTGGCGGTGGCGAGCTCGTGGCTCGCGGCCCGTGCGCGTGCGGCGACCTCACGCACGTCGTCCTCGCTGCTCATGACCGAGAGCGTAGGCCGGTCGGCGCCCCGTCAGGCGGGCGTCTCGCATCACGGGGCGCCCGGGCCACGGAACGACGGACGCCCCCGACCAGGCAGGTCGGGGGCGTCCGCAGGGCTCGGGGGACTCAGCCCTTGCGCTCCTTGACCTTGTCGGTCGCGGCGGGCAGGACCGTGTGGAGGTCGCCCACGACGCCGAAGTCGACGAGCTCGAAGATCGGGGCCTCGGGGTCCTTGTTGACCGCGACGATCGTCTTCGACGTCTGCATGCCGGCGCGGTGCTGGATCGCACCCGAGATGCCGTTGGCGACGTAGAGCTGCGGCGAGACCGTCTTGCCGGTCTGGCCGACCTGGAAGGCGTGCGGCATCCAGCCCGAGTCGACCGCGGCACGCGAGGCACCCACGGCTGCACCGAGGGAGTCGGCGAAGCCCTCGACGGACTCGAAGTTGCCGCCGGTGCCACGACCGCCGGAGACCACGATCGCGGCCTCGGTCAGCTCGGGGCGACCGGTCGACTGGCGCGGCTGCGTGGCGA
>JAESFX010000107.1_pt1 | contig 108855 bp, 71 predicted proteins | sample 9269501 | NCBI WGS metagenome assembly JAESFX01 (sample SAMN14515570, study PRJNA621655) | algae metagenome | isolation source: Desmonostoc geniculatum HA4340-LM1 and co-occurring heterotrophs from cave... | place: USA: Maniniholo cave, Kauai, Hawaii | collected 2009-07-28
GGGGTTTGTGGGAAGCGGCAGGACGTGGAGGAAAGTGTAAGTGGAGTTTAGCGGATATAAATGCAGTTGAACAATGGCTAGAAAAAGAACGTAGTTATACCAGCCGTCAAATACAAGAACGTTTGGAGATGTTCACTTGCCCATGCGCTTACCAAATGTATTGCCGATTTTCCTTGTTCTCTATCGTAGGAACCTTTTAAAGTCTTACCATCAATGGAAACTACTTGTGCTCCTACTGTCTCAACTACCGATTGCACCCAAGCTCGAAAGCACCGCTCAAATGCTTTTGGGTTAATACGTTCAAACACTCGTCGAAATGTATCTGGACAAGGAATACCATTATTTAACTTTTTATCTACAAGGAGTTACACAAATGTGAGTGTGGGTTCGCGCATAAGATGAAATTTAAACAACGAATTTACAAGGGTTTGAGACGATGAAATTTGTCCATCAAGTGAAATCCATTGTGGAGTAAGGGTTTGAGCCAAATCGTCAATTCGGATATCAAGTTAAATTGTGTAATTAATTACACAATTTAAGTGCAGATCAAGTAAAATCACTAAGTTTTCATATGCGGTAGCCATGTGGCGAAATTGTTTGAGTGGATTTTTTTGTGTTCGTGTAACAAGGCTAAAAAGAAAGAGAAAGTGATTATTGCAACTGTGCCCAAATTCCTTTGCAGCGTTCTATAACTAGCCCTTGAAAAATTGATTGAGTTGATGGGTGAATGTCTATTTTATAGAGAGAGAAAAGACCTGTAGGACTTTTAAGATTTAATTCTCTTCGGGTGAGACATGATGCTTGTACTCGGTGGAGTTCCACAGCTTCCAGTAAACCTGGATAACTCAAATTACGTAAAGCTAATTGACTATTTTTAGTGATATATATGGCATCATTTTGAAAAAGATGTTCTAAGCTCAGAAGCGCAGCATATACGTCCACATCTTTTTCCAGGCCTCCTAAACGGTGAGCATCTAAGCCAAAGCGAATGCAGAAATTCACAGCTACTAACTTCCCGGCTTCTTGAGCAGGTAAAGCGCAAGCTGCAAACTCAAATCCTAAGCTATCAGATCGCCATTCTTCTATACCACCACAGGTATAGTTTTGGAAAAACTTCTGTTTTAACTTAAAGTCAAATCCCAAACCACTCGCATGACCTGCTTCATGAACTTGAGTGTCTGCGTGGCGATAGCGTTCACCATTAATTTCATCTTCTAAGGGATTTAATAGTAAATTAGCTGTTTCATATTCAAATATTTTTTGGATACATTCACGGCTGGGTCCTAAAAAACGTCGTCGCTGCTCGCTTGCATTGTTTAAGACTGGGCCAGAAACACTGTTAGGAAAACACCATCTATATGGGACGATGAAAGCTTCACCACTTTCACCGCTGATATTACCACAACTAGCAATCTCGGTAAAAGAATGGTTTCTTGGAATTGGTTGACCGAGTTTTCCAAATTTTTCCCGACTGAGATTTTCTAATTTTTCAATAGATGGTTCGTGACTGTCGTGCATCTTTCCGTAAATTGCGCTTAAAGCCACTTGGGGTTGAGATTGTCGATTGATTTTGTAAGGTGCAATAATCAAGAAATAGCCATTTTTGCCGATAAAATCCTTATGAATAAAGCCTTCAGATAAGATACTCCAATCGTTTTTTTCTAAAGCATCTGCTGTGTTGAGTAACCAAGTAGGAGGAAGTTCACGAGAGTTTGATGCTTGTTGACGCAGTTTTTTAACAGCGATCGCAATTTCATTTTGGTCAACATATTCGACTATTTGTTTGACTAATTCTTGTTCGTCTACAAAGATAGTGTTCATTTTTTTACCTGGTGATTGGAGCGGAAATTTTTTTCTGGAATCAGAGTATCGACTAAATAGCGACTAACGAAACTATTAAAAGCTGTTACACCGACAAGGAGAATCAGCGTTCAGAGATTTCAGTAAATTGTGATTAGACGAAGGTTACACCGCCATCCACAGGCAAAATAACCCCTGTGATGTAGGGATTTGCGATCAAACTTAATACTGCTTGCGCCACTTCTTCTGGTTGTCCAAGATGCTGGACAGGCAAGGCTGCGATCGCCCACTTTGTTAAGTCTGAGCGTTCAGACTCCGTTTGACTGCTCCAGATACTTGTATCTTCTATGATTCCGGGGGCAATTATATTGACGCGAATCGGTGAAATTTCTAAGGCTAGCGATCGCCCAAAAGTGGCAACTGCTCCATTTGCGGCTGCGATCGCCGAAATCCCCCCCATTTTTGAAGATTTGAAGATAGTGACACTGGATGTGAGGGTAATAGAGCCGTCAGTCGCTATATTTTTCAGCGATGCACGCACAGCAAAGAACGTTCCCCAGAATTTGTCTATCGCACCTTGAGCGGTTTGTGTGGTCATTTCTGCTAAAAGCGATCGCGGCATATTTCTGTCTCCCATAGCCGTTACCACCAAATGATCGAAGTTTCCGATCTGCTCAAAAAAAGCGTTGACTGAATCCTCATTGAACACATCAACAGTTTTGCCCTGTATTTCTCCAGAAATCAACGCGATCGCCTCGTTTAATTTCTCTGGGGATGAGTGAGTAAGTATAACTTTTGCCCCCAGTTCTACCAGTTTTTGAGCGATCGCCAGATCGATCCCAGAACTGATGCCAATAATCACCACTTTCTTGCCTGATAGCGACTGAAACATTCTTTTCCCTCATCAAAATCAAAAATATTCAATACACCTCTTGCATAAATAAATTTTTATCTCATGCAAAGGCGCAAAGGCAAGGCAGCGCGGTCTTGGGGGTTTCCCCCATGAGCGACTGCCGCGCAAAGAATAAGGTAAAAATAAGGACTTTTGCAAGAAGTCTAATATTCTGAATTCTGAATTCTGAATTCTGAATTCTAATTCCTTTTCATTGGCTTCTTTGCTGAAACTAACAAATAACCTATAGATGAAGTACTTAGTAAACCATCTATAGCACCCACATTTAGCTGATAAGCTTCTTCATCTAGATCTCCGGCGGCAAATTCCTTTACAAACCAAGATTTTAGATAGCGGAAGTGGTTTTTCCAACACTCATCTGTGACATCTAGAAATTCTAAGAGTTGGAATCCTGCCTGTTGGTAAAGATGTTTATATTCCTCAATATCTTTATCTTTGACAATATTTTTGGGAGTAACAATCCAATCACCGAAATACTGTATATTTTCAAAGATGATATCAGAGAGAATCAGATTGCCTCCTGGCTTCAATACACGCGCCGCTTCCTTGAGAAACTTTTCCCTGGTATCAAAGTATAATGCTGCTTCAACACATATAATGTTATCAAAAAAATCATCCTCAAATTCCATCTCCACCGCATCCATGCAAATTAAATTGCAGCCTGGTGCGTTAACTGTAGTTCTTTCTAGTTGCTTGGTGGAAATATTAATGCCAACAACATCAGTAGGCGAGTAATACTTGAGTAGATGACTGGTAGTTGCTCCCAAACCGCAGCCAACATCAAGGATATTGCCCTTCTTCTCTGGAATAAATGCTAAAAGCTTTTCCATCAGATTAAAACAGGCCGACTCCTGATTCTGAGTATCCGAAAGCCAATAGCCGACATTAAAAAAATCTTTTTCACCGTATATCTTTCTAGTCGGAGGATTTAGAATCAAACTATCAAATTGGCTAATATATTCGCTTTTATCCATTTTTATTCTCACATTTTTATTAGTCATTGGTCATTGGTCATTAATTCTTCTCCCTCATCTCCCCATCTCCCCCATCTCCCCATCTCCCCCATCTCCCCATCTCCCCACTCCCTACTCCCGCGCTTTCTCAATACAAGCTTTCAACCGTTCGGCTAAAACCTGGACATGGGGTTCAGCCATAATCGTGATATGGTTGCCTAGTACAAATTGAATATCTACTTCAAAACAAAACTCGCTCCAGCCTAAGGATAAGTCCTGTGAATCCTCAGCAATTAAATGACTATTCGGGTCATCTGGTAAATCTTCGTTAGCCCGTACAATCGTAATTTTACCCGGATAAATCTGTTTTGATTGATAATTAACTAAACATAAACAGCTAGTTTTATAAGCTTGTACTAGATTTTGTAGCTGCGTAATTTGAGCATTAGGAGGCAACATATTAGCCATTTTGAAATAGTCTAAAACGTATTTTAGTTGCTCATCCATAGTCAAGTTTTGGAGAGTATCGTAGGAAACATCGATGTTTTTGTCTAAATAAAGTTTTATTCCTTTACTCACCTCAGCTAACCACCTAACATCATCCCAATCAACGTAATCAGCAAGTAATTGCTTGTCTTTGTAAGTTGATGGAGATGCATCAATCACGGCCAGTAGAGCAACCTCATGTCCCTGAGCAACCAACTGCTGAGCCATTTCAAAAACGACGTTACCTCCATAAGAATGTCCTCCCAAAAAGTATGGCCCTTGGGGCTGAACAGCTTGCATTGCTTGAATGTAATGACTCGCTATATCTTCAAGTCGTGAGAGTAGCCTTAATTCATATAGATTATTTTCAAAACCATATAACGGTTGGTCTACCCCTAAATAACGCCCTAAATAATAGAAGTAGTAAGGGCTGCCAGGAGCGCCGGGAACGCAGAAGAAAGGTGAATTTGAACCTTTTGGCTGAATTGGTACCAAACAAGACGAATCAGAGTAATCTGAGTCTTTTTGCACAATTGTCGCCAACTGTTCGATAGTTGGATTTTGAAAAAGAGTTGTTAAGGGCAAATTTTTACCAAACTGCTCCTGAATTTGAGCCATTAAGTAGGCAGCTAAAAGAGAATGACCGCCAAGGTCAAAAAAGTTATCTTGTACTCCCACCTTGTTAACCTTAAGAACTTTTGACCAGATTTGTACTAGTTGCAGTTCTAATTGGTTACGGGGTTGGACAAATTTTTTGAAGTTATCGGTATTAGAAATTGCTCTTAATGCGCGGTGGTCTACTTTCCCGTTAGGAGTTAGTGGTAGAGACTCCAGGATGACAAAAGCCGATGGCACCATGTAGAGAGGCAGTTTATTAGTAAGGAACTGGCGCAGTTCCTCTGTTGTGAGTGTTACTCCTTTTTGGGGCACTACGTAGGCAACTAAGCGTTTCTCACCTGGGGTATCTTCGCGCACAATGACGCAAGATACTTGCACATCTTCATGTTGACTCAGTATTGCTTCGATTTCTCCCAGTTCGATGCGGAAGCCCCGAATTTTTACTTGGTTATCAATGCGTCCTATGTATTCAATATTGCCATCGGGTAAATAACGAACTAAATCCCCAGTTTTGTATAATTTACTCTCTCCTGCTGTAAAGGGATTAGGGATAAATTTCTGATTGGTTAACTCGCTTCGGTTGAGATAGCCGCGTGCCAATCCCACACCGCCAATGTGCAATTCTCCCGGTACACCAACGGGAACTGGTTGTAAATATTGGTCAAAAATGTAAATTTGTGTATTGGCAATTGGGCGACCAATGGGAATAGTTGTGGCTGTGGTTGCTAAGTCCTCTACCAAATACCAAGAAGAAAACGTGGTATTTTCTGTTGGCCCGTATACATGGAGCAAGTGCTGTGGTGCGCCTTTATCTAACACTTGTTGCACCCATCTAGGATCGACCGCTTCACCACCAAATAGCAGATATTTTAAAGAAGCAAATGCTTGCGGTACAACACTGGCTAACTGATTGAATAAAGCTGTGGTTAAAAATAAGACGCTGACTTTGTAAGAGCGCAGATTTACAGCAAATTCTTTCGGGATGAGCAATATTGATTTGGGGACGATCGCCACCTTGGCGCCGGAAAGCAATGCTCCCCAAATTTCAAAAGTGGCTGCATCAAAAGCAATATTTGCCGCTTGAGCAACGCAGTCATCGGGGGTTAACTGTACATAGTTGGTGTTTTTGACCAATCGATTTACAGCCTGATGAGTAACGACTACGCCTTTGGGTGTGCCTGTAGAACCGGAAGTGTAAATCACATAGGCTAGATTTTCCGCACTGACTATACTGTTGAGATTATCTTGATTTGCTTGGTGAATAACTTGCCAGTCACTATCTAAGCAGACGACATGGGCTTGATGTTGAAAAACAGACTCCAGTAATTTCTGTTGAGTTAACAGAACTTTTACTTGAGTGTCTGCCAGCATAAATTGTTGGCGTTCTTGGGGATACTCTGGGTCAAGGGGTACGTAAGCCCCACCCGCTTTGAGAATGCCCAGTAGCCCCACAATCATTAAAGGCGATCGCTCTACACAAATGCCCACTAGCTCCGAGGCTCCCACACCCAAAGAACGCAAGTAATGCGCCAATTGGTTCGCACGACAATTCAATTCATAGTAGGTGAGTTGTTCGTCTTCATACACAACTGCCACAGCATCCGGTGTTTTCTCAACTTGTTCCTCAAACAATTGATGAATACATAAATCATGGGGATAATCTGTTTGAGTATTGTTCCACTCCACCAATAATTGATGACGTTCTGCTGGACTCAATAGTGGTAATTCAAAAACTCGCCCTCTGGGATTAGCCACAATTGCTTGGAGTAAAGTTTCAAAATGTTGGGCGATGCGAGTAATTGTGGTGGCATCAAATAAATCAGTGTTGTAACACCAAGTACCCTCTAAACCACCAGGAGTTTCCCAGAAGTTTACTTCCAAGTCAAACCTAGCTTTGATATCAATTGGCAAAGCTATATTCTGGATATTTAAACCTGACAAATTGGTAGAAGACTGTGGCGCATTTTGCAGGGAAAACATCACCTGTACCAGGGGATTACGGCTCAAATCTCGTTCTGGCTGTAACTTTTCCACCAACATTTCAAAGGGTAAATCCTGGTGGGCGTAGGCTGACAAGGTTGTTTGCCGCACTTGCGCCAAAAACTCAGCAAAACTGGGGTTGCTAGAAAGGTCGCCCCTTAATGCTAGGGTATTGGCAAAAAACCCCATTAACTGCTCGACACTTTTGCTGTTGCGATTGGCAATGGGGGAGCCAACAACAATATCTGACTGACCACTATAACGAGAGAGCAAGACTAAAAAAGCTGCCAGTAAGGTCATAAACAAAGTTGTCTCTGACTGTTGGCTCAGCTGCTTGAGGCGTTGCGTGAGGTCACGATTTAGTAGGAAAAACTCAGCTGCACCCCGAAAGGACTGCATTGGGGGACGTGGTTTATCAGTAGCTAGTTCTAGTACACCAGGCGCACCTGCTAACTGTTGTTCCCAGTAGTTGAGTTGGCTCTCTAGAACTGAGCCACTTAGCCACTGACGCTGCCAAAAGGCAAAGTCGGCGTACTGGATGGGTAATTCAGGTAGTGGATTGGGCAATCCTTGAGTGAAAGCTGCATATAACTGAGATAACTCACTAAAGAAGATGCTCAAAGACCAACCATCGTAGATAATGTGGTGCATCTTCAACAGCAGTACATACTCCTCTGGACTCAGTTGCAGTAGGGTGAATTCGACTAATGGTCCAACAGCCAAATCGAAGGGCTTGGAAGCTTGGGACTTCCCTATTTGTCGAATTTGGGTAGTTTGTTCCTGGGCTGACAACCCCTGCAAGTCATGAATGGGTAAAGTTAAGGCAGTGGCAGGGGCAATTCGCTGGATAGGATTTCCGTCTACCGTGGGAAAAGTGGTTCTTAAGACTTCGTGGCGGCGGACAAGTTCACTCAAGCTCTGTTCTAGTGCAACTATATTGAGGGAGCCGTTTAGCCGCAGCGCCTCCAGCATATTGTAAGAGTGACTGTCGGGTGAAAGCTGGTGCAGAAACCATAGCCGCTGTTGGGCAAAAGAGAGGGGTAAATCTTCATCTCGTGAGACGGGAACAATGGCTAAGTCAGCAGAGCTAGAGGGCGTTTTCGCTTGTTTTAAAAATGCAAGAATTTCTGGTTTTCTTGTCCCTATTTCTTGCTTAATTTCTGTTGTCATTGCTCCCTTGGGAGACTGATATCGTAGCTTATCCTCTTCCAGCCAAATTTTGATATCTAAACTATTTAAATAAGACAAAAATTCTACTACTTTCATTTGCAAATTACCTTCCCAAACTGTTGTTTAATCAGTTCTAAATTGCGCGATTCACTCTTGGGTTCAAAAAGTCCATCCGCCCCCCATTTACTAGGATCGAGACTAATTCCCCAGGCGTTTAACCATGAATTAGAGCTAACTTTAGGTAACTTATTCCCTGAAGTGAACGATAGCGTAACTTATCATTTCCCACCCAGATTTTTATGCCTAAATCATTGAAATGAGATAAAACTTTAATTGTTTCCATCGGAAAAAGGGGGTAAAAGAGAGTTATAAGCCCCCGTGAAAAAGGGGGGTTGGGGAATCTTCAAAAGATTAAAACGTTAACCAAAGCGTATTAGAACTACGATCGCAACAAATCTGTTTTGGTAGAAAGTTTTTCATAATTCTCCTTCTTCGTAATCTTCTTGTGTTTGTGTAATGGATGGTTGACCATCTTGTACGAAACCAACTACTTCAATGATTTGCGCCAAATTAGCTACCGTGGGGTACTCAAGGAAATTTTGTAAAGACAATTCCACCGGGAAAATATTACGCAAACGAGAGATTACTTGGGTAGCTAGCAGAGAATGTCCGCCAAGTTCAAAGAAATTGTCATTGATGCCAATGCAATCGCTTCCCAAGACTTCACTCCAGATTTCCACCAGTTGAGCTTCAATCGGTGTGCGAGGTGAAACAAAGCCAGTGCCAAGATTTCTCGTAGCTGTATCCGGTGCTGGCAGGGCGCGACGATCTACCTTACCATTGGGTGTCAACGGCAGAGCATTGAGCAAGACGAAAGCTTGCGGCATCATGTAATTTGGTAGCTTTTGTTGGATAAATTCCCGCACCAAAGGTACTAGCTTCTGAACTAACTTGCCGTATAGGGGATTGTTAGTGTAATCAGTCCAGGATTTGGTAGTCACTGTTGAATTATCCCAGAAAGGAGCTGTTTGTTCTTGATTGCGGCAGAACACCACATCATAAGAACCATCTTGACTACTTCTCCACCAACTAGTGTGGACAGTGTAACCGAGATGCTGCCCCAACTGATAAAACTCTTCGGGATTGATCCCAACAGTTGGCTGTTGTGCTAGCAATTGTCGCAGTTGTCCCACTGTCTCCACGGGTGGGGAATTTTCCAACCATTGCCAAGTCTGTAGTGCTTGCTGCACTCGTTGATTAGGTACGCCCCTAATTCCTAACAGTTCTGGCTGTTCTTCTTGCAATTGATGTTGAATTTGTGTAAATGAAAGCTTGTCGAGTTGCCAGTTTAACCAAGAAACGGTAGTTGCTTGCACATCAGCACCGACATGAAGGGCAACATCATAGCGGAATTGGGTTAGCTCATTTTGGGCGTAACCGCGTTTGGGCACAATCTCCACCCAAGTAATTTGGGGAAAACGTTGTTTGAGGGCGATGAAAAATCTCGGATCGATGACCAATTCTTCTTCGGCCGCCACACTAGAGTTTACCTGCTGCTGCCATTGCTCAACAGTTCTATCTTCAGGGGCTTGGAACAACTGCACAGCTGCATGGTATGGTGACAACAGAGGCAAGCTGCGGACATCCCCCACGAATAGAGTACCTCGATCGCCGATCGCCGCGATCGCTCCTTCAATCACCTGCAACAAATACTCCACACTGGGGAAGTACTGCACTACTGAGTTAATAACTACAGTATCGAATTCTCCTTTGGGGATAAGAGTAAAGTTATCCGCCATTTGATGCAGCAAGCGCACATTATCTAGACCTAACACCGTTTTACATACCTGTTCAACGTGTTGTAGGGCGGCGCTGGAATAATCACATCCCCAATACTCAAGGCACTTGGGAGCAACCCGCGATAGCAATAACCCCGTACCACAACCAATTTCTAATACTCGCTGTGGTGACAGAGATAAAATTCGACCCACTGTACTCTCAACCCACTCCTGCATTTCAACAGCTGGGATTGCTTGTTTGGTGTACGAACTATTCCAACCACTAATATTGAACGTGGGGTCATCTATGGATGTTTGAGGTTGCCCGTATGCTTGCTCATAAAGCATTTGCCAGTCGCTAACATATTCACTCTGCCATTGAGCCAGTTCTTGGGGTAATACTTTGTTTTTCAGAGCCGGCACTAAGTAAGCCACCAGTTGTTTATCACCAGTGTTATCAACTCTGGCGACGGCGACACCTGACTGTACCAAGGGATGTTGGCTCAAAACTCCTTCAATTTCGCCCAATTCGATGCGGAAGCCACGCACCTTAACTTGATTGTCGATGCGTCCCAGGTATTCAATATTACCATCTGGTAAATAACGTGCTGAGTCCCCAGTTTTGTAGAGGCGCTCGGAAGAGGCAGAGGGGCAGAGGGGATGGGGGGCAGAGGGGAAAGACTGCTCCCCTGCTCCCCTGCTCAAGAGCTCAAGAGCTCCCCTACTTCCACCGAAGGGGTTAGGAATGAATTTCTCAGTTGTCAATTCCACACGGTTGAGATAGCCTCTTGCTAGCCCTACACCACCAATGTGCAGTTCTCCCGGTACACCAATTGGCACTGGGTTTGCGTGGGAGTCTAAAATGTAGATTTGCGTGTTGGTAATTGGACGACCAATGGTAACTTTTTCGTCTTCTTGAGCGCACTTAGCGATAGTGGCACAGACGCTGGCTTCTGTCGGACCATAAGCGTTGAAGAAGTTTCTGCCAGATGACCATTGTTTCATCAGTTCAACAGTACAAGCTTCGCCGGCGACAATGATTGTTTGCAGGGCTTTGAGTTCTTCAGTTGGCAGGACTGCCAGGGCTGATGGTGGTAGGGTGACATGGGTAATGCCATCATCGCGTAATCGTTCAATTAACGGCATACCTGGCATGATTGAGTCTTTTGTTCCCAGGTAAAGTGTTGCCCCTGCTCCCAAAGTCATCAAGATTTCTGATATGCAAGCATCAAAACTCAAGGAAGCAAACTGGAGAACCCGATTACCCTGATGTACATCAAAAGCCTGAATCTGAGCTTGAGCGAGGTTGCACAATCCTCGATGCTCAACCATCACCCCTTTAGGTTTACCTGTGGAACCGCTGGTGTAAATGACATTGGCTAGATGAGAAGCCGTGACTTCAATAGCTAGGTTATTTTGGTTTTTTTCGGCAATTTCTGCCCAAATTTCATCTAATGACACCAGATGTGCTTGATTTGGGGGTAATTTCTCAACGAGTCGCTGTTGAGTTACCAGGAGTGAAATTTGAGTGTCTTCTAGCATAAAGCTGAGGCGATTGCTGGGATATTCTGGGTCAAGGGGCACGTAAGCACCACCCGCCTTGAGAATCCCCAATAGCCCGATCGCCATGAAAAGCGAGCGTTCTACACACAACCCCACCAGTACATCTGCTCCCACTCCCAAAGACCGCAGGTGATGAGCTAACTGGTTAGCACGACAATTCAACTCGTGGTAGGTGAGTTGTTGATTTTCAAATACAACTGCCACTGCATCAGGTGTCCGCTCTACCTGTTCTTCAAATAACTGATGAATACACTGATTTTGCGGATAGTCTGCTTGAGTATCATTCCACTCCACTAATAATTGATGGCGTTCCTGCTGGCTGAGCAAGGGCAATAATGACACTGGTTGCTGAGGATTATCAACGATCGCCGCCAGCAAATTCTGGAAATGTTGCATCATCCGGGCAATTGTTGCCGCATCAAATAAATCTTTGTTGTAAGAGCAAAAGCCCACAAGACCGGATGGTGCGTCCCACAAGTAAACTTCTAAGTCAAGCCGAACTGAGTCAAGTCCCGAAGGCATCCCTTCAACTTTGACATCAGGCAGATCCCAAGGAGAGGAAGGAGCATTCTGGAGGGCAAACACCACCTGGGTTAACGGGTTGCGATCCAGGTTGCGCTCCACTTGCAACTCTTCGACTAACATCTCAAAGGGCAAATCTTGATGGTCGTATGCCTCTTGAGTCACCCGTCGCACCTGTGCCAATAAGTCTGCAAAGGTCGGTTCTTGGGATAAATCGAATCTCAGTGCCAGACTATTGACAAAAAAGCCAATCAATGATTCTATTTCTGTGCGGTTGCGATTGGCGATCGGTGAGCCAACTACAAGATCCGTTTGTCCGCTGTAACGAGACATTAAAACTACAAAACCCGCCAGCAGTGTCATAAACAGAGTGCTTCCAGACTCAAGAGATAGCTTTTTGAGCTGAGAAGTTAGCAAGGAATCTAGTTGCAGTTGCTCTGTACCGCCTCGGAAAGTCTGTATAGCTGGGCGGGGGCGGTCTGTGGGTAATTCTAATAGAGGCGGCGCTCCGGTTAACTGTTTTTTCCAGTAGTTTAACTGACGCTCTAGTACTTGATTTGTCAGCCATTGACGCTGCCATACGGAAAAATCGGCATACTGTACAGGTAACTCTGGTAAAAGGGCAGAAGTACCTGTTGCCATAGCTCGATAATAGGCTGAGAGTTCGCCAATTAAAATCCCCATCGACCAACCATCAGCTGCAATATGGTGAATCGCAAATAGCAACACATACTCGTCAGTTGCAACTTGCCAAAGCTTGACTCGCAGCACAGGGCCATTAGCTAGATCGAATGGTTTGCTGGCTTCTGCTGTGGCTAGTGCTTCGGCTTGTTTTTCGGGTTCTGGCTGGTTTTGTAGATCGACCACTGGTAAGGTTATGGTCATATTGGGTGCGATCGCCTGGACTGGCTTGTTATCCTTGATTTCAAAGCGAGTCCGCAGGGGTTCATGGCGCTGCACTATCGAACCAAAGGCTTGTTCCAAAGCTTTGGGATTGAGATTTCCCACCAAACGCACGGTGAAATCTATTGTGTAGGCATCACTTTCGCCTGACAGCTGATTCACAAACCATAGGCGTTCCTGCGCCCAAGATAGTGGTATGTCTGCGTCCCTGGAAACGGGTAGAATCGCTGGCACCGCCAGACCTGAACCAGTTTTAAGTTCACTTAATATCAGTTCACTTAACTGGGCAACTGTCGGTGACTCAAAGATATAACGCAATGGCAACGAAATCCCAAAAGCTTCTTGCAAGCGAGAAATGACTTGAGTCGCTACCAGAGAATGTCCCCCAAGTTCAAAGAAATTATCGTGAACGCCCACCTTTTCTACTTGTAGTGCTTTTTGCCAAATACCAGCAATGATTTTTTCCGCTTCTGTATTTGGCATGACATAATCAGCTTCACTCAGAACAGTTAGCTCTGGTGTTGGTAGGGCACGGTGGTCTATTTTGCCGTTTGGTGTTAAGGGCAGGTTCTCCAGCACCACAAAACTGGAGGGGATCATGTAGTCGGGCAAGAGTTTCTTGAGATTCGCTCTTAAAGATTGAGCTAAATTATCGAGGTAATTATTTTCTCCGTTTTTCTGTTGGGGTACAACATAAGCTACTAGGCGTTTGTTATTCGGTTGGTCTTCCCGTGCTACAACTACTGCTTGCTGTACTTCTCTTAGCTGGGACAACGCAGTTTCAATTTCTCCCAATTCAATGCGGAAGCCACGAATTTTTACCTGATTGTCGATGCGTCCCAAGTATTCAATGTTGCCATCTGGTAAATAGCGTGCTAAATCTCCAGTTTTGTAAAGGCGATCGGAAGAGGCAGAGGGGCAGAAGAGATGGGGGGCAGAGGGTAAAGACTGCTCCTCTGCTCCCCTGCTCCCCTGCTCCCCTGCTCCCCTGCTCCCCTGCTCCCCTGCTCCCCTGCTTCCACCGAAGGGGTTTTGGATGAATTTCTCTTGTGTTAACTCGCTTCGGTTGAGATAGCCCCGCGCTAAGGAAGCACCACCAATATGCAATTCTCCGGGCACACCAACAGGAACTGGTTGCAAATACTCATCTAAAATGTAGATTTGGGTGTTGGCAATTGGACGACCAATGGTCAGTTTCTCGTCTTCCGGAGTGCATTTGGCTACTGTGGCGCAGACGCTGGCTTCGGTCGGGCCATAAGCGTTGAAGAAGTTTCTCCCAACAGACCATTGTTTCATCAGTTCAGGAGAACAAGCTTCGCCGGCGACAATGATTGTTTGCAGTCCCAGGAGTTCTTCAGTTGGCAGTACTGCCAGGGCTGATGGTGGTAGGGTGATATGGGTAATACCATAATCGCGTAATCGCTCAATTAACGGCATACCTGGCAGTAGAGAGTCTTTTGTTCCTAAGTAAAGTGTTGCCCCTGCTGCCAAAGCCATGATGATTTCCCAGATAGAAGCATCAAAACTCAAGGAAGCAAACTGAAGAACGCGACTAGAAGAGTCTACGCCAAAAGTTTGAATTTGAGCTTGAGCTAAGTTAACAAGCCCGGTATGCTTAACCATCACACCCTTTGGTTTGCCTGTGGAACCAGAAGTGTAAATGACATTAGCCAGATCAACAGCTGTAACTTTACTGGTCAGGTTATGTTGATGATTTTCGAGGATTTGTGACCAGATCTCATCCAAACAGACAAGCTGTGCTTGATTTGGGGGCAATTTATTTAAAATTCGTTGTTGGGTCAGTATTACTGAAACTTGAGCATCTTCGAGCATAAATTGTAACCGCTCAGTAGGATACTCAGGGTCAAAGGGAACATAAGCCGCACCAGCTTTAAGAATACCAAGCAGTGCCACTAGCATGAAGAGCGATCGCTCCACACACAACCCCACTAGTACATCTACTCCTACACCCAAAGACCGCAAGTAATGCGCCAATTGGTTTGCACGATGATTCAACTCACCATAAGTCAGTTGTTCATTTTCAAACACCACCGCTACTGCATCCGGGGTGCGTTCTACTTGCTCCTCAAACAACTGATGGATACATTTATCTTGTGGGTAATCCACCCGTGTATCATTCCAGTCAAATAATAACTGCTGCTGCTCAACTGCTGTTAACATTGGCAATTGGGAAATGGGCTGTTGGGGATTGGCCACAATTCCCTCAAGCAGTGTCACAAAATGATTTGCCATTCTGGCGATCGTGGTGCGATCGAACAAGTCGGTATTGTACTCCAACACTCCCACCATTCCAGTCGTAGTGTTAGCGATCGCCAAGGTAAGATCGAACTTGGCAGTGACATTTTCTGTTGGGAAATCACTTATAGTTAACCCACTCAGTTCTACAGCAGACGTAGGGGTATTCTGAAACAAAAACGCCACTTGGAACAGAGGTGTATGGCTTAAATTCCGCTGGGGCTGCAATACTTCCACCAGCATTTCAAAGGGCAAGTCCTGATGAGCATAGGCTTGCAGTGCCATTTCCCGAACACGACCTAATAAATCACTAAAACTGGGATTTTGAGATAAATCTGTCCGCATCACTAAGGTATTGACAAAAAAGCCAATCAACCCTTCTATTTCACTGCGATTGCGGTTAGCAATTGGTGTGCCCACCAAAATATCTGCTTGTCCTGTGTAGCGGTAAAGTAAAGTATCATAAGCTGCCAACAGCGTCATGAACAAAGTCGCCCCTTGTTGCTGACTTAGTTGTGCCAACCTTTGGCTTAACTCAAGTGAAAGCTCAAATTTTTGATGTGCGCTAGCGAAAGTCTGTACAGCCGGTCTGGCTCTATCTGTGGGCAGAGGTAATAAAGCTGGTGCGTCTTTGAGTTGTTGTTGCCAGTAATTCAATTGGCTTTGCAGGACATCTCCTTGCAACCACTGTCTCTGCCATAGTGCAAAATCTGCATACTGAATTGGTAGTGGCGCTAAAGTAGAAAGCTGACCTTGGGAATAAGCACTGTACAACGCTGTGAATTCTTGGACAAACACTTCCACTGACCATTCATCAGAGACAATGTGGTGCATACACACACTCAATATGTGTTCTGTCTCATTAAGCACTAGCAATGTTGCTCTCACCAATGCTTGTGTTGCTAAGTCAAAGGGTAGGCTCGCTTGTTGTTGCACTAATTCCTGTGCAGCTGTTTCTTGCTCACTCGTTGGCAGATGTTGCAACTCAACAACAGATACTTGCCAATCTGTAGGTGCTAACAGATCGGAAGTTCTTTCTGTTCCCCATTCCCTAATAATTTGGGTTGCTTTACCATCAACGGCGATGAAGTTGGTGCGTAACGCTTCATGACGTGCAATTATTTCTTGCAAGCTTTGTTCTAAGGCACTTCGATTGAGAGTTCCAACTAGACGCAAAGCTAGGGGGATGTTGTATAAAGCACTATTGGGCTGTAACTGTTCTAAAAACCACAAACGCTGTTGAGCATAAGACAGTGTAATTGTGGCATTTTCCGCCCGCCTTAAGATTGGCGGGGAAGTTAGTTCTAAATCCTCTTGCTGCAACTGCTCAATCGATCGCGCTAATTGCTCAACTGTTGCGGCTGCAAACAGAGTCCGCAAGGGCAGTTCTACTTTGAAAGTGTTGCGGATGCGGGAAACCAGTTGTGTTGCTAGTAGTGAGTGTCCACCCATTTCAAAGAAGTTATCATGTATGCCGACTTGCTCTACTTTCAGCACTTGCGCCCAAATCAGTGCCAGCATTTCTTCGACTGGGGTGCGTGGGGCTACATATTTGTCTTTGAGTTGATGATGTAAATCCGGTGCTGGTAAGGCGCGGCGGTCTACTTTGCGGTTTGCTGTTAGGGGTAGAGACTCCAGCATCACGAAAGCCTGGGGCACCATGTAAAGAGGCAGCTTACTAGAGAGGAACTGACGCAGTTCGTGAGTAGCGGGTATCTTTTGCTCGTAGGGTACCACGTAGGCAACTAAGCGCTTATCCCCAGCTGCATCTTCGCGGATCGTGACACAAGATATCTGCACATCAATATGTTGGTTGAGTACCGCTTCAATTTCTCCCAACTCAATGCGGAATCCCCGGATTTTTACTTGATTGTCGATGCGTCCAAAGCATTCAATGTTACCATCTGGCAGATAACGGGCTAAGTCTCCAGTTTTGTAAAGTCGGGGATTGGGGATTGGGGATTGGGGACTTGTACTGAGCGTAGCCGAAGTATTGGGGATTGGGGACTGGGGATTAGGAAGAATTTCTGCTCCTCTGCCCCCCTGCTCCCCTGCCCCCCTGCTTCCACCGAAGGGATTGGGCAGAAATTTTTCTTCCGTTAATTCTGGGCGGTTGAGATATCCTCGTGCTAAACGCACGCCACCTATGTGCAATTCGCCGATGACCCCTATTGGTACTGGTTGGAGATGGCGATCGAGGATGTAGGCTTGGGTATTGGCAATGGGACGACCAATTAGGACTGTATTGGTTTGTGAAGATTTGGGATCGAGCAAATCGTGGACGATCGCTGTCACTGAGGCTTCGGTGGGGCCGTAGACATTGAGACAATTGACGCGATCGCCCACTAATTGCTGCCAGATTGTCACTGTTTCTGGTAGCACTGCATCCCCACCTACGGCTACTAAGCGCAGACTTTGCGGTACGGTTGCATCTTCTTTAGATACTGCAACTGCCCATTCATGCCAGTAGGCTGGGGTGATATTAATCGCAGTCAGTTTTTCTTGGGCAAGGAATTGGGCAAAACTGGTAAAATCTGGGAACATTTGGGCTGGTCTTAAGACCACGGTTCCACCTTTGTACCAAGTCGGGAAGATTTCTTCGGCTGCAACATCAAAGCTGAAGGAAGCAAACTGCAAAACGCGATCGCTACTAGTCAAACCAAATACTTCACTAATTGCACTGCTATGACTAACTAAAGCTGCGTGAGTCAGCATCACGCCTTTGGGTTTGCCGGTAGACCCAGAAGTGTACAACAGACAAGCCAAGTTTTCTGGTCTTACTTCACTAACTGGATTTTCCGGACTTTGATTCGTCAGCACCCCAGATTCGTTGTCTAAGACGATGACTTTTACACCTTCGACTGGCAAGGAATTGAGCAATGTCTCTTGTGTAAGCAGCAAAGAAATTTGTGAGTCTTGGGATATGTCAGCTAATCGCTGGTGGGGATAATCAGGGTCTAGGGGGACATAAGCGCCACCTGCTTTGAGGACGGCTAAGAATGCCACGATTGTGGATAACGATCGCTCTAAATAAATCCCAACTAAAACCTCTGGTTTCACACCCAGAGATTGTAGGTAATGTGCTAGTTGATTCGCACGACAATTCAACTCACTATAAGTTAATTGTTGATTTTCAAACACCAAAGCCGCTGCATTTGGGCTACGCTCTACTTCCTGTTCAAATAATTCATGAATACACTTATCACTTGGGTAATCTGCTTGTGTATCATTCCACTCTACTAATAACTGCTGCTCTTCTTGTTGAGAAAGAAGAGAGTACAATTCGTAGCGTCCTTGTGGCTGGTTCACCATTGCAGCCAAAGCCTTCAGGTAATATTCACTAATCCTGTTTATTTCGTGAGTGGATAACTTTAAGACATCGTACTCAAGTTGTAATCCGATCTCAGAGGAGATTGGATTCATACTGAAGCTAGCGACAAAAGTGAAGTTGGTTTCTTCAAAAGATTTTACATCCAGTAGTTGCAAATTATCTAGCTCCAACACCTGTTGGTAGACATGAAAATGCACGAAGTTAAACGCTGTCTCAAACAGAGATTCACCACCCAAATCCGTCTGGATTTGAGCAAGTGGATAGCGACGGTGTGGCAAAAATTCTCGTTCCGTTGCAAATATTTGCTGCACTAAATCTATCCAAGTCCCCCCAGCCAATTGCAGACGAAATGGCAAAGTATTGAGGAATAATCCCAGAACTCGCTCACCATCGCTTTGTTCGGGTCGCCCGTTGGCTATTAAACCCGTTAGTACGTCTGACTGACCACTTAGGAGATTTAATACTCGCAAATGAGCAGCTAACAGCACACTCTTGAGTGGAACTTGTGCGGACTGAGCAAATTGTTTTAAGCCTTCAGAAATCTCAAGGGATAAAGTTATGTCTTGTAAACCAACTTTTGGAACATTAGTATCTGTTGGCACAGAAGGCGAGTCAGGCAATTTAGTGAAAGTGCAGTCATTTAACTTTTCACGCCAGTAGGTCTGAGTCTCTGATGAAGCGATCGCTTGTTGCTCTAAAGCTACATAATCTCGGAATGTAACACTCAATAATGGCGATACATAATCAATTTCTTCGCCTAAAAGTGATAAATAACGACTAAAAAACTCAGTCATCATCGAAGAGACACTCCAGCCATCTAAAATAGCGTGATGGCAACTCAAAGTCAGATTAAATGTCTCTTGTGTACGACGATGAACAAAAAACCGTAATAAGGGAGGATGAGTCCAATCAAAATGCCGTTTCTTTTCAGCTTCAAACCAAGCAGTTAAGGCATCTTCTTGCTGGGAATGATTCAAATGACACCAATCCTCCACTTGCAAGGGAACCTCAACTTGCTGATGAACCAGTTGCAAGGGAATACTGAACTTACTTAGCTCAAAGGAAGTCCGCAGTACAGCGTGATGATTGACCAAATCTTGTAGTGCGACCTGCAAAACTTGAACATTAAGAGGGGTTCTGAGATGGAAGCTACTAATTTCGCGGTAGATTGCGCTATCTGTAGCGTACTCACTGTGGAAGAGCATTCCCATTTGCAGCATCGCCAAGGGATAGGCATCCTCTACACCATCAGGTAACTGTTGTTTATCTGCCTCACAAATCAAACTAAATGGTTGAGTTAATTCTGATTTTGTGATCTCATCCTCTTGGGTTTTGAGTTCTTCGACTAGCTCGTAAATCGTCTGATGTTGGAATAGCTCTTGCACAGAGAAACTCAAACCTTGTGCTTTAGCTTGAGACAACACTTGAATGCTACGGATAGAATCCCCACCTAAAGCAAAGAAGTTATCATTAATACCTACTTGCTCAACGCCAAGAACCTTAGCCCAGATAGCGGCTAATATTTTTTCTTCTGGAGTGATAGGAGCGACAAAAGCATCTTCTAGTTCTGGTCTGGTGTTATCAGGTGCTTTCAATAGACGACGGTCAACTTTCTTGTTAGCTGTCAATGGCAAAGCTTCTAACTCAACAAAAGCAGTTGGCAGCATGTAGTCTGGGAGCTTTTGCTTGAGAAAGGAACGCAGTTGTGCAGGAGTGAGAGATTGTCCGGTCTTCGGGACTACGTAAGCCACTAAACGTTTCTCGCCTGGTTGGTCTTCTCGTACCATTACCACGCTTTCCCAAACAGCTGGGTGTTGCGTCAATAGTGCCTCAATTTCTCCCAATTCAATGCGGAAGCCGCGAATCTTAACTTGATTGTCAATTCGCCCTAAATACTCTAACTCCCCATTCGGCAAATAACGTGCTAAATCCCCTGTTTTATAAAGCCGCGGACTCTTAAGAATTTCTCCCCCTCTGCTCAAGAGCTCCCCTGCTCCCCTGCTTCTTTTAAAGGGGTTAGAGATAAACCGTTCTCCTGTCAGTTGGGGACGATTAAGATAGCCACTCGTTACTCCTTGCCCACCAACGTACATCTCGCCTGGAACCCCAATTGGCACTGGCTGTAAGTTTTTGTCTAGCAGATAAACTTGTAAGTCGGGTATCGGACGACCAATGACACTGGCTGTTCCATTCAAATCGGCTTTGCTCAATGGACGATAAGTGACGTGTACAGTGGTTTCCGTAATCCCGTACATATTCACTAACTGAGGCATCTGGTCGCCATGACGCTCAAACCAAGGCTGTAAGCTCAACAGTTCTAAGGCTTCTCCACCAAAAACTACCAGACGCAAGTTCAAATTGTCAGTAATTGCCATCGCCTCTTCGACTTGAATTAACTGCCGGAAGGCGGAAGGTGTTTGGTTGAGAATTGTGACTTTTTCTTCACACAGTAACTGATAAAAAGATTCTGGTGAGCGAGTCACTAAATATGGCACTACTATCAGTCGTCCACCATAGAGCAATGCACCCCAAATTTCCCAAACTGAGAAGTCGAATGCATAAGAGTGGAACATTGTCCACACATCTTGAGAGTTGAAGTTATACCAAGAGTCTGTGGCTGCAAATAGACGAACTACATTTGAGTGGTTGACTAAAACGCCTTTGGGCTGACCTGTAGAACCTGAAGTGTAGATGATGTATGCCAAGTTATCTGATGTAGCGGTGTTTAGGAGGTTTGAGGAGGTGTTTTGAGCTATTTTTTCCGAGTTGCTGTCTAAGCAGACTACACGCGCCTGCTGTTTTGGTAGCCTTTCAACTAGATGCTGTTGAGTCAGTAGCACCGAAACTTGAGCATCTTCTAACATAAAACTCAAACGCTCTTGTGGATACTCTGGGTCAAGGGGCACATAAGCACCACCCGCCTTGAGAATACCTAGTAGTCCCACAATCATCTCCAAGGAGCGCTCAAAACACAACCCCACCAGCACATCAGCGGACACTCCCAATGAGGACAAGTGGTGCGCCAACTGGTTAGCGCGACTATTTAACTGTTCATAGGTCAGTTGTTGATTTTCATACACAACTGCCACTGCATTTGGGGTACGCGCTACCTGCTCTTCAAACAAGTGATGGATACACTGATTCTCAGAATAATCTGCCTGAGTATCATGCCAATCAACTAGTAACTGTTGTTGCTCAAGCGCTGTCAGTAAAGGCAATTGGGAAATGGGTTCTTGAGGGTTAGCAATAATCCCCTCAAGTAAAGTCACAAAATGACCAGTCATCCGCTCGATAGTACTGGCATCAAACAAATCAGTATTGTATTCCCACACACCCACTAGTCCATTAGCAGTGTTTTCCATTGCCAAGCTAAGATCAAACTTGGCAGTTGGGTTGGCTATTGGCAATAAATTGACACTTAATCCAGTCAACTCTATTTGCGACATGGGCGCATTCTGAAGTGTAAACATCACCTGAAATAGCGGTGTATGGCTGAGATCCCGTTGGGGCTGCAATGCCTCCACTAGCATTTCAAAAGGCAAATTCTGATGAGCATAGGCATCCATTGCCATGAATCGAACGCGAGTCAGTAATTCCTCAAAGCTGGGATTGCCAGAGACATCAGTACGCAAAACTAAAGTGTTGACAAAAAAGCCAATTAACCCTTCTACCTCAGAGCGATCGCGGTTAGCAATTGGCGAACCCACCAAAATGTCTTCTGTACCTGTGTAGCGGTAAAGTAGGGTATCAAATGCTGCCAACAGCGTCATAAAGAGAGTACAACCTTGCTCTTGGCTAAGTTTTGTCAGCTTTTGAGTTAATTCCTCAGAAAGTGCAAACTGTCGATATGCCCCGTTGTGAGTCTGTACAGCAGGTCTGGGTCGGTCAGTGGGTAGCGACAATAAGGCTGGTGCGTCTTTTAGTTGTTGTTGCCAGTAACTGAGTTGGCTTTGCAGTACATCGCCTTGCAACCACTGTCGCTGCCACAGTGCAAAATCTGCATACTGAATTGGTAGTGGCGCTAAGGGTGAGCTTTGACCTATTGAATAAGCACTGTAAAGCGCTGCTAACTCCTGAACAAACACACCCATTGACCAGCCATCAGAGACAATGTGGTGCATACACACACTTAACATGTGTTCCGTCTCGGATAGCACTACTAATGTCGTCCGGAATAAGGCTTGTGTTGCCAACTCAAAGGGAACAAGTGCTTGTTGTTGTGCTAATTCCTGTGCGGCTATTTCTTGTTCGCTTGGAGATAAATGCTGCAAATCTACAATTGATAGTGTCCAAAGAGTTTGTGTTTGAATGATTTGTGAAGCTTTTCCATCAACTGTGATGAAATTAGTGCGTAAGGCTTCGTGACGAGCAATTATTTCTTCTAAGCTTTGTTCTAAGGCAGCAACATTGAGAGTTCCTGTTAAACGCAAAGCGATGGGTATGTTGTAGAAGGCACTGTTTGGCTGTAACTGGTCTAAAAACCACAAACGCTGTTGAGCAAATGACAGTGTAATTGTGGCATTCTCTGGTCGCTTTAAGATTGGTGGTGCAGACAGTTCTGAGTCTTGTTGCTGTAACTGCCCAATTAAATGTGCTAATTCGGCTACTGTTGCTCTGGCAAACAAATCACGCAGTGGTAGTTCCACTTTGAAGGTGTTGCGAATGCGTGAAACTACTTGCGTTGCTAGTAGTGAATGTCCGCCTATTTCAAAGAAGTTATCCTCAATGCCTACTTGTTCGACTTTCAGCACTTGTGCCCAAATCAGTGCCAGTATTTCTTCAGTGGGTGTGCGCGGTGCAACATATTTGTCTAGCCGTGTGCTGTCTAACTCTGGTTTTGGTAGGGCGCGGCGGTCTACTTTGCCATTAGATGTTAGCGGTAAGGACTCCAGCAGCACAAAAGTGTTTGGCACCATGTAGCTTGGCAGTTGGTTGGCCAGGAACTGACGAACTTCGGCTGCTTTTGGAGATTGTCCTACCTCCGGCACAACGTAAGCGACTAAACGTTTGTCGCCTGGTTCATCTTCCCGAACCACCACCACGCTTTCCCATATATCTGGGTGTTGCGCCAGTAATGTCTCAATTTCTCCCAACTCAATGCGGAAGCCACGAATCTTAACTTGATTGTCAATTCGCCCTAAATACTCTAATTCGCCATTCGGCAGATAACGAGCTAAGTCCCCTGTTTTATATAGTCGCGCTTTTGGGTTATCAGCAAAAGGATTAGAGATAAACCGTTGTGTTGTCAGTTGGGGACGATTGACATAGCCACGGGTTACCCCAGCGCCACCAACGTACATTTCACCTGGAACCCCAATTGGTACTGGCTTTTGATGTTCATCAAGCACATATACCTGTAAATCGGGAATCGGACGACCAATTACACTTGCACTACCATGCAAATCGGCTTTGCTCAATGGGCGATAAGTGACGTGTACAGTGGTTTCCGTAATCCCATACATATTCACTAACTGGGGTGACTGGTCGCCATGCTGTTCAAACCAAGGCTGTAAACTCTTAATTTCTAAGGCTTCTCCGCCGAAAATAACCAGGCGCAACTTCAAATCGCCAAGAGTTTCTTGAGACTGTTCGACTTGAATTAACTGGCGGAAGGCTGAAGGTGTTTGGTTGAGAATAGTGACTTTCTCTTGAGACAATAACTCATAGAAGAGTTGTGGCGATCGCGTCACGAAATATGGCACTATTACTAGTCGTCCACCATAAAGCAAAGCACCCCAAATTTCCCAAACAGAGAAATCGAATGCATAAGAGTGGAACATTGTCCACACATCTTCAGATTTAAAGTTATACCAAGAGTTTGTTGCTGCAAACAAACGAACTACATTTGAGTGGTTGACTAAAACACCCTTGGGCTGACCTGTGGAACCTGAAGTGTAGATGACATATGCCAGGTTACTGGATGTGGCAGTATTTACAGGGTTTGACTCGCTCTTTTGAGCAATTTTTTCCCAATCGCTGTCTAAGCAGACAAGCTCTGCTGTATGCTCAGGCAACTTTTGAACTAATTGCTGCTGAGTAAGTAGCACCCAAACTTGAGCATCTTCTAACATAAAGCTCAAGCGGTCTTGGGGATACTCTGAGTCAAGTGGCAGATATGCACCACCCGCCTTGAGAATTGCCAACACTCCGACAATCATCTCCAAGGAGCGCTCTACACACAACCCCACCAGCACATCGGCTCCTACACCCAAAGAACGTAAGTAATGTGCTAATTGATTTGCTTTGGCATTCAACTGCTGGTAAGTCAGTTGTTGATTCTCATACACAAGTGCCACTGCATCTGGGTTACGCTCAACTTGCTCCTCAAATAATTGATGGATACACTGTTCGGAGGAATAGTCTAAGAGTATATCATTCCACTCAATCAATAACTGCCGTTGCTCAGGTTCTGTAAGCATTGGCAATTGGGAAATTCGCTCTTTGGGGTTAGCAATAATCCCCTCAAGTAAAGTCACAAAATGACCAGTCATCCGCTCGATAGTACTGGCATCAAACAAATCAGTATTGTATTCCCACACACCCACTAGTCCAGTGGCGGTGTTCTCCATTGCCAAGGTAATATCAAACTTTGCAGTTTTGCCTTCTATTGGCAAATAACTGACACTTAACCCACTCAACTCTACTTGTGATATGGGTGCATCATTCTGGAGGGCAAACATCACCTGAAATAAGGGTGTATGACTTAAGTTTCGTTGGGGCTGCAATGCTTCTACTAGCATTTCAAAGGGTAAATTCTGATGAGCATAGGCATCCATTGCCATGAATCGAACGCGAGTCAGTAATTCCTCAAAGCTGGGATTGCCGGAGACATCAGTACGCAAAACTAAAGTATTGACAAAAAAGCCAATTAACCCTTCTAATTCAGAGCGATCGCGGTTAGCAATTGGCGAACCCACCAAAATGTCTTCTGTACCTGTGTAGCGGTAAAGTAAGGTATCAAATGCTGCCAACAGCGTCATAAAGAGCGTACAACCTTGCTCTTGGCTCAGTTTTATCAGCTTACTAGTTAATTCCTCAGAAAGTGCAAATTGTTGATATGCTCCGGCGAAAGTCTGCACAGCAGGTCTGGGTCGGTCAGTGGGTAGCGACAATAAGGCTGGTGCGTCTTTTAGTTGTTGTTGCCAGTAACTGAGTTGGCTTTGCAGTACATCCCCTTGCAACCACTGTCGTTGCCAAATGGCGAAATCTGCATACTGAATTGGTAGTGGCGCTAACGGTGAGCTTTGACCTATTGAATAAGCACTGTAAAGCGCTGCTAACTCCTGAACAAACACACCTATTGACCAGCCATCAGAGACAATGTGATGCATACACACACTCAACATGTGTTCTGTCTCGGATAGTACTACTAATGTTGCCCTCACTAATGCCTGTGTTGCCAATTCAAAAGGTTGGATAGCTTGTTGTTCCCCTAAAAGTTTAGAAGCTATTTCCTGTTCGGTTGTAGATAAATGCTGCAAATCAACAACTGATAATGTCCAATTCCTTTGGGTTTGAATGATTTGTGTTGGTTGTCCATCAACGGTAATGAAATTAGTGCGTAACGCTTCGTGGCGATGAATAATTTCTTGTAAGCTTTGTTCTAATGCGCCAACTTGCAGAGTTCCTGCTAAACGCAAACCCATAGGCATGTTGTAGAAGGGACTGTCTGGCTCGAATTGGTCTAAGAACCATAAACGCTGTTGCGCGAATGACAGTGCCAGTTCTGCATTATTTGCCCTTGGCAAGATGGGTAGTGCAGACAGTTCTGAGTTTTGTTGCTGTAATTGCCCAATGGATTGAGCTAGTTGGGCAACTGTTGTCGCGGCAAATAATTCACGCAGTGGTAGTTCCACTTTGAAGATGTTGCGAATGCGTGAAACTACTTGTGTTCCTAGTAGCGAATGTCCCCCAAGTTCAAAAAAGTTATCATAAATGCCCACTTGCTCTACTTTTAGAACTTGCGCCCAAATTTGTGCCAACAGTTCTTCTATTGGACTGCGTGGGGCTACATATTTGTCCGATAATTGGCTGTGTAAATCAGGTGCGGGCAATGCACGGCGGTCTACTTTGCCGTTGGGAGTAAACGGTAGGGCTTCTAGAATGACTATTGCATTTGGCACCATGTACTCTGGTAACTTTTCCTTCAGGAAGCGGCGCAGTTCGCTAACTTTTGGTGTCTGCTCTTTTTGGGATGCAATGTAGGCGACTAGGCTTTTGTTTCCAGGAATGTCTTCACGGGCGATGACACACGATGCTTGTACGTGGGGATATTGGCTCAATACTGTTTCGATTTCGCCCAACTCAATACGGAAGCCGCGTATTTTCACCTGATTATCGATTCGTCCCAGGTATTCGATGTTGCCATCAGGTAAATAACGTACTAAATCCCCTGTTTTGTAAAGGCGCTCGGAAGAGGCAGAGGGGAAAGACTGCTCCCCTGCTCCCCTGCTCCCCTGCTCCCCTGCTCCCCTGCCTCCACCGAAGGGATTGGGGATGAATTTCTCTTGTGTTAACTCAGGACGGTTGAGGTAGCCGCGTGCTACCCCTGCACCACCAATGTGCAATTCTCCTGGCACACCTACGGGAACTGGTTGCAGATACTCGTCTAAGATGTAGATTTGTGTGTTGGCTATGGGGCGACCAATGGGGACAAATTGTCGCTCAATTCCTTGCTTACAAGTCCAAAACGTTGCATCAATACAAGCTTCCGTGGGCCCATAAAGATTGTGCAAGTTCACATTCAGATTACTTAACACTTTCTCTTGCAGAGCAACAGGTAAAGCTTCTCCTCCACAGAAAATGTGTTTGAGGGAGTGACAAATTTCGAGTCCTCCTTGTTCTATGAGTATTTGTAACAAGGATGGTACAAATTGAACAGTAGTGACCTGCTGTTGAGCAATTAACTCCTTCAGGTAAGCAGGGTCAGCATGGCCTCCTGGTTGAGCTAATAGCAACTGTCCACCTACTAACAAAGGTGCGTAAAATTCCCAAACTGAGGCATCAAAGCTAAAGGGAGTTTTCTGTAGCACTTTGTCTTCTTCAGTCAGGGGGAATGCTGTTTGCATCCAAGACATATGGTTGCAAAGGTTGCGGTGAGAAAGCATCACTCCCTTAGGCTGACCTGTCGAACCGGAAGTATAAATCACATAAGCCAAGTTAGTTGCTTGGACAAGTGCGATACCTACGGTAAGCTGCGCTAACGCATTGTCTTCGCAAGACTGAGAAATCAACTCAGCATCAGTATCTAAACATACAACCTGCGCTTGATGCCGAGGCAACTTTTCAAGAAGTTGCTGTTGTGTTAGCAATACCGCAACTTGAGCATCTTCTAACATGAAGCTCAAGCGTTCTTGAGGATACTGAGGGTCAAGCGGCACGTAAGCCCCACCCGCTTTGAGAATCCCCAATAATCCCACCACCATTTCTAAGGAACGTTCTACACAAATACCAACCAGCACGTCTGGTTCTACACCCAGACTTTGTAAATAGTGCGCCAATCGGTTTGCACGACAGTTTAATTGCTGGTAAGTCAGTTGTTGATTTTCAAACACCACCGCCACTGCATCTGGGGTACGCTCTACTTGCTCCTCAAACAACTGATGGATACACTTATCCCTTGGATAATCAGCCTGAGTATTGTTCCAGTCAACCAATAACTGCTGTTGCTCAACTTCTGTCAGTAGAGGTAATTGCCAAATCTGCTGCTGGGGATTAGCTACAATAGCTTCAAGCAGTGTCACAAAATGCCCTGCCATGCGCGCGATCGTAGTAGCTTCAAACAAGTCAGTATTGTATTGCCAGCAGAGTTGCAAAACTCCCTGAGCTTCCATCACCATTAAATTCAGATCTAAGTCTGCACCGCGTTGATGTCCGAGCAAGTATGGCTCCATTTGAAGCACTTGTTCTTGAATGTGCAATGAATTCTCGGTTGGTTCACACCAACGTTGTCGTTGCCAAGTAAAACTAACTTGACATAAAGGAGAACGACTGGGATCTCGTTGTGGCTGGAGTTGTTCCGCTAACAGAGAAAAAGGGTAATCTTGATGCTTTTGGGCTTCTCTAATTGTCTTGCTGATTTGAGCCAGAAATTCTGTAAATGTGGCGTTTTCCTGTACAGAAGTTCGTAAAACCATCAGGTTAGCAAAGTAGCCAACAATATCTTTAAAATCTGCACCCCATCGACCTCTCATCGGGCTTCCTATGAGAATGTCTGTTTGATTGGTGTAACGGTAAAGTTGGACGTAAAATGCTGCTAACAGAATCTGATAAAGGCTTGTTTCAGAAGCTAGGGCTAGATGCTTCAGTTTTTGAATTAACTGTTCATCCAACTTTGAAATATGTGCTGCTCCTTGATAAGTCTTTACGGTTGGACGGGGTTTGTCTGGGAGCAAATTCAAAATTGGCAGTTCGCCAGCTAATTTTTGTTGCCAGTATTGCCGCAGTTTTTCTCCTCTGGAACCCGATAAAATTTCTGATTGCCAACTGACAAAATCTGCATAAGATTTATTCCCACTCAAATAATTTGCTGCTGCGTCTGTCTGCTCTTGACTAGCTTGCTCGATTTCATGAGCATACAAAGCTTGAAATTCACTCAGCAGTAAATCAAAAGACCACATATCGCCCGCAATGTGGTGCATTGTTAGCAAGAGAATGTGTTTTTTTGCTGACTGAGTAAATAAATGAACCCTCAAAACTGAATCTTTTTCTAAGTTAAAAGGGCGGTCAGTTATCGCAAATATTCTCTCTTGTAAGTAATCTTCGCTCCAATTACTGGCATCTATTACCTCAAGATTAAATTTATGTTTGTGATTAACTTGCTGAATCGATTTACCTTGATAACTGGTATATGTAGTTCGCAGAATAGGATGGCGTTCAATAATTTTTTCCCAGACACGATTGACAGCAGTAATATTTAAATAAGAATTAATTTTTGCAGTAATAAATATATTATAAGCAACGCTATCGGTGGCCATTTGGTAGATAAACCACATTGCTTCTTGACCAGAAGACATTGGTTGACTTGTTTGAACAATTCTATTCATTGGAATTACCTAAAATCTTGAGATTATTGTTGAAATTTTGATTTTGCAGCCGACAATAATTTACTTTATTTAATTGCTTATTATTTCTTAAGAAAGAGCATAATACATCCTCCAAATTTCTTGGTATTAAAATTAGCAATTTTATTGCTAGACAAAATAAGTTTTAGTTGAATGTAAATATTATAAAACTCATAAATCTTCTGTTTTTGGGCAATTAAATTTTTTGAGCAGCTAATGCCTGTGCCTGAACAAGATTTTCTGGTTTGACATTTCCTGAATAAAGGTTTGGGGTTGTTCCTGCTGTTGTATTTGACCAGAACTTTGCTTTTATTACTAGAGATTTGTTAGAAGTAAAGATTAATTTTTAATTAAACTCGTTTTTTAATATACGCTTAGCTGCTTAAAAAGCATCTCAGCTTCATCAAGAAAATGCAATAGTAATTCAAAAATTTTCAGGGACAGTTAAAGTGGACAGTTAAGACATTTAAGACAGTTAAGGGAGACAGTTAAGACAGTTAAGACAGTTAAGTAGATAATTAAAATGTTTACAACATTAAATAACGAATAATTACAAAATCTAACTTTATCTAACAACTTTCTAGAGCATCGATTCAGTAACCAAAAACCTAACCCCCCCAAACTGCTTCCCTACTAGGGAAGCTACGGTGTAAACACAAGTAAACCCAAAGCGAGTTTCCAGCCAAAAAAGGTGCTGGATTACTGAATTGGTGTTCTAGAGGTGAATAGATGAGAAAAAAGTTGCCTAAAATTTCTTAATTTTGAGATTTGTTGTTGCAAAATCAAAAAATAGAGTATACTGGGAAAGTTGAATAAAAGGGCGGGTGGCGAAACTGGTAGACGCACCACACTCAAAATGTGGCGACCTTGCGGTCATAGGAGTTCGATTCTCCTCCTGCCCACTACCAAAAAACACATAGTTTTTCAGATGATAGATCTTTTATTATCTTGGAACACTCTTGTCATTAAAAAAAATCAAGAAATTACTGGAAAATTTGTGTTATACTTTGTAGTGAAGGATAATACTTGATTCCAAAGACAATTTAATATTTGCGGGATCTATTAGATACATCGAGTATAGATTATTGCTATAAATTAACTATCCGATACCACAGAGGTGAAAGATTATGCGACTAAAAAGATGGGAATCTCCCCGTAAAGAAGGTAGGAATGATAAAGGTAGGGGCGGTTCTGCGAGGAAGCGGCAACTCAAAAAGCAAAGGCAAATGTTACGGCAAAGACTCAAGGAAGGTAACAAACCAGACGATAACAAAAATAACAGAGCAGGGGAAGATAATTTTATCTTCCCCTTTTTTTATGCCTTTTCCGTTCAGCAAAAAATTAAAATATCAAAAAATAAACTTTGGGGCTTTGAGCCAGCATTCCTGTAAAAACCCAGGATCTAAAATCAAATATGAAAGTACTTGACACAAACCCATGATTAGCTGCTATATTAGGTAGGGTGAAGTTGTTGGGGCGTAGCCAAGTGGTAAGGCAGCGGGTTTTGGTCCCGCCATCCCTAGGTTCGAATCCTAGCGCCCCAGTAAAGCAAAAGACAGGCACAAAAGCCTGTCTTTTGGCATTTTGATTTAAATAACTGAAGATTCATTATTGAAAAATCACTTGTCAGGCGATTTCAGAGCTCGATCGAGAACCTGCCGAGCTTGTTCTGCTTTAGTTCGTGCTTCCTGGTAACGCACATTAGCTTGAGCAAAATTTTTCAGAACTTTAAAGCCTTCTTTGAGTCGAGTAATTTCTTCTTCACTCACTGACTCGTCAGTAAACAGAACATCAACGGCTTTACGAATCTCTAAAGCTTCAGTTCGTGACTCTTGAACTTTCAGCTTGAGGGTGGCCAAGTTACTCAAAACCTGAACAGCTTGGGTAATGGCATCCTCACCGTTAGCAGTATCAATGTTTGATTCTTTAACCTCGATTAATTGTTGAGGACCAAATCCTTCTTCGAGTTCCGTGGGTAGCTTACCTGCATCCATCAGTTCCATCAACTGATCCATTGCTTTGTCACGGGCTTTGGCTGAATCTTTTCCAGAAACAGTGAGGATAATTTCTGGGCTTTGGGCGAGAGTGTACTGAACCATATTTAGGCAGAAAATTTGCTGGTTAATTAAACCAAGGAAGATAATTTTAACATATTGCGTGTCAAGTTATTTGTGAGTTTATTTATGTCTTTGACAAGCTATTCAAAATAAAACTTTATACTTAAAAAAAGAAAGAGTATATTTTCGCAGGAGGGGAGAGGAATGACTCTCAATCCCACCATTATGCAAGCGGTGGAACAACTGGGTTACCGTGTCACCGTTGGTGATGTGGCAACTCAGGCAGGATTGAATGTCGCCCAAGCTAATCTTGGCTTGTTAGCCCTAGCATCTGATGCTGGCGGACATTTACAAGTAGCAGATTCAGGTGATATTGTTTACCTATTTCCCAAAAATTTCCGCTCAATTTTACGTAATAAATACTTCCGGTTACGATTGCAGGAATGGTGGAAAAAACTCTGGAATGTTCTGTTTTATCTGATTCGCATTTCTTTTGGAATTTTCTTAACTGTTTCCATCGCTCTAATAACTATTACCATCATTATTATTATCACCGCTGCCAATTCAGACCGTGACAGTGATAATGGGCGCAGTAATTCCGGCGGTGGGTTCTTCTTTTTCCCTGATTTATTTTGGTATTTTAGCCCAGATTATAATACCCACTACCAGGAACGGCGAGATGAAAGGCGACAACAAAGCGATTTGAATTTCTTTGAAGCTGTGTTTTCGTTTTTATTTGGGGATGGTAATCCTAACGGCAACTTAGAAGAACGTCGCTGGCAAGAAATCGCTACGGTGATTCGCAGTAACGGTGGCGCAGTGGTAGCAGAACAAATTTCCCCGTATCTCGATGATATTGGGGAGGGATATCAAAGAGATTACGAAGATTATATGCTGCCCGTTTTGACGCGATTTAATGGACAACCATCCGTCAGTGACCAAGGGCAAATTGTATATTACTTCCCAGAGTTGCAGGTAAGTGCAGCTAAAAAGCGTCGTCATTCAATATCAGTTTACTTAGAGGAATTTCCTTGGCGTTTTAGTGCTGCAAGTTCTGGGCAAATTATGCTGAGTGCTGGCTTGGGTACCCTCAATTTTGTTGGCGCTCTAGTACTGGGAAGTTTATTGAGAGATGGTACGGTTGCTGCTCAATTAGGCGGACTAGTAGCTTTTGTGCAAGGAATTTATTGGCTGCTGTTGGCTTATGGAGTTGGTTTTTTGGGGATACCGTTATTGCGTTATTTTTGGATTAAGTGGCGCAATCAAAAAATTGTTGCACGCAACCGCGATCGCCTCGATCGCGCTAGGCTATTAGCAAGTGCTGATAGTTCTTTGCAGCAAAAGATTGACTTTGCACATCAGTTTGCCGCAGAAAAAGTTATTGGGAATGAAGAATTGGTGTATTCGACTGAAACCGACTTGATGGAACAGGAAGTTGAACGTTCTGCACAAATTGATGCTGAATGGCAACGCCGGTTAGATGAATCATAAACCAATACGCTTGGGCAAGTGGAGATAATTGGTCGTGGAAGGAAGACGCGATAAATCGTGACGCCATAGGCAAAAGACGCGATAAATCGCGTCTCTACAAGAGGGTTTTGGGTTAAAACAAGGGGTTGAAGCCCCTTTTTGATTTTTGTTGTAGGTGGACTAGGGGAGAAAAACTGCTGCGGTATCATATAAAACTGTCGTGGAGAAACTTTTCAGAGAATTTATCGGTCTGGTTCTCCAAATTCTGCAAGAATACGCTATGTCATCTTCTGCTCAAGGTATTCCTGGATTACCTGATTTAACACATCCGATTGAGCTTGTGCAATTTGGAACTCAAGCGCTTAAAGCTTCACTATTATTAGTATTTTTAGTTATAGCTTTGGGAATTGCGATCGCTCTGGTAAGTTTTTCTCTACGTCGCCACCAACCAGAAAATGTCATTTTCATTGGTGAATGGGCTGTTCGTTATTCCCAATTGTTGCGGGGATTACAACATTTAACTTTAGTATTAGTTCTGTTGGTGCCGGGATTTTTTCTCTGTTCAACTTTGAGCAACCGTTACCATCACTGGGAACAAGCAAGGGTGGCTCAAGTCGCTGAAAGTGTTGCAGGTGAAAGGCTCGAACAGTCTGCCCCCCAAGTCCGCTACTCTATTCAAGAGCCGTATTCATATACAACCCAAGTCAATGGCAAGATAGTTAAGGTGAATGATACGCGAGAAGTTACCCGCTTCTTGACGTTGGCTGGCTCGCAAATTCAAGTCAAGCTTGACCAAAGTGTAGATGTTCCAGGTCGCAGTTCAATTTATCGCGTGGAATACACTGCTGATTATAAAGTAGTTAACCAACTCAAGAATATTAATAATTTTTTCTTTGAAGCATCGCCACCTAATGGCTACTCGCTACTCACTAGCTACAAAGTAGAGCGTGATGGTACTAGATTACAACAAACCAATCCCGGAGACTATGGTTTTCCCTTTCGTTTGCAACCAGGGGAAGCAGCCACCTTTCGAGTTACTTATCAAGCTCAAGGAGGACCGCGCTGGGTTTATGATGCTACCGGACAGTTGCTTTCTAACTTCCGCCTCACAGCAATTGCTAACTTTGCTCCGGCTGATTTTGCCAGCGGTATTGTACCGAATGAGATTAAAGTTGATGGGCGCAGCACTCAGTTTACTTGGATATTCAACGATAATGTTTCAGTTAAAAATCCATTTGGAGTGTTTACTAATACCGAACCCATTCGTCATACGGGTATCATTCCTCGGCTGTTGTTGCTAGCACCAGCAATATTTTTGTGGTGGATATTATTGTTATATTTATCACTGCCGATGAGTTTCAAAAATATAGCGATCGCTGGTAGTATATTTTTTGCTTGTATATTGGCTTTGACCTATGTGGCTCGGTTGATAGATGCTCAATTGGCTTGGACTTTCATTTCCATCATCTTATTGTTTTTGACATGGGGATTAGGTGCTAGCCGTAGTACTTCCCTTGCTGCTATCATTTGCACTATTGCTGGAGCAGTACTACCGATGTTTGGATTATTAGTACCGTTTAGCGGCCTCACCCTCAGCCTCGCAGGTTTGCTTTCAGCCGTCTGGTTAGCAGTTCGTCACTGGTATGGCTGGTTTAGCTTGCATCCAGAAGACCAAAGATTACAGACTCAGAGAAACGGTAGAGATTAACTGCTCATATCGAGTTGCATTTAATGGGGAAGATGAGGGAGATGAGGGAGATGAGGGAGTATTAATTCCTCATCTTGTTTGTTTCTATTTCTGCACACAACTCAATACCATTTGCAAAAATCTTTGGAACAAATGAATCGGCTGTAGGGGCGTGCAACTGTAGGTTATGATTAGCAAAGTTTTAGCCAACAGTAATTATGGATAGTGATTTACTAGCTTTTTTTGCAGTTGCGGGGTTACTGATTCTTTATCTCATCTTCTCAGCATTCACGGAAATGGGTACTAAACTCCCTTGGAAGAAATAAGCTGATGGGGCGATGAATTCAGGAAATCAAAAATATGTAAGTTTAGTATGCTCGAATAGCTAAAAGATTTACACTTCTCAACCTTATTAGCCTTGGAAAAATCAGTAAACATCCTTTACGCTCAATTAGTATAGTTAATTGATTGAGAGAATGCCAAATGCGCGACCCAGAGAAGAACCAAATTAAAATTGAGCCAGCAACCCTCGTTTTGATTGTGTCTATGTTAATACTTTTGCCTCTGTTGGTTGTTGGTTTTTTTTCCCAGTGATGCTATTTCACCAAAACAGCTTAGTATTTGTAGGGTGTGTTAGGCGTAAGCCGTAACGCACCATCTCAAGCTTTTGGTGCGTTACGCTCCGCTAACGCACCCTACGTAATATCTCAACAATCAAATACTAGTCCTATATATCCTCCTGGGTTTTTTGACACATAATAATGTGAGCGAGTCGCACTTTGTATTGCTGTGCAATCTTAACCCAATCTCTTGATACGGCGTTGCTGATTTCATGTATGAAAACGATTGTGCATGATATCAAAATCCTTGTAGAGACGTTGCAATGCAACGTCTCTACATCTGGGTTCATACCACAATTCAGCAACGCCCGAAATCTATATGTATCAGGGTTTTAGTCAAATGGTATGAATTGTTGTTGCATCGCCCTGCATCTTTGATGCATCGACCTGTAGAGTATCAACTTTGCTTTAATTCTTCAATAATCCTAGCGCGATGCCTACGGCCGGCTACGCCTACGCCATTTATCTCAGGTGCGTTACGCTAGTATGAACGGACGCACCTAATCATCTTAAAACTACTTAGGTAAAACTTGCCGCAGTGCTGCTATGAGTTGGTCAACACTTTCCTTACGACTATTAAAGCCCATTAGTCCTACGCGCCAGACTTGACCTGCGAGTTCGCCAAGACCACCGCCAATTTCAATATTATGTTCATTGAGTAACTGTCGAGCGATCGCTTTTCCGTCTACTCCCTCTGGAATGCGGACAGTGGTAAGGGTTGGCAGTCGATACTCCCGCTCAACATGCATACTCAATCCTAAGTCTTCCAAGCTTTCCCAGAGATATTCTACGTTCTTTTGATGACGTTGCCAGCAGTTTGCTAATCCCTCTTCGGCAACTAGACGCAGCGCTTCCCGCAATGCATAGTATAAATTAATCGGTGCTGTGTGGTGATAAACGCGTTCAGATCCCCAATACTTACTCAGCAAAGACATATCCAAATACCAATTAGCAACCTTCGTGCGACGCTGTTGCAATTTCTCGGCTGCACGCGGACTCATGGTAAAAGGCGAAGCACCGGGGGGGCAACCCAAGCCTTTTTGGCTACAACTATAAGCGAGGTCAACTCCCCAAGCATCCAACAATAAGGGGACACCACCCAGACTTGTGACGGTATCTACTAGTAGTAAAGTGCCAAATTCACGACACAAATCAGCAACTCCTTCCAAAGGTTGCCGTGCGCCTGTGGAAGTTTCGGCATGAACCAGAGCTAGAATAGCTGGACGATGAGTTTTCAGGGCAGTTTGCAGTTCTTCCAAGTTGAAAACTTGTCCCCAAGGCTTGGTAATCGTTCGCACATCAGCGCCATAACGTCCAGCCATATCCACGAGGCGATTACCAAAGTAACCTGCTACACCAATTAAAACCACATCACTGGGTTCTACGGTATTGGCGATGGTTGCTTCCATTGCGGCTGTTCCCGTACCGCTGACTGCAATGGTGAGTGGATTTTCTGTTTGCCATACGTAGCGTAGCAACGACTGAATTTCATCCATGAGTGCGAGAAAAGCCGGGTCAAGATGCCCCACAGGTGAAGTATTCATGGCCTGGAGAACTGTAGGATGAGCATTGGAGGGGCCAGGCCCCAACAATAAACGGGATGGGATTTCTAAGGGTGAGAGTTGCAAGCGCCCAGAATCGTTAATTGAAATTGTTGGTGTCATAATCTGTTTTCGTTTTATGATGCTTACCGGATCATAAAGCGAACGCATCACCGATGTTTTACTGAATCTATCATTTGCCAGAAGAAGCGATGTTTAACGACAAGCCGCTTTGCGTCTACGCCGCAAAGTATTACAGTAAATTAAGACAAATATGTGACACTACAATTATCCACCTAGCTTAAGATATAGTCATGATTTTTGCAGGTAAACGACCGAAATACTTCCATCTTGGCTGCATTTACCCACTCGCATTCTCTGCGCTTGGAACTCCGGCGCTGACTTTTTCTTAGCCATAACTTGGTGGAAAATGCTCAAAGCTACGCCAGAAAAAATTCGTCGTTATGCTGAGAATGAATATGAAGGACATCTGGCGATATTCATGCTGGTGATTGCTGCGGCTTGTGCTAGTGTTTTAGCCATTGGATTTTTATTAACTGATAAAAAAGGATTGTCAACAATTCTGCTGATTTTACATGTCATACTTTCAATTATGACGATTGTAGGTTCTTGGTTACTAGTGCATACGATGTTCAAGACCCTGCAACACATAATAAAGCTGTTACGTCTGGTGGCAATTAAGTAAATCTAACCTGTGCATAAGTATTTTGTATCAGGTCTAGTGTCAGAGTTGAAGGGGAATTTTATTCTCACAAAGTGGGGATAAAATTCCCCTTTGCTTTTTCACAACTCCTGCAATAAAATAGACATTTTAAATAAAGTATAATTCTTAAATACCTGCTATAAAAACTATAGACAAAAGATGCTAATTCAGAAAGATGAAATTACTATTCGTCCCATGCTAGATGAAATGTATGATTATGAGTTGATGGCAAAATGGCTAACTGATAAAAAAGTATTGGAATTTTATGAAGGAAGAGATAATCCTTTTCCTTTAGAAAGAATTATACAAACATACAAACCGCTCATTAAAGGAGATGAGGCAGTTATTCCCTGTATCTTGTGTTATCAAAATATTGCCGTTGGTTATTTGCAGTATTGTGCAGTCAGTGACTTATCAGAAACAGATAGACAATTGTATTGCCTTGATGAAACTGATAATGTTTATGCAATTGACTTATTTATCGGGGAAACTGATTATTGGAATCAAGGAATCGGGACAAAAATGCTGTCAGTAGTTATCAATTATCTTTTTGAACAACTACAAGCAGAGAAAATTGTCATCGATCCCCATGTTGATAATCCTCGTGCTATTCGCTGCTATGAGAAATGTGGTTTTGTAAAAGTAAAGTTATTGCCCGCCCATGAACTCCATGAAGGAGAATACTCAGATTGTTGGCTGATGGCGATCGCTGTGAAGAAATCATTACACTAAAGTTAGTTGCCCTGCTAGTATTGGCCGTCCCATAGAATCGATGACTCAACAAACTTCTAGAATCTGCATCCTTGGTGGAGGCTTTGGTGGTCTCTACACAGCCCTGGGTTTAAGCCAGTTACCTTGGGAATCTACGCAAAAACCCGAAATTGTTTTGGTAGATCAAAGCGATCGCTTTCTATTTTCCCCCTTTCTTTACGAATTACTCACTGGCGAACTGCAAACCTGGGAAATCGCCCCACCATTTGAAGAACTTTTACAAGGTACAGGGGTACGTTTTTATCAAGGAGTGGTATCTGGAATTGACATCGACCAGCAACGGGTAAACTTACATGAAGGATTAGAAATTTCTTACGACAGATTGGTGCTGGCCTTAGGAGGAGAGACACCGCTAGATTTAGTACCTGGTGCAGCAGACCATGCTTACCCATTCCGGACAATCTCCGACGCCTATCGTTTAGAAGAACGTCTGCGATTTTTGGAAGAATCCGATGCTGATAAAATTCGAGTGGCGATCGTTGGGGCTGGCTATAGTGGTGTAGAGTTAGCTTGTAAGCTAGCCGATCGACTAGGTGAAAGAGGACGCTTTCGGCTCGTTGAAATCGCCGACCAAATCTTGCGAACTTCCCCAGAATTTAACCGTGAAGCAGCCAAAAAAGCAATAGAAGCCCGTGGCATTTTTCTCGATTTAGAAACCAAAGTCGAATCAATCGGGCAAGATACCATTTCCCTAGAATATAAAAATCAAGTAGACACAATTCCGGTCGAATTAGTCATTTGGACGGTGGGAACGCGAGTAGCACCGGTAGTGAAATCCCTTCCCCTCAAGCAAAATCACCGTGGTCAAATCAGCACCACATCCAATCTACAAGTGTTTGAGCATCCAGAAATCTTTGCCTTAGGAGATTTAGCAGACTCTCATGACGCAGAAGGACAGCAAGTCCCTGCAACCGCCCAAGCAGCTTTCCAACAAGCCGATTACGCCGCTTGGAACATCTGGGCTTCTCTTACCAATCGTCCCCTACTTCCCTTCCGCTATCAACATTTAGGGGAAATGATGGCATTGGGGAAAGACAACGCCACCCTTGCTGGCTTAGGAATCAAACTAGACGGGCCTTTAGCATACATCGGTCGCCGTCTTGCTTATTTATACAGGTTGCCAACTTTAGACCATCAGCTCAAAGTTGGTTTTAATTGGCTAGTCCGTCCTATTATAGAAACACTTTCTAAGTAAGATTGGGCATGGGGCATTGGGAGTCCTGAGTTAGGAGTTAGGAGTTAGGAGTTAGGAATTTAGAGTAAAAGTTATTCTCCCCCTGCTCCCTCATCTCCCTCATCCCCATGCCCTCATGCCCAATGCCCCATGCCCCATTTCCCAGTCCCCATTATGGAACAACCGAAAGTTATTTTTTTAGATGCTGTGGGCACACTCTTCGATGTTAAAGGCAGTGTGGGTGAAGTTTATAGTCAGATAGCCCAGGAGTTCGGCGTTACAGTTTCCGCCGAGACATTAAATACAAGTTTCATCCAAAGCTTTAAAACAGCACCGCCGCCCATATTTCCAGATGCAGAACTGCAAGATATTCCCCAGCGTGAGTTTGATTGGTGGCGGATAATTGCCCTGAACACTTTTGAAAGTGCAGGTGTTCTCAAGCAATTTTCTGACTTTTCGGCTTTTTTTAGTGAACTTTATATTCACTTTGGTACTGGTGAACCGTGGTTTGTCTATCCTGATGTCCTACCAGCTTTAATTAACTGGCGACGGTTGGGGGTTACTTTGGGGGTGCTGTCTAATTTTGATTCTCGGATTTACTCAGTATTGCAAAGTTTGGGATTGAGAGAGTTTTTTAGTTCTATTACCATTTCTACCCAGGTACGTGCAGCTAAACCAGATCCTGAAATTTTTGCCATTGCTTTAAAAAAACATAAATGTTCCCCCGAAGCAGCATGGCATGTTGGCGATAGTATTGTGGAAGATTATTACGGAGCCAAAGCAGCTGGCTTGAGAGCCGTTTGGATTAATCGTGAGAAATAAATGATATGCTGTCAGGAAAGATTAAATAATTCGTAATTCGTAATTCGTAATTCGTAATTAAGTTTTGCAATGGGGATTTTAATCCCACCGCAAAACTTGCCGCTTGATTAAAGCGGGGGACTTAAACCCACGGAATTTGTTAAAGCTATAGGAATCCGTTTTGATTTTTGAAATTATAGGTGACAAATTTTCATCCAGCAGAAAACGTACTTTCACAAACGATTTAGTAACTCCTGGTCACGTTGCGCTTTTAATGCTCTTAAACGTTGCATTAAAGGTGAAGGATTAGCTGATGATTCTTGATAGCGCTGTTCTCGCCACTTTGCTAACCGCAACATATAAGCATCTATTTCAAGACGATTATGTAGGTAGTATGTAAGCGTTGCGTAAATTTTCTCTAAATTCAGGGAAGGTAATTCCTTTAGAATTTGCTCTGGTGAATATCCTTGCAGGTAATATTGAATCACGTTATCAATACCAATGCGATGGCCTTTGATACGGATGTCATCTGGGTCTAAAAATTCAAAATAATCTTCTAGTTGCATTCATCTGCCTCTCTAGGGTCTTTTATAATTCGTAATTAGTACTTACAGCGATTTTCAGGTAAATGAACCACATTATTTTTATCTCACGCAAAGACGCAAAGGCAAGGCAGCGCGGTCTTGGGGGTTTCCCCCATGAGCGACTGCCGCGCAAAGGAAGAAATAAGACTGTGGTCTAAATACATGAAAACTGCTGCAAGTCGCACACTTTCTATTCTAGCGATCGCCTTATTCTTTCTTGGATCTCGGACTTCAGCTTTTCTAACTCGTCATCTTCTTCGTCTACCGGATAAAGTTCATGTCCTAGTCCAAATTGACGTTCTGGCTCGTTATCCTTCATTGTTGCCTCACTTGTGGCAAATGCCTTTTCCCAAACTTCCCACTTATCTCTAGGTTCTTCGATTTTCTGTATTAGTGTTTTTGGGTTGGGTGGAGTCCAATTTATGGGGCTGCACAAAACTCGAACAATCTGGTTTTGAAAGTCATAGACGACATCAAACACCTTAAACTTGCGCCAAGAGTTAGGTCTACCTGTCTCATCTACTGGCAAAACGAGAGTCTCGCCAATTCGGAGGAGCCACCTGGCATTTGATAACTCAGCTACCATTTTGCTGGATGCATCAACACTCCAAACAATACGGAGCTTGAAATCTTGAGGATTTGTCATAATTTTGGAATAGGATTATACCTAGAAAGCCCAAAATTCACTTACGTTTAACCAATTGTTGAAAATTTTTCATAATTATAGGACTTACGCAAAAGTACACGCTGTAGGGGCAATTCATGAATTGCCCCTACGTGAAAATAAGGGTTTCGGCTATTGTTTGCGTAAGTCCTAAATTATAGAGACAATAAACCCCTCCAAGAGCGATCGCCTGATAAATTCCCCAGTCACCCCAAAACCTATTACTCCAAAAATTAGAACTTTCAAGCTCAGATATTCAACGACGAAGCTCAGATGTCCCTCATCCACCACTCCCTTATTCCCCATGCTGCCCGAACACTCGTATGATCGAGATATCAGGAAAATATAACAGCCAAATTTTTACCGTAAAACATGGGCAGTATTTGGGAAATCGATTTTTACTCTCGTCCGATTTTGGACGCCAATCAAAAAAAAGTTTGGGAAGTCTTAGTCTGTGAAAGTCCCTTGGATACCAATACAAAAGCAGATTCTTTGTTTCGCTATGCTCAATATTGCCCCAGTACCCAGGTAAATTCGGGCTGGTTGCGGACAGCATTGCAAGAGGCTATTGACAAAGCTGGAAAAGCGCCAATTAAAATTCGCTTTTTCCGCCGCCAAATGAACAATATGATTACGAAAGCTTGCCAAGACTTGGGGATTCCCGCCCAACCTAGCCGCCGCACTTTGATTCTCAACCAATGGTTAGAACAGCGGATGCAGGAAGTCTATCCTCAAGAATCGGGGTATCAAGGGGGAACTAATCCTTCAGTCCGGTTGGAGAAGCCTTTGCCGCAACGTTTACCAGATGCTTTAGAAGGACAGCAGTGGGTATTTGTGAGCTTAGCAGCCGAGGATTTAGCAGAGATGTCAGAGTGGGAAATTGGCTTTGGTGAAGCTTTCCCCCTAGAGTTGGCGCAAGTATCACCCGAAACCCGTATTCCTGGTGTTTTGATTTTCTCACCTAGAGCGTTGCCTTTGGCGGGCTGGATGTCTGGTTTGGAGTTGGCTTTCTTGAAAGTTGACACTAGCGAAGAGGCGAAATTGCTTTTAGAAACTGGTGTTACTGAAAGCTGGATTGTGGCAAATATCAAAAAATCTCAAACTTTAGCAGAGGCCAAAGGTTTTGAAGAAGCTAAGCAAAAAGCTAATGGAGTGCATTTTCTAGGTGTACAGTCCGATCCGAAAGCGGAATCATTTGCTGGTTTTTGGCTGTTGCAAGAGGTTAATCTTTGAAAATGGGGAGTGGGGAGTGGGGAGATGAGGGGGATGAGGGGGATGGGGAGGTAGGGGAAAAGGTTAAAGGGTAAAGGTTAAAGGCAACAGGCAACAGGCAACAGGCATAAGTGTTGGTGTGGAACGGGGATTTAAACCCCGCCCCACGCAATCTCACCTTGGAGGCAGGGCTTTTGACCTTTGATTGTTGGTCGAGGGAACGAACAGGCAACAATTTCCGCGTCTCACCAAAAATCTTTACTGTTGCCTGTTCCCTATTCCCTCGACCGAAGGTCGGTAAAGGGATAAATTTAACCTTTCCCCCTTACCCCTTTCCCTTTCCCCCTTCCTAATGCCCAATGACTGATGACTAATGACTAATGACTAATGACCGAAAATTGCGATCGCCTGAGAAACGTTGAGACATGACAATGATTTGGGATAATTATCTGCGTCCATCAGTGTTGATCTGTTGTTGAAAATTGCAGCTGCAAAGACGCGCTGATGGTTTTTTGGATAATTATCTGCGTCTGTTGGCGTTGATATGGGGTTCAAAATCCACAATTCACTAACGGTCATGGGTTCTGAAAATTTGTCAAAAGATACACTAGCAGAAGAACTGCTGGAACTAGCGATCAAATCTGGAGCAGAAGCAGCTGAGGTGTATCAGTCGCACTCGCTTTCTCGTCCAGTTTTTTTTGAGGCAAACCGACTCAAGCAGCTAGAAACCAGCCAATCTGAAGGTACAGCGCTGCGGCTTTGGCGAAATGGGCGTCCAGGACTGACGGTGGCTTATGGTTCTGTCCCAGCCCAGGTGATGGTGGAAAAAGCTTTGGCTTTGAGTCAACTTAATCAACCGGAACTAGTGGAATTAGGCTCTAATTTTCAACCATCTTACCCAGATTTAGGAACAAGTGTGCCGATAGAGGTTTTGGTAGACTGGGGCAAGGAAGCGATCGCACTTATCCGCGATGCTTATCCTGATGTTGTCTGCAATGGCGACTGGGAATGTGATGTGGAAACCACTAGGCTAGTGAACACTAAAGGTTTAGATTGTCACTACACTGATACTACCCTCAGTTGCTACATATCGGCAGAATTGGTGCGCGGTGATGATTTTTTGAGTGTTGCCGATGGTCAAACTAAGCGGGGCGAACTCCACCCAGACAAATTAGCTAACCAAATTTTACAGCGGTTAATTTGGGCAAGAGAAAATGTTTCATCTCCCAATGGCCGCGTCCCAGTTTTGTTTACTTCTAAAGCCGCCGATATGCTATGGGGTACTGTACAAGCAGCTTTGAATGGCAAGCGAGTTTTAGAAGCTGCTTCCCCGTGGGCAGAACGCCTGGGTAGCCCAATCATGGCACCTAGCCTCACTCTCTACCAAGATCCCGAAGCCGGCCCTTACAGTTGCCCTTTTGATGATGAAGGCACTCCTACCCAATTTTTAGTATTTGTCCAAAACGGAACCTTAGAGCATTTTTATGGCGATCGCACTATCGGCGCACAACTGAGTACTCACACTACTGGCAATGGTTTTCGCCCTAGTTTAGGTAGCTATCCCACCCCTGGTTTATTTAATTTTCTCATCCAGCCAGGATCGTTATCTCTACAAGAGTTGATTGAACACCTCGATGATGGCTTAATTGTCGATCAAATGCTGGGTAATGGCGGCAGTATTTCTGGAGATTTTTCGATCAACGTTGATTTAGGCTACCGCGTCCAAAATGGTCAGGTAATTGGACGCGTTAAGGATACGATGGTTGCAGGTAATGTCTACGCAGCCCTCAAGCAATTAGTTACACTCGGCAACGATGCCGATTGGAATGGTTCTTGCTATACTCCATCTCTTATAGTGGAAGGACTATCCACGACCGGGAGAAGTCATTAAATGGTATGGGGAATTGGGCATTGGGCATTGGGCATGAAGGACGAGTCTTTGATACTCGTGAATGAGTCTTTGATACTCGCCGATGAGTCTTTGATACTCGTGGACGAGTCTTTAATACTCGCCAACGAGTCTTTGATACTCGTCGGCGAGTCTTTGAACTCCGTTAATGAGTCTTTGATCCTCGTGAATGAGTCCTTGAACTCCGTTAATGAATCTTTGAACTCCACTCACCTCCCCCCATGCCCAATGCCCAATGCCCAATGCCCCATGCCCAATGCCCAATACCCAATGCCCCATGCCCTAATCCCCAAAAATTATGTCTCTTCCTGTTCTGAATCAGCGCTTTCGCACTTGGTGGCAGCCTAGAAGAGGTTTGGCGATCGCCGAAGCTTGTATTATCGGTCTGGTTGCTGCCTTATCTGCGGTGTTGCTGAAAGTGGGTTCGGGATGGCTGGGGACTTGGCGAGTCCACAGTACTAGGCTTTTACCTGTATGGCTGGCACTACCGATAGTTGGTCTTGTTCTGGGGTTTATGGCTGGTTGGTTGGTGGAAAGGTTGGCACCAGAGGCTGCTGGTAGCGGTATTCCCCAAGTTAAAGCAACTTTAGCTAATGTACCCATCAGGTTATCCTGGCGCGTGGCTGGTGTGAAGTTACTCAGTGCCATGATTACCATAGGTTCCGGTATGACTCTGGGACGCCAAGGGCCTACTGTCCAGGTGGGGGCAGGTTTGGCAGCAGGTTTGAGTCGCTGGGTTCCCACTTCCCCGGATCATCGGCGACAAATGATTGCAGCGGGCGCGGGTGCAGGTTTAGCAGCTGCTTTCAATGCCCCCATCGCAGGTGTATTATTTATCGTGGAAGAGTTACTCCACGATTTATCGGGGCTGACTCTGGGAACGGCGATTATCGCTTCGTTTATTGGTGGGGTGATATCCCGGCTTTTAGGTGGTGGCAGTTTAGACTTGAATCTGCAATTGGTGCAATCTTCCAGCCAATTCTCTATCCCCGAAATTCCCTTTTTCCTGGTATTGGGTATTTTGGCAGGTTTACTGGGTGCATTATTTAATCGGGGAATAATATTTAGTATTAAATGTTATCAAAAATTACACATCAGCTTATCGCTGCGGGTGGCTTTGGCGGGATTTATCTCTGGTGTTGTCGTGGCAATGCTCCCCGCATCTTTCCGTGATAATACTGGGTTGAGAGAGTATGTAATTACTGGAGTAGCCCATCCGACTGTGGCAGCGATCGCCTTTGGGGCACAGTTCATCCTCACACTGGTAGCATTTGGTTCCGGAGCGCCAGGGGGTTTATTCGCTCCTAGTTTGATTTTGGGTTCTTGTTTAGGACACATCATTGGTGTATTTGAGTTTTATATTACAGGAACTGGTTCACCCACTACTTATGCCCTAGCGGGTATGGGTGGATTTTTTAGCGCCGTCTCCAAGGTGCCAATCACGGCAATTGTGATTGTGTTTGAGATGACTACAGATTTCAATCTGGTGCTACCTTTAATGATTGTTTCTGTAGCAGCATACTTGGTTGCGGAGAAGGCGGTGCCTGGTTCGCTTTACGAGAAACTTTTGGAATTGAAAGGTATTACTCTCACCACAGAAGTTGCTGTAGAGGGAGCATTAACTAAGTTAACCGCCAAAGATGTGATGCAAGAACGGGTGGAAACTCTGGATGCAGAGATGAGTTTGGAAGAAGCAATGCAAGCTTTTGCTCGTTCCCATCATCGGGGTTTTCCCGTAGTAGAAGATAGTAAATTGGTAGGAATTGTGACGCAAACAGATTTACTGAAAATCCGTGAGAGTGCAAAGCAGACGCTACGCGAAGGCAATTTAGCCAATGATATTTCTTTAAAAGAAATTATGACGCCTGTCCCAATTACAGTAACGCCAATCCACACCTTGAGCAATGTACTTTATTTACTCGATCGCTATCAAATCAGTCGCTTACCAGTAGTGGATGGACGAAAACTGATTGGGATTATTACCCGTGCAGATATTATTCGGGCGGAAGCAGACCATCTGAATGCTGATGATAGGAAACCTAAACTGCGACCAGAACCTTCTTATGTAGTTTATCAAACGCGATCGCCAAGCATCGGTAGAGGGAAATTATTAGTGCCAGTAGCTAACCCCGAAACGGCGGCTATATTATTGCAAATGGCAGCAGCTATTGCCCGCGATCGCCATTACGAAATAGAGTGCATACAAGTAATGCTGGTGTCACGCCACATTTCCCCATGTGAAACACAGGTGAGAACAGCAAAAAGCCGCCGTTTGCTCCGACAAGCAGAAGTTTTAGCAAAAAAGTGGCAAATTCCCCTGCACACACAAATTCGAGTTACCCACGATGTCGCCCAAGCAATTTTGGAGACAATCAACGAAGGACACATCGACCTAATTTTAATGGGTTGGAAAGGTAGCACATCTACCCCAGGTCGGATTTTTGGCAACGTTGTAGACACCATAATTCGTCAAGCCACCTGTGAAGTAGTTTTAGTAAAGTTAGGCAAAACTCAGGAAGAGGCGGGGACACGGGGACGCGGCGACACGGGGAAAGAATTCTTTGCGTCTCCTCCCACTCCCCACTTCAACCGCTGGCTAGTCCCGATGGCTGGTGGTCCCAATTCAGTAGTAGCTATTAAATTGCTTCCGGCTTTAGTTACCTTGGGGAATGAACCACAAATTCGCCTGACACAGGTGTTTAAGCCATCTGAGTTGCAGCCAAACATGACAGTTTTAGAAAATGCTATCCGTCAGTTGATGCGTCGCCGTAAATTGTCTAGTACCGTTGTTGCTCTTCCAGTACAGGCTGATTCAGTTGCCGAAGGTGTGATTAAATTAGTGAAAACTGAAGGTTATGATGTTGTAGTTTTGGGCGCTTCCCGTGAGGGATTGTTGCAGCAGGCGATTCAAGGTAATATTCCAGAAGCGATCGCATCTGGTGTAGAAAGTACAGTAATTCTGGTCAAGAGTGCGATTAATAATTAAAGATGACAAAATACTGACAAATTGGTTAACTCAGTGATACAAGACACCAATGATCAGAGTAAAAATTATTGGTATTAAAATTGGAATAGTAACTACAAGTCCCCACTTACCAAACTTAATATCTTCACCTTCAGATTTTAAAAACGCAATCCAACCTACAACTCCCATCAAAATCCAAATACATCCAAAACCAAGAAATATTACAAACACTGAATCTTCCATTTTTCACATGAGTGAATTAGTTTTATAAATTCTAACCGATGTAACTATAGCGATTCTCGTTTGGATGCAATACGCTGTAGGGTAGCACAGCTGTGCTACCCTACGAACGGGCGTATTTTACCCAAGCGATAAGCGCTATAATATAGGACTCGTATTTGATTTTTGCGAAGTTAGAGGATATTTTAAAAGTGCTTAGCTATGATTTTAATAGATAGAATGATTACCCCCCAATGTATTGGGGGGTAATCTAGTTCCCTCCCCTTTATAAGGGGAGGGTTAGGGTGGGGTAAAAAATATTTAATACATCAATCATGACTTTTAAAACACCCTCTAAGATAGGACTCAAAAAGGCTTATTTACTATTGCCTATTACCTGTTCTCTGTTCCCTACTAAGCCAAACAACTTTGCCAATGTTGCACGAAACTGTCTAAATTCATAAGCTTCAATAGTTTTTTGTTGCAAGTATTCTGGTTGATAAATTACTGGATTAGGGAAATCACCTTGCAAGATTTGAATGAGATTATCGGCAATTTCTTCAACACTATCAGGGTCAACTAAACATCCCAATTTTCCCTCAGCCAATGGGTCTATAGAACCATCTTGATTACCCGCCAACACAGGTTTACCACAAGCTAAGGCTTCTAAATAAACAATACCAAATCCTTCTCCTTTACTAGGCATAGCAAAAACATCGCAGAGATTGTAATGAGCGGACAATTCCTCATCTGGTACAAATCCTGCTATTGTAATACAATCTTGCAGATTTAAGCTGTTAACTAAAGTTTTAATTCGAGGTATATCATCCCCTTTACCTACAAGAATAAAGTGAACATTAGGTATGTGCGATCGCACTTTAACTAAAGCATGAATAATTTTGTCATAACCCTTATATTTTGCCATGCGTCCCAAGCGGGTTACTGTCAAAATTACAGGCTGTTCATCTCTTAAATGATATCGTTTGAGTAAGTAGTTAGGTTTAGGCTTGATTTGAAATTGTTTAGCATCAAACGTATTAGGTAAAAGCGCTATTTTATTGGCGTCAATGTCTGTTTCTTCAAGCAATCGCTGGCGAGTGTAATTACTAACACTAATAATTTTATCTGCTTTTTGTAATGCTAATTTTGTCATCTTGCTCTCAATATCCCAAACTTCTAAGCCATGAGCAACTACCCAGTAAGGAATCCCCGTTATCAGTTTGAGAACATAACAAGCAGTGGCATAGTTAACATGGGTTGATATGACTATAGTAGGACGTTGGAAAATAGCCAAAATAATTATCTCGAACGCAAATAAAATAGTTTGCAATAATCTTGGAAAATGTCCAAAATAATGAAATCGTGTTGAGGTGAGAAATTGCAAGTTTAGCTGCTGTTTTGAATTGTGCTTGTCATACTTGAGAAACACATCATAATTAGCTTCAGGATATAAATCTTGTAATGCTTTCAGCAAAAATATTGAATAAACTTGAATACCTCCCTTAAAACCAAATATATTAGGAAATATTAAGTGAAAATGAGGCTGATTTATCTTGTGCGCTTTAAACATTTTAACTTCTTAATTGCATGACAAAATTATTAGCTTTCAGTCCCCAGCAGTGGAGTCAGAGGCGGGATTTCAGAATTTTCAGACACAAATTTTCGAGAATTAATAGCTGCTGCTAGAAAATAAAACTCAATAGTTGTAAAGGTATAATCTTCAGCAAAAAAATCTGGTATTTGAGATGCTAAAAACATCATAATTGGAACGATCGCCACGGGATTAGCATATCTAACTTTCGATGCTATTCTTACTAAAAAGTTACTAAAAATCAATAATCCAGTAACTCCTTGTTCTACTAACACATTTAAAAATATATTATGTGCGTGAAAACCTTTAGCTCCAAAAACTTTCACTCCGATATATTCTGCAAAAACTCCTATACCTATACCGGTAACTGGTCTTTTAATGGTTTCACTAAGAGCTGCTTGCCAAAGAGCAAACCTTGACAACGCTGTTCCTACAGGACTAGGAAGTGCTATTTCACTCGGATTTGCTAAAAATAAATTAATTAATGGAAATATTTTACTATCTCCCAAACCAATTCTATATGTAGATACTGGTATAGATAAAATACAAAATAACCATAGGCTCATAATAAAAATCATTTTTTTGAAATTAATAATTTTATATATCAATAAAAGAATTATGCCAAAAATAAAAATTATCCAACCATTTCTGCTTGCAGAAAACGCCAGGGAAATTAAAAAAAGAAATTCACTTATATATAATTCAATTTGAGAAATCTTGTTTTGTTTTTCTAGAATCAGACCTAAACATAAACCAATACCCATTATTACTCCAAACTGATTAGGATTTTGCATTATTGAACCAATCTGGGGATAAAAGCTGGGAAATTTTAATAATTCAAAAATCCAGTGATTGGGAACTAAAGCTTCTAAAAAACCAAAAATTGCAATTATTTGTAGTAAGTACAATATAGAACGATAGTAAAATGTTAAAGATGATGTTTTGAGTTTTTTAAAAGTTAAGACTAGAAAAGCAAAAAATAATATAAAATAACTAGAATATTTAAGACTATAAGTAATTGCTGTAGTGGGAAATTGACTAAGTAATGAAGACACCCACATCCATAAATATAATAGACCCAAAGATATCAAAATAATTTTATTTTTTTTAATAACTTCTCTTGTGTCTTTTAAAGACAAACTAATTATACCAAAGCTAAAGGCAGGAAGTAATAAATAATGAATACCAATATTGAGTCCAGGAAATTTAACTCGCCCTAAAAGCGAAGAAAATAGGATGAGCAGGAAAAATATATTAGTCATAATTTTTTAGTTAGACATAATTTTTTGACACCATAAATCCTAGATTAAAACCCAGATTCATCGGTTGAAGCAGAGATTTTGATATTTTCCCAAGTTAAAAATTTCAATCCTGTGGAGGATATTATCACAATACAGCACCCCACGGATATCAAGTTTGCAATTCATTTGTTCTCAGCAATTTTTAGTGAATTGTTTGCCAAATTTTCAAAATGTTTTCACCACTTCCACCGCCGACAATAGTCTGTCCATCTGGGCTGATAGCAACTGCATAAATATATCCAGAACCCGTCTCTAAGGTGCGGATTTTTTCTGCTGTTACCGGATTCCATAGTTTGATAGTTTTGTCGCTGCTGCCACTGACAAGGGTGATATTATTTAAAGGTGGGCTTGACAAAAAGGCGATGGAGTTAATCTTATCATTATGTCCCTTTAAGGTATGTATTAACTTTCCGGTTTCCAGATTCCACAATTTAATTGTTTTGTCATTGCTGCCACTGGCGAGGGTTTTGCCATCGGGAGAAAAAGCAACTGAAAGAATCGACCCACCATTTCCCTCTAAGGTGCGGATTAACTTTCCTGTCTCCAGATTCCACAGTTTAATTGTTTTATCCCAACTACCACTGGCAAGGGTTTTGCCATCAAGACTGAAGACTACAGATTGAACACCATTGGTATGTCCTTCGAGAGTACGGATTAACTTTCCTGTCTCCAAATTCCACATTCTGATTTTCGTATCTTTACTAGCGCTACCACTGGCGAGGATTTTGCCATTAGGACTGAAACTCACGGAGGTAACTCCGTCGGTATGTCCTTCAAGAGTGCGGATTAACTTTCCTGTCTCCAAATTCCACAGTTTAATTTTTGTGTCTGCACTTCCACTGGCGAGGGTTGTGCTATCAGGACTAAAGGCTATAGTCCAAATCCAATTGGAATGTCCTTCGAGGGTGCGGATTTCTTCTTTAGTTGCCAGATTCCATAGCTTAATTGTCTTGTCATCACTAGCACTACCGAGGGTTGTACCATTAGGACTGAAGGCCACAGAATTCACATCGCTGGAATGTCCTTTGAGAGATTTGGCTAGATAAGGGACTTCCAAGATGTTTTGTGCTGGGGAATTGACAGGCTGAGAAATCGGTTGAGGAGGCTCGCTGATTTCATCGGTACGAGTTTGGAAATACCAAACTCCTCCCAATCCCAACACCAAAATGCTACTAGCCAAGAGCACTTGACTTTTGAGGTTGTTATTTGGTTTTGGTGAAATTGGCGCCGTGTTTGCTGAAGTAGTTGTGAATGTTGGTGTCAGTATAGTTGGGGGGACTGATGACAATGGTGGAGGTAGCCGGGGTGTTAAGTCAGTGATGACTTCATCAGCCGATTGATAACGCTTTTGGATGTCTAGTTGCAACAGCTTATCCAAAACTTCAGCCAACTCTAGAGATATAGAAATGCCGTCTCTACCTGGAGTGTTCAAATATTGTCGCCACGATGCAATCCAACTATAACCCTGCTGCATCCACAGTTGAGATGGGCGAACCCCAGTCAGTAGATGAAAACAAGTTGCTCCCAAACTGAATAAATCACTGGCTGGGTAAGCTTTGCCATCTTGCATTTGTTCCAGTGCTGTGTAGCCGTGGGAGCCAATGACAGTGCCAATTTTAGTTTGCACTGTTGCTGTTAGCTGCTTAGAAGCTCCAAAATCGATTAACACTAATCGCCCGTCACTTTGACGGCGAATAATATTTTGTGGCTTGATATCGCGGTGAATTACTCCCAGTACATGAATAAACTTCAGCACCGGCAGTAAATCTAGCAAAAGTTCCCGAATCTCTGTTTCGTTATAGTTTCCCCGTGTCTCCCATTCCTTGAGCAAGTTTTGTCCATCAATAAATTGCTGCACTAAAAATAAATAGCCATTTTGCTCAAAATAAGCCAATAAAGTGGGGATTTGCGGATGTTCTGCCAATTGTTGAAGTCGGCTGGCTTCTTGTTTAAATAGTTCAACAGCCTTTGTTAGCGGTCCAGTTCCCTGAAGTTTTGGTGCAAATTGTTTGACAACACAGCATTCATTGAGCTTGTGTACATCTTCCGCTAGATAGGTTCTGCCAAATCCCCCTTCATCTGATAATACCTGAGTGGGACGATAGCGACCTCCCAGTAGGGATATCAATTCCGCTCGACAATTGTGACAATACTTGTTGTTATCAGGATTTAGGGGGTTTTGGCAGTCGGGATTCACACAACAAAGCATACTGGGAATCCATTTCCGTATTGAGGTATATATTCATCTTAAGTCAAAAATATCTCGAGAAAAATCCGAAAAGCAGTAGTTTCAGTTTGTAGCTCGGTATATACTTACAACTTGAGATAAGAATTCAGAACTCAGGATAGTTAAAAAATCAAGATATAGAAATCCGGTTTGATTTTTGGATAAAATTAAGTATTTGTAGTATTTGTAGGGTGCGTTATCGGTGAGAGTACGGCACCATTCTTAAGGATTTGGTGCCGTACTCTCACCGATAACGCACCCTACGTATCTTTTCAAAAATCAAATAGTAGTCCTATAGTAAATTTGAATTTAGTCTACAGAAAATGTCAAATTGATTTGCTTGGAGTAAAAACAGCAAAAATTAAGTTCATCCCCTAGATCCACAATTGTCAGCAAAATTCGGAGCGTAATCATGCTATTAGAAAACAAAAACTATCGTCGCAAATTAAATCACGTTTTAATTTGTTGCTTGAGTAGTAGTTTGTTGATCACGAGTAATGTGCTGCCTATCAGTGCTTTGGGAAAACCTCAAAGTTCTCAAGATTTTTTAATTGCCAAATCTCCAGATGAGAGACAACCAGAAGCGGTAAAAAAAGGAATTGAGCAAATTCCTGTTTCTAGTGCATCAATATCTTCAAGACGCAAACAATCTGTTGAATCACCAGTGCAGCAGACTCGTCGTGTATCGTCTAATACACAAAATTCACGGCGTTCCTCTAGGGCTGCAAATAATAGCTCTGGTTCTAGATCGTCTGGACGTAGAGTTGCTAATTCAAATACTAATCGTGCCAGTAATAGCTCTGGTTCTAGATCGTCTGGACGTAGAGTTGTTAACTCAAATGCCAATCGTGCTAATGGTGGCTCAGGAAGAGTTCGCAAGCCAAGTTCTAATGTAGCTGCAAACAACCAAAATCTTCAGGATTCAGGGACACCTACTTACAAGGAGATTAACTTTGTAGATGTCGCATTGGGTATTCTGGATAGAAATGACTTTCAATCTCAAGGTAGATATTTTCATTTTTATGAGTTTGAAGGTAGAGAAAATCAATTAGTTCAAATTAGACTTGTTGGCAGTAATGATACACGCAGAACAAATAACTTGAGTCTAAAACCGTTATTGTTTTTGCACGATCCTGATAATAATATCATCGTCAAAAAAGGTGCTTTCGACAAAAGCAGTGGTGGCGATGATGCATTCATTTTTGCACGATTGCCTGTGAATGGCACTTACAAAATTGCAGTTACTAGCCAAGATACTGGAGAGGTAGGCCGCTATAGTTTGGCTTTGAGGAATGATAGAGCTAGCTATACTTTAGATGAATCAGGTCAGCTCAGTGCTAATAGTTCAACCTTGAAACAAAATGGAGGAGCTTACAATGTTTCTAATTTTCAAGGGAGGAAAAATCAGCTAATAAGTATTCGTGTAGATAGTGTTGATGAAGAGTTTTCTCCTTATGTAACTTTGCTCAATTCTAAAGGACAAGCGATCGCCATAGATCAAAACAAGGACAAAGGCGGCGTGTATACTGCTTTAATAGACCGAGCTAGGTTACCTGAGGATGATACTTACTATATTGTTGTGACTTCCAAGAATCCACAGGAACGCGGTAAATATAGATTGACTATTTTCTAAATTGGGCATTGGGCATTGGGCATTGGGCATCAGTCAATAGTTCTTCTTCCCCTACTCCCCCTGCCTCCCCTGCTCCCCCTGCTCCCCCTGCCTCCCTCATCCCCAGTCACCACTCCCCACTCCCATCTCGCAGCTATACATAGCGGCGTATCGTCCACCTAACCGCAGCAATTGGTTGTGGGTACCTTGTTCTAAAATCTTGCCGTCTTCGATGTAAAAAATTACATCGGCTTGTTCGATCGCTCTGAGGTTATGAGACACTACAAAGGTGGTGCATTTGTGAGTTAAGCGATCGAGTGCTTCGTTGACGGCGCGTTCGTTTTCGTTGTCTAAGCCAGTGGTCGGCTCATCTAAAATAATGTAGGCAGCTTGACGAATGGCAGCACGAGCAATGGCAATTCTCTGCCGTTGTCCTCCGGAAAGTGTCGCCCCTCTTTCACCTAAAATTGTCTCGTAGCCTTCAGGTAGCGCCATGATAAAATCGTGGGCATTTGCCAGACGCGCAGCTTGTTCAATTGCTTGGTCAGAAGCCCCCAAACAACCGTAGGCTATGTTATCTCTGACGCTGGCAGCAAACAAAATCGTATCTTGTAGCACCACACTAATTTGCTGGCGGATAGATTGCAGCTTGTATTGCCGCAGGTCGTGACCATCAATTAAAATTCGCCCTGACAATGGGTCATAAAGGCGTAATAGCAAACTTACTAAGGTGGACTTACCGCCACCGGATGGCCCCACCAAAGCAACCCGTTGACCAGGTTGCACTTCAAAACTGATGTTGTGTAAGATTCTCTTTGTCGGTTCGTAGGCAAAGCTGACATTTTCAAAACGCACACTTCCCCGTAAAGGTGGTGCGTCCATTGCTCCCCGCGCATCGCGGATGTCGGGTACGGTATCTAGCACATCAAGAATGCGTTCGCCGGAGGCGGTAGCTTTAGCGATTTGTCCGGTATATTTGGCAAGTTGGCGCATCGGCTTAAAGGCAATGCGGAGATAGTTGACAAATACGAGCAAATCCCCTGGTGTGATTGCTTGCCTTAATACCAGCTGCACACCCCGCCATAACACCAAGGCTGTGGCAATGCCTACTAGCAGTTCTACTATCCGTTCTAATCCGGCTGCTAGTTTTTGCGCTTTGGCACTTTCTTTTAAACTTTGGCGGTTCTGACGAGAAAAACTATTCTCCAGGATATGTTGCAGGGACAGGGCTTGCACAACTTTGATTGCCCCGATGGATTCCGCTGCTGTTGCTGCCATTGCACCTTCGCGTTGACGTTGCGATCGCACTACCTGTCTAATGCGCTTTGTCAACCGTATGGTGAAAAAAACAAACAAAGGAAATACACCGACCGCTATCAGTGCTAGTTCCCAATTCAGCCAGAACATCACGAAAATCATCCCGAATAAGGTGAGGGAATGGGCAATCAAGGGTAATACTGCCATCACCGTCACCTCCCGCAGTCGTTCAATGTCGGAGATAACGCGGGTAATTAAATCGCCCGTCTTGGCTTTGTGGTGAAATGACAGCGAGAGGTTTTGCAGATGACTGTAAAGTTCAGAGCGAATTTCAGTCAACACATTGCTAGCTGCCAGCGCCATACCCACTACACTAAAGTAAGCAGCAGTAGCCCGAAGTAAAGCGATCGCTACTAACCCTAATGTTAAAACTGTTAATAGGCCAAACTGTCCCAGTCCTGATAACAAAGGAATCTTCCAAGACTGAGGCCGAAAACCAGGCACAAGCATGTAATCAAAAATAAACTTTAGTGGCCAAGGTTCGAGTAAATGTAAGAAAATCTCAGCCATCAGTGCCGCAAAAGAAACAATCAACAGCGTCTTTTGTTTGCTTAACTGCGGTGAAAATCGCCGCAAAATCCGGACAATTCCTGGTAAAGCCGCCCTCAGACTCTTGGTATCTTTAGCCGGCATTATTATTTATCTGCCTCCAACGAATGAACGAGAGAGATTAACTTGGGGACGGCTTTGGTTAAACCTCTTGCATAAATCAAAAACCCCAAAGAGCCAAAGCTACCCTTTGTCTCCCCTCCCCTTGCTAAGGGGAGGGGTTGGGGGTGGGGTGTTAGGGGCTTTTGCAAGAGGTCTATTGTCTTGGTTGTCGCTTGGTTTGGAGTGTAGCGATCGCTAATATAATAGTTTAGTTTTCTTTCGAGAGCGATCGCTATTTTCTCCAACCACAGGGGATTCTTTCCAAAAGTGAGGCGATTTAACAACGGCTTCAAAAATCCCTGATGGCGGCGATGTCCCATTCTTTGATAACGCTTCTGGAAATACTTGTCTTTTTTCGTCAAATGCCACTTTTGGGCGAAGTGTTCCAAACTGGAAATTTCCCAGGCATTACTCCAACGCAACATAAAAAATGCGAGTTCTGGCAATTCAAACTTCAGCCCTGGCACATAGGTAACTACCGAAGTAGGTTCACAGTAAAAAGTACCTCCAGCCTCAGCCACCGTCAAACAAAAATCGATGTGTTCCCGCGTACTGAGCAATCTTTCGTCTAACAGTCCGATTCGCCGAAAAATCTCAGTGCGAACTAACATACAATGAAACTCAGCAAACTCGCATTGTTGGCGGTGAAGTTCATCCCGTACCTCAGCAACTTTCCGATTGACAAAGTAATGCTTCTCATGTATGCGTCGTTTGACTTTAGTCTCCTTTGCTTCCACAACAATATGAGCCTCGCCACCCGCTAGATGTACAGTTTCCCCCAAAGGATTGCCAATACAAGTCAACGGACACACTACGGTGGCTGTTGTTTCTTGGGCACATTCGAGTAACGAGTCTAGCCAACCTGGGCTGACAATTACATCGTTGTCAATAAATACTAAATACTCGCTATCAACTTGTTGTAAACCCAGGTTACGGGCTTGGTTGGGTGAAAGGTAGTGTTCTGTGCGGATTAATTGGAATCCTTTTTCTTCGGCTTGTTGTTTCAGGTAGCGGTGGATATGTCGGGGCGAACCGCCGTCTACATAAATGAGAGAAAAAGGTAGTTGAGTGTATTGGTAAATGCTTTCTAGCGATTCGCGGGTGTAACTGAATCGCTCACGCTGAGAAACAATTATAGTGATTTGTGGTTTGTTCATAATTAAAAATTAGAGTTGCTGCGTACTGCTGTAAATTTTCAAGTCGATGCAACTAAGGTGCAGGGCGATGCAACTAAGGTGCATGTCGATGCATCAAAGGTGCAGGGCGATGCAACAAAGGTGCAGGGCGATGCAACAAAGGTGCAGGGCAATGCAACAAAGATGCAGGGCAATGCAACAAAGATGCAGGGCAATGCAACAAAGATGCAGGGCATAAGTCAATACAGTTCAGTTAAGCAATTTTTTCCTTCTCTTTCTTCTCTCTCTGTGTCCTCTGCGCCTCTGCGGTAGCCTGCGGCAAGCCGAAGCGTCTACGTTAAAAAAACTACTTTGACAAAGAGTGCTAGCCTTAACCCAAGCGTATTAGGTTAAACAAAGGATATTTTGCCTAACAAAACTGCTTCAGATATCCCTAGCGATCGCTGGTAAACATTCATCCAATTTTGGTATTCTACTGATGGGGCAAGCTGTTGAGTGACTTTAATCTTGGCTGCTGCGCCCAACTTTTGCCGGAGTTGCGGTTGAGTAGCTAAATATCGCAGTGCGGCAGTTAATTCTTCTGTATTGCCAGGGTTGACTAGCAAACCGTCTACGCCGTGTTCTATAATTTCAGCGATCGCATCTACACGACTACCAATTATCGCTCGACTTGCTGACATCGCTTCCAACAGAGTATTCGGGCAACCGTCATGCACCGAAGGAATTGCAAAAATATCCAGATGTGGCAGATAAGCTAAAGCTTCTTGACGGCTAGTAATTCCAGTGATACGCAAGCGATGGCCGATTTCACTTTGCTGTACTTGTTGCTGCCAATATTCTCGCTCTTTTTCAATAAAATCACCTATTAATAAAAGCGTTAAATCTATTTCTTTACCCAACTCGGCACAGGCATCGAGGAGAAATTCAATTCCCTTTTTATCTCGAAACCTACCCGACGAACCGATAACAATACCTGGCAATTCTTTAACTAAAGATGGAGTAGGGAGTTGCTCAAAGTTGATGGGTGCAATGGAATTCCAAAAAGCTGATGACTTTAACTTTACACTTGGAGTGATGACACTAGCTCTTTTGAGCAAGTCACGACTAACAAATGTCACCCAATCAGAATTCTCTAAAATCCATGCTATTTGAGCATGATTCTTAGGATGAAAAATATGCTTGTGCAAATCGTTACCGCGAACGCTATTAATTACTGGAATATCATTTTCTTTGGCTAAAAGTGTTGTTACATAACCTGTTTCATTGAGAAAAAAAGCGTGAAACAGATTAAAGCTATGCTTTTGATGTAGATATTTGAGTTGTAAATAAATTTCGCTAAAAAAGTCTTGGACTTCCGTGACATTGTTGCGAACGGCTGACTGAATGCGATGCAGAAATACGCCATCCTGAAACATTGTTGTGCAACTTGCGCGTCTGCGAGTTCCATCAGAAACCAAGCGTTGTTTCGAGCGAAAAATTGCAACATGAACTTCATAACCGCTGTAAATTAGCATCTGAGCAATGCGATACACTGATTCACCAACCCCGCCAATATCAGGGGGATATTCAAGTGTGGTAATGCAAATTTTAGTTTTATCCATGATTTTTATGTGAGAATTCAGGAGTCAGGAGTCAGAATTCAGGAGTCAGGAGTCATAATTTAATGATGTGAGACTGGCGGATAATGAGTCTGCGAATGTCTGAATAAATGGCTTTCAGATGATGTTTGAAAAGTCATTGGTGATGTATCAAATACTTTCATATCTGCCTAAATTCCCCTTAAAAAGGGGGAATTTGATTCCGTTTCCCCCCTTTTTAAGGGGGGCTAGGGGGGATCGATAACTGCAAAGATACAGCCTACCACTTTTCAAACAACCTCTAAGACCCCCAGCAAATAATAAATTTGATGCAAACCAATTAGTGGCGCTTCTGTAGCTTGCTTCCCGCACGGTATCCGCCACGAATCGATTCAGAATTCTTCTTCAACAGGTTTGCAGTTGTTTGAACTCCGGCGAAATCAACACTAATTTTATTAGGTTTCTCCTTGAGGTAATTGATCATTTTTATAGCCAAGTAATCGGGTTGCAATTCATGAGGACTGATAAGTTTGATGATGCCTAACTCACTTAGTTTTTCGGCTCTCATGGTTTGTTCTCGATCTTCGTTACCTGTAAAGGGAAGAATCATAGCTCGTACACCTGTAGTTAAAATATTCATTGTGGTGTTATAGCCAGACATATTTATCGAGAGTTCTGCTTTTTTCATATAATTTAGCAAGTAAGGAGTATAGTGTCGAATGTAGATATTTTTGCTATCTCGTGCGAGTGCTTGCAGTTCCTTAAACTTTGAATCTGGGATGAAAGGCCCGGTGAAAACCTGGATATTGTGTGGCAATCTGTTCTCTAACAAAGGTGCTGTTCTCACTACACAATCAAGCAATTCATGACCAAATCTGCCACCTCCTACGCTGACTAAAATCAGAGGTTTCTCTGATTTAATAATTTCTCGGTCTTCATCAGTGAAAGTAGGATTAGTTGGTGGTTCTTGTACTACATATCCGGTGTAATACAGTTCACATTTGAGGTCATTCACTCTAGAAAAAGTTTCTTCTAGGGGGACAAAATTAGGGTCGCTATGAACCAACAACATATCAAAATATTTGTTGATTAAGTTACAGACTTTCTCTTCGTGCTTTGCCTGTTTCTCTTGTTTGGTAACTACAATATCTCGCAGACTAGAAATGATTTTTGTGGAATTTTTATTTGACTTCGCCAATTCTAGTAAGGGAATTAATTCAAAACAAAAGCGTTTTCTGCCAAAAGGAAATAATTCAATCATTAAAATATCAGGCTGGAATTCGTTAAAGATTTCCAAAAGTTTATTTTTTCTGATTTCTTTGACTTCGTTAAGGCTAAATGCATCATTTACTACTTCCAGTTCTGTAAATTCAGCATCAGTTTTAATTGCAGGCAGGTTGATGACTTCCACACCAGCAGGAATTTCAAATCCTTGGATGATTTCACCGCCATTAATAAAACAAATTTGGAAGTCTTTGGTTAAACCGCGCACAATTTCCCTGCTGCGAACCAGATGCCCCATACCTAAAATATGTTGGCAGTAGAACATAAGACGTTTCATGACTATGTTACCCCTGTAATACAATTTTTGATTTTGGTTTTTGGATTATCAAATAATTACTGATAATTGTTTTGATTACTCTATCAGTCGCAATGATTCTTAAGATTGGCATAAGTTTGCATTCACAAAAAACAAAATTTAAAAGGCAAAACCAAAGAGAATTTAGTAGTTATTTTGACTTAAATTTGTCGCCGAACTAAGTAATTTTTCATCTGGCGGATAGCAACATAAAATCAAGCTGTTTTTTTTTGCAAGTAAGGTGGAGATGTATTCAGTAATTTGGGGCAAGGCATTGAGATTAATTTCTGGAATGGAAATCTGCGGAGTATGCAGTTTTTGTAACAGCGATCGCAGTAATATATCTGGAGTCAGATCGTTTGGATGAATAGCCGCCAAAGCACCCAGTCTTGCTAAGTGTTCTGCCCGAATGCACTGTTCTTGCGATGGCTTAATTCTGGGTACTATGACTGCTGGCTTACCCACTGAAAGAATTTCACAAGTTGTGTTGTAACCACCCATTGCTACTAGTGCATCTGCGGCGGCGATGTAACTCATCAAATCATCGCTAAACTCGCTTATCTGTACCTGGGGATATGCAGCTGCTTTTTGTTTTAGTGCTGCTTGATGTTCTAGTGGCATTTCGGGACCACATATAATTAGACTTCGCAGTTTATAACATGTAGGCAATAATGCTAAACTCGATAGATAGCTGTCAATTAAACTGTAACCATCTTCGCCACCACCAGGCGTAACTAAAATGAGCTGTTCTTCTTTGCTCAGTTGTAACTCACTGCGAATAAGATTTGGACTTTTACGCCCCAGTTGTTGACGGATGTAGCCACAAAATTGTACCTTTTGGGCAACCATTGACGGTAGTTGATATTCTTGGCGGATGTCAAAAATTTCCGGAGTACCAACAACAAGCACCCGGTTGTAAAATTTCTCAATAGCTTCGTAGTAACCGTACTTTTGCCATTCTTGGATAATCGCATCTGGACGATCTAAAATGTCCCGCAGTATTAAAATTAGCGGAGTTTCTGGTAATTTAGCTTTGAGATATTCAACGGACGGTTTTAATTCATTGCGAATACCATAGGGCTTTTTATCTACTAGAAATACATCGGGTTTAAAATTAGCGATCGCTGATAAAATTAAATCTGAGCGCAATTTCACCGTTTCCTCAATTTCTATCCCCAGATACTTGACAGATATTTCACCCGATGTTCCACGATTTAAGCAGGGCAACTTAATATAATCCAGTCTTTTTGGCAAACGAAAACTGTGCAGCACCGGCGAACCAGAAACTACTAAAATTGAAAGTTTTTCAATTGAATCTAGCAAGTGAGTACAGATTAAGAGCATTCTGCGAATATTACCGAGACCGAAGCCATCGTGGGAATATACCATCAGTCTCATTGCTAAATGTCCCTCAATTATTCAGTGGAATTTGTCCTTTGGAGTCAGAATAAATTCTGTAGAACTCATGGATACAGCGTTTCCCTACAAGCGTAAGGTACACCTGTAAGGGCACGGCAGTGCCCATTAGTGTCAACTTAACGTGAAACCCTTATGAAGACGTGATATTAAGTTCACTCACTCACCATCACTCAACGTGTTACCCCACCCTAACCCTCCCCTTATAAAGGGGAGGGAACTGCATTTCTTTTTCCCCCCAATATATCGGGGGGACTAAGGGGGGTAAAACGCCTGTGGGATAAGCATTTGAGCTTACAGCAGTTTTCATGTATTTAGACCACAGTCTTGTTTCTTATTTTCTTCCTTTGCGCCTTTGCGTCTTTGCGTGAGATAAAAATAGTGTGGTTCATTTACCTGAAAATTGCTGTAAGTTGACACCACTGGGCAGTGCCGTGCCCCTACGCCTTGGGATATAATGTTGTACCGCATCTGAATGGGAACCGCCATAAATAAGTGGGTTTAGAACTCATTGAAATTGTTTATTCAGAATTGTCATTTAAGAAGGTTCTCAATGTTGTATGAATCTTTTATGAAACTTTTATGAGAAAATTCTCATAAATCATTATTCTCCTGCGCCTCTATTTTCTGCTGATTTTCCACGAGATATGCTTGTGTGGAACGTAATTCTTGTAAGGCCAATTCTAAACGTTGATTTTTATCATCTAACTCCCGCGTCCTTTCGCGCACTTTCTTTTCTAGCACCTGGCTATATACTTCTAGCTGTTCGTTAGCATCCTTTTGGGCTTTAATGAGTTGCTGAACTTCCTGGATCAGACGATTGAGGGAATTTGCTAAAATACCGACTTCATCATTAGTTGTGATGGGTGCTTGTAAATCGAAGTTAGATTCTTCGGTAACCTGTTGGGCAATATGGGTAACTGCTTGAATAGGACGGGCAATGGCGCGACTGGTGTAAATTGCTAGTAATGTGGCGATCGCAATTGATAGTGACAGGCTACCGATGATAATATATAAGCGTAATTTTTCCGCTGTTTGTAGTTGCTGTTTTGCTTGCTCATACTCTTTGCCTGTAACTTCCACAAGGTTTGTGATGTCATCGAGAAAGTCATCCATCAAAAAAACTGGGGAACCATGCATGAAATTGAACAGTTGAGTTTGGGCTATCTTAATTTCATCTGGTGATAATTGATTGGGATTATTATCCTCAAAAAAAGCTTCAGTTCGCTGTAAATAAGCACTAAAACCTTTATAGTTTTGCAACAAAAGGTAGAATGCTTTTTGCTCATTTATAGCATTATATTTAGTAGGCTTCTGAATGCTGTAATTCGCTGTTAATTCGGACCAAAGTTGTCGGGCTTGGGCAACATGCTCGAATAATTGAGTATATTTTTTTTTCCATAGTTTTGGTCTATCCATGTAGAGAATTAATTGATGTTGAGTGGTGCGTACATAAAACACACTCGTTTTCAATTGAGATGCCTGATATAATTCTTCAAACGCTGCTTCCTCTCGTTTGTGCGCCTTCTGCTTGTAATGATCTGCAATCAAAAAACCCATAGTAGTTCCCAGCACGGCGATGCTTACAAGCAGTGCATATCCAACACCTATTTTTTGACCAACTTTCAGATGACTGAACCAATACCCAGAGTTGTTTGATGGTTGGACGCGACTATTTGACCACCCACAAGCCAGTTTATGGAAGTTCTTGTGCTGTTTCATACTCAATCACGACTTAAATGGGTTTGAATCCGTTCCACCAAATCACTGAAGCGAAATAGCTTGGCGATCTAGTCATTTGCCCCATTATTAAACGCGATCGCTCCTTTACGATCCTCTTTACGGGCTGTGATGATAATAATGGGTAGCGTCTGTCTCTGTCTACGAAATTCTCCAACTATCCACAACTAGTACTAGCAACTTGAGTTCATATAGGACTACTATTTGATTTTTGAAAAGATACGTAGTAGCGTGGCAAGGCTAAATGTGAATGGTAGTTTGAATATTTTAAGAAAAGTAGTCCCGACAGCGTTTAGTCTAGGGATAGGGGGCGTTGTAGTTCGCCCTGTGGGGGTTATTCCCGGCGCACAAAGGGCATGAGATATTTGTCTATGCTTTTTGGAACTATTATATCCGCAAGCGATAACCCATCCCTCTAACTGTTTCAATGATATCGCTGCCTAGTTTCTTGCGGAGGTAACCAACATAGACATCGACAATATTAGAACCTGGATTATAGTCATAACCCCAAACGTAATCTAAGAGTTGTTCTCGACTAATAACTTGTCCGGGATGACGGCAAAACATTTCTGCCATTGTAAATTCACGAGCAGGTAATTCTACAAAGCGATCGCCTACTTTCACTTGTCGAGTCCGCAAATCAAGTACCACATTACCCACTGTAAGCATAAACTCTTGGGCGTCTCTGGCAGGTCTAGCGGTTCGCAAACGCAACTTTACCCGCGCCAGAAGTTCTTCAAATCGGAAAGGTTTGGTGACATAATCATCTGCACCTCCTTCTAACCCTGCGACTTTATCATGAATGTCACTGCGAGCCGAGAGAATAATTACAGGCAAATCTTCTCCCTGTCCCCGCAGTTCTTCCAATACCTGAAATCCATCTTTTCCTGGCAATCCCAGATCCAAAATTAGTAAATCAAAAGCCCCACTGTGTACAACATCCACCACATACAGTCCATCGGCAAGTGTTGTGGTTGTAAATCCTTGCGATCGCAATCCTTTTTCAATAAATGAAGCAATCCGGGGTTCATCTTCAGCGATCAGAATGTGAGGCATAGTGGGGATTGGGGACTGGGGAGATGGGGAGATGGGGGAGTTCTGACTTCTGACTTCTGAATTCTGAATTCTGATTTTATATTTTCGGAGGATCGAGGGGTAAAACGATGGTAAACATCGAACCTTTTCCTAGCTGACTCCGAAGTAATACTTGTCCGTCATGTGCCTCAGCGATCGCTCGCACAATTGACAGCCCCAATCCTGCGCCCTCAGAACGACGACGACTGTTAGAAATCCGAGCAAAACGTTCAAAAATTCGTTTGTGATCTACAAGGGGAATGCCTTCGCCTGTATCGCGTACCCAGAAACGTACTTTTCCTTTGGCGATCGCAGAACCTATGGAAATAGTATCACTCTTTATCGTGTGCTGAGTCGCATTCTGCGCCAAATTCATGATCGCCTCAGTAATTCTTTGGCGATCGACTATAATCTGACCTCTGGCCACGGCATCTATTTGCCAGTCCTGCTCTCCTAATGCCTGAGCTTTGACAAATAACTCTTGGGTCAACTCTGCCACATTCACCGTTGCCAACTGCAAAAAATCTAAGCGTTCTGCCTTTGCCAACAAAATCATATCATCCACTAGACGGCTCATCCGGTCTAGTTCTCCCATCACCATTGTCAAGGTTTCTTGTTGCTCTTGGGGATCATCTCCCATCAGTTCCAGATGTCCGCGGATGATGGTAATGGGAGTCCGAATTTCATGCCCAGCATCGTTGACAAATTCCCGCTGGGTGGCAAAAGCTGACTCTAGTCTGTCCATCATTTCGTTGAATGTTGTTGCTAGTTTTGCCAGTTCTCCCTTGCCTTGTACAGGTAAGCGCTGAGTTAAATCTGACTCACTAATTGCATGGGCAGTACTGGTAATTGTTCGTAGAGGAGCTAGCACCCCTCCTGCCGCAAACCAAGCCAGAATTAACGACACCACAAACACTAAACTAGAAACTTCAATAATTACGGAAACTGCTTCTAAAGCCTCTGCCCGCTCACCGGTTGTATTATGGGCAACCACAAAAACACCGTGGATTTGTCCATTAATTTTAATGGGTTCCACCATGTAAAGAATCTTACTAACATCCGGGTCAGAAAATTCTTTTTCTCCCTGCTCTGGTTTGGTTTGTTTTGCCCACCGCTGCATCAGTGGTGATTCCTTGGCAAGCGGTTTAGGACGCGCTCTCGGGCTAGATTTATAAAATCTACCATCAACAAAGGTGATGAAGTAAGAGTCATCCTCTGGTAGTCGATATAACAAATAAGCTCTGAAAAGCTTAATTAAATCTTCTTTGGAAGCTGGAGGAGCGATTTGTTTTTTGCCGTCGAGCAACCATTTTAATTGTTCTGGCCCGATCGCTATGTTTTCGGGGTCATCCTCACTCAGCTCGTCATCTGGAGCAAAGGTTTCACCTTTAATCAACCCATTAAAAGCCGCCATATCTTCCAACATATCTTGACGAACGCGTTCATCAATGCGCTGGTAGAGATGATAGCGAAAAGCCGGAATAGCAATGAGAAATGTTATCCCCAAAATCAGCAAATACCAGAACAAAATTCGGGTACGTGCTTCTCCAAATAATTGCTGCCAAGTGAAAAACAGCTTTGGTAGTTTCATTCCATGCGATCGGTGAGGGATGGGGGGATGGGGGGATGGGGAGATGAGGAGTGGTTTGAGGTGGATTAATGAGTATTTGAGGTGGATTAATGAGTATTTGAGGTGGACGAATCAAATTCTACAGCGGTTTTCAATTGAATGGAATACACCCTTTGAAAATTAAACCATTGTAGGGTAGCACAGCTGTGCTACCCTAAACCACAAATTGCTCTAACTTTCCCCATCCCCCCATCTCCCCATCTCCCCACTCCCCACTCCCCCTTCACTCAACCAACCGCCAAATCTTAATAGTATTGTCATCGCTACCGCTGATGAGGGTTTTGCTATCAGGACTGAAGGTAACAGATGTTACAGTGTTGGTGTGGGCTGCCAATGTGAGAATTTCTTCTCCTGTGGCGATATTCCAGAGTTTAATGGTGCGATCGCGGCTACCACTAGCAAGAATTTGACCATCGCCACTGAAGGCTAGGGTTGTGACTGTGTTCTCATGCCCCACCAGTGTGCGAATTTCTCTGCCGGTGGTGATATTCCAAAGTTTGATGGTGCGTAGGCGTAGCCCGTCGTAGACATCGCGGCTAGCAGTGGCTAAAGTTTTACCATCTGGGCTAATGGCGACGTTGGTTACTGTTTGAGAATTTCCCGCTAGTGTGCGGATGGAGTATCCTTTTGCCAGATTCCAGATTTTGATGGTCTTGTCAAAACTGCCACTGGCAAGAATCACGCCATTGGGGCTGATGGCTACCGATCGCACCCAAAATGTATGCCCTCTCAGCGTCTTGATTTGCTCTCCAGTTGCTAAATCCCAGATTTTGATGGTGTTGTCATCACTACCGCTAATTAGGGTCTGGCTATCAGCACTAATGGCTAGGGTATGAACTGAGTCGGAATGCCCTGTGAGAGTGCGAATTTGCCTTCCTGTTACCAAATTCCAGATTTTGATGGTGCTGTCATCATTACCACTCACCAAAGTTTTGCCATCTGGGCTAATAACTACGACATTCACTTGCCCAGAATAGGTGTTGAGTGAAGAAATTTGTTTTCCTGTTGCTAGATTCCAAAGTTTAATTTTGCGGTCGTCGCCACTGCTGACGATGGTTTTGCCATCGGGGCTAATGGCGAGGGATAAAACTGAGTTTTCGTGTCCTTGGAGGGAGTTAACCAAGGAAACTTTGCCCAAGGTAATTGTTGGCGGTTGACCGAGAAGCGGGTTATTTTTGCCGGGATTATTCTGAATTAGCCGAGAAGACAAACTAGTTTGAATCTGGCGGAAATGTTTATACCAAGATTCGCCGAATCCAAACAACATAATAAAAGCACTTACCAAGATTAAAATTCTCAGTAAGCTATAACTTTTTGGTAAATGTGATGCTTTAGTTACCGGGATTGTACCACTTGACTTGCCGGCTGGTGGCAATGCCAGTGGTTGTTTTTGCACTAAGTCTCTAAGGACTTCATCAACTGACTGGTAACGTTGTTGGATGTCTTTTTTCAAAAGCTTGTCGATTACCAAATCCAATTCAGCATTTAATGGAGTCCGTAAATATTGCCGCCAATTACTCACCCAGGCATACCCACATTCCATCCACAATTGAAAGGGAGAAGTTCCCGTTAACAGGTGAAAGCAGGTAGCCCCTAAACCGAACAAATCACTCGCGGCGAAAGCTTTGCCATCTCTAATTTGTTCTAGGGGAGAATAACCATGTGAACCAATGGATGTGCCAGATTTATTTTGAACTCTGGCTGTGAATTGCTTTGAAGAGCCAAAATCAATCAAGCTTAATCGTCCATCGCTTTTATGCCGGATAATATTTTCTGGCTTGAGATCTCGATGAATGACATTGCGATCGTGGATAAACTTGAGTACAGGCAATAAATCCAGCAAAATAGCTTGAATTTCTCTAGCAGTATACCCCTTCTTGCGCTGTTGCAACTCCTTTAACAAATTTTCCCCATTGATAAACTGCTGCACTAAATACAAGCAGCCATCTTGCTCAAAGTAAGCCAACAAAGTCGGAATTTGCGGATGTTCTCCGAGTTCTTGTAGTCGCTGTGCTTCTTGGGCAAACAACTCCATCGCCTTTTTTTGCGACCAAGTTCCTTGGAATTTTGGAGCTAATTGCTTGACAACACAGCGTTCATTGAGTTTATCTATGTCTTCTGATAGATAAGTTCTGCCAAATCCCCCCTCATCTGAAAGGACTCGGATAACACGGAAGCGATTTCTCAAAAGTGACACCAAGGGGGTGCCACAACTTTGGCAAAATTTCTTTCCATTGGGATTCAGGGGGTTTGGGCAATCGGGATTTAAGCAGCAGATCATGATCTGACAGGCGCGACTGCATGACAACTTCAGCTAAGCTTGCCCCGTATTTACCCTTAAAAGAATTGACTCTCGCTTACTTGTGGTAGAAAAACCCTGTTTTCGGGATTGGGGAATTACTTATATGGTTAGCGTTTGTAAATATTAAGCTGTAGCGCATTTAAATAACATATTTAGTCATTAGTTATTAGTCATTAGTCATTTGTCATTTGTGATTAACCAATGCCCCATGTCCAATGCCCGATGCCCAATACAAATTTATGCTATTTTCAAGCGCATTAGCTTAGTCAGTCTTCCTGATTTGTGGAAAACTACGAGAGCCATAGGATTAATTATTCTTCCGATTATATAATAATCTGAATAAAATTTTTTTTGGAACTATTCGCTTTAGTACTTTCTCTTGTATATTCGCAATCAACAAGTGACTAAGTATTAAAGACTAACCCCGATTAATTAATCATCACTGCTCTCGAATGTAGTCACAATACTTACTAACTTTGTTTTTGATATTTTCTATTTTCCATGATTAATTATTCATTTTATACTTGCTTAATTCAACTGTGCGATCTGGTTTATTTTTGTCTTGCTCTCCATTTGCGAATGGCAGTAGCAGTTCTGACTACAGGTGGGACGTAGACATCAGAATTTTCCTGTTGTGTAATTTGGGGATGTTTAACTTGGCAATTTGTAACTTCGCAATGTGTAATTTCGTGATGTGTAATACTTTTCTTTTTCAATGCTTGGTTAGTTAGGCAGATCGCCAAGTTAGGCAAAAAGTTTTGCTTACCTAAAGCTTTTATGACTTCATCCGCAGTTTTAAAGCGATCGTGTAAAGAAAATTTCACCATTTTTCCTAAAACCTGAGCAAAATCTTCGCTGATGTTTACCTCTTTTTGCCAATAAATTTCACCAGTAATCGGATCTTGGTCAAATTCTGAAGGACTTTTGCCAGTCAACATATAAATACAAGTGACACCGAGTGCATAAATATCACTGGCATAAACTGGACGTAAAGAAAACTGTTCTGGTGGCGCAAATCCCATAGTCCCCACAAAACTGGTCTTTGCAGATAAATTAATTGAGTTTTCACAAGCATCAATTAATTGTTCTTTCACTGCACCAAAATCGATTAGTACTATTCGTCCGTCATCTTCACACCGCAATAAATTTTGGGGCTTAATATCCCGATGAATCACGCCATTTTTATGAAGATACTGTAATACTGGCAAGAATTCCTGTAAAAATTGTTTAACTGAGGCTTCATTTTTGGGACCAGTTCGCCGCACTTCCCGTGCCAAAGTCAAACCAGGTATGTATTCTTGAACTAAATAAAACTCCCTATTGACTTGAAAGTAGTCTAATAACATGGGAATTTGAGAATGGCTACCGAGTAGAGCCAAGGTTTGTGCTTCTTTTTCAAAGCGCGTACATGCTCTTTGCCAGCTTTGAGGACTAGTCACTTTTGGCGATAGCTGTTTGATGACACACAAGGGATTCCCTGGTAATAGGGCATTTTTGGCTAAAAACGTGATACCAAAACCACCTCTACCCAGAACTTGAAGTATTTTATAGCGATCGCGAAGTAGTTGCTTGTAACCAGACACTTGGTCTGCCTGAATCTGTCGTGAAATGCTACCGTTAGAATCCGTAATTTTTTGAGAAAAGCGATTCATTAGTCGAGAATATCTGCTCTGAAGTGTCTTTGATTCTACGACGAATCTTCATTGACAACAGTAACATTACTGAAACTTTGTCAAATCATCATTACTCCCCTAATTAAAATTCAAAAAGCCAAATTCAAACAGTCATAGCAAAGTGCTGAGTCACTTTGCTATATAGCATTTCTCATTCTAGTGATGTACAAGGTAGGGGTGCATAGCTATGTGCCCCTACAAATTTTTGTACCTCATGTGATTGGGAACGAGTACAAGTCGGGAAACCGCAAGGGCGCAGTGGCTCCCCAACCTTGTATTTTAGAAGAAGTAAATAGGTGCAAATAAGCATAGCTATATTACTAGAATTAAATACGCCTAAAACCTTTATGAATCATAAATAACAAAGGATAAATGACAATTTTAACTAGTTAACTTTATTTCTACCCATATCATATTTCAGTAGAATTTAAGCTACAAAAATTTAAAGTTTCAATGAAGATTGATTTTGTGTCTTGAGTTTACAGAACTTTTTAGTGTACTATTTATTGTAAGTAAAATTTACAATCTAACTCCAGTAAAAAATTTACAACGGCGGAAATATATTTACGTATTTACGCTAATTGTACGTTTGGCTGAATTTTACTCACCACACAAGTAAAACTCCCAATTAAAGGCATTTCAATGAAATTAAGTAAGCTAGGTACAGTCTTCACTGCACTGGTAGTAGCAGCGATATTTGATCTACTCAGCGTCGCCAAACCTGCGGCGGCTGTTAGTCTGGTGGGCCTAACTGAAGACAACAATTTAGTTCTTTTTGATTCCAGCAATCCCATCAGTACTAGCACTGTCTCAATCACTGGGGTCGATGGTACTTTGTTGGGCATTGACCGTCGCCCAGCTAACAATCTGATCTATGGTCTCACGAATACTAATAATATATACACCATTAACCCGTTCACTGGTGCTGCTTCTTTTGTAAGTACCCTCTCCGTACCCTTTACCGGCGGCACTATTTCTGGAGTAGACTTCAACCCAGTACCCGATCGCCTACGGGTCGTTGGTAGCAATGACCAAAACTACCGCATCAACGTGGATACTGGTGCAGTTATTGTTGATGGGACATTGAACCCAGGAGATCCCAATATTACTGCTGTAGCATACACTAATGTTGATAATAATCCAGCAACCGGAACCACACTGTACAATATTGACTACATTAGTGATGCATTATTTATACAGAATCCGCCTAATGCTGGCACTTTGGGGCTAGTAGGTTCTCTCGGTTTGGACATTATCTCAGCAGCAGGGTTTGACATCTTCACAGACAATGGGGTGAATACTGCCTTTGCGGCACTTACTCCAACCTCGATATCCGGCTCCAATCTATACACCATCGACTTGACCACAGGTGCTGCTACTTCAGTAGGCACCATCAGTGGCGGTAAGCGTCTTATCGGCCTGACAGCTGTTGTCCCTGAGCCTAACATTGGTCTTGGCGCTTTGCTCGGTGTTGGTGTTTTTGCTCTATTAGGTCGTCGCGCTAAGTTGGTCGGATAGACAGAGTTCTAATCTAGTTAATCCATTTGGGATTGAGAATCCGGTTTTGGATATGGTTGTCTTTCCAAATAAGTAAGTGGGCGTAAATAATTAAAGGTTTGTAGTGGGGACTTTAGTCCTCTTTTAAGGGCTAAAGCCCTTACTACGAGCTAATTCAATTGAATTTTACATTACTTAATGTAGTTTGATTTATTCTTGCCTACTTACTTACTCTGTTAATATGAGTGCAGCGGTAGCGAAGTCCTCAATAAAGGGCACAGCAGTGCCGTGCCCTTACTAACTTGTGTATACACGGTAGCTTCTCTAAAGGGGGGCTACGCATCACACCTCGTAAATTACCGCCTTTATTGCCTGAATTTACGGCACGTCAATGGGAATCAAAGCATTTTCTGGGAAGTAGTTACAAAAACGCCCTTCATCTGCAAGCACCAAAATCAAGCGCAGGGGATAATCTGGCGGAACTTGCAAATCTGCCCAGGGTACTGCCAACTCTAAACAACTATTTAAAGCTGCTTGGGCGCGACTAGTGCGGGGATGCCATTGAAAATTGTCTCCAGCTTCCCGAAAATAAATCGATTGTGTCAGCAAATTAATTTCCAGAAGATGGTGAAAATGGTAATTCACTGGGGCTGTATCTGGGACATCTGCCAAGGGAACTGGGCTGTTGACCATTGTTTTGTCTGGGTAGTACCACAGCAAATTTAACTCTGTCGGCAAATCTCGCCCCGGCACAACACCACTTTTAAAGTCCACTCGCAAATAGAAATTTAGGTGATCCACCCCATACCAAAGTCGCTGGACGAGGCTGCTGTTGTGCATCGTTCCCCGCGCCCCGCCGATTTCTAAGCGTCCAGCTTTGTCCCAATCTTGTTCATCTCCTTTGCCATCAATGACTGGATGAATAAAACTTTGCGGGCGATGGTCTCTTTGTGCTTGGTGAACCTCTACTGGTTGTTTGAGGTAGGGCGGTGCAGGTTCATTTAAGGCTTTGTAAATGCCAAACAGATGTTCTCGAAACAACTGATCGAAGACGGCATCTTGATTTGAGGAGTGTCCAGCACCAAACCACCAGAACCAATCGGAACCCTCTGCGGCATACAAGGCTTCCCAAGCTTCTGGGTTATTTTCTTCCGTTGCTTCTGGATGACTGGCTAATAAATTCCTCGCTTCTGTAAGGTAATCCCAAGCCCGATTTTTGGCGGGATCGCCTATCCAAGTGGTGAAGCTGCCATCCACCCAAGAACCGCTGTGTAGTTGTTGTCCGGGGATGGTGGCTGTGGCTGGAAATTGTTCGAGAAATTCGGAGACGGTGACGAGTTTGAGGTGGGGTTCGTTGCTTAAGGTTTGATATAAAGCTTCTAGGAAGGGTTTACCGTCTTGGGGATAATATTCCCAGCAGTTCTCGCCATCCAAAGCGATGGTAACGAGCCAAGGTTGTTGACTTTGGCTGTCTCTTTGGGTTCTGGCGATCGCTTGCAAATGTCCCACTAAGTCCGCAGCTGCCTGTTTTGCTGGCATTGCGCCGTAGGTAAAGCCAATCAAATCTGATAACCTGTGGTCACGAAATACAATTGACAAGTCACCCTCTGGGGTTTGCAAGCGATACGGTCGGTACAGAAGTTCTGGTTGCTCTACGTTTCCTGCCCCATCCCGATGGAAAAAGTGTTTCAGCGTCCATCCCAAAACCGCTTCATCTGAGCATATCCACTTAAATCCTTGGTTAATAATATGTGGAAGTATTGACGGACTTACTGACTGTTCCGAAGGCCATAAACCACGGGGTATTTGTCCAAAACGGTCTTTATAAAAGTTCCAAGCTTTCTGTAAGTGACGCGGGATATCTTCCGCCCACTGAAACCGCTGCTCAGGCAGTGTCATATTTGGCACAGCTACTCGACCAGAGTTAGTGTCAGCTAGCAAAGGTAAAATCGGGTGAGTGTAGGGCGTGGTGGTAACTTCTAATTGTCCCGCCTCCTGCATTTTCCGATGTTGGGGGATAATGCGACTGAGGATTTCTCGCTGTTTGGAATAAATGCGCTGGCGATCGCTTAAAGTAAAATTTCGACCCTGCTTTAACCAAGTGGCGATTTCTGGGTCATCCCAAAACAGTGGATCGATCCAAGCCAGATTGTGCCAAGCCAGCAAATCACCATAATCTGACAATTCCCAATTTGCCAAACACCAACTTTGCCCTTTTTCCTGCCTTTGATGATACAACTCGGCATAGCGGGGATGAGGATCAATCAGCGTGTGGTGATTGGCATCAAAAAAGTGTTGAATAATGAATTCCCGCTGTTGCAGGGTGAGTTGATCGTCTGGCGTCAAACTAGCTGTGAGGTAGGGGTCAAAAGCAGTGCCAGCAATATAATCTTCCAGTTGCAATATCAGCGATGGTACTAAATTCACCGTTTGGTGTAACTTAGGATACTGTTCTAGGATTAATATCAAATCCAAATAGTCTTTAGTGCCATGCAAACGTACCCAAGGCAAGCGGTACTGCTGGCTAGGAGATAGCGAAACGCCGCTGCCAGGAGATTTGTACAGCGGCTGATGTTGATGCCAAATAAAAGCGATGTAGAGGGGATGGGACATAAGGAGTAATTGGGGATTGGGAATTGGGGACTAGGTATTAATGATAAATTATGAATGAAAAAATCCCTTCTTCCCCATTCAATACTGATCAAAAATTATTCCTAGTACCCAGTATCCAGTCCCCAGTCCCTACACTACTTGTTCAACTTCTGCAATTTCGGGAATCATTTCCCGCAGGCGACGCTCAATACCCATTCTCAAAGTCATTGCGGAACTTGGGCAAGAACCACAAGCGCCTTGCAACCGCAGTTTGACAATCGGACCATCAAGTTCTACAAGTTCCACATTGCCGCCATCAGACATGAGATAAGGGCGCATTTCATTTAAGACTGTTTCAACGTTGTCAGGTGTCAGTTCCATAGTTTTAGACCTACTCGCTTAGGGATGGGCATTGGGTATGGGGCATGGGGCATGGGGCATGTGGAATGCCTAGTGCTGAGTGAGGAGTTAGGAGTTATTATATTCCTCTGCTCCTGTGCTGCCGTGTTTGCCAGTCGATGTACGCTAAGGAATAAGAATTAAATAACATACAATTTATGTCCCTAACTTACCTCACCCTCAATCCCTCTCCTTATAAAGGAGAGGGAGGCTAGAGACAAGATGAAGTTTTGCATTTTATTTAATCCAGGTTCCTAAGCGTCGTTACCACCCATTATCCAAAATTTGATTTTCAGCTTTGTTAAATCGATAATCTCATTGTAAAGGTGAGTGGGGAATGGTGAGCAAAGGAGCAGGGGGGAGAAGTTGCAGTAAGTCTTTCCCCTCTGCCCCATGCCCAATGCCCATCCCTAACTTAACACTTCTTAGGACTGCGAATTTTGGCGTTGCATAAATGCGGGATGATTTTAGGGATTTTTCTTTGCGTCTTTGCGCCTTTGCGTGAAATTTTCATCCCCAAATTCAGCAACACCGGAATTTTTTGTTGAACCGCTATCAATCATTAGATGAAACGATCACTGGTTGTTGATATAGGGGCACGGTGAATGTGACTGTTGAGCCAAGTCCCTCGCCCAGACTGTAGAAATGGACTTCACCACCCATTGCTTCCACTAGCTTCTGGGAAATTGCCAGCCCTAAACCTGTACCGCCGTACTGACGAGTCCGGGAGCCATCTACCTGAGAGAATAATTGAAATAGTTTATCTTGTTTATCTAAGGAAACACCAATTCCAGTGTCTGCTACACGCACTTTCACCATACCCGGAAATTGCTGACCTTGAAATTGCGCCTTTGTCTTTTTGAGTACTAAATCGGCACTGACGGTGATGCCGCCTTCATGAGTAAATTTGATGGCATTGTTCACCAAATTCAGCATGACTTGTAGCAACCGTTGATAGTTACTTTGGACGATGATTTCATCGGAGGTAGCTGGCATTTGCATCTGGAAGCTGAGGTTTTTCATCTCTGCTTGAGGACGCATGAAATTTTCTAGATCAGTAAAGAGTTCACCTAGCTTGACTGGAGCGTAAGCTAGTTCCATTTTGCCAGCTTCAATTTTAGCGATGTCTAAAATATCATTAATAATATTTAATAAATGTATTGATAAGTGATGAGCTTCTTGTAAAAACTGGTTTTGTTCCTCTGGATCATCTGCCATGCCTTCCAAAATCAGCTTTAAAAAGCCAATCATCCCGTTGAGGGGGGTACGAATTTCGTGGGATACATTGGCGAGAAACTCACTTTTGAGGCGGGAAGCGTCTTCAGCTTTTTGACGCGCTGCTTCTAATTCTTTATATAAAGTAGCATGAGCGATCGCTGTTCCCAATTGATCCGCTGCTTCTTTTGCTAGTTCTAGTTCCGATTCTGTTAATGTGTAGCATTCATCTTGCCAACTCAAAACAACCAATCCATTGGCTTGGTCTTGATAGCAAGTTGCAACTACTAAAGTTTTGTGCTGCCTAGAATCAGTGTATCCAGACACGTCCATGACGACTGGTTCTAAGCTTGTCAATGCCTGAGTAAAGGCTGGTTCAGAAGCTATATCTATTTCTGAGCCAATCATTGAGGTAAGTTCTGGCTGGTGATACTCAGCCTTCACTTCTACTTTTGTACTACAAGGCTGATAAGGACAGATAATGCAGCGTTCTAGCCGCAGTGCTTTTCCCAAACTATCAACTGTTTGCTGCCAAATAATATCTAAATCCAATGTCCGCCGAATATTCCTGGTAATCCGATTTACCAGTTTTTGGTGTTGCTGCGATCGTAAAGCCAACTCTATTTGTGTGGGCGTTTTTGCTCCCACACACACTTGTTTTTTGTTGAGTGTCGCTTGCAGTAAGCGTCCCATCACTAAAACTGTAGTGGCAGCCGTTCCCAAACTTGGCATAATCGGACTAATTACTAAGTCCAACTCAAATAATTCCTGGTGATAGCTAAACCAGCACTGAAACCTTTCTGGCACCAAACTTGTCAAAATTCGGTGTAATCGTTCCAAATAAGCAACCTTATCCACAGGAGCAAAGGTTTGAGTCTGGTTGACTTCATCAACTATTTTTTCGGTTTTTAACCCCAGGAGTTCGCTGTGCTGCCAACAAAAGGTCAGATAGCGCCCTGCCCCATCTTGCGTGTACACCAACTCGGCTCCGAGAGTTGGCAATGAGCCATCAGTTTTACTGGTAATAGATTCCAGATTTTGGGAAAAAATATTCGGCAATTGGGAGTTGGCAGTAATAGTCATTAATTGAGTTGGATAGACAAAGGGTATCCGACCGGGATTTTACCAAAGCTGTTCAAATTTTGGCATAAATTTTTACAGCTTTTGCATTTTTGATTGAGTATCTCTTGATGTTCTAAAATTCAAGTTGGCAAACTTTACTTTTGTTAAGTGGGATTGACAGATGATTGATGATGTCAATCGTTCCATTCACCTCGAGGAGGAACGGGAGTACGCACAGGCGTGCGGGTCAGTTCATCATCTCTTAGTATTTCACCCCGCAACCACTGACGAATTGCCACCTCAATCACTTTGCTTGGGTCATTAGTGAGGTGCTGAATTTGCTCGAGTAACTCTGAGTCTAGGCGGACGGCAATTTCTACCTTATCGGCTCGTGTGTTTTCCGCGTCGGTAGCTTTGTGTTGCATATTCATAGGTTTATATACTCTGAATTGGTTTTGTTTAAAGCTTTGTAAAGTAGTTATATTCATAATTTGGGCTAATTCACTGAAGAATCTTCAAGGGTATAGTTACATAGTTCCCCGAAATAGCACCAAAGTAACAGCTTTAACTTTTAAGTCGCATTTTTCATATAACTGACTAGACAAGAGCTTTTTAGAAGTTTTGCCGATGAATCAGTGACTCCGGACAATTACGGGTGGCAATTGCCCACGATCCCTACATGTACTTATTTACATTTATTGTACGCTTCCAGCTGATGAATACTAACAGCGACAAATAGACTTTCATAATATTCTTAAAAGTCCACCTATTTATATGCAAAGTTGAAGATGGGGTGAAGAGGGGGCTGGGCAGGGGAGGCAGGGGAGGCAGGGGGGCAGAGGAAGACTAATAACTCCTAACTCCTAGCTCCCAACTCTTCACTCCTAACTCCTAACTCCTAACTCCTAACTCCTCACTCAACACTAAAAAGCTAGGAGCGTCTTGGCTAAGAAAGCATTAAAATACATTAAGTAAATTGCTCTTTTAACTTTGGTTGCTGCTAAGGCAAAGATAGTATATGACTGACGTTCCCGCAGTTCGCATTCGCAATTTCTGTATTATTGCTCACATCGACCACGGGAAATCAACCCTCGCCGATCGCTTGCTACAAGCTACTGGCACTGTTGAAGACCGACAGATGAAGGAACAGTTTCTCGACAATATGGATTTAGAACGGGAGCGCGGCATTACCATTAAGCTGCAAGCTGCCCGGATGAATTACACAGCCAAAGATGGTCAGCAATATGTGCTGAACTTAATTGATACACCGGGACATGTTGATTTCTCTTATGAGGTGTCGCGTTCTCTTGTTGCTTGTGAAGGAGCGTTATTGGTAGTAGATGCGTCCCAAGGTGTAGAGGCGCAAACTTTGGCAAATGTATATTTGGCGTTAGAAAATAATCTGGAAATTATCCCGGTTTTGAATAAAATCGATTTGCCAGGAGCTGAACCAGAACGGGTTATTGGCGAAATTGAAGAAATTATCGGTCTAGATTGTAGTGGTGCGATTCTGGCTTCTGCTAAAGAAGGAATTGGTATTGATGAGATTTTAGAAGCAGTTGTCGATCGCATACCGCCACCGCCCAATACCATAAATGAACGCTTACGGGCGTTAATTTTTGATAGTTATTACGATAGTTATCGGGGAGTAATTGTATATTTCCGGGTGATGGATGGCACATTGAAAAAAGGCGATCGCATCCATTTAATGGCATCGGGTAAAGAATTTGAAATTGATGAGTTGGGTGTTCTTTCCCCCACTCAAAAGCAAGTTGATGAACTGCACGCCGGGGAAGTAGGCTATTTGGGAGCGGCAATTAAAGCTGTAGCTGATGCGCGGGTAGGAGACACAATTACCCTGAGTAAGGCGAAAGCAGAGTCACCCTTACCAGGGTATGCAGAAGCCAACCCGATGGTTTTTTGCGGCATGTTCCCCATTGATGCTGACCAATTTGAAGATTTGCGAGAAGCCTTAGAAAAGCTAGAACTCAATGACGCAGCCCTGCATTACGAACCAGAAACTTCTAGTGCTATGGGGTTTGGCTTTCGTTGCGGGTTCTTGGGCTTGCTACACATGGAAATTGTCCAAGAACGTCTAGAGCGAGAGTATAACCTGGATTTAATCATTACAGCCCCTTCGGTGGTTTATAAAGTCATAACCGTCAAAGGAGAGGAACTGTACATCGATAATCCTAGCCGTTTACCTTCTCCTAATGAACGCGAAAGAATTGAAGAACCCTACGTTCAGGTAGAAATGATTACGCCTGAAACCTACGTGGGTACTTTAATGGAGTTGTCACAAAACAGACGTGGCATTTTCAAAGATATGAAATATCTTACCCAAGGACGCACCACACTTACGTATGAGTTACCCTTGGCGGAAGTTGTCACGGACTTTTTTGACCAAATGAAATCGCGATCGCGCGGTTATGCCAGCATGGAATATCATCTCATTGGCTACCGAGAAAATCCGCTGGTGAAGCTAGATATTATGATCAACGGCGATCCTGTGGATTCTTTGGCAATGATTGTGCATCGAGATAAAGCTTACAACGTCGGGCGATCGATGGCAGAAAAGCTCAAAGAACTAATTCCCCGCCATCAATTTAAAGTGCCAATTCAAGCTTCTATTGGCAGTAAAGTGATTGCTAGCGAACACATTCCTGCTTTGCGAAAAGATGTGTTAGCCAAGTGCTACGGTGGTGACATCAGCCGCAAGAAGAAACTTTTACAGAAGCAAGCAAAAGGTAAAAAGCGGATGAAATCTGTAGGTACTGTAGATGTACCCCAGGAAGCTTTTATGGCAGTACTGCGCTTGGATCAAAACTAGTTTAATTGTGCTTAATCTTCAAAGATGATTAGCTGCTTGGGGCTACATCTAAACCTCTGCCAACAGCAGGCTAAACTGTAGGGGTTTCGGCTTGTTGGTGGCAGATTTTTTTTAGGATTTAGATTTTTTATAAGAAGAATTCAGAACTCATACCGTTTCTTTGTGAAGCTGCATATATTTACCCCCCGGCTACGCCGTCCCCCCTTGCCAAGGGGGGACTACAGGGGGGTCTTGATTATGTGCATCTTCATACAGAATTGGTATCAGGAGTCAGAATTCAGTATGAATTCTGTACAAGTGGGTGACTAATATTGGTTAAAACCCTGACTTATACCAATTCTTTATGAAGATGCACAGAATATTAAAAAACGAACCGCCAAGAACGCCAAGAACGCCAAGATTAAAGTTTAAGAGAGTTTTGTGCAGCTTCATCAAGAAACGGTATTACTGTTAGATCGGTGGTTCAAAGAATGTACTTTTAATGCAGGATTTCTAATATCAGCAATTATACTTTATTGTAGAAATTCATAACATTATGAGTTCCAAGCAAGCCCAAAATAAAGTCTCTGAGGCAGAACAAAATTATCGCACCCTGATAGAACAAATTCCGGGCGTTGTTTATATTTCACCTATTAATCCCACCGGGAAAGTTGCTTATATTAGTCCGCAACTGCAACAATTATTAGGCATTGCCCCTGAAGATTGGAATCATAGTTTTTTCAATAGTTGGTTAGATCGCACTCATCCAGACGATCGCGATCGCTTTTGGCAAGCTGTAAATACTACAATTTCCAGCGGAGAACCTTTGAGCATCGAGTATCGGATGATTAGGCATGATGGCAGAATAATTTGGGTACGAAACCAAGCCAATGTCATTGTCTGTGTGGATGGACAAACTCAGGTACTTCAGGGTTTAGTATTTGATATCAGCGAACGCAAACAAGTCGAAGCTGCACTGCAAGAAAGTGAAGCGCGTTATCGTGCCATCCTCGAAGACCAAACGGAACTCATTGCTAGAGGTTTACCTGATGGCACTGTCACTTTTGTTAACGAAGCTTTTTGTCGATATTTTGGACTGAAGCGGGAAGAAATTATCGCCCACCACTACCAACCTATTGTGTTTGAAGAAGACCGGGAATATGTGTTTAATCTGGTAAATTCTATCAGCTTAGAAAATCCCGTTGTCTCCTTTGAAAATCGAGTCATAGCTTCTTGCCAAGAGGTGCGTTGGGCACAGTGGATTACACGAGGCATATTTGACGATCGAGGTAATCTTGTAGAACTGCAATCGGTGGGACGAGATATTACCGATCGCAAACGCATAGAACAAGCCTTAAGTGAAAATGAGCAAAAATTCCGTGCCATTTTTAATCAAACTATTCAGTTTATGGGATTGCTTCAGACAAATGGAATTGTCTTGGAAGCCAATCAAACAGCACTGGATTTTGCGGGAATTACACGAGAAGAAGTCGTCGGTAAATGCTTTTGGGAAGCAAAATGGTGGACAATTTCTCCAGAGACACAAGCACAATTAAAAACTGCGATCGCTGCTGCTGCTAATGGTGAATTTATTCGCTATGAAGTTGATATTTGGGGTCGAGACGATGGAGTTATCACTATTGATTTTTCACTGCGTCCCATAGTTGATGAAACAGGGCGTGTGACAGTCATAATTTCAGAGGGACGAGATATTAGTGAATGGCAAGCCGCCCTGCGCGAACGCCACAAAGCAGAAGAAGCATTGCGCTCAAGTCAAGACTTTTTACAAAAAGTTGCTAATACTGTACCGCATATTTTATATTTATTTGACCTGTTACAAGGAACAAGCGTTTATCTTAATCAGCAAAGTGTTACAGTTTTAGGCTATTCCCCAGAAGAAATTTGTCAAGCAGATCCGCAATGGTTGATGAATTGCTTTCATCCAGATGACCAATACCTGTGTTATGACGTACCAAGTCGCTTCGTCAACTTGAGGGACAATGAAGTTCTATCCACCGAATACCGATTCCGACACAAAAATGGTGAGTGGCGTTGGCTGAATACGCGAGAAGTCGTATTTGCCAGAGATGCTAAGGGTACTCCAACGCAGATTCTTGGCTCAGTAGAAGATATTAGCACTCGCAAACAAGCCGAAGAAGTCCTGCGACAACAAGCCACAGGGGAGAGGCTAATTACTGAAGTAACTCAACAGATTCGGCGATCGCTAAATTTAGAAGATGTTTTAAATACAACGGTAAATAGTATTCGGGAGTGTTTGCGTTCAGATTGTGTAGCTATTTACCAGTTAGCCGCTGACGGCAGTGGTTATTTTGCAGCGGAATCTCTGGCTGATGGCTATCCTCACACATTAAAGCAGACAATTCTGCCATTTTGCATCAAAAGAAATTTTAGCCATTATTACCAGGGATTACCCACAATTCGGCAAGCAGTACGCAACTTAGAGATTCCCCATACTGAATCTAGCGTGTGTGACCATGTAACCGTCAGCCTCGGCGTTGTCAGTACTGTGCCAAATTGTGAAATGTCGCCGCAAGACTTGATTAATGCAGCAGACAAAGCACTTTATATAGCCAAACAAGAGGGACGCGATCGCGTCCCTCTTGTTTGCTGTTAACCTCTTTAGTGTGGGCATTGGGCATTGGGCATTGGGCATGAGTCAATAATCAATGGGAGCAACGCGAAAAAGTGAGATCATCGTCCAATGAGCAGGGGGAGCAGGGGGAGTAAAGAGAAAAACTGAGTTTTTTTAATACTAAAATATTCCAAAATATACTTAATTTATTTCTCTCCCCCTGCCTCCCCTGCCTCCCCTGCCTCCCCTGCTTACCTACCTCACAAAATCGCATTGCTCCCATAATCAATAGTTCTTCTTCCCCTACTTCCCCTGCTCCCCCTGCTCCCCCTGCTTCCATTTCCCCTACTTCCCCTGCTCCCCCTGCTCCCCCTGCTTCCATACCCCATGCCCCATGCCCCATGCCCCATGCCCCATGCCCCATACCCCATAGTTCGTAACCTTTGATAAGCTTTAACAAAATAACTGTTAAAAAATCTAAAAATTTGGGTAAATGCACTCAATAAAATTGGCAGACTTATATTTTTAGATAAATCTAGTTTTTTAGATATTTGTAAAGTGTCGGGGAATCTAGCAGATGAAGATACTGGTACTGAGTTGGGAGTTTCCACCCAGGATAGTTGGGGGAATTGCACGTCATGTAGCTGAGTTGTACCCGGAATTGGTCAAGCTAGGGCATGAAGTCCATTTGATTACAGTGGAGTTTGGTCAGGCATCGATGTATGAGGTGGTGGAGGGAGTAAATATACATCGGGTGCCAGTGGGACATAGTAATGACTTTTTCCACTGGGTAGTCAATCTTAATGAGAGCATGGGAGATCACGGTGGTAAGTTAATTGTGGAGGAAGGCCCGTTTGATTTAATTCATGCCCATGACTGGTTAGTTGGAGACGCAGCGATCGCTCTCAAGCATAATTTTAAAATACCACTAATTGCCACAATTCACGCTACGGAATACGGACGTTACAACGGTATTCATACTGATACACAATGTTATATTAACGGTAAAGAAACAATACTTGCTTATAACGCTTGGCGGATTATTGTTTGTAGCGATTATATGCGACGGGAAGTAGAACGAGCGCTATACAGCCCTGGGGACAAAATCGATGTCATTTATAACGGTATCCGAGCCGAAAAGAAACGGCATCACGAAGATTTTCATGCTCTAGATTTTCGCCGCCAATTCGCCAGCGATGATGAGAAAATCGTTTATTACCTTGGTCGTATGACCTATGAAAAGGGTGTACCGATATTGCTCAGTGCTGCACCCAAAATACTTTGGGAAATGGGAGGTAAAGTTAAATTTGTCATCGTTGGCGGTGGAAATACTGAGCATCTCAAACGCCAAGCTTGGGATTTGGGAATTTGGCAGCATTGTTATTTTACTGGTTTTGTCTCGGATGAATACTTAGATAAGTTTCAAACTGTTGCTGACTGTGCCGTATTTCCCAGTCTTTACGAACCCTTTGGAATTGTGGCTTTAGAAAGCTTTGCTTCTCGTGTACCAGTAGTTGTATCTGATACAGGCGGTTTTCCAGAAGTAGTGCAACATACCAAAACAGGCATTGTGACTTGGGTAAATAACGCCGATTCTTTGGCCTGGGGAATTTTAGAGGTGTTGAGAAATCCAGAATATCGGCAATGGCTGGTGGATAATGCTTATGAAGATTTAGAGCGACGGTTTAGCTGGCCGAAATTAGCCAAGCAAACCGAAGAAGTATATGGGCGAGTTGTGGAAGAGCGATCGCAAATTGCCTGGTAATCAATCAATTATGCTGTTATACATTGGTGATGATGTAGTCGTGATTGTCAATATGGGCGATCGCTCCTACGATAGCTATAGCCTGGGCTTTCCTCGCGGCGGCACTTGGAAGGTAAGATTTAATAGCGACTGGTGTGGCTACAGCCCAGATTTTGGCAATCATCCTGGTTACGATACCTTTGCAGAAGGCAGCAATCCCAATAACTCCGATGGTATGCCCTTCCGTGCCAATGTTGGCATTGGCGCTTATAGTGTTTTGATTCTTTCTCAATAAAATTATGGCTAGGTCATAAAAGCAATAGCAACAGCTGTTGTTGGGACGGCTATTGCTATTGCTTTAAAAACTCAAAAACTGAGTTTTTACAAATATTTAGGCGTTGTATTCTGCCTGTATTTTGATCGAAGAACTGTTATCAAACACTTTGACAAAACTGATTTTGATGCTTTCGTTGTAGTACCAGGCATTTGTGGAAGAACCGCTGAGCTTATAAGCTCGTTCTCCAGGGTCGCCGCCTGAAATTAAGCCAGCCTCTTGCCCGTTTATTGTCAATTTTTTCAGTGAACCTGAATTACCTGTGATTTCAGACGGCTCGTGTAGGATCGCCACAAAGAAAAAGAGACTGACATCAGCAATGCGATCGCAATGTTGTCAAAAGTTATAGCAGTCGAAGCATTTGAGGACATCAACTTCTTTGTCTATTGCCTTTTACCTGCTATAGTGTGCGATCTCCCTCAATCAAATTGCTCCCGTTTCAGCTTTAGCTAACGGGTGATACTCTATTGCCATCCAAATGCAATCTGTATCTGCGTAATATTGATGCCACGGATAAATGTATTTGTTATTTTCTTCTACTTGACAAAATGGAACACAAGTGCTAAATCCTGGACTCATCAACATGTCTTCATAAAGAGTGCCATAATCTTGAGCTTTGAACTTTTGCATTCTGCCAGTACCGAATATCTGTGTGTGGATTTCGATAAAGTCATGCTGATTGTGTATAAAACAATTGGTGTATGAGGGTGCAAACCATAAATTGAGTTTAACGACAAAGCTTTGCTTTTGAGTTGGTGTCTTTGCCTGCCTCGTCATATAATACGGGTCGATTTCTACAATACCCGCATCATATTGTGGGGATTTCCATAAAGGTGTATTCTTAGGGTAGGAAATTTCGCTAGTGTCGCTACCACTGGGAGGATCTTCAATAGTATCGCCTAACAAAAACCAACCGTGTTCCAAAATAATATTCCCGATGTTGATGATGTCTTTGACTTCAATCGCTATCAATGCTTCAGCCTTCTCAATCGTGATATCTTTCAAGATAGTTGAGGAAAAAGCAGGAATAATATTTCTCACGGGTTTGCCAACGAAAACATCCCACATGTGCGGGTTGATTACTATAGTTTCGTTGTTAATGCTATAGTCTTTGGCATTTTCAATGTATTTGGCATCTATGTGCGAACTGGAAAAGTTTAATTGCTTTTCCACGTTATACCTCAATGTGCTTGTCATGTTTCACTTCTTCTTTGCTCGATAAAATCTACTCACTGCAAACAAAGCAGTTTCAAGCATTTACTTCGTGGTTAAACACAAACTGCTGATGGTAGTTGCTTTATCTCAGCTAATTGATGGCACGCATTTTAACATTGTTTTAAATTGACTTGAATAAATTTATTACATTCACAATGCAAATGCAAGGACAGTTAAGACAGTTAAGACAGTTAAGCGAACATTTAATCAAAATTTTATAATTCTCTTTTGTTACTTTCAAAGAAAAATAATTTAGAATGATGAGACTCAAATTTCTCACGATAATTGTCAAAAGCTGATAAAATATAAAATTTGGTTGTTCAGACAGCATCAAAAAATAATCTGTTAAAGATGCCCGAAACATATTCTGGGTAAGGGTTATGAAGAGTGCGATCGCTAAGATTAACTGAGAATTAGCAAATCAGTCACAAAAAACGCGCCTGTCTAAAACAAGACTTACGCTTTTTTAATATAAATATTACTTTGACATACAGCATATTTTGAGGAAGAAAGTCAACAAAATACTTTTGTAAAACACGTAATCAGACTGTTTTATAACTGAATTTTACTGTTTGAGCTAATCTGTACGGTGACAACTAATACCCAATCTTTTTGAGATTTTATTCGTTTGGAATTCAAAGCTACAAACAATGTAGATATTTTCGCATAAGAACGCAGAGAATTAATGATTACCTCACGTTATTTTGCATTAAAAAACAGTACAATTCCTGTACGCTGGAATTTCAAGCTTTCTGATGCCAAAGTTAAGCTAATGGGCGTCTAAATTGCACATTTTTCGTTAAAACTATCATTGGTCTTTTATGTTCACAAAGAACAAAATACTAATGACTCAGGACAAAATTCACGAGTAAATGAGCAATTCAAATGCGTAACAGCTTAGCAATAATTGGAGTCTGCATCAGAAGTTTAGTATGACAAAGGCATTCCCAAACGTACCAAGGCGCTTGAAGAGTAGAGTAATCAAGTTGTTTAAGATGGGAATCTTCGTTGTAACCCGTTTTATAGCAAATTGGAAACGCTATTTCTTAGGCGACACTATTGATGTTCGCCCCTCGCCCTCTTTTGATGTCCGTTCTCCTTCCTTGGCTGGCCCGGTTCTTAGCTTGGGTGGAGGAGGCCCCGATGTTGATGACGCTATCCAGTGGATGATCAACGAAGTTAGGGGAAGTACTAACTCCGGCAACAAAGTTAATGTTGTCGTTATTCGCACTTCGGGTAATCACGATTACAATCGGCTAATTTCTGCCATGAAAGGCGTAAACTCAGTAGAAACTTTAATTGTTAGCAATCGCCAAGAAGCTAACAAAGCTGAAATTGCTGAAAAAGTCAGAAAGGCGGATGTGATTTTCTTTGCTGGCGGTGACCAATGCCAGTATATCCGCAATTGGAAAGACACAAAATTAGAGGCTGCTGTTAAGTCAGTTTACCTGAAGGGAGGTGGTATTGGTGGCACCAGTGCAGGTGCGATGATTCAAAGTGAGTATGTCTACGATGCTTGTGCTTCTTCCGAGAAAGGTATTGAAACTAGGGATGCACTCGAAGATCCTTACCGAGACATTACTTTTACTTACAACTTTTTGAACTGGAGTCATTTGAAAGGAACCATCGTAGATACACACTTCGATAGACGAGAAAGAATGGGTCGAATTATGGCTTTTATTGCCCGTCAAATAAAGGACGGTGTATCTACTAGTGTTTTGGGTATTGCAGTTAGTGAGAGTACATCGGTTCTTGTGGATAAATATGGTCTGGTGAAAGTTATAGGCAGGGGTGCAGCGTACTTTGTACTAGGCGATCATATGCCGGAAGTATGCGAACCGCGATCGCCTTTGACATTCTCCAACTACAAAATTTGGAGAGTTCCCCGTGGCGACACCTTCAACTTGAGAAACAGACCAACTTCTGGGTACTATCTCAGGAGTGTTAAAAGGGGACGGATTGATTCAAATCCTTATTGAGTGGGGAGTGGGGCACGGGGCATGGGGGAGATGAGGGAGCAGGGGAGGCAGGGGAGGCAGGGGAGGCAGGGGGAGAAATAACCAATGCCCAATGCCCAATGCCCAATGCCCCATGCCCAGTCCCCTTTACCACGGAAGCACGCCATTTTCGTCAAAAAACCCTCCGGTAGAACCATCTTCAGGGAGGGTAGCAAGTCTGACTGCTGCTTTGGCTCCCTGTTCGACGGTGCGGTAACCTTGATGTTGATTAATGTCGGTTGCTGTGAAACCAGGATCGGCAGCATTGACTTTTATTGGGGTATCTTTTAACTCAGCAGCAAACAAAACTGTGAGGGCGTTTACTGCTGTTTTTGATGAGTTATAAGCAACAAGCTTCATATTAGCAAACTCATAATTTGGGTCTAAATTCAGAGTTAGAGAACCTAAACCACTGGATATATTTACTATTCGCCCTGCTGTTGATTTCTTCAAAAGTGGTAACAGGGCTTTTGTGACTGCAAATACTCCAAAGACATTTGTATCATAAGTGTGTCGCAGTGTTTGAATATCTACTTGACTGGGTGGAAGGCGATCGCCATCACTTAGTATCCCAGCATTGTTCACCAGGATGTCAAGTTTTCCAAATTCGCTCTCGATTTGTTGGGCTGTGGAGTCGATTGTTTTTTGGTCTACTACATCGAGTTGAACTGCTTTGGCATCAATGCCACTTAAACCAAGTTTATTCGCCGCTTCTTGGCCGCGTCCGATATCTCTAGCAGCAACAAGAACGGTAGCACCTCTAGAACCTAGTTGACGTGCAATTTCATACCCAATACCTTTGTTTGCACCAGTAATGAGGGCAACTTTGCCCTTTAAATCTTCTGACATATTATTTTTCTGTATTTAACTGACAATTGCTACTGTCTCCAAGCCACTCTAGTGTATGTGTAGTATGTTATCAGCACAATATTTAGAATTTAGTAATGCTACACAAGTGTGATGACCTGTGGTGTAAACACCAGTAGTCATTTCTGGTAAAACTCAAAGATGAAGGTAAAGTTCGCTATATCGGGGTTTCAAACTTTAATGTCCAGCAGTTGCAACGCGCCCAAAAGATTGCACCAGTCACTTCATTGCAACCGCCTTATTCACTGGGTAAGCGCGATGTCGAAAATGAGATTTTGCCTTTCTGCAAGGAAAACAACATCGGTGTGATTGTTTATTCACCGATGCAATCTGGCTTGCTTACAGGAAAAATGACACCTGAGCGGGTTGCCAATTTCCCCGATGATGATTGGCGCAAAAAGAACAGTGAATTCCAAGAACCACGTCTCTCTCGTAATTTGAAGTTGGTGGAAGTGTTGCGACACATTGGTGAAAAACACAGCCGTTCCCCTGGTGAAGTGGCGATCGCTTGGACTTTAAATAATCCGGCGGTGACAGGGGCGATCGTTGGCGGACGCAATCAAAAGCAGGTGGAAGGAATCATCGGTGCTGGGGAATTTCGCCTCAATCAGCAGGAATTAGATGAAATTGAAACTTTCATCCGAGAGAATCCGTAAAAGGGACTGGGGAGATGGGGAATGGGGAATAGGGGAAAAAACCTTTCTTATATCCCTCATCCCCCTCATCTCCCTCATCGCCACTTCCCACTCCCTACTCCCTACTCCCCAAAACCACAAAAGCCGAATTACGCAAACTTTGAATGGTGGCGATCGCATGTTTTGCCACAATATCAATTTCCTCTTGTGTATTAAACCTGCCAATACCAAACCGTACCGATGCGTAAGCAAGCTTTTGGGAATGTCCCAGTGCTGTGAGAACGTGAGAGGGTGCGGTGGTTGCTGAAGAGCAAGCAGAACCAGAAGAAACTGCCATCACTGCCTGCAATCCCAACAAAAGTGCGGCTCCATCCACTCCCTCAACGCTAATATTCAAGTTTCCCGCCAATCGCGCTTGTGGATGTCCATTGAGGTGAACTCCTTCAAGTTGCGAAAGCTGTTCCCATAATCTTTGTCTGAGTTCGGTGAGACGTTGGGTTTCTGTGGCTTGTTCTGCAAGAGCGATTTCTACAGCTTTGCCAAAGCCGGCAATTTGCGGTGTATACAATGTACCAGAACGCATTCCCCGCTCGTGTCCGCCACCGTGCTGCTGTGGAGCCAGTTGTACTCTGGGGTTGCGCCTGCGGACATATAGCGCCCCGATGCCCTTTGGCCCGTATATTTTATGTGCTGTGAGCGACATTAAGTCAATTTTCATTGCTTGCACATCCAAGGGAATTTTACCAATAGCTTGGGCGGCGTCGCTGTGAAAAATGATTTGGCGATCGCGGCAAATTTCCCCAATTTCTGCTAATGGTTGCAATACACCAATTTCGTTATTTGCAGCCATCACCGATACCAAAATTGTCTCTGGACGGAAGGCTTTTTCTAACTCAGTTAAATCAATTAATCCATCTTTTTGAACTGGTAGAATAGTAATATTAAAACCGAGACTTTTTAAATAATTACAAGGGTCAAGAACTGCACTATGTTCAGTAGCAACAGTAATAATATGTTGACCTTTTTTAAAATAAGCTTCCGCAACACCTTTAATAGCTAAATTATTCGCTTCCGTTGCACCACTGGTGAAAACAATTTCTTCGGGAGTGGCGTTAATTGCTGCCGCTAAGATTTCTCGCGTTTGTTTGACAGCAGCTTCCGCTTCCCAACCGTAAACATGACTGATACTGGCTGGGTTGCCAAAGTGTTCTGTGAAATAGGGGAGCATGGCTGCTACTACCCGTTCATCTACAGGTGTAGTAGCGTGGCAATCAAGGTAGATAGGGCGAATAGACATAATTATTAACTCAAAATTTGACTTAAATTTTTTAATATGCTTAGAACCTGATACAGTTCATTTTTTCGTTTCAAAATTGTAAATTGATCGGACATAGCATACTTTGGCTGATTATCTTTGGTAAGTTTCAGTAAAATAAAATCACTACCATTTGTTACTAATCCAAAAGTAGGTTTGTCTTGACTAGGATTAGCCAGCATATAAACAAGTGCTTGAGGTACAGTTTCCAAAAGAGAAAAGCTAGACCTTTTAGATTCAATTACTAACAACCAGAATTGTTCTTGAATAACTAAAATATCAATTCTACCTCTAATAATTTCTCCTTCCTCTTCCGCAGAAATTTCTATTGATTGTTCGCCTCTTATATAAAAAGGCTCATCATAAAATCCAGCTAAATTGAGTAAAGGAGATAAAACTACTAATTTCACCGTTTCTTCTGACAAAGGAGGACGCTTGACTAAACGGAGAAAATGAAGTTTTACTTTATCTAATTCTTGCTTTTCTAAATCTGTAATTTCCGGTAAATTTTCAAACCATTCTGTGAAGAATGCCTCTTCTTCGGCTAACTGGAGACTAAATCTTTCTTCCAAATAGGCAAGCCCGATATTTTGTGCTTGGATAAATTGAACCATATTTTATTTAAAAGATGCAGTCTAACTATTATAGCGATTCCCAGTTACGTGAGGTACAGATAATATTTTGAAACGCATTCGCCGTTAGGCGTTCCCGCAGGGTAGGTACGCAAAGTAAAGCGCTCCAGGTACGCAGATATTTGTACCTCAGCAGACTAGGAAACGCTATATGATACTGTTCAAGCTTTAACTTGGATAAGAAAAGCAAAGATAATTAACTTACAATTTGACCTAATTTTTTTAATGTATTTACAACTTTGTACAATTCATTTTCACGTCGATATAAAGTGAATCTATCAGATAAAGCATACATGAATTGATCTTGTTTTAGTAGTTTGATAAATTGAAAATCTTCTCCATTTAGTACCAATGAATATATGGGACAATCAGATTGAGGATTTGCCAGCATATAAGTGAGTGCTTGAGGAATCGCTTTTGTCAAAGAAAAATTAGCTCTCTTAGATTCAATTACCAGAAACCACAACTTATTTTGAAGGACTAATACATCAATTTTACCTTTGATAATTTCTTGAGTTTCTTCTGAGTTTTTTTCATCATTAATTATATTTTCTTCACTAATTTCTATAGTTGTTTCGGTAACAATGTAAAAAGGAGGGCGATAAAAACCAGCCAAATCTAGCAGGGGAGACAATACTATCATTTTGACTGCCTCTTCTAAAAGAGGAGCATTTTCAAGGACGTTGAGATAGTTAGTTTTAACTCGGTCTAAGTATTGCTTTTCTAATTCAGAAATTTCAGGTAAATAGTCAAACCACTCTGTAAAAAATTGCTCGTCTTCAGATTTGTGTAAAGCAAATTTTTTCTTTAAGTAGGCAAGAGTGACATTTTGAGCTTGGATTACTTGAATCATAGTTCATGCAACTGGATAAAGTCAAAAGTATTAAGGAAGGGACTTTTTAGCGATTTTAAATGGTTGATCTACTTACGCCGTGGCGTAGTAATATGAAGTTAATGAAGTACACAAGCTAGGTTATAAAGCCAGGTATTAAGCCTCTTTTACTCCTGAATTCTGAGTTCTGAATTCTGAATTCTGAATTCTGCTGTATGATTCAGGTCGCATTGCTGTAACTATACTCGCATCCAGTTGCATTTATGTTCCTGCTAATTCTCGTAATTTAGTTAAAACTGCTTGAGCATGACCTTTGGTTTTCACATTTGGCCAAGTATAGGCGATAATTCTATCAGGTGAAATCAAAAAAGTTGAGCGAGCAACACCCATATATTCTTTGCCCATAAACTTCTTTAAGCGCCAACCACCATAAGCTTCTGTCAAAATATGTTCGGGGTCGCTTAAGAGGGTAATTGACAAGTTATGTTTGCTGATAAATTTACAATGGGATTTACCAGAATCTGGACTTACACCTAAGATTTTAGCTCCTAGTTCGCTGAAGTCTTCATACAATTCGGTGAAATCTTTTGCTTCGGTGGTACAGCCGGGGGTGTCATCTTTGGGGTAGAAATAAAGCACAATCCACTGACCGTTGAAGTCACAAAGACTAACTGGATTCTCATTTTGGTCAGGGGTGGAGAAATCTGGTGCTGGTTGTCCGATTTGGGGAATGTTACTCATGATAGTAATTTCTATATTTTGGAAATGGGATCTCGCAATAGTGTAACCAAAACTACTCCTGTCAATGCTCCGAAAATAGCACCTAAGACAGCACCGACGAAAAGTATGGTGTAAATGTTTGCAGAATCACCCGTAGCCGAACTTAAAAATCCGATCACAAGAACAATCACAAAAAAGCTCACTGCCCAACTGATAGGAGTTGTCAACATCCACCACGCAGCCTTGCGGACATGCTGCCGCAGTACTAACGACTGTCCAACTGAAGCAACAATTATAGCTCCAACAAAAGCGATCGCTTGTCTGTCATTTTCTGGCCAATTATATGTCACAGCATAGCTCACGACAGCGCCGACAGCAAAGCCAGCGGTAGTTCCCAAAATCCACGAAGCTGCTTGGTAGACTTTTTGCCGTAAAACTAACCATTGCATCGTACTGATCAAACCGGCCAATAAACCACCTATGAACCAAACGCTGCCAAGGTTGGCATTAGCTTGGTAAAAAAAGTAAGGCACTAAAATAGTCAATGTGCAACCCATAACATTTGCTAACACCCACCGCAGCCAAAAGTTACGTTCGCTGACTGTTATTTGAACTTTGGCTCGTAAAGGTGTTGGTGGTTTAGATGTACTTTTTACCTGTGTTGGTATACCTACATAAGTATTAGCCAACAACGGCGGTGTTACTGGAGGCGAATTCAAAGAGATGTCAATTTCTGCCAATCGTTGCGAAATTACTTCCGTATTGGCGGGGCGTTGGTGTGGTCTATGCGCCATCATCTCATCTAGCAAATCTGCTTGACGGGTAACAGTTTTATCAAATAGTTTAACTTTGCTGATGTAGTTAACAATAGTTAAGCTGGTAAATAAGACCTTTTTACAAGAACTCTTCTATTAACTTTATATGTCTAAAGATATGCAACGCGAATTTGCCAACCGCGATGAGTTGGTAGCTTACCTGGGCGAACAATTCCCAAATGCAACAGAACGAGATGACCACATCAGCGAAACTGTGGGAGGACGCAAAGCAGCACAAAAAGCACTGCAAAAAATCGACCCAGTACGCTACGCACAAACACGTAATTTTTTCACAGGTGCAGTCACTCGGCTTTCGCCTTACATCCGCTATGGCGTTTTGAGTTTGCGAGAAATTCGAGATTTTGTCCTTGACAGGGTACAGCAGCAAGATGATGCTACTAAATTAATCAATGAGTTGGGCTGGCGCGATTATTGGCAGCGGTTATATGTAAAATTAGGGGATGGAATCTGGCAAGACCAGGAAGAATACAAAACTGGTTACACTGTGGCTGAATATGCACCCCAATTGCCCCAAGATATCAAACAAGGAACTACAGGTAGAGTTTGTATTGACAGCTTCAGCCGTGATTTGAGAGAAACTGGCTATTTACATAACCATGCACGGATGTGGATAGCCGCTTACATTGTCCATTGGCGGCGCATTCGTTGGCAAGCAGGAGCTAAATGGTTTCTCGAACACCTTTTGGATGGCGATCCTGCTAGTAATAATATGTCATGGCAATGGGTCGCCAGCACTTTTAGTCATAAACCGTATTTTTTTAATCGGGAAAATTTAGAACGTTATACCAAAGGCATTTATTGTCAGAAATGTCCGCTTTATGGTCATTGCGATTTTGAAGGTAGTTATGAAGAATTAGAACAGCGACTTTTTCCTAAAGGTAAATTTAGCAAACAACCGAATAGCAAAAGTTGGCGATAGGAACTGGGGACTGGGGAGTGGGTGAAAAATTCCCCTGTTTTTGCCTTTTTAGAAAATATTTAGAATTGCTGTATTAAAAAGAGGTCAGAGTTGGGCATTTTATTCTTTGTTACCCCTCTACCTCTAGAGAAAATGATTATGCGTCCAAAACATACTTTGATTGTCATTTGTCTGGCTTTGATGTTTTTGGTTTTTAGCTATGTCAACCAGACAACGATGAGTACATGGAGTGCAGTTGCTTCTGCCCTCAATCCCAGAAACATTGCTGCTCAACCTACATCCATCAATTTTGACGTGAATAAAGGACAAAAGATTGATTTTGTTTACGAAGCGTTTTTAAGTCCTCATCAAGAACCTGGTGAAGAGAAAGATACACCTTCCCTGACTCCGAAACAATTTCGCTCTACGGCACCATCTTTGCTCAGAAATGAGCGCAAATCACGCGGTCATGGGGTGTTACGCTTCTCTAACGACTTGAGTAAAGCCTATGTGGATGTCAAGGTAGAAAATGTCAATCCCAAAGATGTTGTGATGTTCCAGAGTAAAACTGTATCCAATGGAGCCTGTTTTGTTAACAGTATCCAAAGTAGAAATTCGACAGATACCAATTAATTGCTGTTGGTCTTTTAAAGTTACTGCCAAAGCAAAATGCTGACGCGGTTCTTGTCCTTGCAATGAAATTTCTCTTTGCAAAAAATTCTTGGTATCTTCTTCGCTGTTAGGCCCAAAAGTCAAATAACGTACCACTTCACGATCGCCAGCGTATTCATGAACCGCTTGCCAATCTGATTCTACAAAGTCTCGCAGTATCAAACGTTCTGTTTGTAGGGGTAAATTCATTTGGGATATTCTGCACGTAACCGATTAACAACCCGATCTAACCCCACTGAATGGGCGGCTTTGAACAGCAAACGATCGCCAGCTTGCACAAATGTCTTTAATCTCGCCACCAATTCCCCATGAGTTGCAAAGCACTCCGATGGGATACCTTTGGCACTTTTGGCGATCGCTTCGGCATCTTCTCCATCTACCAACACCAACAAGCCGTCTAAGTTCAAATTTCGCACTGTTTCTCCCACTCGCTGGTGCAACTGCTGCGATCGCTCTCCTAATTCTTTCATTGCACCCAACACGGCAATTTTCCGCTTTCCTGGTGTGTCTGCCAATAATTGCAATGCTGCTAACATCGCTTCTGGTGCAGCATTATATGTCTCATCCAAGATTACCACGTCATTGGGCAAATTAAACCGCTGCGATCGCCCTGTGGGCATATCCACCTCTACACCTGCTTGCAAGCTTGCCCAATCAATTCCCAAGACTTTCGCCACGGCTAAAGCTGCTAAGAAATTAGTCGCATTGTGACGACCTGGTAACGGTAAAGGCAGTTGCATTCCTGCGACTTCCACGGTTTCGTTATCAATCAATAATCCGGGGATATCCCCGCCAGAAAAACCGTAAGTTATAACTTCTCCTGTCCAAACTTTTGCCGCCGTGGTCATTAATAGGGGATTGTCGTAATTCAGAACTGCCACGCTATCAGCAGCCATTTCGGCTAATAACTCACATTTGGCCTCGGCGATGGCTTCTTCAGAACCCAGTAACTCGATATGTGCTGTCCCTACATTGGTAATCACTCCAATGGTGGGACGGGCTATTTGTGTCAGTTCGGCTATTTGTCCCCTACCCCGCATCGCCATTTCAACCACGGCGTAGTCATGTTCTGTATCCAGTTCTAAGAGAGTTTTCGGGACACCAATTTCGTTATTGTAATTGCCATAAGTTTTGTGAACTGCTCCTTTTGTGCCTAAAACTGCGGCAATTAATTCTTTAGTAGTAGTTTTACCTACGGAACCTGTAACACCAATTACCGGAATATCAAAGCGATCGCGCCACCATCTGGCAATTTTTTGATATGCATTGAGGGTATCTTTTACCTGCAATACAGGAAAACCGGGATTTTCGTATGCTAAATCTACAATTGCAGCGATGGCACCCTTAGCGATCGCTGTTGGCACAAATTCATGTCCGTCAAATTTATCACCTCGCAAAGCCAAAAATACTTCACCTGGCTTGAGAATACGAGTATCTGTTTGTATACCGCGACTTACTTGTGTTAAACCAGTTTCGTATAAGTTTACAGGACGAGCCAAAAGAACTTCGACCAGTTGAGCAAGGGTGGCAGAGCAAGGCATAAATACAGAGTTCAAAATTATAAAATCGAATTATGACACAATGCGGTTAATACCGCTTCTGGTTAACAGCAATTTTCAATAAATCGCGTAGGGACACCCCCTATCCCCCAGCTACTAGAAACTTCCAAATAAAAAATATCCCAAAACTGACGCAAAAACCCTCTGTATTTATCCTCTGTCTGTGTTCTCTGCGCCTCTGTGGTTCGATAATTTATTTATTGGAAATCCCTAACTCAAATGACTTGCGGCAAATACTTGTTCAGCGGTCAAATTTAAGTCTGGAAATGTTTGGGAAATTAAGCGTTCTCTTCCCCTAAACTGTTGTCCTCGATAAGTTACATCGACTAACTGATAAATTGTCACCACAGGTTGTTTAGATGAGCCGATGTAGCGTTTGCCTCCCAGCCCCAGATAATCTGCGATCCAATACTCTGGAATACCTAAGGCTTCGTAGTCTTCCACCTTCCGGGCATAGTCATTTTGCCAATTAGTACTGACTACTTCCACTACTAATTTAACAGATTCACCTAGTGGAATTACTGGTTCAGTTTTCCACAATGGCTCATTCGCCAAACCCGTCCGATCTAGAATTACAATATCGGGTCTAAAAGCTGAATTTTGACCTAATGGTTTAATTAGACATTTCATGGGAATAAACCAAGGCAAATTCAGCAAATCAATTGCTACGTTAAGCTTCCGATTAATTAACCCTGTTACCTGTTCATGGAGTCCAGTAGGTTCCAAGTCTATTAGTTCTCCGTCTATTAATTCGTAGCGTATATCATCTAAATAACCTGCAACGAATGCTTCAAAGTTCAGGCTACCTGTATTAATAGTGGCTAAAACCATAGAGATTCTTTCGAGGTTCAAAACTAGAGCAGGTCTTGCCGCTCTTGATTATTTTAACTTTAATAGGACGTGTGAGGATAAAAATGGCTGAAAGTACTAATCAAGCAGCAGCTTTAACACAGCAGTGGCTGACGGAAATTCAGACACTCAAACAGCAGATGGTGGAACTTCAACACGATCGCAATGCTGCTTGGGAAAGTGCCCAAAAATGGCGTCAGCTTTATAACACAGAAGCAGAACAACGACGCACAGATGCTCAATTGTCCCAACAAGCGATCGCATCTTTGAAGGCAGATTTGCATAAACTCCAAGGTTTAGAAACAGAGATACTGGCTGCTACACCAGTCCCAGCTATCCAACAAGAAATAGCACAGTTAGAATCTGTGGAGGAATTGCAAGGTAAACTCATCGCTGCCATCAAAGAACGCGATCGCCTCTTGCAAGCCTTGAAAACTGAGCAAGACAACCACGCCCAAACCCGCAAAAATCTGACTACCGCCTTGGGTGATGCGATCGATAGCTTAACACGCGAGCGATCAGCGAGATGAGGGGGATGAGGGGGATGGGGAGGTGGGGCAGGGGGTAGGAGAAGAATAATAACTACCCAGTCCCTAGTCCCCAGTCCCCAGTCCCCAGTCCCTAGTCCCCACTCCCTACACCTAAAATCCCATTGCTTCGGCTACTGCTCCCAGTTCCGCTGGGATACCCTGTTTAAATTGACTGTGATTGTGCTTAATAGCTGTATCTGGGTCTTTTAAACCATTGCCTGTGAGGACACAAACCACTGTCGCTCCTGTGGGAATTTGGTCTTTCACCTGTAACAACCCAGCTACAGAAGCAGCGCTAGCAGGTTCGCAGAAGATGCCTTCTGATGCTGCCAAAAGTCGATAAGCGTCGAGAATCTCCGCGTCGGTGACTGCACGGAAACTTCCCTGACTGGCAGATTGGGCGGCGATCGCCAATTCCCAACTAGCAGGCTTACCAATGCGAATTGCTGTAGCTATGGTTTCGGGATTTGCCACTGGCTGTCCGTGTACTAAAGGGGCTGCACCTGCGGCTTGGAATCCCATCATTTTCGGTAGGCGATCGCACTTTCCGGCTTGATGATATTGACAAAAACCCATCCAATATGCTGTTATGTTTCCCGCATTACCCACAGGTATACATAGCCAGTCTGGGGCATCACCAAGGACATCGACAACTTCAAAGGCTGCTGTTTTTTGTCCTTCCAAGCGATAGGGATTCACCGAATTCACCAAAGTGACGGGATAATTTTCGGCCATCTCGCGGACAATATCTAAAGCTTGGTCAAAATTACCTTTAATTGCCAATACTTCTGCCCCGTAAACTAACGCTTGGGCTAACTTACCTAATGCCACATAACCGTCGGGAATCAGCACAAAAGCACTCATCCCGCCACGCCGAGCATAAGCGGCAGCGGCGGCTGAAGTATTACCGGTGCTGGCACAAATTACCGCTTTTGCTCCTGCTTCCTTGGCCTTAGAAATTGCCATAGTCATCCCTCGGTCTTTGAAGCTGCCGGTGGGATTGAGACCGTCGTATTTGACAAATACACGTACTTGTCTGCCAATGCGTTCTGCGATCGCTGGCACTGGTATTAAGGGTGTATTACCCTCCAACAGAGTGACAACAGGCGTTGTTTCGCTGACAGGCAAGTATTCACGATAGGCTTCTATCAGTCCGGGCCAAGGTTGGCGATGAGATTTAGCAACAGACAGGCTCAAAGTCACAGGATTTAAAGTTTCTTAATTAGGGAGTAGGGAGTAGGGAGTAGGGAGTAGGAATTGGTTGTTTTGTCAGTATCCAATTGCCAGTACCCAGTCCCTGAATTCCAAGAGAATATTATTCAGAATATTATTTTTTGGGCTGCAAGGCGTCTTACTTGCGATTTTTATTTTCTCAAGAACGTCAGTCTATCATAACGAGTTTGTCATTGGTTATTGGTCATTGGTCATTGGTCATTGGTTATTCTTTCTCCCCCTGCCCCCCTGCCCCCCCTGCCCCCCCTGCCCCCCTGCCCCCCCTGCCCCCCCTGCCCCCCTGCCCCCTGCCCCTTCTACTGGAACAGAGCCATTACGATCGCCGTCTCTTATGGTTGAGCCTCAAACCTATTAAACTAAATGATTGAAAATACACAATAATTTAACAAAGCTTAAAATAAGGTTATTATAATATGTCTAAAGGTGTGAGTTTAATATTCGGATTTAATTAACGATGCCTACTTGTTTATCCAGTGTTTCCGATCGCGAGTCCCAAGCTAGCTTGGTTACCAAATTAACCAAGTCTTACTACCAAGACGATCAACAAGCTAAATTTATGCATTTACAAGCAGAAGTAGAATCTTTGTTGCAGCAGTTGGAAAGCCTGAAGCACCAACGTTTAGCTGCTACTACCCAAGAAGAATAAGTCAGTTTTGCACGTTAGCGATGCCTACGACGGGCTACGCGATCGCCAGCACTCCTTGGAGCTAAGTTTTTCTTTGGTGTGTGCTACTCAAAGCGCTGATTTTTATCTGACCAGCGGTTGAGACTATATATGTCACCGTTTTCTACCAGTAAAGCTAAGGATTGCACGCCTGAAAGCTTGGCGATCGCGGATAATCTTTGGGAAGAATTTTCTTCAAAATCTGTATAAATTACTTCGTCGGTATCAGACAAAATGATGGTACGGTCAGAGGATTGATTTGTGTTTTCCTCACCAATTCCAGATTGAGACTGATTAAATGATGCGATCGTTGTTCCAGAAATCGTGAGTACTATTTCTGGCTGAGCATTATTTGTTAAATCGATCGCTTGAACAGGCCAATCACCTAACTTTTCTTCCATCTGCTCAAAGCTAGGAATAGCACCAGGCGGAACCTCGCCGGATTTTTGTAAAGATTCCCACACATTCGATAGTATTACCTTGACTCCTGAGGGATTTTGTGCATACAGTTCTCGGAGAGTGATGGGAAATGGTTGCACCCATTCCAGTGCTGCATTTGTCAAGGCTAAGGGTTTTGGTTGGAAAACATTGTTTTGATTCTCCGGAATTTTTACCCCAGCAACTAGTAAGCGCAAAACTTTATCTCGTAGTTGCACCGCTTTGATAGCGGCGATAGAAATTTTTTGTTCTCCGTTTGGTAACCACACCACTATCTGCATTTCTGGGTCAGAATTAATTCCCAATGTTTCCCAGAGAAATTTTGCTCTTGAAGTTTTGGGTGGCTTCAAATTCTCAAAAGGGAAATTTAGCCAGCGTTTCCCGTCAGAAAATGCACTCACCTGCACCTGATACCAAACTTGGTTATCAGTAAGTTTCAAGTCTGCTGTGGAATTTGGCTGTAGCCACTCACTGGTATTAACTTGAGTGATTGGTTGCACAGTACCAACAATTTGACTAGGGTGGGATATTTGCGACTTTGTAGCCTCACCATCGAGTTTTGCTAACAGACCTTGAATATAAGCAAAACCATCTTTGGTAATTTGTGGTTGCGTCTTCAACCAGGAATTAGCAGCTTCTGGCCCCCGTTGGACTGCTAAAATCAAGGCGAACCATGCTTGCACTTCTTGTCTCTTTGGATTCACCCGCAACGCTGCTACTGTGCGATTCCACAAGCGTTTTTCATCACCTTTGAGTAGAGTAGCAATTTCTTGGACATTATGTGCCGACCCTTCAAACACCTGCAAAGCTTTTTCCCAACGGCCATCAATTAAATTTGCTAGCACTTGTTCGCTAGGACTTGCCCAAATTTTCTGGGCTTGGGATTTAGTCAGTTGGGAGTGCAAGCGAATTACATCCATTTGGGCTTGCGCCGCCTCTGGTAATCCTTTACGCTGTTTTTTGATAAATTTCAACCAATCAAAAGCTGGTGTCCAGAGTCCGCTATGGGCAATTGACAAAGCATTTTGGTAGGGAGAATCCTTGAGGACTGGTGATTTGAGGTCAACCGCCTCCAGTTGAATTGGTTTGAGAAATAACTTCAGAGGCTTGACTTGGTAAACCTCCAAGTGCGGTTCTAAGCCTATAGTTTGATCGATAACCAACTCTTTTGTAGCATCACCAGTTACCTGCTGCCATTTGGGTAATTGACCACTGGGACTTGTCCAAGACAACATCTGTTGTAAATTGCTGCGTTCTGGATTGTAGTATATGATGTGACCGTAAGCAATGGTACCAGTTCCCTGTTGACGTTCACCGCGCAAATTAAACCAAACCCCTGGTGATGGCGTTTGACCTTCAAAACGTTGTACTTTATTTAAAGGTAAGGGAACACTAATATCTTGGGGTTCTAATGTTGTATCAGCCAAGGAAGAAATCACAAAGGATTCTTCTGGCCCAGTTATTGGTAATTGAGCTTCTAAATAGTAGTAATTTTCCGATTCAGACTTAAATTCTAACTCTTTTGAACGCTGATAAACTCTGATTTCAATAAGTTTTTGACAATTAGATTCACAATTATCGCGCTGCTGAAAAACTGGCATGAAAAACGAGTTTTTTGTGCCTTGATGCAAAGGTAGAATTTCCCCGACTATGAGCTTTTTTTGACTCAAATCGAGTTCAATTTGTTTGAAAGTTTGGGGGCGTTCGTGCTTACCAAGGGGAATTTGTGCCCATGCGGGTAAAATTTTATTCAGCCAGCTTACTCGATCTGGATTGAAGATGAAAAGAACGCTAATCCAGGCAAAAATTGTAACTAAACTAGCACTACTTAACAAAATTGCGATCGCTAGCGTTGACGACAACCAACTTCCTCGTTTTGGTTTTTGAAGCGGTTTTTTAACAACGCGTTTCATCGCACCAGTACGAGGTTGATTTTGTTTAGAAGTTTTTGGCGTCAACTTGCGCGAGCGGTTTGCCATATTCTTTTATTATTGGGCATGGGGCATGGGGCATAGGGCATTGGGAGTGAGGAGTGAGAAGTTAAGAGTGAGGAGTGAGGAGTTAAGAGTTTATTCTTCCTTTGTCCCCATGCCCCATGCCCCATGCCCTATTCCCTAATAGTTATACTCGCCCTTTGTAAAGTTGCCCAGAAGGATTATGTCTAATTTTCTACAAAATACGTAAATTTACTCATGTGAGTGTCATCTGATAGCGAATAGACTCTTCACTTAAGTATGTGAGCAGAGTATAAAAAATTGAAAGGTAAACTTATTAGCCGCAGCCATAGTACAACCTGGATGCTCGCATGGTTACTTGTTGCGGGAGTCAACACAGTTGTAGAAAAAGCGATCGCTATTCCCACGGATACAGGAACTACTCAGGAGTCAGAATGGGCTACGCCCCGCTACGCTAACAGAACTCAGAATGGGCTACGCCCCGCTACGCTAACAGAATTCAGAAGTCAGAATTCAGGAGTTAATAGCGATATTATCCCCTCATCTTCCTCTCCAGCAGATCCGATGGCGCAAGTCACATCGGTTTCTCAACTTAATGATCTACAACCCAATGATTGGGCTTTCGGTGCATTGCAGTCTTTGGTGGAACGCTATGGTTGCATAGCGGGTTATCCAGATAGCAACTATCGCGGTAATCGCGCCTTAACTCGATATGAATTTGCTGCTGGGGTGAATGCTTGTTTAGATAGAATCAACGAGTTAATCGCCACAGCTACCAACGATTTACTTAGCTCCGAAGATTTAATAATCTTACAAAGATTGCAGTCAGAATTTGCAGCAGAATTAGCAACTTTACGAGGTCGTGTTGATAGTTTAGAAGCTAGAATTGCCGAAATTGAAGCCAACCAATTCTCAACAACAACTAAACTCAGCGGACTACTAATAGTTGGGCTTCAAGGACGGACTAGCAATCGTGGTGATGTTAATCCTAGAGATGGACAAAAAGAGACAAATGATGCTGGAACAAACATTAATGTTATTTCCTTGGCGCAGTTGTATTTAACTAGCCAAATTACTCCCCGTAGTTATTTGTTCACAGGTTTGTTAGCTGGTAAAGGTGGTACTACGCCGAGATTTACTAATAGCGTTTCTCGAAATGATGTCTTACTTGGCTACGAATTTCCTACGGATAGTTTGATTATCAGTGACCTCAATTTTCATTGGCTGGTGACAGATAAATTAGCAGTAATGGTGGGAACAGAAGGTGTAAGTATGCCAGCTGCTTTCCGAGGCCCAAATCGCGTAGAAAGTGCTGCAACAGGCCCACTGTCTTATTTTGCCCAAAGAAACCCGATTTTAAATATGGGATACGGCCACGGTGGTATTGCCATTGATTGGCAATTTGCTAAACGCGCTAGTTTACAGGCAATTTATACGAGTTATCAACCAGGAAATCCGAATAAAGGTAGCGGTTTATTTGATGGAAACACCACTACAGGCGTACAATTGTTGCTGACACCAACTGATACTATAGATTTCAGTTTGTATTACGTTAATAATTACTCTTCGGATGGTTGTTTACTCACCTTCGTGGGCGATGAATGCTTAACTGCGGTTAATAGCGCTACCGGAAGATCTGCACCGCTACAAACCAACGCTGTAGGTGCGACTGTAACTTGGCAAATTTCCAAGAGTATTAGTGCAGGTGCATGGGGTGGTTATACTAAATCTTATATTCCGGGGCGATCGGGAAATGTTGAAACAACGAATTATATGCTGTTTTTGAATTTCCCTGATTTATTTGCCAAGGGTAATTTAGGCGGAATTTATATTGGGCAGCCTCCGAAAATTACTAGTAGCAATTTACCTGTAGGCGATAATGTCCCCGATTTTGTCAATACTGGTTTGGGACGTGCTGGAGGACAACCAGGAACCACTACTCAAATTGAAGCATTTTATCGCTTTCAGCTAAATGATAACATTAGCATTACACCAGGCATTATTCACATTTTGCAACCTGGTCACACACCAGATAGTGACTCAGTTACCATCGGCATTCTGCGGAGTACTTTTACTTTTTAGTGTAAGAATCCAGAATCCAGAATTCAGAATCCAGAATTCAGAATACTTGGATACCCAGACTTAATAAATTAAGTCTATCTTTTTGCAGGTGGATAAAATTTTTCGATCAGAAACTCCTCATATCTCTTCCAGTGACCCATCCCCTATGCCCCATTTTCAAGAGATATAAAAAAGGTTTGGTGGTGAACCAAACCTCAATATAAATCCAGTGCATAACAACATCCCGAATTAATTTACTCATTAATATATTCATTGGGCATCTTCCTATAGGAAGTATTCAAATATCCTCAAACCTGATAAGACACTGCTCTAGTATCACTGAGTACTTAAAAGAAAAAATTGTTTTGCCATAGCAGAAAGCTTATGGCAAAACAATTTAGATGCTGGTAGGGTATTTTAAAATTCTTCGATGCTATATAAAATACTTTGATATTCCTCTAAATCATCCTTAAGAAGGGAGACTTTGAGAGTCATATTCCCCACTTTTTAAGGGTGGTTAAAAGGTATCTGGATATAACCTAATACTGGACAAACATCTTCTCAAGAGTGTTTTGACAACTAGCAGCCAAAATAAAAGACGGGATGATTTATCCCGTCCAAATAGCTTGAAAGTGGCAGCACACCTTGGAGTCTATAAGAAATAGCACAAATAAAATTCAATAGGTTGAAACACTAGCAAATAAGATCAACTCAAAGAATAGTAATTTACTATATTCTTAGTAGTTAAATTATTATTATTCAAATTAATATATCATAAAAAGGTTTTAATGTAATGCCAAAATGCCAAATTATTATAAATAAAAAGTACGGGCTTTATCCCGTACTTTGTATAATAAGTAAAAACATCTTGGTAATTTCTGCAATATATCAAAATACCACGATCGCAAAATGCCAAATTGCCAAATAGCTGCCAATCATACACTAATATTAATTTATATATATTGACAAATTTTCAGATGTGATGAAATTGACTATCAATACAAATTAGTAACTACTTAAAAAATCTAGTTATGAATTGCCCGAATAAAATATAGTTTTATATTGTCGTTAATCAATTTGGCGTTGGGCGTGCAAAAGATTTTTGATGACGCTGATTTTGAACATTATGTACAAGGTAGGGGCGCATAGCTATGCGCCCCTACAAATTTTTGTAGCTCATGTGATTGGGAACTCCTATATTGATGCAAATTCTCAAATCATCCCGGAATTATGTAACGCCGAATTTTGTTTTCATGAAAAAGTTCTGAGTGGAGGCTTCCTCCCCTCAGAACTTCAGAAAATATTATTACCGTCTAACTTTTCACGGCATATGAAAAAAGTGTAAGGATTTAGGGAAAACACACTTATTCAGCTTAAATTTTGGAATTTCACAAATTCCTTCTAGCATTGTCACATCCTTACTCTCTCTCAAATAGAGTTTTCAAACCCCGTGAAAATTCAGGTTACGGAAGAATAACGGTATTAGATCGTGTTGTTAGAACTTTCTAAATCACTATTTCTAGTGTTGTTAGAGCTGGTAGCAACACTACAAGCTATGATGGAAAAGTTTTTGACACCATGACCTCCTACCGCGTTTTCCAATCTTAGCCTGAGTTTTTGCGATCGGCGACAATTAGTAATTGTTAAGTTACACAAATTCAACGAGAAAGCTAAGATTATTAAAAATATATCTCACTTTTTTTGACTAAACTTACTTAATCCACGCAGAACCCCTGCAAAAAAGCGATCGCCATGCTTCAGTATCCCCATCTCGAACAAGCGCTAAAATATCACTTCGGTTATGATAGATTTCGCCCCGGACAACGGCAAATTATCGAAGATGCGCTACAAAATCGGGATTTAATGGTTGTGATGCCTACGGGTGGCGGAAAATCTTTGTGTTTTCAGTTACCAGCTTTGTTAAAAAATGGACTAACGGTGGTTGTATCGCCGTTAATTGCTTTGATGCAAGACCAAGTAGAAGCACTGCGAAATAATAATATTAGCGCCACATTTCTTAATAGTAGTTTGAATGCGTATCAGGTGCGATCGCGGGAAGAAGCCATCCTCAACGGTAAAGTAAAATTACTATACGTCGCCCCCGAACGTCTCCTCAGTGAAAGGTTTCTACCATTTCTCGATTTAGTTAAAGAAAAAATCGGTATTTCTAGCTTTGCTATTGATGAAGCCCACTGCGTTTCGGAATGGGGACACGATTTTCGTCCAGAATATCGCCAGTTAAAATCTCTGCGGAAACGCTATCCTGATATCCCTACAGTCGCCCTCACCGCCACAGCCACCGATCGCGTCCGTAGTGATATTATTCAACAACTAGGACTAAAGCAACCCAGCATCCATCTTGCCAGTTTTAACCGGGAAAATCTTTATTACGAAGTTCGTCCGAAAAGTAAATATGCTTACGCTGAATTATTAGAACTAATTCGAGAAACTGAAGGTTCGACAATTATTTATTGTTTAACTCGGAAAAAAGTTGATGAACTCACTTTTAAACTGCAAAATGATAAGGTTGTTGTTTTGCCTTATCACGCTGGATTAACTGATGAAGAACGTAGTAAAAATCAAACGCGATTTATTCGAGATGATGTCCGAGTGATGGTGGCAACAATCGCCTTTGGCATGGGAATTAATAAACCCGATGTGCGGTTGGTAGTTCACTTTGATATGCCCAGAAATATAGAAAGTTATTATCAAGAATCGGGTAGGGCAGGTAGAGACGGAGAACCATCTCGGTGTACAATATTTTTCAGCTTTGGTGATGTTAAAACAATTGAATGGAGTATCGATCAAAAAACCGATCCTCAAGAACAGTTGATTGCTAAACAACAACTGCGGCAGATGATCGATTACGCTGAAGGTACTGATTGTCGGCGAACAATTCAACTGGGTTATTTTGGCGAAAGGTTTCCGGGAAATTGTGGGAACTGTGACAATTGTCGTCATCCCAAACCCATGCAAGATTGGACAATTGAAGCCATGAAGTTTTTATCTTGTGTGGCGCGTTGCAAAGAAAGGTTTGGGATGCTACACATAATTGATGTGTTGCGGGGGGCAAAAAAAGATAAAATTCTCCAGTACGAACATGATAAGCTTTCTACCTACGGTATTGGTAAAGATAGAACTGTAGATGAATGGCGAATGTTGGGGCGATCGCTTTTACATCAAGGACTATTAGAACAAACTAGCGATGGTTACTCAGTTTTAAAACTCAATGCCTTAAGTTGGGAAGTAATGCGAAAACAACGCACAGTTTCCCTAGCTGTAACCACAGTCCAAAAAATTACCGAGGAACAGGGGAGTGAAAAAGCAGAAGTTGCAGAAATATTATTACAGAAGTTGCGATCGCTACGTAAACAATTAGCTGATGAGCAATCTGTACCACCTTACGTCATCTTCCACGATTCCACTTTAAAACTGATGGTACAGGTACAACCCCAAACCTTAGCTGAATTTGGCAAACTTTCTGGTGTAGGTAGTCACAAACTCGCTCAATATGGCGAAAAGTTTATTACAGAAATTCGCGCCTACCGCCAAGAAAAAGGGTTGCAAAATAAATCGGTTACTAATAATTATGCATCCTCTCCAAGTTCATCTTCTTATACGGAATTGCAGACATTACAATTACATCAGCAAGGTTTAAATATCGCTCAAATTGCCCAGAAGCGCAATCTTAGTCCGTCAACAGTTAGCAATCATCTAGAAAAACTAATTGAGAAAAATCAGCCGATTGATTTAAATCAATTAGTACCTATAGAACATCAACAAAAAATTTGGCAAGTTTTAGAAGTACTCGGTGACATTTCCCTCACTCCCATTAAAGAACAACTAGGTGAAAGCTACACTTTTGATGAAATTCGCTTAGTGCGGTGTAAGTGGCGGCGCGAAAATCGTAAGTGAAAATTACAGCATTTTTCAGGTAAATGAGGTACACGGGTAGGGTAGCACAGCTGTCATTAATGTCAACTTAACGGGAAACCCTTGTCATATCAGGTTCGCCTAAATAGGGTTTGCTGAAAAAGTCATTCCAAGGCAAGAGAGAAATTGACTCAGTAGTTAGGGAAGAGCAAAGATAAGTTTTTGTTGCCTGTAATCAAACAAGATATCAGTTTTGCTAATCGAAAAAG